>Ga0315901_10004954_pt1 | contig 16402 bp, 9 predicted proteins | sample LakEriMetagenome_10_FD_203761 | JGI IMG/M metagenome (GOLD analysis project Ga0315901, IMG submission 203761) | Freshwater fungal communities from buoy surface, Lake Erie, Ohio, United States - Buoy 2 MA116 | ecosystem: Environmental > Aquatic > Freshwater > Lake | place: USA: Lake Erie, Ohio...
CTCCCGCGCCCGCGAGTGTCTTGATCCATACCCTTGAAACCCTTCTCGAAGATCCTTCCAAGCAAGACTTGGCTTATTTACTAGCTTTGATTCTGGTCCGTCGCCGTGTTCTGGTCGAGCGGGACAGTGGTATCGAGGAATCCGACGAATCCTCCTCCACAGACCCCTTTTTGCACTTGACCCACAACGCCACAAATCGCGATTTTGACATACCGATTTGCGAGCCTGCGCCGGATCAACTCGATCTGTTGCAAGCGGCATTGACCGAGCTCCTTTTTTGCGAAGCTTAGCCTTTTTGCGAAGCCAGTGACAATACGGAGCGCAGTCATTGCCAAGACTCCTTGTTCGTATCTCGGCACAGGTTCTTGTACAACACCACCGAAATCCGTAGTGGGCATCCATGCACAAGCCGTCGACGCATCCAACATGCCGAGTTCGACAGTACCTCGCGACCCTCGCGTGGGTTGTGGTGACTATATCGGCGACCGGTGCAACGTGTTTGCCCAAGCGGAACATTCCTGAGTTTCAGCCGCAACCGATGTTTGCTGGCCAGCCATCGACCGAGCAGTTGATCGAGGTTTTGAATCGCTCGCGAGGCATCCAGTCGTTGCAGTCCAATTTCGTTACTGTGAATCCTAACAAGATGCGCAATTTGGATGCGACCTTGGTTTGGCAGCGTCAGAAGCGATTCAAGATGGCGGGTGGCATCTCCCGGATGCTCGGTAACAACTTTGAGGTCGGCAGCAATGATGAATGGTTTTGGATGGCCATCCGTGATGGGATGAAGCCACAACTGTTTGTCGCGCGCCATCAGGAGTTTGATGCCCAAGCGGTACGTCGCATTCTTCCCATATCTCCCCTGTGGATCCTTGAGGCTTTGGGGGTGAGCGAGGTCGATCCATACCAAATGATGGGGCAACCGATCCAACGTCCCGATGGAATGCTAGAGATCAACACCATGTCTCCCTCTCCTACAGGGACCTACACCAGAACCTTGGTCGCCGATCCGAAATTCGGATACACGAGGCAAATCTTCCTAAAAGATCCCACGGGTCGACTCGTCGCATCGGCGACCCAATCCGCTCACGAATATTACCCGTCGATTTCGATGTCGCTTCCTCACCGCGTGGTCATCCAATTGACCCCAGCGATCGATCCTCCGACTGAGATCGACATCACTATTGGTAAGTACTCCGTCAATGGATTGGATCCGAACCAAAACGCCGGATTCGAGATGCCTAACCCCAATGGTTACGAGGTAGTGAACTTGGTGCAATTCAATCAGGGACTCCCGCAAGCGGTAACGCCGATCCAGGTCACTCCGCCTGCCCAAGTCCCTAACTCTGCGTACCGCGGTGTACCGTGGGACGGACCCCTAATGCGCTAAATCCGTCTGCGGTTGCGGATCCATGCTACTCGTCCGGGTCCGAACTTCTCGCCCCCGAAATCCAGCAAGCTAGCAATGCGGTTGCCATTGCGATCGCTTCCGTAAACTTGCTACAGTCCAGAGCGAACGGTTTTTAAACTCGAATTGGACGAGCACGACAATGTTCACGCGATGGACGATCCGCAAAAAGCTGCAGATGGCGATGATCGTCCTGGGTTTGGTGATCGCCGTCTTGGGGTATAGCAGCTTTCGCGGGGTTTATGCCTATAAGGAGCTGGCCGCATCGCTAAGCAGTCGCGCTTCGGAGATTCCACTGACCTCGGATTTAACCCGTGCCATTGACGAGCTTCGCATCGGGTTCGATAGCAAGCCTACTGAACCCGACGGGTCGTTCACGTTGACCATGAGTTCCGATACCTCGGAAGAGAATACACCGTTCCTCAACCGAGTGCAGCACGTGCGCGAGTTACTGGCAAGCTACAAATCGCGGCTCGAAAACTCTCACTCGGAAGACCAATTCCTATCGGACCGAAGCGAAGAGTTATTCCAGGCTAAAGAAATAAGTGAATTGGTCAACGAGATCGCGTGGCGATACCAATCGCGGGACATCGCAACATCGCGATTATCTAGGCTCGAGCAATTGCAGGATCTTGACCGCCTTTCGGAACTAGCCCACGAACTCCCATCGTTGCTCACGTCGCGAATGGTCAGTTTTCGGGACGAGGTCCGAACTCGGTATCGAACCTGGATTGTAATGGCATGGAGCAGCGCGATCCTTTCGGCTGGACTTCTGATTGGGTTGATCGCGTATGCGAGAACAGCCGTGGTTCGGCCATTCAAGGAACTACTATTTGGCGCTCGCCGGGTTGCCAATGGTGATTTCTCCTACCGTATTCATACCTCGAGCTCGGACGAACTCGCCGAGTTAGCACAAGCCATCAATCACGGGGCGCAAAGTTTTCTCGATATCCAAAGCGACTTGAACGAAAAAGTCCGACAGCGATCGGCCGAAGTCATCCGCAACGAACAACTAGCAAGCGTAGGTTTTCTCGCTGCGGGGGTGGCACATGAGATCAACAATCCATTGGCAGCTATCGCTTGGAGTGCAGAAGCACTCGAATCCCGACTGCATCGAATACTCCACCCAGTTCTCGAAACCATAACACCCGAATCGACCGACAGCCGCGACGTACAGCCCTTGGCTGGTAGCGACCTCGATACGCTGCGAACCTACCTGCGTCGGATACAGGATGAGGCCTTTCGTTGTAAAGGCATCACGGAAAGACTGCTCGATTTTTCGCGGCTAGGTAACGTCCAACGCAAACAGGAAATCGACATGAACTGCATCGTCGAGGATGTGGTTGAAATGGTCCGGCATTGTGGCCCCTACCGTTCACAGCGGATCGATTTTACCCCGCTTGAGGAGCCGGTGATCGCGTGGGCAAGCCCTCAAGAAATGAAGCAAGTCGTTCTGAATCTTCTGACCAATGCCCTCGAATCACTCGACCCTGAATCGAAGGATGGTCGCGTCTCCATCGAACTTAAGAAGGGTCGCGATTGCATTCAGATGATCTTGGAAGACAACGGCTGTGGCATGACCGAGGAAGTCTTGAACCATTTGTTCGAACCATTCTTCACACGCCGACGCGATGGTCGAGGTACAGGGTTGGGGTTACCGATCACCAACCGTATTATCACCGACCATGGAGGACGTATTACGCCCCTCAGCATGGGACCCGGTCTGGGTTCACGATTTGAAATTTTTATCCCTTCGAAACCCACCAACGATTCGTTGTATGACAATCAACAAAAGCTTGCAGTCGCCTGAACCCGTTTCTCCGGACTCGTTATCGATTTTATTCGCTGACGACGAGAAAGAGCTTCAGGAAATCGCTCGGGTCGAACTCCCGTACTTTGGGCATCGGGTAACGGTTTGCCCGGACGGGTACACCGCGATCGCCGCGCTCGAAAAGGAAGAGTTTGACTGCCTCATCGTCGATTTGGACATGCCGGGCATGAACGGCATCCAAGTCATCGAGCGCGCGATGACATTGTCTCCTCGCACAGAGGCGATTGTGCTCACCGGCAAACGCTCGCTGGAAACCGCGATCGCAGCATTGCGCTTTGGTGTCATCGATTATCTGAGCAAACCATGTCGATTTTCGGAACTGAAGGAGTTGCTTGCTCGCGTTGCTCAGCGTCGGCGTCTGAAGCAGAAAACGGCAAACCTCGAACGCATGGAACGAGCGACCACCTCCAAGGCGACTCAATTGGTGGGGACCTCGCACTCCATGCAAGTCGTCAGCAAATTAGTCGCCAAAGTCGCTCCAACCAACAGCACGGTATTGATCCGCGGTGAAACGGGTTGTGGCAAAGAATTGGTGGCTCGATCGGTCCATGAAAAAAGTTTGCGTCACAGCAAGCCTTTCATCGCGATCAATTGCGGTGCTCTTCCTGAACACCTGATCGAAAGTGAACTCTTTGGGCACAAGAAGGGTGCGTTCACGGGCGCTGACATGCAGCGTCAAGGATTGTTCGAGGCGGCCAACGGTGGGACCATCTTCCTCGACGAAATCGGTGAATTACCCCTTTCGATGCAAGCCAAATTGCTGCGCGTTCTGGAAAGCGGAGACCTACGTCGTGTCGGGGATAACGAAATCATCCATGTCGATGCAAGGGTCGTCTGTGCGACACACCGCGACCTCGAATCCATGGTGGTCAACGGCACCTTCCGAGAGGATTTGTTATTCCGCATCAACACCTTTGAAATCCAGGTGCCTCCACTGCGAGATCGGATCGAAGATGTCCTGCCTCTGGCACGGCATCTGTATTTGAGACATCGACCGGAACACGCATCGATCGACGCCCTCTTCAGCGAGGACGCAGTCTCTTTGCTCCTACAGCATCCATGGCCGGGCAATGTTCGAGAATTGGCCAACGTGATTGAGCATGCGACGATTCTGTGCGAGCATCCACCCATCCTTCCAGAGCATCTTCCACGCCATGTGGTGGATCGCAAATTGCGGCGGGAGGCCAAACCCACTGCGACCGCAGCCCCGACCACGGCCTCGGCCTCGTCGAGCCCGATGAGTTTGCGCGAATTGGAAGTGCTGGCGGTTCAGGAAGCCGTGCAGCGTCACCGAGGTAACAAGCCGGCGGCCGCTGAAGAGCTCGGTATTAGCCTAAAGACGTTGTACAACAAACTGAACCAAGCGGAACCGGCTGTGAAGAAGGCGGGTTAATGGTTCATGGAAGCGTTTGGTTGTGCGAGGGCGGTGATACGAGGGTGCTGATACGAAGGTGCTGATACGAGGGCGGTAATGCGGATGCATTCACCTGTGCTCGCGCCTTCACCGGGCCGCTTGCGCGTCACCGCTACGACTCTCACATAGGCGACGGGCATGCTTGGGTTAGGCTCTTGGCATTTGACGCAAGCGCTCGAGCGCTTGCTCGGTGTTTGCTCGTTGCGAAATCAGTTCGCTCAATGCTGCCCGCTCCTTCTCGATGATGTCAGGTGGCGCCTTGCCTACGAAGGCTTCGTTGGAGAGCCGACCCTCTTTGCCTTGGATCTGCTTGACCAAATTCGCTAGCAACTTTTCATTGCGCGCAATCTCGGCCCCGATGTCGAGGAACTGGCTGAGGTCGACATAAACATCCATCTGATCGATCGCGATGTGCGCGTTGACTTCAGGGGGGGAAACCGTCGGCCCCCACTCGGCACCTTGTGCACCAGCCATGCTCTCCAAAAATGGAGCCATGGGGCGAAGGAGCTGCTCGATGTCGTTTTGGCAACGGACGCTGAAGTGCACGCGTTGTTTGGGAGCGATATTTTGCCGTGAACGGATCTCCCGAATGGCGCCGATCAGCGCGGCGAAATGCGCGAACTGCGACTCGACGTGAGGCCGAATGAATTGCTGGTTCACTTGAGGCCACGGCGCATGGATGATCCATGGAGTCGCTGGGGAGGATGCGAACAAGTCTCGGGTTTTGACAAACCGTCCCAATTGCTGCCAGATCGCTTCGGTGACGAATGGCATCATCGGGTGGAGCAATCGGAGCATTTGATCGAGGCAGTGCGCGAGCACGCGTTGAACCAATGGCCTCGCCGCAGGATCCTGCAATCGTGGCTTGGCCATCTCCACATAGTACGAACAGAAATCGTCCCATGCGAAATCGTAGATAGCCCTCGCTGCCTCGGCGTAGGCGTAGCGATCGAGTTCCCGATTCATGGTTTGCGTCACCGATGCGATCCTGGACAAGATCCATTGGTCTTCGAGAGGCAACGCGTTCCAGTCGACGGGCACTTCGGAATACCCTTGCAAGTTCATCATCACGAAGCGACTTGCATTCCAAAGCTTATTGACGAAGTTCCGCGAAACTTCAAACCGTTCACTGACGACCGGAGCGCGTGGCAACGCTTTGTCCTCGGCGCTCTCGGCCCACTGGGTTGAGAATGGTTTTTTGCATTTGTCGCAAGTGACCTTGGGACGGACTCGGTTCTCTTTCGTTTGATTGACCAATGCTTGGCAGTGAGGGCACTCGTACTGAACCGGCATCCGGACATCCTGGGTCTCGGTCGTGAGCCATGCCAACCCGAACCGCAAGGCATCCGCACCGAACTTGTCGATGACATCGATTGGATCGACTCCGTTCCCTTTGCTTTTGGACATCGTCTCGCCGTACGCATCCAAAATTTTGGGGTGGATGTAAACTTCGCGGAACGGGACTTCGCCGACATTATTGAGCCCCATGAGCACCATACGAGCGACCCATAAGGTGATGATGTCGCGCGACGTGATCAACGTGCTGGTCGGATAAAAGTACTTCAAATCTTCGGTTTGCTCGGGCCAACCCAAGGTCGAGTGCGGCCAAAGTGCCGACGAGAACCAGGTGTCTAGCACATCGGCTTGACGGACCAATCCGAGGGCTTCCAAGCTCGATTCCAAATGGGAGTCTTCGTCTTTCACGCAGACGTGCAATGTCGCTGGTTCCTCGATGGTGACGGCTAAGAGTCCAGCAGCGCGTGCGGGCATCGCATCGATTTGGAACTTCATGGAGTTCGCTTCGGCCGCGGATTCAAAAGACTTGCTCCAGATCGGGATCTGGTGCCCCCACCAGAGTTGCCGGCCGACAGGCCAATCTCGTTTTTCACTCAACCAATCGACATAGCCCGAGGTATACCGTTCCGGATAGATCTTTACTTTCTCATCTTTGACGGCATCGATGGCTGACTGCGCCAACTCGGCCATAGCTACGAACCATTGGTCCGCGAGGAACGGCTCGATCGGTGTCTTGCTCCGATCGCTGTGCTTCAAATCGATTTCTCGATCTTCGACCCGTTCGAGGAAGCCGAGAGAATCCATGTCCGCGACGACGCGCTCGCGCGCCTTGGACATGCTCAGCCCCGCAAAACGACCGCCGTGCTCATTGATGGTTCCGTCCATATTCATGATGTTGAGCATCGGCAGGTCACAGCGTTTAGCGACTTCATAATCATTCGGATCGTGAGCCGGTGTGATCTTGACGCAGCCCGACCCCAACTCGGGTTTCGCCCATGTATCGACCACGAGAGGTATTTCTCGTTCGGCGAGTGGGAGTCGAAGCTTGCGTCCAGCACGAGCCATCTCAGCCAGTCGTTCGAGTGCCGGGAGAATTTCTCGCTGACGCTTCTCAAGTTCCTCGAGTTGCGTCTCGAGAGCCGGTTTATCTTTCGCAGCGGCTTCGGCAATCTTTTCGAGGAGTGCCGTCCTTGCTTTCTCAAGTGCCGCGCGCGGTTCCGGGTGGACAGCGACTGCCGTGTCGCCGAGCATCGTCTCCGGCCGCGTTGTTGCGACCACGACGTGCTGGGGTTCACCAGCCGCGGGGTTCAGGACGGGGTACCTGAAATGCCAAAAGTTTCCGGAGACCGTTTCCGTAAATACTTCGTCATCGCTGACCGCGGTTTGGAGATAGGTATCCCAATTGACCAGTCGCTTGCCACGATAAATACGCCCTTTGGCAAAAAGATCGTAGAACGTGCTGCGAACGGCCCGCGCGCACATCGAGTCCAAGGTGAACCGGGTTCGCCGCCAATCGCAGGAGCAGCCCATCCGTTTCAATTGTCCCAAGATCCGGGTTTCGTATTGGTCTTTCCATTCCCAAATACGCTCGACCAGTTTCTCGCGTCCTAGATCGTGGCGGGTTTTGTTCTCAAGCTCCTTCAAACGGCGTTCCACGACCGCTTGGGTGGCAATCCCAGCGTGGTCGGTTCCAGGCATCCACAGCGCGACCTCCCCCATCATCCGATGCTTGCGGATCTGAATATCCTGCAACGTATTATTGAGGGCGTGCCCCAGGTGGAGCGCACCGGTGACGTTGGGAGGCGGGATGACGATCGTGAATGGTTTTTTGGAGGGGTCGATGTCCGCATTGAAACAGCCGGCATCGATCCATTGCTGGTATATGGTTTGGGAGGTTTCCGAAAAATCAAACCGGTTGGGAATATCGATCGATTCGGTAGTCATGGGGCACAAAGGGCGACAAAGCGCCTGTCTTTTCGTGGTGGTCGCACGCGGTCGGACCGATGGGCCGAGCCAAAATCGCGGCAAGGATGGTTTCCTTAGCCGGTATTGTGGAACCAAGCCCCAGGTCACGCAAGGGAGCGGCGAACGAGAATAGCCAAGGGCTCTCACAATCTATATGCAATTAATGGCCGCCGGCAACGCTAGCGACCCATGAATTCAGGTGGACTGCAATCCAGTTACCGGAGCAATTCCGCTACCTCAGGCAAATTGCGATACGGATTTATCCGGCTGAGCGGAGCAGATTCAGAACACTGCACCCTACTGTTATTTCCGATTAGCGATCACTTCAATAACCCTTTGCGCGTCCTCCGCAGCCGCAACTTCGGTATTGCGATAAATGATTGTTCCAGAAGGATCGATCACGAATGTCCAGCGTTTGGCGGTGACATCGCGGAGAAGGGTCAGCTCCCGGTCGTCGACCTTGGCTACGACTTTCTTCGATTCCCGAGTGACCGGAACACCAAAGGCTTCCGCAATCTTGCCGTCGGTATCAGCGAGCAGTGTAAAGTTCAATCCGTGTAGTTTCTTGAACGCTTGGTGGTTTTCGACCGAGTCTCCGCTGATACCGATGACCTCAACGTCGAGCTTGCTCAGTTCGCTAGCGGCATCGCGGTAGCTGCACGCTTGTTTGGTGCATCCCCCGGTCATGTCCGCTGGGTAGAAGTAGACGACCATGGTTTTTTTGCCGACATGCTCAGTGCTCTTCCAGTACCTTCCGGAATCGTCCAAGGCTGCAAAGAAAGGGGCGGCCGATTCCAATGCGGCTGGATCGGAAGATGTTGGCGTTAAATGATCCCCCCAGATTTTCGGCGCAACAAACGATTTAGGCTTAGGACGAATCTTGATCGGAACAGCCTCCTTTTGGTACTCGCGCCAACGCGAGAGCATTTTGTCGGCGATATCGCTGTGCTGTTGTGCGAGATTTTTCTCTTCGTACGGATCGGCGGCGAGATCGAAAAGTTGGACTTGTGTTTTGCCTTTACCGATGGGAGCGTCCTCATCTTCTTGTTCTTCTTTGGTGGCCGGGCCGGTAACCACCAGTTTCCAGTTTCCTTGGCGCAGTGCGCCGGCGGAAGGAGTGGCGTTGATCAGGATCTCACGGTCCGTCGTGGTTTTTCCATGTGCAACGGCATCCCAGACATCGCGACCGTCGAGGGGTAGTCGTTGCTCGACGTTCGCACCGGTCAAACGCAACAGGGTCGGATACCAATCGGCGATATGCATCGGTTGTTGCACGGTAGAACCCTCAGGGATGTGGCCTTTCCACGTCGCAAAGGCGGCGACTCGAACGCCACCTTCGTAGTGAGTCCCCTTTCCAGCTCGCAGTTTCCCGTTGCTTGTTACTTTGCCTGGATTGGGTCCACCGTTGTCGCTATTGAAAAGAAACAAGGTATTGTCGCGTTGGCCCGATGCATCGATAGCAGCGACAATCTTTCCGACCGCTTCGTCCATGGCGGTGAGCATCCCCGCGTACAATTTGCGCTGTCCTTCGAGATGCCCGAAGCGAGCTAGGTATTCTTTGGGAACTTGGTGAGGACTATGAACAGCGTTGAAGGGGACATAAAGAAAGAAGGGCTTTTTGCCCGCGTGCCGTTCGATCACGGAGACGGCTTCTTTGGCCAGGAGATGGGTGCTATATCCTTCGTCGTTGCAGGGTCGATCATCGCGATGCCAATCGAACCCTTCGTCGCGGACGTGGGTGTTGTAATCGATAGCACCGTTGTAGTGTCCGTACTGGTGGTCGAATCCTCGTCGGGTGGGAAGATAGTCCGCAGCGAAGTGCCCTAGATGCCATTTGCCAACGATCGAGGTCGCATAGCCTGCGGTTTTCAGTCCCTCGGGAAGGGTTTGTTCTTCGAGAGGTAAACCGTACTGAGCCCAAGGTCGAACCACGCCGACTTGCAAGCCATGCCGAATAGGGTATCTCCCCGTCATCAGAGCGGCCCGGGTTGGAGAGCATACTGGCTGGACGTAAAACGCTTCGAGCTTTGCCCCTGCATTGGCGAGCGCATCCAAATTCGGCGTAGGGATCTCGCTCCCGTGCCATCCAACATCTCCCCAACCTAAATCATCCGCAACGATGTAAACGATGTTCGGTTTTTCTGCATACGCGTTTTGCAAAAGCCGAATAGCGAAAAATTCAGAGCCCATGAAAACCGATATCGCGAAAACCGACCAAACAGGCAGAGCACGAAAAGTTCGGGAGAGCATAGTCATCGTGGTTCCATCAAACAATGCGAAGTGACCATCAGGCATCAACGACGGCCTTCCGATCGGAAAACATCACTCATCGTAATGTTGCAGACCGCGAAGTTCGACGAACTCAGGGTATCGGGTGTGAAAATTGATAGCAATAGCCACTAAATCCAAGGAAGTCGCAGTTCACACTCGCAGTTCTCAACGCATCCATCAAATCCGAGAAATAGACATGACCGAACTCGCACGAAAATCGAAGAAGAATTACTATTTGACAGTTCGGGAGTTTCCGATATATTTGAATGTCTCAAGGTCACGGATATGCGTCCGCAGGCGGATCCGACCAACGGTGGTACTTCGGAAGGTGAATCGCGAGGAGAAAGATGGCGACAGCCAAACTAAAACTTACCAGCATGGCGAATCTTTGCGAAGCAGCGGAATGTTTGAGGGTTCTGGCGCATCCGCACCGATTAAGAATGGTTCAGATGCTGCTAGCCAATCAGTACACCGTCACGGAGTTAGCTCAAGCATGCGATTTGCCAACGGCAATGGCATCGGAGCACCTGCGACTGATGCAGCGATGTGGCTTTCTCGACAGCCAGCGCGAGGGACGCAATGTGTATTACCAAGTCGTCGAGCCGCATCTCAAGCGAATCCTTGCTTGCGTCGAAGATCGATTTGGAACCGAACCTGCGTAAAAAATTTTCGCCATAAAGTTCGAAATATTCCGAACTAACAACATTTGAGTCGATGATATTTAGATCTCGAAAAGACCCATGAAACCCTAGTTGCAAAAGGTGAACACACGATGACCATCGCTTCGATTTCTCCCATGGAATTGTTTGAAAAGATTCGAAACAACGCATCGGTAAATTTGATCGATGTACGCACCCCTGCTGAGTATGAACACGTACACATAGCTTGCGCGAAAAACATCCCTCTGGATCGATTGCAAACCGACCAATTTGTTACGAACCGAGACAGTGCATCGCCGCTTTATGTCATCTGCAAGTCGGGAGGGCGTGCCGGCCAGGCATGTTCGCAACTGGCCCGCGCAGGATTGTTGAATCTATTCAACGTAGAGGGCGGCACTGAAGCTTGGGATCGAGCTGGATTGCCGGTGTTGCGCGGTCGGCAAAGCATTTCCTTGGACCGCCAAGTTCGAATCATCTCGGGTGGTTTAATCGTGATCGCTTCGCTGTTGGCCATGGTTCACGATCTACGATGGGGGATGCTCGCTGGAGTCGTTGGAGCCGGATTGCTCCACGCGGGTGCCACGAATAGCTGTTTGATGGGAATGATTCTCTCGAAGATGCCTTGGAATTGTGCGAAGTGAATCACGAGTCCCAGCCTCTGATGCCCCTAAAAAGATCCTACAAGTAAGAGACCGAGCAATGCCCCAACCCACTTCCGTTCTATGGCTCCAGCGGCTTCGGAGTGCATTTCGCATTGGATCGCTGTGGTTGTTCGTTGCAACAGGAGCGATTGCAGTAGCAGCGATGTTGTTCTGGGCGTCTGGAACTTTTCATCCCAAAGTCCATCGGCAACTTCAAGACTCGATGCTACCTATCCCAACCAATGCACATCGATTACCGATCCATACAGTAAGTATCCCGAGATACGAGACGGCAGTCGGCACCATCCAAGCTGTCCATGAGGCAGCCGTGGCATCGAAAATTCTTGCTCGGGTCGAAGAAGTCAACGTGACAGCAGGGCAGAAGGTCCGGGCTGGTGAGATCTTAGTCAGGTTGCTCGATCAGGACTTGCGAGCCAAATTGGGCCAGGTCGACTCCAATCTCGTAGCAGCCCAAGCCCGACAAGCGCAGGCGGAAACCGAGTTCCAGCGGGCCCAGGGGCTCCTCGCTCAGTCCGCGATTTCTCTTTCGGAGAAACAAGCTCGCGACGCAGATCTTCGACTCGCCAACGCCGAGGTAGAACGAGCGACACAAGCGATTGAAGAGGCGAAGATCCAACTGTCTTTCGCGACCATTGCGGCTCCATTCGATGGAGTTGTTGTGGACAAACAAGTCAAAGCGGGGGACACCGCGGTACCAGGGCAAATCCTATTCCGCATTTACGATCCGACGCAGATGCAGTTGGTAGCCCAAGTCCGCGAATCGCTCGCGATGACGCTTCGTCCGGGTCAAAAACTCACGGCGAGTCTCGATGCACTCGGGTTCGAAACCCAAGCTACGATCAGCGAAGTGGTCCCGCAATCAAACTCGTCGACACATTCGTTCGAAGTCAAGGTGATCGGACCGGTACCCGAGGGCATCTATAGCGGCATGTTCGGCCGACTCAAACTTCCGCTCGGTACCGAAGACGCGATCCTTGTTCCGAAATCATCGATCACTCATATCGGACAACTTTCGATCATCTATATCGCGCATGAGAATCGTATGGAACGACGGAATGTGCAAGTTGGGCGAGAGCTCGGCGACCAAGTGCAAATACTGGCTGGTTTACGATCCGGAGAGACGATCATCGTCCGCGCAACCACGGATCGCATTCCTACTCCGGGCAACTCGCACTAGGGAATACTATTGTGAAAAACGCTTCTATTCAGACGGAATTCCCAGCCGACACCACGTCACAGGATCCATCGAGCTCTGGTGGGCAGTCCTCCGATGGGCCTCAGGATGTGTTATCGCGAATTGTTGGGATTTTCCTTCGAAGCAATCTGTCGATCATCCTAATTCTGGCCGCGTCAATAGTCGGACTGGCAGCCTTGTGGATTACACCTCGCGAAGAAGACCCGCAGATCGTTGTACCACTAGCAGACATATTCGTCGAAGCACCAGGATACGATGCCAAGCAGATCGAACAACTTGTCTCTACGCCACTGGAGCGCATGCTCTCCCAGATCGATGGAGTCGAGTATGTTTACAGCATGTCCAGGGACGATCAAGCGATCATTACGGTTCGATTTTATGTGGGACAAGATCGAGAACGGAGCCTGGTCAAGCTGTTCAAAAAGCTCGACGAGAATTCCGACGCGATACCTTCTGCCGTAAAATCTTGGATTCTTAAACCTGTTGAGATCGACGATGTACCCATCGTAACATTTGCACTGACAGGGGCGGGAAATGATTCCGCACAACTCCGTCGCATCGGCGAAGAACTCGTCGAACGATTGGCATCGATACGCCACGTCAATCGCGCCTACATCGTCGGTGGTGAAGCGCGAACCATCCGCGTGGAAGTCCTTCCAGATCGATTGCAGGCTTATCAACTGACCTTGCCCGATGTGCAGCAAACGATTCGGGCAGCAAACGCGGTTGCACCTGCAGACCAAATTGCTCGCCATGACCACCAAATCCAGCTGCGAACCTCGGCACAACTTCGCTATCCCTCGGAGATCTCGAACTTAGTGGTCGGAGTCTCTCAGGGACTTCCTGTCTACCTCAAGGATGTTGCCGAAGTGATCGATACTTCCGCCGAGCCCAAAACCTACTTGCGCCATGGTTGGGGTGCCGCAGCGACATTCCCGCAACACGAAGGATCGCCCGGAAGCCGTATAGGAGTCGGCGACCCGGCTCCCCAATCGAATGAGGAATTAGAAGGAAGCAACGCGGAGTCCCTGCCTGCAATTGCGATTGCCATCTCCAAGCAAAAAGGTGCCAACGCCGTCTCAGTAGCGCAGTCGGTTATCGAACAAGCGGAAAATCTGAAACGCGACATCCTCCCCGCAGATGTAGATTTGATCATCACGAGGAATGCAGGAATGACCGCCGATGAGAAAGTCAACGAACTGATCGAAGCCCTCGGTATTGCGATTCTGATCGTAATATTGCTGTTGACGGTCGGCATGGGTTGGCGTGAAGCGTTGATCGTTGCAATCGCAGTACCCGTGGTGTTTGGATTGACACTATTTGTCAATCTTTTATTTGGCTATACCATCAACCGTGTCACTCTCTTTGCATTGATTTTAGCATTGGGGCTGCTGGTGGATGACCCAATTGTGGATGTGGAAAACATCGCTAGGCATTTCCATCAGCGGAAACGCGCAACGCGACGGATTGTGCTTGAAGCCGTCGCAGAGATTCGCCCACCCCTGGTCAGTGCAACCCTTGCGGTAATCGTTAGTTTCTTGCCTATGTTTTTTATCACTGGCATGATGGGGCCCTATATGTCGCCGATGGCTCTTAACGTCCCCATCGCGATGCTCATGTCGATGCTCGTAGCATTCACCATCACGCCGTGGTTGACCTACCACGTCCTGAAACGTGAATACCCTAACGAGGACCAAATCCCATCGAGAATGCCAACTGCGAATGAATCAACTACGGCATCTCCTGTCGACCATGCGGCCTATGTTGACCATGGGGCCTATGATATTGATGAGGTGCAAAAGTCATTGCTGTATCGAGTGTTTCGACCATTGATGACACCGCTCCTGAAAACGCGGATAAGGGCGGTCGCCTTTCTAGCCACGATCGGCATGCTAACGTTCTTAGCGATGGGACTCGGTGCGCTTCGTCTGGTCCCTTTAAAAATGCTCCCGTTCGACAACAAAAATGAATTTCTTTTGGTTTTGGATTTGCCGGAAGGGACAACCGTCGAACGCACGTCTGCTGTCCTTCACGAATTGGAACAGCAGTTAGCTCGCGAGCCAGAGGTGGTCGATTACACAAGCTACGCGGGATGCCCGAGCCCCATCGATTTCAACGGACTGGTGAGGCACTATTATTTGCGTGGAGGGGCACACCAAGGTGAAATACGAATCAACTTAGTTGGCAAGAAAAACCGATATCAGCAAAGCCATGCCATCACACTTCGGCTTCGCGATAGCTTGACCCACACGGCGCAATCACATGGCGGAACATTGAGGATCGTCGAGCTTCCACCGGGACCACCTGTCCTAGCATCGATCGTAGCTGAGATCTATGGACAATCCGATACCTCCTATGAAGAGTTACTCCAAGCTGGATCGGTGGTCAAAAACCGACTGGAAAAAGAACCGGGCGTTGTCGAAGTAGATGATATGTCGGAGGCTGCGATGCAGCGATTCACCTTTGTACCAGATCAGGAAAAAGCAGCTATTGCGGGTATCACTGTGAGCGATATCGCAGAAGTACTACGGACCGCTTCGGCGGGCACAACGAGTGGGCTGCTCCGAATCGATGGAGAACGCCACCCTCTAGAAATTGTCGTTCGATTGCCAAAGGCTCTTCGCCAAGATCCCTTAGAGTTGAGCCAGATCGCCGTTCGAGGGCGACAAGGTGACTTGGTGCGACTCACAGAAATTGGCAAGTGGATCGATGATCGCGTCGGCCAAACTATTTATCACAAGAATCTTCATCGTGTCGCCTATGTGATGGCCGAGACCGCTGGTCGCCCACCCGCTGACTGCATCGTCGACATCCTTGCGGATCAATCCAACGGGCCGACGACTTTTGTGGCCAAGGAAGAGCCTAGGTCGCTCAAGATGCGTTCATTCCTTCGAAACGGTTCAGGAGTAGAATGGGGACTTAAGGATGGCTTGCAAGCAAACTTTTCCGGCGAAGGCGAATGGCAAATCACTCTCGACGTCTTCCGTGATTTGGGTCTTGCATTCGGAGCAGCTATGGTACTGATCTACATCATACTCGTTGCACAAACAGGATCCTTTTTCATACCGATGATCGTAATGCTCGCGATCCCACTGACTGTGCTTGGTGTTATGCCAGGCTTTTACATGCTCAATCAACTGATGGCGACCCAATCCGGAGGATACGCGGACCCGGTCTACTTCACCGCTACGGCCATGATCGGCATGATCGCGTTGTCCGGAATCGTCACCCGAGACTCGATCATCCTTGTCGATTTCATGGAGTCGGCCGTCCGCCAAGGAAGACCGCTTTTCGATGCGATCTTGGAAAGTCGTGTTGTTCGGCTGCGTCCAATTCTATTGACCGCTGGAGCGGCTATGCTCTCGGCAATTCCAATCACTCTCGACCCAATCTTCTCGGGATTGGGGTGGTCGCTCATCTTCGGACTGATCGCCAGCACTATCTTCACATTGTTTGTTATTCCGGTGACCTACTGGCTTTTCTATTCAGCAAGAGCACCGAAGTAGATCCTATCCCCGAAAACAGCGTTGGGAACACGGTCGCCAACAAGGTCCATTAAGCCAACGAGACCAATCAATCCAACCCGACCAATTAAGCCAACCCGACCAATTAAGCCAACTGGGTCTATTAAGCAAATAGGCCAATTTGTCAAATCAACAGGACTGTTGTGTATCATGGATGGGGTCTGGGGCATAGTACGATCC
>Ga0315901_10004956_pt1 | contig 16396 bp, 15 predicted proteins | sample LakEriMetagenome_10_FD_203761 | JGI IMG/M metagenome (GOLD analysis project Ga0315901, IMG submission 203761) | Freshwater fungal communities from buoy surface, Lake Erie, Ohio, United States - Buoy 2 MA116 | ecosystem: Environmental > Aquatic > Freshwater > Lake | place: USA: Lake Erie, Ohio...
TTTGCGCGACACCGAAATTGATCCAAATGCTGCGTTGCGTGAGCAAGGGTTGAAGGATTGGAAACAAAAGCGCGACACCATTTTGGTTAAGGCCAAAAAACTATTGGACCAAAAAGATTATACCGGTGTAAACCAACTACTCTTTCCTTATGATTATTTAGAGCCTGAAGACGCAACCTTTTACGACTATTTGGGCAAGAGTTATTATTATGCGGGGCTATTCCAGCCGGCGCTAGATTGTTTCAAACTCTCCTACGAGCAAAAGAAAAACAGCGAACTCCTGTTTTTCATTGGACACTCCTATGAAAAAACGGGCAATGAAAAAGAGGCGCTCAAAACATATAAGAAGGGCGCCAAAGAAGGAGTGGCCGCTTGCCAAGCTAAATTAGCCGAGTAAACTAGGGGTTGTTGTGGCTCCCGTCACAATACGGCGGGTTCTTTGTTTTTTTGCACTGACACAACCACACCTCTTTAGTTTCTTCAGCCGTAAAACGCTGACTCGCAAAAGGATTTCCTTCTATTTTTTTATGACGGCCGTCACAGAACGGCTGTTTTTCGCTAAGACCACAAGTGCACCAGGCGTAGGTTTTACCCGCTTCGATGGTTACACAACAAGGTTGGTTGGCGGCAGCTTTAGGGAAGCCAGCGTTGGGTATCATTTCTTCCATGGTTGAAAATCTTTTTTAAGTTGAATAGTTTGGAAAAGGATTTCTTTATATCCATTCCTTTCATACAACACCCCCAGCGTTTTTTTGTTTACTAAAACTAGGTCACTATAGGCGGTGTGGTCTTTTTTCTTATCGGGATCATGATCTATCAATAGCGAGTATTTCCAGGTAACCCCTTCGTCCAAACTAACGCGAACCATCAGGCTATCTCTTCGGTTGGCCGTTGCCGAATTTGAAAAAGCAAGCACAGCACGATTGTCTTTCCACCCAATATTCAAAACACTACCCTGACAGACAGGATCAATCAACGTGCTATCAAAAAAAGAAGACGCCCATCTATTACCACCATCTTCGCTTACAGAAACAATGCGCATTCTTTTATCTCCCCGTTGATTACGGCTGTTCATCATCAAACGACCATCCGATAACTCCGCAGCGGTGGATTCGTTTCCCCCAGGAAAACCAACCGATTTGCTCAATGAAAAAGTTTTTCCATGATCATCAGAATAAAATCCATGTGCTCTGTAATCTTCAAAGTTGCCCTTTGGCGCCCCCTCCGAGTGGTTGGCAGCTACATAAATTCGTCCTTTATATTTTCCTCTTTCTAGTTGCAGCGCGTGTCCGGGCGTATTTGCATATGATCTCCAATCCTCAGCTTTCCCATGCCGGTGTGTTTCTGCTGAAATATCAACCGGAGCACCCCAGGTTTTTCCATTATCTGTAGAAGTAACAAATACAACCTTCCGTTCGCCCTTACCTTTTCTTACCTCAGCCTCATGATTGTTGCCTGTGTTATAAAATAAAAAGATTCGACCTCCGGGGTGTTCCGGGTCCAGCAGGTCTACCACAGGAGCCGGATTGCCAGCCTGTAATGAATCTGCGTCCACTACCACCCGAATGGCTGACCAACTATTTCCCCCATCAACACTACGCTTCATCACAATATCAATATTACCAAAGTCGCCCGAGTTGTTGACGCGTCCCTCACAAAAAGCAAGCAGATCTCCATTGGGAGCTTTTATGATGGCGGGAATGCGAAAGGATGCATAATTATTGGTCCCCGAAGTAAACACAGCAGACTGGGCCCACAACACGGCGGTGTTAAAACCAAACAGAAAAAACAGAACGGTTGCTTTTGTTAATAACTGCATAGTAGTAAAACAAATAAAAGGGCGGAGAATTTGAGTAATTGTGTCAAATTTGTTCTGCTTGAAGGTATCAAAACAACATTTCATATGAAAAACACACTTTTTTATTTATCAGCACTGCTATTGCTTGTAGCCTGTAAACAAACGAACATGGAAAAAACGCCTTATGCTTGGCCGTCTAATATTAGCACACCAAAGGCAGCCGAAAAATTGCGCACGTTTGTGCAACACGGCGATACAATTACTGACGAGTATTATTGGCTAAACGACTTTTTTAAAAAAGGCCCAGACAGCACTGCCGTTGTTGAATACTTGCAAGCAGAGAATGCATATCTCGATACCATGATGAGTGGCACCAAGGAGTTTCAGAAAAATTTATTTGCAGAAATGCGCGGCCGCATTCAGGAAAAAGATGAATCAGAGCCCGTAATTGAGAATGGCTACACGTATTATTCAAAAACAGAAGAGGGGAAACAATATTATAAATATTATAGAAAGGCGTTGACGGCGGGAGCCACCGAAGAGTTGCTGTTAGATGTTGACCAACTCGCTACAGGAAAAAATTATTATGCTATATCTGGTCCCAGTATCAGCCCCGATAATCAGTGGATGGTTTATGGAGTTGATGAGGTTTCGCGCCGACAATACACGCTCTTTTTTAAAAATCTGAAAACGGGAGAAATTCTTTCGGAAGCCATTGCTGGCACTAGTGGCAATGCGGTTTGGTCTGCGGATAGTAAAACTATTTTTTATGCAGCAAATAATCCCGTAACGCTTTTGTCCGAAAAAATCAGAAGACACCAGCTGGGTACCGCAGCTGCGGCGGATGTAACCGTTTATGAAGAAAAAGACCCTACCAATTATATTGGAGTAGGAAAGACGCGCTCTGGACAATATATTATGATCTATTCGGCGGCTACTCTTTCTTCAGAGGTGCTCATATTACCCGCTAACCAGCCCGGTGGCACATTTCAGGTGTTTCAGCCCCGCATGAAAGAAGTGCTCTATAGCGTTGATCATTGGGAGGATCGCTTTTTGATTGTAACCAACCTGGAAGCAAAAAACTTTCGATTAATGAGCTGTCCGCTGAATCAAACACAGCAAGCTGCTTGGAAGGAAGTTGTGCCCAATAGAACCGATGTATTATTGGAAGGTGTAGAACCTTTTAAAAACTTTTGGATTCTTACGGAACGAAAAGAAGGATTGGTTCAGTTGCGTGTGCGTGAGTTCCCTGGTGAGAAAGAACACTATTTGGATTTTGGTGAGCCTGCCTATGATGCTTTTGTAGGGAAAAACCCCGAATACCTTTCCAAGCAGTTTCGCTATCGTTATTCTTCTATGACTACTCCTCTTTCTACTTATGATTATACAATTACATCCAAACAACGAAACCTCATTAAAGAACAACCCGTTCTAGGAGGATTCAAGAGAACGGACTATGTTACGGAGCGTCGATTTGTAACGGCGCGAGATGGTGCACGAGTTCCTTTGTCCATTGTTTATAAGAAGGGAACTGCGCTCGATGGAACAGCCCCCTTGCTGCTTTATGGATACGGATCTTATGGCGCTAGTATGGATGCTAGTTTTTCAACAAGTCGCCTCTCCTTATTAAATCGTGGTTTTGTGTATGCTATTGCTCATATCCGCGGCGGACAAGAAATGGGCAGAACCTGGTATGAAGATGGAAAGTTGTTGAAAAAGAAAAACACCTTCAATGATTTTATTGATTGTGGAAAGTATTTGATCGAAGAAAGATTTACCAGCAACGGTCACCTCTATGCAATGGGAGGAAGTGCTGGTGGATTATTGATGGGGGCTGTTGTTACCATGGAGCCCACATTATGGAACGGGGTTATTGCACAAGTTCCTTTTGTTGATGTTATCACCACTATGTCCGATCCTACCATTCCATTAACCACTAATGAATATGACGAGTGGGGCAATCCGGCTAATAAGGACTCCTATTTTTATATGAAGTCTTATTCTCCCTATGATAATGTAACCGCAAAAGAATATCCAAATCTGTTGGTCACGACCGGCTTGCATGATAGCCAGGTACAATATTTTGAACCCGCTAAATGGGTTGCGCGTATGCGTAAACTCAAAACAGATAAAAACGTATTGCTTTTAAAAACAAATATGGAAGCGGGTCATGGTGGCGCCTCCGGACGATTTGATTATTTAAAAGATGTGGCGCTTCAATATGCTTTTCTGTTTGCACTAGAAGGAATCAATAAATAAGTATGAAAATAACTTTTCTTTCGTTCGTCCTATTCATTTCTTTTTTTGCTACCGCTCAACAACTTTCACCGGTAGAAAAAAAATTAGTTCAGACGGTTGAACAGCAAATGGATCAAACGCTTCAGCTCCTTCGCCAATCTGTTGATATCAATAGTGGCACCTATAATATTGCAGGAGTTCGCGCTGTGGGAGAGTTGTATGCAAAAGAACTGAGAGCGCTTGGTTTTACGGTAGAGTGGATTTTGTTGCCAGATTCTTTAAAAAGAGCCGGCCACCTGGTAGCGTACCGAAAGGGAATAAAAGGAAAGAAACTTTTTTTGATTGGACATCTTGATACCGTGTTTGAGCCCGATATGCCAACCAATCCCTTTACACTATTAAATGATAGTACCGCAACGGGTCAAGGTGTAAACGATATGAAAGGGGGCGATGTAGCTATTATTGCTGCATTAAAAGCTATGTATCAACTTGGTTTACTGGATCAAACTACTATCACTGTATATATGACAGGAGATGAGGAAAGCGCAGGGCGTCCGAGAGAAGTATCCAGGGGCGATTTTATTACTCGTGCTGAACAACATGACATAGCGTTGGCTTTTGAAACTGCAAGTGGATTGAACACGGTTGCCACAGCCAGAAGGGGTGCTAGTGGTTGGAAGCTAGAAGTTGAAGGAAAGCAAGGCCACTCCTCGGGTGTATTTGGAAATGCAGGCTATGGATCTATTTACGAAGCAGCGCGAATTATCAATTCGTTCAGAGAGCGATTGAGTAAAGAACAGTATCTCACATTTAATCCGGGTTTGATTGTAGGGGGTTCTGAGGTTTCTTATAATGATGAAGCACAACAGGGTCAAGTAGCGGGAAAGACAAATATTATATCTCCTCGCACGTATGCCAATGGTGATCTTCGTTTTTTGAGTGAAGAACAAAAAGAAAACGCAAGAAGCGTGATGCGAGAAATTGTGGGGCAGTCTTTACCAGGCACTAAAGCTTCTATTCGTTTTTCAGATGGCATTCCCTCCATGCCTCCTACCGAAGGAAATACAAAATTGGCTGCGCAATTAAGTGAAGTAAGTGAAGTGCTTGGTTTTGGAAAAGTTTCTCCGGGTAATCCAGGCAGCCGGGGAGCGGGTGATATTTCCTATGTAGCAAAATATCTTGACTGTCTGGATGGTTTGGGCGCCAGCGGACGTGGCGCACATGCACCCGGAGAAACCATCAACCTAAAAGAATATCCAAAGCTGATACAACGAACAGCCGTGTTTTTGTATCGGTTAACGCGTTAGGAAATTTCTTCAGGTACCAATTGGACAGAGCGGATGGACTTTTCTAATACAGCTTGTTCAATGCTGTGATTTTTTAATTGCCCCTTGCAATAATCTTCGTAAGCACTCATATCAAAATGACCGTGCCCGCACAGATTAAATACAATCACACGTTCCTCTCCATTTTCTTTTGCCTCATTTGCCTCACGGATTGCTTGTGCAATAGCATGTGTCGCTTCGGGTGCCGGTAAGATTCCTTCTGTTTTTGCAAATAATAGTCCTGCTTCAAAACACTCTAATTGTTGAAGCGCCACCGCTTCTATTTTTTTCATATTTAATAAGTGACTACAAAGCGCACTTGCACCATGATAGCGTAGTCCTCCTGCGTGTAAACCGGGCGGCATAAAATCATGACCCAAACTATACATAGGTAGTAGTGGAGTAAAACCTGCACTGTCTCCAAAATCATAACCAAATACGCCACGTGTTAATTTTGGACAAGAGGCGGGTTCAACAGCAACCGCCCGAACGGTTTTGCCCCCTCTCAACATCTCTCCCACAAAAGGACAACTATAGTTTACTACCCGGGGTTCTTATTTTGTTTGCACTTGTCACTACAATATAAAACCTCCCCCCAATCCCTTTCCCATTTTTTTCGCCAAGTAAATGGCCGGTTGCAAGTCTTGCAAACCTTGCTGGGCAGGTTTTCTTTTTTAACGGTCTTATTTTTTGCGTTCCGCATGACCCTTAGAACAAATTCGGGACAATTTTGTTTTTGAGGTATGGCAACGGAAGAAACCATAAAGAGTGTTCTATCCAATCCCGTCACATTAGATCGGGTAATAGAAATGGCTTGGGAGGACAGAACTCCTTTTGAGGCGATAGAATTTCAGTTTGGAATCACCGAAGCAGATGTGATTGAAATCATGCGTCGGTCCTTGAAACGAAGTAGTTTTAATTTATGGCGTAAGCGTGTTAATAGCGGCGTTAGTATCAAGCATCAAAAAATCAGAGACTCCTCGATAGTTCGTTTCAAGTGTAGCCGTCAGCGACAGATCTCATTGAATAAAATCAGCAAGCGATAGGCTTTATTTTCTTAGCAACCCCTTCCATGAATTATTGCTATAATAGCTGCAAACATCATTTTCAAAAGTCAGCGTTTGCGTCAGCTGTAAATTAGAATAAGCTTCGGGTTCAATTCCTGCATATTGATTGTTAGCAGGAAACAATTTATCTCCTACAAATAGTACCAACTCATCCACCAACCCTAATTTCAATAGTGATTGACAAAGCGTGGGTCCTGCTTCAACCAGTAAGCTGTTCATCTTGTGATTAGCATAGAGATCCTGTAACAACGCAAACAAATTAACACCGTCTTCTGTATACACTTCTTTTACTACTTCTACATGGGAGGGTAGTGGATGTACCTCTTTGTTTGAAACTAAAATTAGCTTCGAATGAATTCTGTGTTGATGAATAGCAAGATTGGTATTAGTTAAAAGCGCTAGATGTTTATCCAATACAATAGCGTTTAACTCTTTTGTCTTATCCTCTATTCGAACATTTAGCGTAGCATTATCTTTTAAAACTGTTTTTGCCGTGGAAAGAATGCCATCTACGTTTTCGCGCAGCACTTCGTGAACGTGTTTACGGCTTTGAGTTCCGGTTATCCACTTACTGTTTCCATTAGGGTCAGCCATCATCCCGTTTTTTGTAATAGCTGCTTTTACTATTACAAAAGGCCTGCCATATAGGTGATTTATAAAAAAGCGTTTGTTTAAATCAAGCGCTTCTTCTACTAAAATATGTAACGCTTCAACCCCGGCATTTTTCAAAACTTCCATTCCCGCAACATGAGGGTTTGGGTCTGCAGACGCAAACACTACCTTTTTAATACCCTTTTCTAATATTAGCGAAGTACAAGGAGGTGTTTTGCCAGTATGTGAACAAGGTTCTAGGGAAACATATAAGGTACAAGCGCTCGGATTGTGACCTCTTTGAATTGCATTGTTGATTGCATTAACCTCTGCGTGGGCCTCCCCCCATTTTTCGTGACGGCCTTTTCCAACCACTTCCCCCAAACTGTTTACTAATATTGCGCCAACTCTTGGATTGTCTCTAACAAGACGTGGATCAATCTGTTGAGCTAATGTTATCGTTTCTCTTAAATACGCGGTTTGGGTAGTCTTGTTCATACCTTTGCAGTCCAAAATTAGTGTATCTGTATGTTCACCGGTCTGGTTGATTTAGCAACTATCAGCAATTTTCAGGAAGACCAAAACGGCTATAAACTTTGTGTAGGCGCACCCGCCCTGGATGGTTTATGTAAAAAAGGGGATAGTGTTGCAATCGATGGCATCTGCTTAACCGTAGTTGAACAGCAAGCATCGCAACTCGTGTTTTATGTTTCACCCGAAACTATTCAAAGAACAGCTCTGTTGAATTATAAAACAGGGAAAACGGTCAATATTGAATTGCCACTTCGCCCAACTGACCGCTTAGGCGGACACTATGTGTTAGGTCATGTGGATTGTACAGGTAACGTTACATCAATTCAAGCCACAGCCACTAGCTGGTTCTTTACTATCGAGATTCCTGAACCATTTATTAGGTATGTTGTTTATAAAGGGTCAATTGCCGTGAATGGAATTAGTTTAACAGTGAATAAAATTCAAGCTGGTGAAATTGAACTGTGTATCATACCGGTTACACTAGAGAAAACCAACCTTTCTTCTTTACAAATCGGTGATTTGGTAAATATTGAAGTAGATATTTTAGCAAAATATACAGCTAATCTTCTCCCTAAACATGGATAAAATGTTTGATACAGTCGAAAAAGCATTGGTCGATTTTGCAAAAGGAAAACCAATTATAGTTGTAGATGACGAGAGTCGTGAAAATGAAGGGGACATCATTATATCCGCCTCATTAGCCACTCCTGATCTTGTCAACTTTTGTGTTCAGGAAGCGCGCGGATTACTCTGTATAGCTATCGATGATACTATAGCCAACCGGCTTGATTTAAGAAAAGTGCGATCGAATCACAAAGATCATTTTCATACTGCTTTTTTAGATTCTGTAGATGCAATTGCTACGCATGGTGTTTCTACGGGAATTTCTGCATCTGACCGTGCCACAACAGCGCGCTTAATAGCCAATGAAAAAAGTACTCCTGCTGATTTTTCAACTCCCGGACATTTATTTCCTTTATTAGCGGTTTCTGGTGGTGTGTTGGTCAGAAATGGTCACACAGAAGCTAGCGTGGATTTGTGTAAACTAGCTGGATTGCCACCCGCAGCTCTGATTTGTGAAATTTTAGACAAGGATGGAACCATGTTACGCAGAGCTGGCTTACGCAATTTTGCTGACCAACATCAATTATCAATAATTAGTATTGCACTATTGCAGCGTTATAGACGGGAACGCGAAGTGATTTGTGTTTCGCAATCTACCGCATCACTTCCAACAAAATATGGTGATTTTACTATTGAGGTTTTTCGCAATAGGTTTACGGGCATAGAGCATACGCTTCTTTCTGCCAAAGCAGATTTATCAAAAACACCAATAGTTCGACTACACAGCGAGTGTTTAACGGGCGACGTATTAGGTAGTGCAAGGTGCGACTGCGGTTCCCAATTAAAACTTGCGCTACGGGCTATTCAACAACATGGACATGGATATCTTATTTATGTGCGTGGACATGAAGGAAGAGGAATTGGACTAACTGCAAAAATTGCAGCCTATGCATTACAAGAAGAAGGTATGAATACCTATGAAGCTAACCAGGCGCTAGGTTATCATTCGGAACAGCGCGATTTTTCAGATGCAATTGAAATCCTGAAAAAATTACAACTCCCCACTTTCACGCTGTTGACCAATAATCCCTACAAGATTAATTTACTTCGTGAGGCGTCTTTTAATTTTGAGGTAAAATCTATTCAAACCACGCCTACTCCACAAAATCGTAAATATCTTTCAGATAAAGCATCAATCGGTGCCCACTCCATATTTCTACACCTATGATTGCAATTGTAAAATCAAACTTTAATCAAGAGGTTACTGATGCCTTACTAAAGGGATGTATTGATTGTTTAAATGAGACATCAACCCCTTTTGAATTATTTGAGGTGCCCGGTGCAGTTGAAACAGTTGGATTCTCCAATAAATTAGTTGCAACAAAAAAATATGCTGGAGTTATTGTAATTGGTGCCGTGATAAAAGGAGATACGGATCATTATGAATATGTGTGTGATTATGTGGTGCAGGGCCATGCTGCCTTAGCTGCAAATTCTTCTATTCCTATTGTTTTTGGAATATTAACCACACAAAACGAAGACTTAGCATTGGATCGTGCGCTTCCTACTAAAATGAATAAAGGAAAAGAGTTTGCAATTACTGCAATTGAAATGATTGATCTGTACAAAAGCGTGAACTAACGAAGGGTGGTACGCTTACCTTTGCGCCAATTATTGTAGTATGCGCTTACGTATATTTTTATTTCTACTATTCGGATCCTACTTTTTTTCCTTCGCACAAGACAGTATACCCACTCTTTCAACTATTACGCTTACCGCACACGGTAGCGCACAACCGGTTTCTCGAACAGGCCGTTCTATCTGGATTATTCCCGGATCACTGCTTCGACAACTTCCTGTTTATTCTGTTGACGACTTACTTCGGTTTATTCCCGGTGTTGAGGTTCAACAGCGCGGACCGCAAGGTGTTCAGGGCGATATTTTAATTCGCGGAGGTACATTTCAGCAAGTGTTGGTCTTAATTGATGGTGTTCGATACAACGATCCACTAACTGGACACTTTAATGCTTACCTGCCGATTGATCCACTAGAAATTGATCGAATAGAAATTTTAAAAGGACCCGCATCAGCAGTATGGGGATCAGAGGCTGTGGGTGGGGTTATTCAAATTTTTACCAAAACATTTTCTTTATCACGTAAGGCGCCCTCATCTAAACGTGTTTCATCATTTCAAACAGGTGCTGCCACAGGAAGCCATTCTTTTTTTCAGGCACAGGTAAGAGGGTTTATTGAGAAAAACAAAACTCGCTTTTCTATTTCTGGAAATACGCGCAATAGTGAAGGGGCACCCCAACGTGGTATCAACGGCTTCTTTAACCTTCATTCACTTCAAACAGCTGTTCAGCATTCACTAAAACGAAATTGGATTTTTCGTTTTAGAACATCGTTAGATTGGAGAGATTTTAGTGCACAAAATTTTTACACCACTTTTTTGAGTGATACAGCAAAAGAACAAGTCAATACTTGGTGGAATCACGTACAGCTGATTAAGCAAGCAAAAAACGGTTTTTGGCAAACGGATGTGTCTTATAAGTACACAAGCGATAGGTATCGGTTTCGTCCCGCAGCTCTTCCCAATTTGAATAAAATGGGCCTTTCGCAGTTGCAGCTAAAGTATCAAAGTACTCGCCAATCTTCACTCGAGTATCAAACAGGTTTTCAACTTGTCCAGCGACAAATTCGTTCAAACGATAGAGGTAATCATGCTATTGAGCAATGGGCACTTTTTGGGACAGGACAATTTCAACCGAGTGCATCAATCTTTGCAAACGGCGGATTGCGCTTTATCTATGATGAACTATATGGCTTTGTGATAATTCCTCAATTAAGCGCTTCTTATGTTCGTAGTTCTCACCAATGGCGCATTGCAGCTGGTCGTTCTTTTCGTGATGCAGACTTTACAGAGCGCTACAATAATTACAATAAGAACTTAGTTACCAGCGGGCGTATCGGTAATCCTGGGTTATCACCCGAGGATGCTTGGCAGCTTGAATTAGGATATGATTTTTCTATTTATCAAAAATTAAATTGGCATAACAGTTTGTTTTTTCGCAACCACCGCGGTTTAATTGACTGGGTACAAACCCCATATCTAGAAATGCCTCGTGTTGTGAATTTGGCTCCGGCAGGTACTTATGCATTGGCAAAAAACATCGAAGCTGTTAATAGTATAGGTTGGGAGTCTGATCTACAATTTCGGGATAGCATTGGTAAGGCTCGTATCTTGACGCAGCTTGGCCTACTTTGGCTTTCTAATAATGTACAATCTACCGGGGCTGGTTTTTACTTAAATAGTCACGCCCGATTTTTAATCAATGGACTTGTTGATTTTTCCATAAGACGATTGGGTTTTTCCACAGGATTTGTTTATAAAAAACGGAATCAGCAAACAGCTAATGCATTGAACGCCACCTTATCTGCTGATTATTTTTTACTGAATACACGAATACAGTTTTCATTTGGTAAAAAAGAACACGCTCTCTACTTACAAGCCGACAATCTTCTTAATAGGAAATACAGCGATTTATTGGGAGCACCTATGCCTGGGCGCTGGCTTTCCATTGGTGCCAGATTTGAACGATAGGTTGTCGCTAAAATTTATAGCCCGAAAGTTTCCTGAATTCTGGGTACATTAGCTATACCATAAAATGTATACTATGCTAAGAGTAACCTTATTTGTTTTTGCTTTATCTGTAATTTTTTCCTGTCAGCAGCCTGCAGAAAAATCAACCACGTCCTCTTATCTTGATTATAGCCAAACAGATTCAAAACTTAGTGGGGGCAATAAGGTTATTCCCATTAACACCCCGCTTGGTGTGTTTAATGTGTGGACTAAGCGTGTAGGGAATAATCCAACCATTAAAGTCCTTTTACTCCATGGAGGTCCGGGCGCTACTAGTGAATATTTCGAAGCGGCTGACTCTTATTTTCCGGGTGCTAGCATTGAGTATTATTATTATGATCAGCTAGGTTCTGGTAAAAGCGATAACCCTAATGATGAACGTTTATGGACGGTTGAAAGATTTGTCGACGAAGTGGAACAGGTACGTGTAGCATTAGGACTTGATTCTTCCAATTTTGTTTTATTGGGACACTCTTGGGGAGGAATTCTTGCGATGGAGTATGCGTTAAAATATCAGAATCATCTTAAGGGGTTGATTATTTCCAATATGGTCTCTTCGATTCCCGACTACGTAAAGTATGCTAACGAAGTGTTGGGACCACAGCTACCCCCGGATATTTTAAAAACTATTCGCTCTTATGAAGAAAAGGGAGATTATACCAATCCCGCCTATTTGGGATTGATTCAAGAACATTATTATCCCGAGCACATTCTCCGTATGAAGCCTAGCGAGTGGCCTAATCCAGTTAATCGTGCTTTTAAAAATATTAATTACCCGCTCTATTTAAAAATGCAAGGCCCTAGTGAGTTTGGTGTGGTGGGCAACGCATTGCTCAAGAATTGGGATCGCACCAACGATCTAAACAAAATTGCTATCCCGACTTTAACAATCGGAGGTGAATTTGATACAATGGATCCAAAGGCCATGGAAAAAATGAGCACACTGGTACAGAAAGGATCTTATCTGTATTGTTCCAAAGGAAGTCATATGTCCATGTATGACGACCAGGAAACTTATTTCAATGGTGTAATTTCTTTTTTGAAAAAACTTTAATCCCGGTAATTCAACGCAGGCTTTCTGTTTCCAATTAGCGGAACGTATTTGAAATCTGCTCCTCTGTTTTTTTGCCATTCCTCTTTTGCTTGTGTCAGCAAAGCGGGATTGGTCAGCAAATCAATTCCTGAAAAGGAAATGGTAGTAGCTGCCACAATCATTCCTTTAATACCAATATCTGTTCCACCACAGGCAACGGCTTGCCAACTATGCGATGGTGTTCCCGGAATCCAAGTAGCAGCTCTAAATCCAACAGTGGGAACGGCCCAGCTTACATCTCCTACATCGGTGGATCCTCCGGAGCGATTAGCTTCGTTTACTACTTTATACTCTTCAATTTTAGCAGCATCAGTAATGGCGGGTCGACTACCTGGTAAAAAACTCTCCTGAATTTTTTTACCAAATTCCAACTCTTGTGTTGAGTAGATTACACCACTTACTTTTTGCATATTATCATAAACCATTCTTGATAACGCATCAACAGGGAGCAATTCGTAAACGCCACCAATAATTTCGTAATCCATCTTTGTTCCTGTACCTGCTGCTGCCCCTTCGGCTGATTTAACTAACCGATCAAAAAGATCCATTAATACATCGCGACGGGGGTGACGCATATAATAATATACTTCTGCATAATCAGGAACTACATTGGGTGCTTTACCGCCACTAGTAATTATATAATGCATACGCGTATCGGAAGGCATATGTTCCCGCATCATATTGGCCATAAAGTTCATGGCTTCTACACCATCTAAGGCAGAACGGCCTCTTTCTGGAAATCCAGCCGCATGCGAAGAGATTCCATAAAAACGAAACTTAGCAGTTTTGTTAGCCAGTGACGAATAGGGATTAGCTCCGTTCTGACTATCGGGATGCCAGTGCAACACTACGTCTACACCATTAAATAAACCTTCCCGTACCATATATACTTTTCCAGATCCACCTTCTTCTGCAGGTGTTCCAAATACTTTAATGATACCCGAGACTTTATTTTTTTCAATAAAATTTTTCAATTCAATGGCTCCTGCTACAGAGGCTACACCAAACAAGTGATGCCCACAGCCATGTCCTGCATTTCCATCTGCTTTTTCTTTTGATGGAATGGCTTGTTGTGCTAAACCTGGTAATGCATCATACTCCGCAAGAATTCCGATAACCGGTCCGCCACTCCCATAGGTAGCCACAAAGGCAGTGGGAATTCCCGCTACTCCGGCTTCTACCGTAAATCCATTTTCACGGAGGGTCTGTTGTAGTAGGGACGAACTTTTAACCTCCTTATATCCGACCTCTGCAAAATTCCAAATTTGTAAGGCGCGCTCTTTGTAATAGTCGTAGCGATCTTGAATATTCTTACGTGCTGTTTCTTTCGATACAGTATAGGAGTTTGGATTTTCTTTTTTCTTTTGGGCTGTAGTTACAAAAGCGCAACAAATGAAAACTCCACAAAAAAAAGTACTAAGCAGCAATTTGTTCATAAAACTCTCTCTTTAAATTGTATAATCTGTGTTGCATGATGTTTCCCATGCCAGGAATAGTATTGTAATACTTCCCACAATTCTATATCTCTATTTTGTTCCGGGTGAAAAAAGGTTCTAAAAAAATCTTCTTTTGCTAAGGGTTCCAATAATGCATCCCAGCGACGATGTAAAGCATGAATTAATGTTACTGAAATATTACAGGGCACGTTTTTTACATCTATGGTTTCAGCCCATACGTTCTGATCATAAGGTTTAACCATGGGATGTTCCTCGTTCAGTGCTAGCTTAAATCGTATAAAAGCATTCATATGAGAGTCGGCCAAGTGATGTATGATTTGATTGGGCGTCCATCCTCCCTCTCGGTAGGGGGTATGTAGATGTGTGTCGTTTAAATTTTCAATGGCATAGTCTAACTGAATTGGTAATGCCTGCATCGCTTTCAAACAATTATTCTTAGCGGTTTCGCTGTATTCTACTAACTGAACGCGTCCGATAGGGTATTGTAAATCCGTATTCATACTAAAATTGTTTCTGACAAAGCCATGTATATAACCAATTTCCACCCACGCCGGCTAGCCCCAACATAAATGGATAGGCAAGAAATAACCAGGCTATATCAATGATGCGTAACTTTCTAGAGGTGGCTGTTTCTTTTTCAATTAGCAGGTTAATAAAATCGTACCATCCTAGTATACCCAGCTTGTTTACTATCCCATTTAAAAGAATAGCCGCTACCAAAATAATAATACCAATGAGGTAGATTTTTAGCATGATTGTAAAACTAAGTATAATTATAACTATCTTAACTAATCGACTAATTAAAAAAATTACGGATGAACCGAAAATCATTTTTAACCGATATAGGGTTGGTGGTATCTGGGTATGCCTTATTACCCACTGTGGTGTTAGCTAATAATAACGTTGTTACATCAACATTTACTTCTGAAATAATCAGAGAGGCTACTATCGATCAATTACAAAAATTATTGACAACTGGGAAAATTAGTGCAGTACAATTAACTCAACTCTATCTAGATCGAATTGCTGCCCATAATAAAAAAGGACCTGCTTTAAATGCCGTCATTGAACTTAATCCTGATGCATTAGCCATAGCCAGGCAGTGTGATGCAGAACGAAAACAAAAGAAAACCCTCGGTCCTTTACATGGAATTCCTGTTTTAATAAAGGATAATATTGATACGGGAGATAAAATGCACACCACTGCTGGTGCACTGGCTTTACAAGATAATATTGCGGCACAAGATGCTTTTTTAGTTACCAGACTTCGTGCAGCTGGTGCTGTGCTCTTAGGAAAGACTAATCTAAGTGAGTGGGCAAATTTTCGGTCTACCCGTTCGGTGAGTGGTTGGAGTAGTAGAGGAGGACAAACTAAAAATCCGTATTCTCTAGATCGTAATCCTTGCGGCTCTAGTTCGGGTTCTGGTGCTGCTGTGTCTGCTAATTTTTGCGCCGTAGCTATTGGTACTGAAACGAATGGTTCTATTCATTGTCCCTCTTCTGTGAATGGTGTAGTGGGGATAAAGCCTACCGTTGGTTTAGTAAGCCGATCTGGTATCATTCCTATTTCTAAAACACAGGATACTGCAGGCCCTATGACTAGAAGCGTTCGCGATGCTGCTATTGTTTTAACTACGATTACGGGAATTGATCCTGCTGATCCTGCATCCGTTTCTTCACCTAGTGTATCAGTTGATTATACTTCTTATTTAAACGCAGATTCGCTTGCAGGTAAACGAATTGGTGTTGAAAAAAGTTTTTTAACGGGTGGTCACGAGTCAGTGCTTGCTTTATATAAAGAAGCCGTTTCTGTTTTAAAGCAAAAAGGTGCCACAGTGGTTGAAGTAGAATTTCTATCTGCATTTAATAGGTTGGGTATTCAGGCTACTAAGGTGCTGCAGTATGAATTTAAGGATGGTGTGAATGCTTATTTATCAAAAGCTAGTAGTTCTATGAAAAAGCTTTCTGATGTGATTCGATATAACAAAGAAAATGCTGATAAAACTATGCCGTTCTTCCAGCAAGAAATTTTAGAGGCTTCAGATGCGAGAGGGGCTTTGAGTGAAAAAGATTATTTAGATGCCGT
>Ga0315901_10004958_pt1 | contig 16392 bp, 25 predicted proteins | sample LakEriMetagenome_10_FD_203761 | JGI IMG/M metagenome (GOLD analysis project Ga0315901, IMG submission 203761) | Freshwater fungal communities from buoy surface, Lake Erie, Ohio, United States - Buoy 2 MA116 | ecosystem: Environmental > Aquatic > Freshwater > Lake | place: USA: Lake Erie, Ohio...
AACTATTGCAGGGGAAACATCGGGCACTTGGCTGGCTACAAATGGCATTGGAATTCGTTTACTTTTCGGCCTTGGTGTTGGCTCTACACTTAGTGGAACTGCTGGATCATGGGCTAGCGCAAATTATGTTTCAGCAACAGGCGCAACAAAACTGATTGAAACTAACTCAGCCACCTTCTACATCACCGGCGTACAACTAGAAGCTGGCTCAGTAGCAACACCGTTCGAGCGCAGAGATTACGGGCGTGAGTTGATGATGTGCCAGCGGTATTACTACAAACTTAAAGGCACAACAGCCGGACAGTATTTTGCTTCATCGTTTAATGAGTCAACAACCCAAGCAAACGGCACGATATTTTTTCCAGTAACAATGCGTACTAATCCGACCGCTTTGGAACAGTCAGGAACGGCGGGGGACTACTCAATTGGGCATGGCACTACTTCAACAACGTGCAATTCTGTTCCGTCATTTGGTGCGGCATTAGATGGAAACGCAAGGGTTGGCTTTACTGTCTCGTCAGGTTTGACTGCCGGACAAGGTTCAGCCTTTCGTGTACAAACATCATCTGCTTATCTAGCATGGAGTGCCGAACTATGATTTACAAAATTCACTCAACTAACATGGACGGCAAAACAATCTACGCCCGTATTGACGAGGATGGTTTATGCCGTTTGACTTGCACAGAAGACTACCCAGAGTTTCAGAAGTGGCTTTCCGAGGGCAACGAACCATTGCCAGCAGATGAAGGAGAATCCAATTGACAGCCGGAATAAAAGCTAACGTCGATGGCAGTGCAGCTATCCAAGTAGGCGGTGTAGACGCTATTACGCTGACATCGGCGGGTGCTGCATCGTTTGTAACGAGTCCTATGGCGATTCAAGGCGGTAGTGCTTCTGCCCCGTCATTGACGTTCTCAGGCGATACCAACACGGGTATTTTCTCCCCTGCTGCTGACACGATTGCTTTCTCAGAGGGCGGTGTTGAGAGCATGAGGATTGATGCGAGTGGGAACGTGGGGATTGGTACGAGTTCGCCAGCCGGTAAGCTCCACGTTAATACAAGCACTGGGTATAACGCTATTTTTCAAACGTCCGGAACTACTGTTCGCGTGAATTATTTGAACGATGCTGCATCTGCTAACGTATCGGCAGCGTATCGTGCAACTGATTTTGCGTGGCAAAAAGGTGATGGCGCAGAAGTTGCCCGTATCGACTCCAGCGGTAATCTGCTGGTAAACCGAACCACCCTGTTCAACTCTGAAAAGTTCGGCGTTACTTTTAGTTCAAATACGGGTGCTGGCTGCGTAATTAACGACTCAAACGGTCAGAACGGCAACACGTTTATTCAGTTCCGCAACAGCGGTACAACCGCAGGCGCGATTACGTCGAACGGCACAACGACCATGACGTATGGCTCTGCATCGGACTATCGACTGAAAGAAAACCTATCCCCGCTGACGGGCGCGCTTGCAAAGGTGGCGTTACTTAAGCCAACAGTCGGCTCTTGGAAAGTAGATGGCTCTGAGTTCGTTGGGTTCATCGCTCACGAATTGCAAGAAGTTTTTCCTGACAGCGTAGTTGGCGAGAAAGACAAGGTTGATGCTAACGGCGATCCCGAATATCAAATGGTCGATACCGGCTCTGCGTCTATCATCGCTACCCTGACCGCAGCTTTGCAAGAACTCAAAGCAGAGCTAGACGCAACTAAAGCAGAAGTAGCCTTGTTAAAAGGAGCAGCATAATGCCTGTCGTTATCTCAGGAACTAACGGTGTATCTGGTGTAGACGGAACCGCATCGAATCCATCCTATGAAGGAACAGACAGCAATACGGGGATATTCTTCCCTGCTGCTGACACCATAGCCTTTGCTGAAGGCGGTACAGAGGTTGCTCGGTTTGATAGCAGCGGGAACTTGGGGATAGGTACGAGTTCGCCAGCTTGCAAAACGGAAGTCGTTGGAACAATTCGTACAACGGCAGCAACAGCACCAGCAAGCGGCGCGGGGGTTGAGGTTTTATACGGAGCCGTTGCCAATCGTGGCGATGTAATTTCTTACGACCGAGGCGCAAGCGCATACAAAGATTTGCTGGTTGGTGGTCTAAATATGTATCTTTACGCTGGCGGTTCCGAACGCGCCCGTATCGACACCAGCGGTAATCTGCTGGTGGGAAAAACATCTTCAGACCTTTCCACTCCCGGCTTTGGCGTTGACATTCGGTCTGGTGTACTTAACGGCGTTTCAATTATCAAAAACGACAGTAATTGGGGCACCGCTTTGTTCATTCGTCGGAATACAGGGGTGGGCACTGGGACTGTCGCTGAATTCAATTACAACGGGACTACTACCGGCACGATTGGCATCACCGCAACGACCACTGCCTACAACACATCTTCAGACTACCGCCTAAAAGACAATGTGCAGCCTATGACCGGAGCATTGGCGAAAGTCGCATTGCTTAAACCTTGCAATTACACATGGAAAGCAGATGGTTCTGACGGTGAAGGATTCATTGCTCACGAACTTGCCGAAATCTGCCCTCAAGCAGTAACCGGCGAGAAGGATGCAGTCAACGAAGATGGCTCAATCAAACCACAAGGCATCGACACATCGTTCCTAGTAGCCACCCTGACCGCTGCGATTAAAGAACAACAGCAAATGATTGAAACACTACAGGCGAAAGTAGCCGCATTGGAGGCAAAGTAATGGAGATCACATTAAAGCTCAGCGTAGAAGAAGTGAATGGGATATTGCAGACGCTGGGGTCTTTACCAACATCGTCAGGGGCGTGGCCTTTGGTGGTGAAGATTAAAGAGCAATCTGAAGCACAGATACCTAAAGAATGAGTCTCCAATACGTCCTCTACGATTACTGGGAATATGGCTATGCTGAAGGCGATGCGATTCTTGAGTTCGGGAGTGCATCGGTAACGGCAGTAGCAACTGTTTCCGCTAATGCAACTAGAGTACAGTTTGGTAGTGGTAGTGTTACAGGAACAGCAACAGTTACAGCTAACGGCATCAGGATTCAGTTTGGTGCTGGAAGTATTAGCAGTAGTGCAACAGTTAGTGCTGATGCGATTAGGGTAAGGACGAGTTCAGGATCGGTTACAGGGACAGCTACGGTTACAGCCCTTGGCGGGGTGGTTTATAGCGGTTCTGGGGCGATTACTGGGCTAGCGAGTGTCGTTGTATATCCTACAGCGATATGGGCTGGTAATGCGGCTGTAAACCCCTCAGTAACGGTTACTGCTAACGGTCAGGTTGTTGGTGAAGAATGGACAGATGTTCCTGCGGTTCCGAATACATGGACTGAGCAATCTCCTTCTAGTAACATTTGGACAACAGTTAATCCAATAGCAGACACTTGGTACGCGAATATCTTAGCTGATCCTTATGTTGAGTTTGGGTATTGGGAGCTAGGTTATACCGACGAGCGTTATGAATTCTGGATTCCGCAGACTGCTTCAACAGATACTTGGGCAAGACAATGAAGATTCCATTAGGTGAGTGGTTGCCAGATCAGCCGGGAGTAGCAGGATCGGTAACTGATGCTAAGAACTGTTATCCGGTTGCTAACGGTTATGCGCCATTTCCGGGTGAGGCTGATTATTCGGATGCTGCTGCTCAGGACTTGCTGATTACGTTTGCAGGTAAGTATGCAGGTGCTACGAATCTATTTGCGGCAGGAGCGACTCAAATCTACAAGTTTGACTCTAACGATGCGAGTTTAGATGCCCTAACGACTACGGGTTACACGGCTGTAGAGGGTTGGGATGTTACCCAGTTCGGGGCTAAGATGATTCTGGCTAACGGTCAGGACAAGCTACAGGCTTACGAGATTGGCATTTCTACCTACTTTGGTGACTTAGCTGCTGCTGCACCTACGGCTAAGTTTGTGACGGTAGTTCGGGATTTCGTCGTAGCGGCTAACGATGGGACGGATACCAGCAAGGTTTACTGGTCGGACATTAACGATGAGACGGACTGGACTCCCGGTGCTGCTTCTCAGTCGGATACTCAGATCATCCCTGACGGTGGGGATATTACAGGTTTAGCGGGTGGCGAATATGGCCTAGTCTTCCTAGAACGTGCCATATATCGGATGAGCTATACAGGCTCCCCGTTTTTCTTTCAATTCGATGCTATTTCTCGGTCTCTAGGATGTATCTCTAACGGCTCGATTGCTCAGTACGGTGGGATGACGTATTTCCTAGCGGATGACGGTTTCTATGCTTGCGATGGTCAAAATACGAAACCTATTGGGGTAGAAAAGGTCAATCGTTGGTTCTTTGATAACGCGATTCCTAGCCAAATCCCGACAGGAATGGCTGCTACGGTTGATCCGATCCGTAAGTTAATCGTTTGGAAATTCAATACGACATTTGCTAGCAAGTATTTGCTGATTTATTCGATTGATTTGGATAGGTGGTCGTATATAGAAACTACAGCGACATCAGTTTCCTATGTTTTAACGCCATCAGCGACGTTAGAACAGGTTGATAACTACAATACAAGCATTGATGCCCTAGAGATTCCTTTGGATTCACGGGTATTTGCAGGTGGACAGCTACTTTTTGCGGGTGTTGTAGGGGCTAAGATCGTAGCTTTCTCAGGACAGCCTAAGACTGCGAACATTACGACGGGTGATATATCGGAAGGTCGGTCTACGGTGACGTTAGTTCGGCCTACTGTGGACGGTGGGAGTGGGTCTGTGGCTATTTCTAGCCGGGATTTGCTCAATGAACAAGTGGAATTCGGCTCTAACGTACCTGCTGATGCTGAAAACCGTGTTTCTATCCGTTCTAACGGTGAATATCACAGGCTAAGACTGACTCCGACAGGGGATAACTGGAAAACTGCTGTTATGTTAGAGGTAGACGTTACAAAGCAGGGTAATCGATGACTCAGTTTCGTACATTACCGCCATTTGGAGGGGATCAGAGGTCTGTTGCTGAGGTCGTTCGTGGCATTATGGACGGAAAGACCAATAACACAGGTCTGATTACCCTAGCGACTGGCAATGCGACTACAACTACCCTCTACGACGAGCGTATAGGCTACGACAGCCTGATTTTCTTCGTCCCTATATCTGCGGCTGCTGAAGCTGATTCGGCTCCCTATGGGGCGTTTCAGGACTCTACAGACCAGACTGCGGCTAACACCACAACGGCCTATGCGGTTACGTTTAATACGACAGATTATTCCAATGGAATCTACATTTCCGATAGTTCTAAGCTAAACGTCAGGAATTATGGGATTTACAACATCCAGTTTTCTTTCCAATTTAAGAATACGTCAAACGATGGTCAGGACGTAGATATTTGGTTCCGTAAGAATGGCACTAACGTAGCTGGCTCTAATAGTAAATTTTATTTGCCACCTAGAAAGAGTGCGGGCGATCCTAGTCACCTGATTGCTGCGATGAATTACGTTCTGGAAATGAACGCTAATGACTATGTTGAGGTAATGTGGCGGGTTAGTAATACTGACGTTTCTTTGGAGCATTACCCGACTGATACGAGTCCGACTAGGCCAGCAACGCCATCGACTATCATTACGATGTCTTACCTTGCACCATCGGCTACAACGAACTTATACGTTTCTACACAACAACAAGGTCAAGCAACGATTAGTCATTGGGCTAACGCTACTGCTGACAAAACTTACGGATACATTATTGTCGGATGACGGAATTCAAATATATCGAGCCTGACCAACTAAGGAAGTGGTGGCCTAGCGTCAAGGCTGGATTAGAGAAGATTAAAGCGGTGAGTTCTGAGAGTTGGATCGTGGAGGATGTGTACACGGACTGCTGGAATCAGAAGTCAGGGTTATGGGTTGGACTAGAGGATAACCATTTCAAATCGTTCTTTGTATTGCAGCCATTGGGGGAAGAACTCCATGTTTGGTGTGCTTGGACGTTAGAAAATGATTATCAGATGGTGCAAAAAGGTTTACAATTCATCAAAAATATGGCAAGGGAAAGCGGTAACAAATACCTAACTTTCACGAGTCATAGGCCGGGCTGGGAACGTAGAGCCAAAGCCTACGGATTCAAGCCTCGGAAATGGATAAGCGAGGTGTGATATGGGCGGTGGTGGCGGTACTCAAGAAACTAAGACGGAAATTAGCCCGGAGTTTAAGCCGTACATTACCTATTCGTTAGGTGAGGCTCAGAGGCGTTATCAGGCTATGCCAGAGGCTCCTGAGACCTTGGCGGTATCTCCGTCAGCGGCTACTCAGCAAGCCCTACAGATGGCTCAACAGAGGGCTGTAGGCGGTTCTCCACTACTTCGTGCTGCTCAGGAAGAACAGCTAGCTACGATTCAAGGTCGTGGTATCAATCCATTCCTAGCGGGTGCTGCTGAGGCTCTATATCGTCCTACGACAATGGCTGGTCAAGAGGCTATCCGAGGGCTTCAGTCTGAGGCATCTTCTAGGGGGCGTTATGGCTCTGGGGCTATGTCACAAGCAGCAGAAAGAGCTGGTTATGGCATTAGTCAGGGTCTTGGTGATGCTTATAAGCAACTTGCATATAACTCATCTGAGGCAGAACGCGCACGACAAGTCGCTGCTTCCCAGTTAGCCCCTACTCTTGGTGCAGCCGATTACTCTGATATTGAAAAATTGCTAAGAGTTGGTCAGGGCAGAGAGCAGTATCAACTGCAAGATATTCAGGGTCGATTGGCTGCTCAGGATATTCCGTTACAAAGATTGCAACGTGCTGCTAATATTTTCTATGGTGCGCCGCTGGAGACTAAGACCACGAGTACACCGCAGGGAGGTAAATAATGTCTGGCATGGAACCGATGTTGATTGGCGCTGCTTTAGGTGGCGGTATGTCTGCTGCTAGAGGTGGGAATCCTTTAACTGGTGCGCTACTGGGTGGTATGGGTGGTGCTGTATTTGGCGGTGCTTCTGGTTTAGCAGGTTCAAAATTAGCGGCTGCTGCTCCTACTGGTACTGGGGCATTGGCAGGTGGTGGCGGTTCAGGAATGTTTACGGCTGGAACTCAGTTGGCTAACCCTATGGCTGCTGGTGGTACTTATTTCTCAGCAGGAACTCCCGCAGCAGCAGGATCACTACAAGCAGGTGGAAATGCTGTAATGACTCAGGGTGCTGTATCAGCAGCTACACCGGCGATGTCTGCTCCTACGTTAATGCAAACGGTCAAAGAGATTCCTAACGCATTTGGAAGTTTCTCTAGAGAAAACCCGTTGATGACGAATATAGGTGGTCAAATGTTAAGGGATGAACTTAATCCTCAGCCTATGGCAGCAGCTACACAACCGGGATTGTTGAGAGGTAGCCCTATCCCATTAGAGCAACAACAGTTCGCTGCTATGACTCCTAGACAGCCTATTAGTCTTATTTAAGGTGACGTATGGCGATTGAAGATTATCTAAATTTCTTTGGCGGTACGCCTACCATGTATCAGGGTCTATTAACCGACCCAAAAGATCGTACTGCTTTAGAAAGACGAGCAAATATAGGTGGATTGCTAAGTGCTGCTGGTGCATTGGCTCAGGGCATGAGTCCACAGGGCTATCGTCGGTCTCCGCTACAGAATGTCCTAACGGCTTTAGGTGCTGGATTTCAAGGTGCTGGTCAGACCTATGAATCTGGCATTAACCAGATGGCTAACGTAATGAAGTTGCAGCAGTCCCAAAGACAACTAAAGGGATTGCAAGAATTGGCTCTGAAAAATCCTGACTTGGCATATCTGGCTTCTGTAAGTCCAGATGAGTTTGTCCGTCAGGTATCTGCTCGTGAACGGGCTAAACTTTACGGAATTGGTGGAGTATCTCCTAGTCAAGCTGCTCCTACTGTTGCTGCTCCTTCCGTTGAGGCTCCCGCTAGTCTTATGTCTCCTGAGAGTGGTGGTGGGTTTATCGGTGGCGGTTATGGAAGTGCTGGTATAGGAACACCACCTGCTGTATCTGCTCCTGCTCCTGTTCCTACTACTACTAATGTTGCTCCTGCACCAGCGGCTGCTGCAACTAACATTCCGCAACAAACTCCGTATTTTGCAGGTGTAAGTCCAGAAAATAAGGCTAATGCTCAACGACTAAGGCAACAGTCTGCTTTTGCTGCACAACAAGGTGACGCAGGATATGCAACTTATTTGAAAGAAGAAGCTGACAGACTTGATCCTAAAGAGCAGGTTTTCTTTAGGGATGGTAAGGCTTTCTCTACGACAAGAGGTCTAATCGCAGATGTAAGTGGTAAGCGTGTTCTATCTGCTGCTGAAGCAAAAGATATGGGTCTTGACCCAATGTTGGGTAAATGGCAAATAGCTGACAACATTCCATCTTTGATCCCAAATACTGGAATTTCTCCAGAAGTACAAAGACAGCAACTTATCGCTGGTTTGCCATCTCAACTTGGGAATCTACATCCTACATTGCAACAGCAAGCAAATGCTTTGATTTCAAGAGCAGGTGCTATGGATAAGTCTCAGATTATTAGTGAAACAGAAAGAATTTTGAAACAGCAGTCAGAAATTCTTGCTGAACTGAACCCACAACTTCAGGCTGCTAGTAAAGCAAAAGCTCCACAGGTAAACGTATATACAGGAGATTTGAGTAAGCCTACTGCTACTGAAGTTGAGAAAAATGTATTGTCAAATGCTGAAGCTGTTAGCAGATTGAACAGCATTTATGGAACTTACCGTCCTGAGTATTTGAACATTCCATTTAGAGCAAAACAAGAATGGACAAATATAACTGGTAAATTTCAAAAAATATCACCTAAAGATAGGGATGTTCTTACTGGATATTATTCGTTCAAGCAAAATTCATTGCAAAACTTGAACAAGACAATTAAGGATTTGACTGGTGCTGCAATGGGTGTACAAGAAGCAGATCGCATCATTGCTTCTTTGCCTAATGCTGGCTCTACGATACTTGGAGGTGATAGCCCAGTAGAGTTCGAGGCAAAACTAAATAATGCTATTGAACAAACAAAATATGCTCTTGCTCGTCAAACATATGCGTTAAAAAATGGCATAAAGAAAGATGCTTGGGAGAAAATTCCACTATCTGATATGCCTTCTATCGTTAATAAACGTGCTGATGAGATTGCAAAAGCATACAAACTTGATCCAAACAATCCGAAAAATCCAAACAGAGAGGCTGATAAACAAACTATTAAACGTCAGTTAGCCGCTGAATTTGGAATTCCTTTTTAAGGTGAACTATGACAGATTTCGCCAAGGAATTATTTTCTAGCAATGTCCAACCACAGCCTGAGCAAACAGACTTTGCATCAGAATTGTTTGGGACTAAAGCTATATCTGGTAGACAGGTTGGGTCAGGCCAGTTTGCGCCTATAGAACCAGAGCCGAAAGCTATTTCAGAGCCTTCTAGGGGTGCTAGTGCGCTTACTGCTTTTATGGGTGGTATTCCTACGGACAAACAAGCAGCGGTTAATTACTTTGCATCACAGCGTGGCATTTCTCCTAGCAGATACCGAATCATTGATGGTGACATTGCGTATCAGGCTGATGACGGTAAGTTCTACAAAGAGGTCTCTGGCTTAGGTGCTACTGCTGCGTACTATGCTCCTGACGTAATGGAGATGGTTCCTGACGTTGGTGCTGGTATTGCTTTGGCTCCATTGGCGATAACGAGTCCAGTAGGTACTGCGACTGCTGCTGGCGGTGTTGGTGCTGTGGCTGCTGGAACGAACTATCTGCGTCAGAAGATTGCAGGGAAGATTGCAGGTCAAGAGCTTGATCCGTTTCAAGTTGGTCTATCTGGTCTATTGTCTGGTACTGCTGAGTTGGCTCCTGCTGTTCGCAAGGGCTTCCAAGAACGTAGACTGGCAAGGGATATTGCTCAGGTTGATCCTAAGCTAGTGGCATCACTTAGGGCTAAATCAGGTCAATATGGCATCCCATTGACTCCTGCTGAGTTGACTAACTTATCGTCACTACTAAGCCAACAAAAAGTCATTGGTAATGTACCTGAATCTTCTGTACAGATGCAGAAGTTTTATAAGGAAAGAGAAGCCAAGGTACAGAGTGCAGTAGATGACTATTTAGCAACTATTTCTCAGGTTGAGGATGCTGCTATTGCTGGTAATCGTGGTGTAGCTGCATTAGAGGTTCAAAGACAGAATTTGCTCAAAGCTAGAGAGGAAGCTGTTGATCCTATCTACAAGGCTGCATTTGCGTCATCTGTGCCTGTTAATACGGCTCCAGTATTGAATCAGATTGACAATATGCTCAAGACACAGCCGCCTACTGGTCGTGCTGCTGGTTATCTACGCAAGATTAAGGACTTGTTGCAAAAGCCGGGGATTGATGCCGAGGGTAATCAGTTAAAAGAGTTGGTTCCTGAAGATCGTCTACCTAACTTGCAGAACGCTAAGTTTGAGATTGATTCAATGTTCAAGGAAGATACTTTTAGTTCTTTGGATAAGACAGTTCAGGCAAAGCTATCGGCAATCAAAGAAAACTTGCTACAGCAGATGGGCAAGGATAACCCTGACTACATTGCTGCGAACAGGGAGTTTGAGAGACTATCTCAGCCGCTTAACGAGTTCAATGAGCGCATTACAGGCGTTTCATTAATGCAGATGTCTCCTGATAATCTCAAGAACTTTGCTAACCGTATATTTGCTAATCCTAGTCCGGGGACTATCCGTTACGCCAAGAAGCAGATCATTGCTGGTGGTGGTGAGGAAGCATGGAACGCTGTTACGAGGTCTTTCCTTGAGGAGCAATGGACACTTGCTAAAAAGCCAGCAAAGACTCAGCAAGGGGCTAAACTAGACACAGGTAACACTTGGCAGAATATTATTATTGGCGATCCTAAGCAGATGAAGGCTATGCAAGCTGCATTGTCACCGGAGCAGTTTAAGGCATTGCGTGATTTGTCTGAGGTATTAGAGGCTGCTGGACGGGCTAAGAAACTAGGTTCAGATACTGCATTTAACCAGCTAGTGACTGAGGAAATGTTCAAGAATCCTCCGATTACTAGCGTTACGACGGGTGTTGCTAGGGTTGTCGGTGGGATTAAGCTAGATCAACCTGCTAAAGCCCTTGCTGACTGGGCTATTCGTAAAGATGCTTCTGTCAATGCCGAACAAATTGCTAAGATAATAACGAGTCCAGATGGTATTAACAGACTCAAGGAATTACGGAAAATGTCTCCTACTTCCGCTAAGAGATGGGCTGGTACTGCTCAGTTGTTAGCTGATTATGGAATGTTAGAGTCAAGGGAATAATCATGCCAAAGAACAAAGTTAGCGAATACAGCGCAACAGCAGCAAACAATACCGATATTGGTGGGATTAACATTGCTGAAGGATGTGCGCCATCTGGTATCAATAACGCTATCCGAGAGCTAATGGCTCAGTTGAAGGATATGCAGTCCGGTACTGATGGGGATAACTTTAGTATCGGTGGGAATCTAGCGGTTACAGGTACGACTACGCTAACTGGGTCTGCTACTGCTCCTACGGCTACCTTTGGGGATAGCACGACTAAAGTAGCGACTACGGCCTTTGTACAGGCTGCTCTAGCGGCTAGCTATCCTGTAGGGTCTATTTACACTAATGCCACAAGCAGTACGAATCCAGCTACTTTGCTAGGTTTTGGTACTTGGGTAGCGTTTGGTGCTGGTCGGGTTATGGTGGGCTTTAACGCCTCTGATCCGCTATTTGATGCTGCTGAAGAAACTGGTGGCTCTAAAGATGCGATTGTTGTAAGCCATACTCACTCGGTTACTGATCCGGGTCACGCTCATTCAACTAGAGAAGGCACATTTTTGCAAAATAGTGGTTCAGGATTTACAACTGGAACAGATATTAGTAGTGGTCGTACAGTTACTACGTCTACTGTTTCTACAGGAATTAGCATTAGCACTACGGGTTCTAGCGGCACTAACGCTAACCTACAGCCCTACATTACTGTTTATATGTGGAAACGTACAGCATAATGGAAAACTTATTCTCTCAAATCGTCGTTGGTATTGGTGGTCTAGGTGCAGGAGCTTGGGCTATGTATCAAAAGATTCAGGCCGATAACCGGAACAATAAGTCTGCTGAGATAACTGATGCTGCATGGCAACAGGTTATTACTACCTTACGCGAAGAAGTTGAACGTATGTCTGTTCGTCTAGCGGTTGTTGAAGAACAGAACCGTAAATGCGAGGAGCATAACGAGGAATTACGTCGTGAGTTGTCCGATATAAAGATGCGTCTCCATGTAGAGTGATTGATCCTGTAACAATTGCAGCCGCTTACAAGGCTTGTACTACTTGTATCGATCTCGCAAAAAAAGGCGTTGAGTTATATAAACAAATTAAATCCACGAGTGGGGACGTAAGCGACGTACTAAAAGACCTGAAAGAACAATACCACAAGATTGTCGATCCTAGTCCTGAGCAGAAGAAGCAATATAACGAAGAAGTAAAGCGGGTTCAGGAAGTAGCTAAAGCAACACCAGATGATGTGCTGAATGACATCTGGTCTAACCTTGGCAACTTCATTGACCAGTACGAGGCTCTAGTAAAGATATACGTCCAGAGTGAAGCAGCGTCTAAAGAGGTCTATAAAGGTGACTTATCGCTAGGTCGCAGGGCATTAGAGAGGATTAGGCTGGAATCCAAGTTAAACGATATGTTGGCTCAGGTCAGGGAGCAGATGGTCTATAACACTCCACCAGAGTTAGGATCAGTTTGGAGCCGTTTTGAGAAGGCATGGACTGATATTCAGAACGAGCAAGCAGATGCTCTGGCGATAGAGACTAGAAAGATTCAAGCGGCTCGATGGCAACGAAGGCAACAGATAAATCGGGTAAAAAGTCAGCTGGCATGGATTGGGGCAGTCGTTCTTACAATTCTATGGGCAATAATGCTAATGGTGCTGATAGTAAGAAGCGAGACGATGAGAACATCCCTTGGACATTATTGATTACTGTCATGGCGGTGTTATTAACCTTCTTTATCGTAATGCCTATCATCGGATTTATGCTCTGGGATTTACATATAGCGACTCAAGCTGCTGTCCATGAAGTTAGAAAGATGAAAGAGTTACGGCGAGACATACTGTTAGAGAGGATGTATCGTGATTGATCGCAAGGCTTGGAGAAAGTTTATCCCTCACTCAAAGTACCCGGATCAATGGTACGACGCACTATTCAGTTCTCAGACTGAGCTAGGTGGCAAGTCTCTCCTAGAAGAATACGAGATTACGACTCCTAACCGTATAGCGTCATTCCTAGCCCAATGTCACCATGAATCAGGTGGATTCGTGTGGCTAACGGAGAACCTGAACTACTCTGCTCAAGGTCTCCTTAAAGTCTTCCCTAAGTATTTCCAGACCGATTCACAGGCTAAGGCTTACGCTAAACAGCCGGATAAGATCGCTAACTACGTCTATGCGAATCGTATGGGTAACGGTGATGAGGCTAGCCAAGAGGGGAGCGTCTACAAGGGCAGAGGATTAATCCAGCTAACTGGCAAGGATAACTATTTCTGGTTCGCTGCTAGCCTAGAGATGACTCCAGAAGAAGCTGCTGAATATATGCAGACGTTCGAAGGAGCAGCCCAGTCTGCTTGCTGGTTTTGGTCGGAAAATAAGCTGAATAGATTCGCGGACGCTACAGACCTACGGGGTATGACTCGTGTGATTAATGGCGGTTACAAGGGCATGGAAGATCGGGAGATTCAGTATGCGAACGCTTTGGCTGTTGTTCATTCTTAGTCTAGTAGGGTGTGAGGATAGGTTCCGTTATCCCTGCCAAGATAACAAGAACTGGAATAAACCTGAGTGTCAAAGACCTACCTGTGCCATTACGGGGACTTGTCCTGACCAGTTAGTACCTGCTGCCGACTTTAAGCCGGAGGAAAAATGAAGTGGAATTCTGACCAAATTGATAGCATCATTAAGCTGATTATTGGCACGACATTCTGCTTAGTCATTTTGATGATGTCTGGTGTAGCTACATACTCTATCGTTTTCGTCGTGCAGCCGATGACAGGGATTGCGCCGGTTGATAAAGCACTATTTGCATTACTTAGCGACATCTCAAAATACTGCCTCGGAGCATTGGCTACGTTACTTGCTCTCCGTGGTAAAGATGGGGTTGCTAAGTTGATCGATCCACCACCCGGAGTATCTAAGGCGAGTGATTGGACTGATCCACCTAAAGCACCACCACCGTCACCTAGTCAGGCTCCTGTACGCATGGAACCGACGATTGCACCTATTAGTTCTGCACCAACGGCAGGTTATAACGGTAAAGCAGCCCCTGAACAACCACCTCACCCGGAGATAACATGATTGCATTACGCATGGTTGGAACTGTGTTTCTTAGTCTATTTCTTGTGTTTAACATTCACGCAGGAGAGACTAAAAAAGTCTGCAATGCCCAAAAAGACAAGAAGGGTAAGGAAGTTCAGGTCTGTCGTGAGGTCAAGGTACACAAGAAACTTGATGCCACGAAAGTACCGCCGAAATGAACCCCTACGTCATCATTGGCGTTGTTTTCGCAATCGGTGCAGCCGGAGCCGGAGGCTTATACCAAGGTCACAAGCTAGGTAAGGCTGAGGTTCAACAGGCATGGGATAAAGAGAAGGCTGCACAATACGCAGAGTACGCCAAGGGACAAGAAGAAGCCCGTAGGAGAGAGCAAGAGCTACAGGCTAATGCGGATCAATTAAGGAGGGAAAAGGATGCGGAAATCAGGAACATTAACGCTAGGGCTACTGCTCTCTCTAACAGCTTGCAGCACCGTCAGTCCCGTTCCGAAGCAGATTCCGTGTCCAGTTCCTCCGGTGCTAGACAGGCATCCTGTAGTGGAAAAGAGCTTTACCGAGAGGATGGGCAATTTCTTGTCAGGATCGCTGGAGAGGCCGACGAACTCAGAACAGCCCTCAAGCAATGCTACACCCAGTACGAAGCCCTAAGAAAGTGACTCTGAGGCTTGCGTAGCGATCTCTGAAGCCGTTTTTATCATCTGGTCATAGGTCTGACCACTACCCCTAGCAATTAAGCCTCCTAGAGCCGCTGCGAAGAACAGTCTCCAATCGTAATCTTGGGGGGTAAATTGGACTGTTTCAGGTGGGTTCCATTTAGGATCATCAGGATTCTTTCTAGGTCTGCCCATTACGTTCCCTTAATTGTTTGATAATTTTATTAATGTGGTTTACTGGACTTGGCTTGCCAGATAGGTTCCTGTAGATACTCGGGGAGTTCTTATCAAGGCAAGACTTACATATCCAGCGGTTAGTACGTTTACCACGTCTATATATTCCACCTTCCTCATCTTTCGTAGCTTGGCAACTCGTACAAAATTTAGTCATAGTCTACGTTGGCAGGTAAAGGCTTGGATGTCTACGCGAAATGCCCCTGCAAACTTACAATCAGAGGCTATCCGAGATTCTGTTTGAATCCCACCAACGTACCAGCCGATAACGCAGAGGATGATGGCAACGATAGACTTAGCCCACCAGTCAAGCACCATATCAATTGCTTTAGATAGATCATTCATCTTTAACGAATACCCCTTCTTTGTTTAGGAAGCCTTTACGATCCTTGATCTGCTCGTAGGCTGACTGGAAGCATTGCTTTAGATCGACATCTTCAATAGCAGCAACCATAGTAAGGCATACAAGAACGTCCCCAAGTCCATCAATAATTGATTCACGGTCTCGCTTGGTAATCGCATCGGCTAACTCTCCCATTTCAGAAAAAGCCTTCAATAGCTGCGTCTTAGCGTCAGAGTTCTGAATAATCCCTCTAGCCTCACCCCAACGAACTACTAACAGTTCGGTAGCTTCATAGCTCATAGGAAACTCTCAATCTCAACGATAGGCATATCGAAAGCCTTGTGGATGGCGATTTTAGTCTCAGCCGATACGCCATTGTGACCGTTACGAATCTTGCTAATCGTAGGCATGGATACGCCTATCTTTAGGGCTAATTGACGGTCGTTCTTGATCTCGTAAGTCTTTTTCAAATAGTCCAACAGTTTCATTTTCTCTCCTAAGTTAATGCCCGTCTTTCCGGGCTGTCTGCATACTCACATAGAAGGGGAGAAGTACCTATTTAGGAGTCTATGCGTATGCTGCGTAGGTTACTTGCCACCTATCGCTAGGCCAAGTGGTGAGGTACTCGCTTCACCAGTTCTATCCTTGACGATTTATTAATCGAAAAGCTGGCATCCGCTTTCCCTCGTAGCTAATCCCTAAAATGGCGCGTCACTTAGATCATCGTCCTGAAACTCGACCTTCTTTGCTGGTTTCTTAGTTTCCTTCTCCTTGACCGCTAGAGAGAAAAACTTACCGTTCTTGCCTTCTTTAAGCCAGCCAGAGAGCCAGTAATCCCGACCATCGATATTGATCGTGCCTGAGTAATCTGGGTGCTTGTCAGACTGTTTGT
>Ga0315901_10004960_pt1 | contig 16387 bp, 13 predicted proteins | sample LakEriMetagenome_10_FD_203761 | JGI IMG/M metagenome (GOLD analysis project Ga0315901, IMG submission 203761) | Freshwater fungal communities from buoy surface, Lake Erie, Ohio, United States - Buoy 2 MA116 | ecosystem: Environmental > Aquatic > Freshwater > Lake | place: USA: Lake Erie, Ohio...
GGGCTGCCGGCCACGACCGTCAGCGTGCCGAACCCGCCGCCGCCGGGCCGGATGGCCGCCAGCACCTCGTCGCCGAGCACGTCGAGCGACAGTTCCACGCCCTCGCGAGCCGGCTGGGGCTCGACGATCAGCCTGGCGATCTCCACCGGCAGGGCCTCGAGGCCGCCGAGCCGCACGATCGGCGCGGTCGCGAGCCGGCGGGCCAGGGCCGGCGACTCGAGCCGCCGCAGGGCCGGCAGATCCAGTTGGCAGGTCGCGGCGGCCAGCGCGGCCTGCGACTCCGGCGCGACATCGGCCAGCGCGGCCAGGCAGATGGCGTCGGAGCGGGCGACGAGGGCCGCGGCCGCCTCCGGCGTGATGAACCGCAGGCAGGGCAGCACCAGGCGGCCCGGACGCGCGGCGAGCTTCGTCGCGAGTTCGGCCGACTCGAGCCGCTCGAGGCCCGTCATAACCAGATCGCCGCGCAGGCCGGCGAGCGTCGCAGCGGCATCGGCCGCGACCGCGGGGAGCGCGGGCAGCCAGACCGTGTCGGCCGCGCTGGCCGCGAGCCGCGCCGCCGCGTCGGCCGGCAGCGACCGCAGCCCGATCATCAGCACGTCGCCGTCGAAGCGGGCGAGGGCGGCGGCCGTGTCGGCATCGATCGCGGCCACCGTGCCCACCTGGAGGATCGGGCCCTCCCGGGCCAGCACCAGCCCGAGCGCCTCCTTGAACCCGAGAGGCTGCGGCTCGCGGCCGCCGAGCGGGAGCGCCGTGTCGGCCTCGTACTCCTGCACGGGAAAGAGCGGGTGCGGTGGCAGGCCGTGGCGGATGCGTTCCCCGAACGTGGGCCCGTCGGGATCGCTCGGGTTCACGGGCAGCCGATCGACCCGCGCGAAGGCCGTCGCGGACTCGTCCCACTGGCCGTAGCCGGGCAGCCCGGGCTGCAGGACGGTGAGCGCGTGGCCGTAGGCGTTGAGCGGCCAGCGGGAGCCCGGCGTCGCCCGCGGGTCCCCCTGCGGGCCCGGCCCCACGTGGCATGTCGTGCAACTCGTTCGCGAGTTGGAGAGCCGATGCAGGGTCGTGGTGGCCGCCTCGCCGTCGGCGACCCGGGCGACGTGCCGCCGCAGCATCGCCAGGCGGCCACCGCCGTTGCAAAACGGGTCGGCCAGCGCCGAGCCGCCGGCGGATGCGAGCACGGTCATGGCCAGGGCCACGCCGAACGCAGGCCGCACGCGGGTATCCTGCCAGATGCTGGGACGATTCATGTCGGGTCGCGTCGGGCCGCCGGTTCGCAGGGACGGCAGTATAGATGCCCGCCGGCTGCCCCCGCGTCGCTCGGCGTGCGGCCGGGCCGGCTGTACAATCCGCGGGCGTCCGCGTCCGCCGCCCCCTCCCGCCCCGCTGCCGATCGTCGCGGCGGCCGCCTTCGATCGGCCCGAGCCGCCCGTGACCCGCTACCTCGCGATCTTCGGCACGTTCGCCCGGGCCTGCCTGGTTCGCGACATGACGTTCCGCGCGAACTTCATCCTCGAGTGCGTCACGAGCCTCGGCTGGATGTCGATGAACCTGGCGCTGTACCTGCTGATCTTCCGGTTCACGCCCGAGATCGGCGCCGGCACCGGCTGGTCGCGGGAGCCGTTCTTCGCGTTCGTGGCCACGGGCCTGGTGATCAACTCGATCGTCCAGGCGCTGTTCATGCCCAGCGCGGAGGAGCTCACGGAGATGGTCCGCACGGGCGGCCTCGACGCCGTGCTCGTGCAGCCGCTCGACGCCCAGTTCCTGCTCTCCATGCATCGGGTGGACTTCTCGTCCTTCGCCAACGGCCTGGTGGGCCTGGGGCTGCTCGCCTGGTCGCTGGCCCGCATGGACCACGCCCCGCCGCCCGTCGCCTGGGTGCTCTACCCGCTGCTCGTGGCCTGCGGCGTGGCCATCCTCTACGGCCTGGTGATCATGCTGGCGGCGGCCACGATCCTCATGGGCCGCAACCAGAGCCTCTACGACTTCTGGTTCTACCTCACGAACTTCTCCCGCTATCCCGCCGAGATCTACGCCGGCCCGTGGGGCGGCCCGCTGCGGGCGGTGTGCACGTTCGTGATCCCGATCCTGCTGGTGGTGAACGTGCCGGCCGGGGTGCTCGCCCGTCCGCTCGTCGGGGCCGCCTGGTGGCCCGTGGCCGGCGCCGTCGGCGCGGCGGTGGCCACGCTCGTCGTCTCGCGGATCGTCTTCCAGCGGGCCTTGGCCCGGTATCGGTCGGCGTCGAGTTGAGGCTATGATTCCGCGGCCCCCACCGCGCACGGATCTCCCATGGCCCTCCGGCTCGCCTTCAGTTCCAACGCCTACCTCGACGCGCCGGTCGAGGAGGCGATCGAGCGGATCGCGGACTGCGGCTACGGCGGCATCGAACTGCTCGCCGACGTGCCCCACGCCTGGCCGGCGGGCCTGCTGCCGGCGCGGAAGCGTGCGATCCGCACGGCCCTGGAGCGGGCCGGCCTGACGATCTCCAACATCAACGCCTTCATGATGAACGCCGTGGCGGATCCGCGGCAGCCCTACTGGCACCCCGGCTGGACCGACCCCGACCCCCACTACCGCGCCATCCGTCGTGAGCACACGAAGCGGGCCCTGCGGCTGGCCGCGGAACTCGGCGCGACGTCGATCTCCACCGAGCCGGGGGGCGAGATCCAGCCGGGCCAGACGCGGGACGAGGCGACCGCGATCTTCTACGACGAGATCATGCCCGTGCTCGACGTGGCCGCTGAGGTGGGCGTGGCGCTGCTCGTCGAGCCCGAGCCGGGGCTGCTCATCGAGCGGTTCGGGCAGTACCTGGAGTTTTCCGCGCGGGTGAACCATCCGGCGCTGGGCCTCAACTTCGACGTCGGCCACGCCTACTGCGTGGGCGAGGACCCGGCGGAATGGGTGCCGCGGATGCGGGACCACACCCGGCACTACCACGTCGAGGACATCGCCGCCACGCGGGTCCACCACCACCTCGTGCCCGGCGAAGGGGCGATCGACTTCGCGGCCACGTTCCGGGCGATCGCCGCCTCCACGCCCGAAGCGTGGGTCACGGTGGAGCTGTATCCGTACCGCGACCGGCCCGACGAGGCGGCCCGGGCCGCGCGGGCCCATCTGCTGGGCTGCGCCGCGGCGGCCGGAGTGGAGATCGCCTGACATGCGTGCCTGGCTGCGACTCGTCCGGCTGCCGAATCTCGCCACCGCCGTCGCCGACGTGCTCGCCGGGTTCCTCATCTGCTCGGCGGCGACGGCACCGCTGGCCTGGCCGCCGGCGGCGTGCTGGCTGGCGATCCTGGCCTCCGTCGGCTTCTATGCGGCGGGCATGATCCTCAACGACGTCTACGACCTGCCGCTCGACCGCCGCGAGCGGCCGGAGCGGCCGCTGCCGAGCGGGGCGATCGCCCCGCGATCCGCCGCGGCGGCGGGCGCCGCGCTGCTCACGACCGGGACCGCCGCCGCCTGCGGGGCCGCCTGCGCCGCGGGTTCGCCCTGGCCCGCCCTCGTCGGCGCGGCGCTCACCGCCGCGGTCTGGTTCTACGACCGCCACGCCAGCCGCACGCCCTTGGGCCCGGTCGTGATGGGTTGCTGCCGCGGCCTGAACTGGCTGCTGGGCATGACCGCCGCGGGCGGGCCGCACGCGTTCCACGAATGGCTCATCCCCACCGGCATGGCGATCTACGTGGCCGGCATCACGCTCTACGCCCGTGACGAGGCCGGCCGGCCTCGCGCCGCCGCGCTCGGCGGCGGCACGCTGCTGATGACGGTCGGGCTCGTCGTGGCCGCCGGCTTCGTCTGGAGCCGCACGCTGGATGGGCCGTTGGCCGCCGGCTGCCGGATCGGGGCCCGCGACTGGCTGCTGCTGTGGGGCATCCTCGCCGCCGCCGTGGTCTTCCGCGCCGTGAGCGGGATCATCGTGCCGGTGCCGGCCCGCGTCCGCCAGGCCGTGGGCAACGCCATCATGTCGATCGTCACGCTCGACGCCGTGCTCGTGCTGGCCGCGTGCGGCGAGCAGTGGGCGCTGGTCGTGCTGGCGCTCCTGGGCTGGTTCCTCTTCGGCCGGCAGCTCGTGTCGCCGACCTGACGCGGGAAGGGGTGACACGGCATGCGGCTGGGCTTCGGCACCAACTCGATCGGCGACGTCGATCCGCTGGGCGCCATCCCGCCCCTCGCCGACCTGGGCTGCCGGTCCCTCGCGATCACCCTCGACCATCACGCGATCGATCCCTTCGCCGCCGGCCTGCCGGCCGACGTCGGCCGCTGGCGGGCCGCGCTCGCCGCCGCCGGCATGGCCTGCGTGGTCGAGACCGGCGCCCGACACCTGCTCGACCCGCTGCTCAAGCACGAGCCGACGCTCGTCTCCACGGACCCGGCCGCCCGGGCGCGGCGGATCGACTTCCTCCGCCGGGCCGTGGACGTGGCGGCGGATCTCCAAGCCGGCTGCGTCTCGCTCTGGTCGGGCATCGTCCGTGACTCCGCCGCCGAGGAGACGCTGTGGACGCGGCTCCTGAGCGGACTCGAGCCGGTGCTGGATCACGCCGCCGCCCGCGGCGTCGCCCTCGGCTTCGAGCCCGAGCCGGGGATGTTCGTGGACACGCTCGACCGCTACGGCGAGCTGCTCGAGCGGCTGGGGCGGCCCGACTTGCTCGGGCTGACCGTGGACCTCGGCCACCTGGAGTGCATGGGCGAACGGCCCGCCGCCCTGCGGCCCTCGGTGGGCCGCGTCGTGAACGTCCACGTGGACGACATGCTCGCCTGCCGCCACGAGCACCTGCCCCTGGGCTCGGGCGACGTCGATTTTTCCGCCGTCCTCGCGGAGCTCGCCGCCGGCGGCTATGCCGGCGGCTTGCACGTCGAGCTGCCGCGGCAGGCGCACCGCTGGCTCGACACCGCCCGCGAATCCTTCGCCTTCCTCGCCCCGCTCCTTCGAGACCCCACGCCATGACCGCCACGCCGCACGTTCTCCTGCTCTCGGTTCCCGGCCTGCGGGCAGTGGACCTGCCGCGGATGCCGACGCTCGCGGCGCTCGCCGCGGCCGGGGAGTGCGTCCCGCTGGCCCCCGGCTTTCCCGCCCTCACCTGCCCGGTGCAGGCCACGCTCACCACCGGGGCCACGCCCGCCGGGCACGGCATCGTGGCCAACGGCCTGTTCGACCGGCGGACCGCGCATCTGGAGATGTGGATCAGCCCCGACGGCATCCACCGGGCGCCGCGGCTCTGGGACCGGCTCGCCGCCGCGCGGCCCGGCCTGCGGACCGCGGCCTGGTTCCTGCTGCAGTCGAAGCACGCCACCGCGGACCTCGTCTGCCTGCCCGCGCCGCGGCACAATCCCGACGGCACCGAGACCATGTGGTGCCACACGAATCCCGAGCCGCTCTACGCCGCCCTGCGGGAGTCGCTCGGCGAGTTCCCGCTGCACAAGTTCTGGGGGCCGGTGGCGGGCATCGAGTCGAGCCGCTGGATCGCCCGCAGTTTCGTCGCGGCGGCGCGGTCCCGTCCGCCGCACGCCGCCTGGGTCTACCTGCCGCACCTCGACTACGCCGCGCAGCGGACCGGCCCCGACAGCCCGCCGGCCCACGCCGCCTGCGGCGAGCTCGACGCCGAGATCGCCGCGCTGGTCGAGGGCTTCGCGGGCATCGTGGGCCGCGAGGGGCTCACGGTCCTCGTCGTCGGCGAATATGCGATCCGGCCGGTGACCCGGGCCGTGTGCCCCAATCGCATCCTCCGCGAGGCCGGCCTGTTGGCGGTGACCGCCGCGGCCACGGGCGAGCTGCTCGACATCGCCGGCAGCGCGGCCTGGGCGCTGGCCGATCACCAGGTGGCCCACGTCTATCTGCGGGACGGCGGGGAGGGCGGCCTCCGTGACCGGGTGGCCGACCTGTTTCGCCGCACGGCCGGCGTGGGCCGCGTGCTCACCGGCGCCGACCTCGTGGCCGCGGGACTGGCGACGACGCCACAGCAGGGGCCCGACAGCCGCTGCGGCGACCTCGTCCTGGAGAGCGAACTCGACGCCTGGTTCGCCTATCCATGGTGGCTCGACGACGCCGATGCTCCGGCCTTCGCCCGCACGGTCGACATCCACCGCAAGCCGGGCTACGACCCGCTGGAGCTGCACCTCGACCGGTCGCGGCTGCCGCAGATCGCCATCCCGCTCGACACGACGCTCGTCCGCGGCTCGCACGGGGCGGTCGATCCGGCGAACCCACACGAGACGCTGTTCATCGCCTCGCGGCCGGGCATCGCGTCGCGGCCGGCGCTGGCGATGCACGAGATCGCGGGCATCGTGGAGCGGCTCGTGCTGGGCGGATGATCGTCAGCACCACTGCGGCGGCGGCTGGATCTCGTCGGCGGGGCGGTGGCCGCAGTCCTTGCGTCCCGAGCCGGCCAGGCGGCTGACGACGCGGACGGTCATGTCGGCGTCGCAGGCGATCTGGCAGGCCAGCCGCAGGCCCGGCGTCGTGATCCCCTTGGCGGCGAGCACGTCCTTCTCGGCCTGCGTCATCCGGGCCGGCTCGCCGGCCACGAACTCCACCCGGCAGGTCGTGCAGCGGGCGACGCCGCCGCAGGCGTGCAGCTGGTCGATCCCGCAGTCGTCCACCAGCGCGTTGACCAGCCGCTTGCCCGCCGGCACGTCCCAGGTGCCCGCATGTTCCACCGTCAGCTTCGGCATCACTCGCTCCTTTCGGGCCGCCCGGGCGGCCGGTTCACTTCTTCTTCGGGGCCTTGTCGTCCAGGTTCCTGGCCATGTCGTCGGCCGTGACCGCCGACTGCACGCCGCCCGGCGGCACGTCGAGCCCGCTCGTCCACACCAGGGCGTTGAGCACGAGCCGGCGGAAGTCGTCGTCGGCCCAGTTGCGGTGGAAGTGGGCCCCGGTGCAGCCGAAGCCGCGGCCGCCGTCGGGCCGCTCGTAGGCCCAGGCCAGGGCTTCGCGGCCGCCCTTGCCGGCCCGCACCGCGGGGTTGCCGCTGTGCGGGCCGTCGGGCCGCTCGCGGGTGGCGTCGGGCGGCACGCCCGTGAGGATCATCGTCAGGCCCGTGGGCGGCTCGCGGAACCGCATGTGGTAGTACCACTCGTCCTGCGTCTCGAAGGGCCGCACGCCCCGGGTGATCGGATGGTCGGCGGCCAGCTGCGGCCGGGCCAGCTTCCAGTGCGGGTTGACCGACCAGCCAGGCTCGAAGTAGCCGCCCATCCAGGCGAGGAACTCCGGCCCGCCCTTCTCCTTGGGCACCTCGACGGCGTAGTGCAGGCAGGCCAGGCCCACGCCCCGCCTGGCCAGGGCGTCGAGCTGGGCGAGCCGGTTGCTCTGCAGCACGGGATGCTTGTCGGATCCGTCGGCGAAGAACAGCACCGCGTCGGCGTTGTCGAAGGCGGTGGGATCGGCGGGCCAGCCGCCCGCGTGCACGGCCGTCACCAGGGGCACGCCCGCGCGATCCAGGCACTGCTCGAGCAGCAGGCAGCCGGCGCGGAACTCGTGCTCGCCCGGCGGGTGGCTCGGCCGCCCGGCGACGAGGACGAGCTTCCTGCGGCCGTCGGCGAGCCGCAGCCGCTTGAGGCGGATGTTCCTCGCCTCGAGCTTCATGGGCGGGCCCGCGTGCAGCTGCAGCGCGAGCACTCCTTCCAGCCGGCGCTTGTCGGGCTGCTCGTCGGTCGTCTCCGACATCAGCCGGCCGTTGATGAAGTGCTGGAGCCGATGGCCCCGGGCGACGACCCGCACGTCGTTCCAGTCGTCCACCTTGATCGCCTGCTGCAGCTCTTCGGCCGTGCCGATCGGCTCGCCCGGGATCTTCGTGCCGTCGGCCGCGATCGTCATCCGCTGGCCCCGTAGCGTGAGGATGCCCCGGCCCCGTTCCTCGTAGAGGATGCCGGTGAACTTGGGGCTCGACGTGAAGTCGGCCTGGTAGCCGCCGACCACGAAATCGCCGCCGTCGAGGCTGCGGTATTGGACGCCGCTGTTGCCGCCGGTGAGCCGGTAGGAGAGGGTCAGCTCGAAGTCATCCACGAGCCCCTGCCGCCAGATCAGGAACGTGTTTCGCGGGGTCGGGTTGTCGGGGGTGGTCTGGCCGACGATGGCCCCGTCCTCGACCCGCCAAAACTTCGGGTCGCCCTCCCAGCCGTCGAGCGTGGCGCCGTCGAAGAGCGGCCCGAAGGCGGCATCGTCGACAGCGGCCACGGGCGACGGCACGAGCGCCGCGAGCAGGCAGACCAGCGCCGCGAATCGTCGCGGCCGGAGGACGAGTGGCACGGCCTTGGTCACCTGGGCGGAAGGGGCCGCATGGCGGCCGGGCGGCCGCAGCGGAGCGTCAGTATGCCACGCCCGCCTGCCGCCGGGGAAGCGACCGGCCGTCGTCGCCGCGGGTCGGCAGCCGGCCGTCCTCGACGTCGGCCCGCTCGAGCCCGAGCAGGTCCAGCATCTCGTCGATGCTCACGACGCGGACGCCGAACTGCCGGGCCGCCTTGATCTCGCGATCGCGTCGCTTCTCGTCCGCGTTCTTCTTCCAGCCCGGGATCTTCTCGTCGCCGCCCGCCACGATCCTGGGCAGGCCCGCGTCCACGACCAGCGTCGTGGTCGGCGTCACGGCGTCGCCCAACCGCCCGCCGATCCGCTCGACGGCGGCCTGCAGCTTGTCGGTGTCGGCCGCGGCGTCGCCGTCGAGCTGCACGAAGCCGACCACCACCACATCCGGCGATTGGCCGGGCGCCCACAGGCTGGTCGCCACGCCGTCGCCGCCCACGATCTGGTTGCGGACGGAGTCCTGCCGGATGCGGGCCCGGGCCAGCGTCGGCCCCTCCACGGCGATCACCTCGACCAGGCCCTTGCGGTCGCCCACCTGCGGCCGAGGGTCGGCGGGGTCGTACACCGGCAGCAGCAGCCCGGGACGCATGCCCTGGGTCGAGCGGCACGAGATGAGTGCCGTGCGATCCCCCTCGTTCACCGCGATGATGTGGCCGTCGAACCCGTCGATGCGGTCGTCCTGGGGCATGGACGCGAGGACGGCCGCCTGGACGGCGGGGTCGCCGCCACGGAGCTTGGCCAGCATCTCGTTCTGCTTCTCGATCACCTTGGCCCGCGCGCGAAGCGCCTTGTAGACGACGTCGAGCTGGCCCTCCGGATCGCTCTTCTTCTCCTCGAAGTCCTTCAGCTGGGTCGGGTCGAGGAATTGCGCCGCCTTGGCGACCTCGTCCTTGAGCTTCTGGAAGGCCGCGGCTTCGGCCTGGGCCTGATCCCGCTTGGCGGTCAGTTCCTGCTGCTGGCTCTCATGCTTGCCACGCGACTCGTCGAAGTTCTTCTTTTCGCTCGCGGCGTCCTGCGCCACCTTCTCCCGCTCTTCCGCCGCCCTGGCCGCGGCCGCCTTCTCGCCCTCGATCGTCTTGTCCTTGTCGGCGATCACCTTCTCGTGATCGATCCGCAAGGCATCCATCTGGGATTCCTTCGTGCGGATCGCCTCGGTGAGCCAATCGACCAGCTTCAGGTAGGACCGGGGCTCGGCGTCGAAGCCGACGAAGTCGCCCGCGAAACGCGCGTTCGTCTCGGCCTCCACCTGGGCGACCGTCTTGTCGTCGGGGACGCCGAGGATCTCCAGCAGCTTCCGCCGGTCCTGGGTCGCCAGGTTGAGATCGGTGCGGGCCTTCTCCATTTCGGCCGAGGCTTCGGTGGCCCTCTTCGCCTCGTCGAGCCGCTGCTTGAAGAACAGGTAGGTCGTGATCGCCAGCACGAACGTGAGCATCACGAACACGATCAGCGCGATGGTGAGCGACGCGACGGTGCGATTGGCTGGCATGCTGGATCACCATCTCCGGCGAAGCCGCCGGCCCGGGGTGGAAGGCCCGGTGGAGATCGACCGCAGGCGGGCGGGCGGTGCATCGATGATCGGATTGTACCGCTTATGCGGACTCGGCGGCCTGGCGACGCGGCCGGGCGGCCGCCGCCCAGGCCGGCCAGGTCACGGGGGCGGCCGCGGCCGCCGCCTCGCCGCCCAGGACCGCCGCCAGGGTGCTGCGACAGAGATGGCGGCCCTCGTCGAGCGGCCGACCGGCCCGGATCGCCGCCACGAAGGCCGCCATGCCGCGGGCGTGGCGGCCGACGCCGGCCTCCCGCAGGTCGCAGCCGCCCTGGTCGCCACGGACGACCTCCACGATCCGGTCGCGGCCGCCCGGCCGCCGGGCGATGCCGGCCTCGAGCACGCGACCGTCGGCGAACAGGTAGCGGACGGCCGTGCCGGCATCCCGGCTTCCAACCGGTTCCACCCACGCCGGCGGCTCGTCGCCCCAGGCCCACAGCGCCTTGTCGATGGCGTGCACCTGGTGCTCGACGAGGTCGCCGCCCGACCGGGCGGGGCACGAGATCCAGTTGCGGCGGGTGTCGGCGGCGGTCGCGGCCGGCCCGCTCGTCCGCCAGGCGGGGCCGATGCGGGCGAAGACGACGGCCGACACCGGCCGCCCGATCCCGCCGGCGTGGATCAACTCGATCTTCCGCGTCGTGGCCGGATCGTGCCGCCAGGCCAGCCCGCTGCCGAACGCGAGCCCGCGGGCTCGCGCCGCGTCGCAGGCTGCGAGCACGGTGGCGACGCCGCCCGCATCGATGGCGGCGGGCGCCTCGCAGAACACGTGCCGGCCCGCGGCCACCGTCGCGGCGGCCTGCGCGGGCCGGGCATCGGGCGACGTGGCCAGGATGACGGCGTCGAGGTCGACGTCGAGGAGCCGCAGCCAGGCATCGGCGCCGGCGAACCGGCGGCTCGTCGGGCAGGTTCCGGCCGGGCCGGCCCGGCGACCGAGCAGTTCGGCGGCCGATTCGATCCGGTCGGGAAACAGGTCTGCCAGGGCCGCGACCCGCACGCCGGGATCGGCCGCCAACGCCTGGGCGGCGGCGCCCGTGCCGCGGCCGCCGCAGCCGATCAACCCGATCCGCAGCGTGTCGCCGCCGCCCGTGAAGAAGCCGCCGGCCGGCGCCGTCGCTCCCGCGGCGGCCAGCGAGCCGGCCGCCGCGCAGGAGCGGCCGAGGAAGGTGCGTCGGGAAACGTCTGCCGGGTTCATGCGTCGTTCCTCCGGGAGGTCGGCGGGGAAGGGCCGTGGCGAGCCGGTGTGTTGTAGCGTCTCGCGTGCCGGCACGCACCCCGCGGGCCGGCCGCATGCCGCACGGGTCACGGCCCGCGGGATCGCAGTCGGGCCATCGCCCGCTGCACGTCCGCCTCGAGCTCGTCGGGGCCGACGCCGAAGGCTGCCGTGAACTCCTCGAGCCGCCGCTCCGGCGAATCGTCGCCGCAGGGTGGCTTGGCCGCGATCGTCTTCAGATAGCCGGCGAAGGCCTCGCGCCTGGTCTTCATGAGGAAGTGCGTCAGCGCCCAGGCCCGGGCGTAGGCATCGAGACCGTCGGCCGCGCGGCGAAAGGGATCGTCGGCGACCACGATCTCCCGCAGGCCGCCCTTGCGGAAGGTCTGCAGGTAGCGGTCGAGGCGGGCGGTGTTCACCCCGCCGATGCCCTTCCAGCCGCGGGCGCTGGCCAGGTCGGGCGTCTCGAAGCAGGTGGCGATGCCCTCGCTCACCCACACCGGCACCGGCGCCAGGCGGCGGTGCAGGCCCGCGTTGAACGCCATCTGGTGCGTGGCCTCGTGGACGAGCGTGGAGACGAGGCCCGCGGCGTCGGGGCTGGCGAGGATCTCCAGGCCGGCCCGGCCCGGCCGCCGGCCCGGCGGCTTCGGCAGCACGTCGCTGCCGGTGAGGTCGAACGTGGTCACGCGGTTGGAGAGCAGGTTGTAGTAGCCGACGACGCGGTCGGCGGCCGCGCCCAGGTCGCGGGCCGCGAAGGCCTCGTAGTCGCGGCGCTCGGCGAAGATCACGACCACCAGCGGCCGCTCGGGCCGGCGGACCTCCAGCCCGGCGTTGGTCCAGTAGTTCACGAACGTGTCGTGCAGCCGCTCGAAGAGCGCCGCGGACCACACGGCGTATTCCCGCGAGGTGTCGAAGCAGACGACGTAGTGCTTCGTGACGTGGAGGTCGAAGCCGGGCGGGAGTTCGGCGAGGATCCGCCGCCCGAGCTCCCGCGGCGACTCGGCCGGCGGCTCGTCCGTCAGCGGGCGGCGGGAGAGGATCGCGTCGGGCTGGACGAGCTCGTACCGCTGATCGGCCAGTTCCAGGAGGAGCCCGCCATCGGCCGCCTCCACGAGCAGCGTGCCCTCGAAGGCCCGCGGGCCGTCCGCGGCCCGGACCTCCACCCGCTCGCGGGCCGGCGGCGGCTCTTCGGCGTGCGCGTGGAAGCCGGCGGCGGCCGTCGCCAACGACAGCCAGAGGACGCGCGAGCGGGTTTTGCGGGGCACGGCCGACGCTCCGGCGGGACTGATGCGATGCAATCAGTTTGCCGCGGGGTCCGCCAGCCCGAAAGCGTCGGCCCGGGTGCGATGCCGGAGAATGGGCGATTTCGGGAACGGATCCCGGCCGCCACTGGTCTGGAAGCCGGCCGGGACTGCGGCTACCCTTCCGCCCCCGACCTCGGGAACCGCACCATGCACCCGTCGCCCATCACCCGTCGCCTGGCCGCGGTCGTCGCGGCCGCCTGCTGCCTCGGCCTCGTCGGCTGCGCCGCCGACCGGTCGTGGCGGCCCTTCCAGGATCGGAAGAAGGCCGCCCGCGAGCGCGAAAAATACGGCCCCACCGCCGACGAGCGGATCAAGGGGCTCGCGGCCGACGCCAAGCAGGCCAAGGCGGGCTCGACGCGGGAGCAGAACGACTTCACCCAGGCCCTCGTGGAGGCGGTGCTCGCCGAGCACGACCCGCGGGTGCGGGTGGAGATCCTGGAGATCGCGGCCGGGTTCGACACGCCCGCGGCCGCGGCGATCTGCAAGGGGGCCCTCGAGGATCCCGACGAGCGGGTGCGGATGGCGGCCTGCTCGGCCTGGGGCAAGCGGGGCGGACCGGAGGCGGTGCAGCTGCTCGCCGCGCGGTATCAGGCCGATCCCGAGCTCGACGTCCGCCTGCGGGCCCTCCGCGAGCTCGGCACGGTGGGCGACAAGCAGGCCATCCCCGTCCTCGCCCGCGCGCTGGAGGATTCCGACCCGGCGGTGCAGTATCGCGCCGTGGCGGCGCTCAAGAAGGTGAGCGGCCGCGACCTGGGCAACGACGTGAACAAGTGGCGGGAGTGGGCCGCCGATCCCGAGGGCAGCGCGGCCGAGTGGTCGGTCGCCGAGGCCTGGCGGAAACTGTTCTGAGCATGCGCGGCAGCGGCCGGCTCACGCCAGGACGGCGGCCACGGGCTTGCCTTCCGCGATCTTGATGGGCCGGCCCATCTCCGAGATGTTTTCCGTTGCGGGCTTCACGCCTACCGCCGCGGCGAGCGTGGCGAGCAGATCGCCGACATCGATCCGTCCGTCCTCCACGGCCATGCCGTCGGCGGACGTGCGGCCGTGCACCGCGCCCCCCTGGATGCCGCCGCCGGCCAGCACGGCCGACCAGGCGTCCGGGAAATGCTCCCGGCCCCCGCCGCTGTTTCGGCTGATCGTCGGCGTGCGGCCGAACTCGCCCATCCAGAGGATCGTCGTCGAGGCGAGCAGCCCGCGCCGCTCGAGGTCGGTGAGCAGCGTCGCCCAGCCGGCGTCGAGCTCGGCCGAGAGTTTGGCCACCTGGGGGAAGTTGTCGTTGTGCGTGTCCCAGGCGAGGCCGTTGTTGCCCGAGTTCATCGCCACCTCGACGAAGGCCACGCCCCGCTCCACGAGCCGCCGGGCGAGCAGGCAGCCCTGGCCGAACGAGCCGCGGCCATAGGCCTGCCGCACGGCGTCGGGCTCCTGGGAGAGGTCGAAGGCCTCGAGCGCCCGCTCGGAGCCCGTCATGAAGCGGATGGCCCGCTCGTAGACGGTGCGGTGGGCCGCGGCCGCCCGAGAATGCGGATGCTCCGCCAGGAAGCCGCCTTCGAGCGCCCGCCACAGTTCGAGCCGCGTCTGCTGGCGGTCGAGGTAGGTGGGCCGTGGCTCGGCGTCGTCCACGGTGAGCGCGGCATAGCCCTCCCGGGTTTCCGCGTTCTGGCCGTAGGTCACGGTGCCCACCGTGAGCGGTGCGTGGGCCGCCCCCAGGAACCCCGGCGAGCCGACGTTGTAGGGCGTGAACGGGTTCACGCTCACGAAGCTCGGCAGGTCGCTCTCCCCGCTGGCCAGCGCCTTGGAAAGCGACGCGCCCACCGTCGGGTAGCGGATCGGCCCCATCGGCAGGTGGCCGGTGTGCAGCAGTTCCGTGGCCCGCTGGTGGTCGCCCTCCTTCGTGCTCAGGCCGCGGAGGATGGCCAGCGAGCCGGCGTGGGCGGCGAGCCTGGGGAGATGCTCGCTGAACCGCATCCCGGGCACGGCCGTGGCGATCTCCTTGATGGGGCCGCCGTTGGCGTGGCCCGGCTTCATGTCGAAGGTGTCGATCTGGCTCGGGCCGCCGGTCATCCACAGCAGGATGCAGTGCCGCCGCCGCGTGGGATCGGCCGCCATGTCGGCGGCGAGGGCGGGGAAGAAGCGGCTGGCCGAGCAGCCCGCCGCCGACAAGGCGAGCGTGCGGAGGGCCCGGCGACGGGAGAAACGCGATGGCGCGGACATGTGGCGGCGCTCCGGAGGGACGGGGGCGGAAGGGTCAGGGGCTGAAGGCGAACTCGGCGGAATTGACGAGGGCCCAGTGGATGTCCACCAGCGCCAGGCGGCGACCGGCCGCGGTCGTCTCGCGGCCCAGCACCTCCAGGCACGCATCCAGCTCGGCGGCGGCGGGCGGCCGCGACACGGTGGCGAGGAACAGCGCCTCGATCCGCCCCGGGTCGTCCCGGGAGGTGATCACGGCCTCGTCGTAGACCGCCCGCATCGGGTCGAACGTCAGGCCGTTCATCATCGTGATCGCCTGGGGGATGCCGGCCGTGTACTCCCGCTCCTGACCGGGCGCGGTGCGGAACTTCGCCAGGAACTGCTCGGCCGGCGGCGCCTGCCCGCCGAACCGCCGGCCGCCGCCGGCCAGCCGCGGCGCGTGGAAGGCCGTGGCGAGCGAGTTGTAGAGCTGCACCGCGTTGAGCGGCTCCAGCGGCATGGCCGCGAACATCCGGGCGTCGCCGGCGGCCAGACCGTAGGCCCGCGTCCGCGTCAGCACGCGAAGCACGTCGCGGTGGTTCCAGCCGCCCGCCGCGAAGAAGGCGGCCAGTTCGTCGAGCACCCCCGCATGGGCCGGCGGGTTGTGGTCGCCCAGGTCATCCACGGGACTGACGATCCCGGCCCCGAACATCCCGCCCCACAGCCGGTTCACGGCCGCCTTCGCGAACCAGCGGTTCGCCGGCGACGTGAGCCACTCGGCCAGTCGCTCGCGGGCTCCCTTCTCCGAGCCGAGCGAGGCGGCATCGCCGAGGAACCGCGGCGGCACCGCCGCATCGGTCTGGGGATGCTTGACCGTTCCGAAGAACGCCGCGAAGCCCCAGAAGTCGTCCTGCGTCCACACGTCGGTGGGATGCTTGTGGCACTCGGCACACTGGATCTGCGTGCCCAGGAACGTTCGCGAGACGGCCGCGGCCAGTTCCGTGGGCTTGCGATCCAGCGGCTCCGCGAGGGCCGCGTCGCCGCCCCCCTTGGCGGCGGCGAGGATCACACCCCTGGCCATCCGATCGTAGCCGACCCCGGCCGCGAACTTCTCGGCCAGCCAGGGCTCGAGCGCCGTCGAGCCGCCGACGTCGGGGAGCAGGGCGGCATGCCACAGCGCGGCCATGTAGTCGGCATGCTCGCGGGAGGCGAGCAGCCTCTCCACCAGTTTGCGGCGGCGGTCGGGCGCGGTGTCGGCCAGATAGCCGCGAGCCTCCGAGGCTTTCGGGATCCGGCCCACGAGATCGAGCGTGACCCGCCGCAGGAACCGCGGCTCGGAAACGCCGGGTGCCGGCTCGATGCCCTGCGCGGCCCAGGCCTCGGCCAGCAGCGCGTCGATGCGGGCCGCCATGGCGTCGATGCGGGCCTCGTCCACCGGGGCCGACGCGCCGGTCGTGACGGTGGTGGCTGGCGGTGCGGCGGCCGCCGGATTCGTGGTCGGCGACCCGTCGTCCGGCTTCATCTCGTCCGGCTTCATCTCACCGGGCTTCATGTCCCGCTGCATGCGGTCCGGCTTCATCTCGCCGGCCGCGAGTTCACCAGTTGCAGCGGCGGGGGCAGCGGGGGCATCGCCCGCCGACGCCCTGGTCGCGGCAGCGAGGGCGACGGAGATCAGCAGCGCGAGGCGGGCGAGCGTCATCGGTGGGCCTCGACCGGATGCTTGGCCGTCCCGGCCGGTCGCTCTGGCCGGCGGGCCATTGGGACATCCTGGATTATCGTCTCTGGCAGGGGGGGTGTCACGCATGGGAATCGGAAAATCCGCCCGGACAGAGATGGATTCGCTTCCGTGCGGCGGCCGGATGCATCCGCCGCATCCCGCC
>Ga0315901_10004962_pt1 | contig 16381 bp, 13 predicted proteins | sample LakEriMetagenome_10_FD_203761 | JGI IMG/M metagenome (GOLD analysis project Ga0315901, IMG submission 203761) | Freshwater fungal communities from buoy surface, Lake Erie, Ohio, United States - Buoy 2 MA116 | ecosystem: Environmental > Aquatic > Freshwater > Lake | place: USA: Lake Erie, Ohio...
TGTCTTCAGCCGGCTCGCCCACACTCAGCCCTCCGATGGCGTACAAAGGCGCTTCGTGTTCGAGCACGCGGGTGGCGCTTTCCTTGCGCAGGTCGGGATAGACACTGCCCTGCACGATGGGAATCAGGGCCTGTTCGTTGTTGTACAAAGGCGCCGTTTCGCGGTAGCGCAGCATGCAGCGGTCGAGCCAGCGGTGCGTAAGCCCAAGGGATCGTTTGGCATAGCTGTGCTCGCAGGGATAGGGCGTGCATTCATCAAAAGCCATCATGAATTCGGCCCCGATGCTGCGTTGGATGTCTACGACGCGTTCGGGCGTAAACAAATGGCTGGAGCCGTCGATATGGCTGCGGAACTTGACGCCTTCTTCGGTGAGTTTCCGCATGGCCCCGAGCGAATACACCTGGTAACCGCCGCTGTCTGTGAGCACCGGCCGGTCCCAGTTCATGAACAGATGGATTCCGCCGGCGCCTTCCAGCACCTGTGTTCCGGGCCGCAGATAGAGGTGATAGGTATTGGCCAGCACGATCGGTGCATCCAGGTCGTTGAGCAGGAAATGCCGGTGCAGGCCTTTCACCGTCGCCGCTGTGCCCACCGGCATGAAGATCGGCGTCGGAATCAGTCCGCGTTGCGTGCGCAAGAGCCCGGCCCTGGCTGCGCTGTCGCGGTCTTTATGCTCGATGACAAAATCCAAAATGCGGCCTGAATCAATATTCAAAAAGCAGGGAGAACTGAAAAATGCGCGGATGCAGGCTGTTGAGTGATCCGGAATAGATACTGCCGGGCACCTTCACGAGGGCATTGCTGATGCTGTTGCTCATCTTGAGTTCCAGCCCGAGCATGATGTAATCGAGGTGAAACTCCACGCCTGTTCCAAATTCGTAATAGAATACGTTCTTCTTACTGGCGACGATGGGCTTCACCGGATTGAGATCAGCATCTTCATTGGATTGAAAATCGTGCGTCCAGCGGGTGCCTCCCAAGGCGTAGAAACGGGTATTTTTATGGCGGTCGCTTTTGTACTTGAACGATATCGGAATATCAAAACTCACGGTTTCCATTTTGATATCATCCAGGCGGTCGTTGAATTGGTATTTCAGGTTGCGTTGCAGCAGGTGAAGCATGGCAAGCGTCCGTACCTCCATGTGTTCACTGAGCCGGAAGGCCACCAGTCCGCCGAAACCGATCCCCGGAAAGCCCTGGGGCGTTATGGTATAAAGAGAATCGGTGGTACGGAAATAGGATTCGGAGAACGTCGTTTTCATCTTGGCATTGGCCAGCGCGATGCTGATGCCAAAGTGCATGGGCTTGTATTCGCGCGTCGGGTCAACCTGCTGAGCAGACACAGTCTTTGCGGCGGCTGTCAGGGCGATCAACAGCAGCAAACCGTTCTTGTATGTGCGCCATATGTTCAACGTGTGCCGGTGTATAAGGTACAAATGCCAAAAGTAAGGGGTTCTGCAGTGGCTTCGCTGCAACCGCAATTTTTCATGATGGTTGTGAAGTCGTTTCCATCGGGGAAAGCTTTCACCGAAGCCGGCAGATACTGGTAGGCATTGGAGCTGCCTGAAATGAGTTTACCCAGGAAGGGCAACACTTTGCCAAAATAGAACCAGTACAGTTGGCGGAAAGCGGCCGAGCGCGGACGGGAAAACTCCAGTACGATGAGTTTGCCTCCGGGTTTGAGTACCCGCGCCATTTCCTTCATTCCTGCTTCCAGGTGCTCGAAATTCCGCACACCAAAACAAACGGTGCAGGCGTCGAAGCTATTGTCTTCAAAAGGAAGGGATTCAGAATCGGCCTGCATGAGGCGGATCTTGTGGTTGAGCGATTTGCGGGTAATTTTCTTGTCTCCCACGCGCAGCATGCCGGCTGAGATATCTACGCCGATGATTTCTTTCAAGGCAGGCAAACGGCTCAGTTCGATGGCCATATCGGCGGTTCCGGTGGCCACATCGAGCAGGCGTTCGGCTCCGGAAGCTTCGATCTTCCTGCGCACTTTTTTACGCCAGCCCACGTCGACGCCGAAAGACAGTAGCCTGTTCAGCAGATCGTAACGGCCGGAGATATCGTCGAACATCTGTTCAACCTGCTCCTTTTTGGAATCCGAAGATTCGGGCGATGGTTTTACCTGTGCGGTCAAGGGCTGCAAATATACAATCCACCTAAGTTACCGACCTTTGCAACGGATGGACAACAAACAAGTGGTAGCCAACTTCATCGGTTCATGGCCTACAGCCGATATCATGCCGCAGTATGACAAGCCCGAATTTGCGTTCATCGGACGAAGCAATGTCGGTAAGTCATCCCTTATCAATATGTTATGTTCCCGCAAGAACCTGGCCCATGTTTCATCCAACCCGGGCAAAACCCAAACCATCAACCTGTACACCTTGGGAGAGACCTGCTTGCTGGCCGACTTGCCGGGTTACGGATACGCCCGTGTGTCGAAGGAAAAACGCGGGGATTTCGACAAAATGATGCGTGGCTACTTCGAAAAAAGACCAAATCTTTACTGTGCCATGGTGCTGATCGATGCGCGCATTCCTCCGCAAGCCTCTGATATCAATTTTCTGAACTGGCTTGGCTCGAACGGCGTGCCTGTATCGATTGTTTTCACGAAGGCCGACAAGAAAAAATCTTCCGGACTGGAAAAGCAGCTGCAAGCAATACGCGATGCGTTGCTGGAACATTGGGAAGTGCTGCCGCGCGAATTCATCACCTCGGCCAACGACCAGAGCGGCCGGACCGAACTGCTGGAATTCATGCTGAGTGCGGGTTGAGACCCGATCGCTACGGTCGGAATTCAATCCTCTCCTACTTGCATCAGACCTGCAGCGATGGCATCGGCATACAGCCTGCCACTGCGGCTCAGGCTGAAGCGCGGCCCATCGTGTTGCACCCAGCCCCGGGTTTCGAGTTTCAATAGTTCATGTTCCAGACCGGGAACAAACGCAGGCCAGTGTTGTCTTGCCCAATCCAGATTGAGCCCTTCGCGCATGCGCAAATGGGTCATCAGCCATTCATTGTAGCGTTCCTTAGGGCCGAGTAATTCGCCTTCCTTTTCCATTCCCTCGGTGACGGCACGTATATATGAGGCATTGTCGGCGGGGTTCCAGCTGCGGTATGCTCCGTCGTAGGAATGGGCCGAGGGACCGAGACCGAGGTAGGGCTGATTTTTCCAGTAGGCGCTGTTGTGACGGGCGCGGTGGCCCGGTTTGGCGAGGTTGCTGATTTCGTAGTGATCCCAGCCGGTTGCTTCGGCACGCTCGCACAGCATTTCAAACTGCCTTGCCTGGTGTTGTTCTTCCGGCGCTTCGTATCGGCCTGTATGCACCAGTTTTTCGTACGGCGTACGCTCTTCCAGTGTCAGGGCATAGGCGCTGAGATGGTCCACGCCCGAATTGAAGATAAAATCCAGGTCGTGCAGCCACGATGCATCGCTTCGGAGCGGGCCTCCGTAGATCAGATCGGCGTTCACGGAAGGGAAACCGGCTTGCAACAAGGTATCCAGCGAATCGAGGGCTTCTTTGGCGTTATGGCTGCGGTTCATCCAACGCAATTCTTCGTCGTTCAGGCTTTGCAGTCCCAGGCTGATGCGGTTCACGCCGGCTTCAAGCCAGGTAGCAGCGGCAGTCGGATTCACATCGTCCGGATTGGCTTCCAGCGTAAATTCCGCATCTGCTTCCAGGGGAAAGACAGTGCGGAGTTCATACAGAAAGTCGGCCAACAGCGCAGGCTCTATGACCGAAGGTGTGCCACCGCCGAGGTATAAAGAAGAGAAAGTCGCCTCGTTCCAAACGGCGTCATCCCGCTGCCTGCGCGCTTCTTCCAATATCGCCTGGAGCATTTCAGGCTGGCCTTTGCGGTTCACAGTGAAATGAAAATTGCAGTAAAAGCAGGCTTTTTTGCAGTACGGGATATGGATATAGAGGCCGGCCAAGGGGTTTCAAAAATGCACCCGCCCTGCGTAATTTGCACACATGCGGCTGCGGCGGGGACTTAGTTTTTTGTTATTCCTCCTGCCCGTCATGATTCAGGCGCAAGACAGCATGCGCGGCAACAGGCAAACCCGAAGCATCGCAATGCTGCATCAGGCGGGCTATCTCGAAGCCGGCTGGATCCATACAGGCGATGATCGATGGCAATTGCAGCGTGGCCCGCGGTATTTCTGCGACAGCATCCTGGCTTCTGAATGGCCGGTGGTTCCTGCTATCAACAAGCAGAAACCGATGCGATTGGACAAGCTGGATGCGCTTTGCCACGAACAACTGCAGCTTGCACTGGCCAGTGGTTATCCCTTTGCGCGGATTGAAACCAGGCACAGACCTTACTTGTCTGGTTTCTGCATCACAGAAATCAAGTCTGACAAAGGTCCCTTGCTTACCTGGGACACCTTATTATTCAGTGGCAAGCCACCATTTGAAGCCGAATGGCTGGCGCGGGCACTTGGCATGCGCAGCGGCACACCGTTTTTCGAACCAGACCCGGAATGGTTGCGCAACCGATTGCGCCTGGCCGGACCGGTGCAATGGCGCGGCCAGCCGGATGTACTGTTTACTTCTGACCGTGCGTATCTGTTGTTACCCATCACCTTGCGCAAAGCCAATGAGGCCCTCTTGCTGGCAGGTTTATCCAATCCGGAAGGGGAACGATGGCAGCTCACAGGCGAAGCACGGCTGCACCTGGAGAATATTGGTTCAAAAGGCAAAGGTTTGCATGCCGAGTGGCGCAGTTTCAGTGGTTCGTCGCAAGAATTGCGATTAAGTGGTTCGTGGGCTTATCCCTTGGGATTGCCCTTGCGGCCTGAAGCGCATTTTTCCCTTTTCCGGCTCGACAGCAGCGTCAGTTCACTGCAGGCCGGGCTAAGGGCTGACTGGCCCTGGAGCAACAAGCTCCGCATCGGTGCCGGATTTTCGGTTCAAGACCACAGCCAGCAGGCCACCGACACGGCCTTTGTGCGCAGTACCCGAAGTTTACCCGACAACCTGGGCAGCAGGGTCAACATGTACAGCCTGCGCATGGCTGTGGGCGGCTTTGATGAGCCACTGCAACCCAAACAAGGCGCCGAAATGCAGCTGGAGGCTTCGTTGGGCTTTCGCAGCCTGAAGCGCGATGCGCGCATCGACGCGATGGAATGGGCCGGCCTTCCGGGTTTGTACGATTCGCTCGAACTGGCCGGAGCGCTGCGCAGCAACCCGATACAAATCCGTTTTCGCGGCGCGGCAGCACTTTCACTCGGCCGCAGGCTGGTATGGTTCAACAGCGCACAGGCACAGTGGTTGAACGATCAACGCATAGGCAAAGCACAGGCAGAGCGCCTGGGTGGTTACAGAAACCTCAGGGGTTTCAGGGAACAGAGTATTTTTGCAACCTCTTACTTCATGTTCAACAGCGAATTGCGACTGCTCACAGGCGATTATACCCATATCGGGATTCTGCTCAACGGAGCCATGACGCAGTTCAATGCTGTATCGGGGGTTCAGCAGCGCAGGCTTGGAGCGGCTGGTATCAGTGCGGTATTTGAAACCGGAGCCGGCTTGTTGCACATGGTTTGGGCGGCAGGAGCAGAACAGGGTCTTCCATTCTCGATCAACGCATCGCAGTTTCATGTTGGCTTAAGCAGTCGGTTCTGATGTATCGCTTTCTCAGTTTCTGGTTTTTCATCTTCAGCCTTGCAACGGCCTGGCAAACAGCGGGAGCACAGACTGACAGCAACGCGGTAAGACCGGCATTCGACAGCACCATGCGCTATCGCAGCTGGCAGGGGAATATTCCCTTTGCCGACAGCAACCGTACCGATTCGTTGCGTCAGGCACTCGACATGCTTTACCGGCCGGCGTTCAACCGCACGCCCATGCCTCCCGCCACCGAAGCCTGGTCGCCTTTTAAGAACCTCGTTTACAAAAAGCAGGTGAACGCACGGAACTGGTTCTTTTATATCAGCCTGCTTATTCTGGCCTTGGTACTCATCAATAAGAACAGTTTTCCGGCGGTATACAGCGTGCGGCTGCGTTCCGTGTTTTCCAGATCAGCCTTTCATGATCTCATGGAAAACCTCAAGACCCAGACCGAACTGAGCAGTGTTCTGGCCATTTTGACAGCACATGCCGTGATGGCGCAACTCATTGTAATTGCCCTCATGGCCTTTGGTTATTCGCTGTTAGCCAACAATTTCCTGTTCTTCCTTTCGGTTTTCATCTTTTTGCTGGCCTGGTGGATTTTACTTTTCCTGGTTCAATACCTCCATACACGCATTCTCGGGATGGGTGGCATGCACAGAACGGCCATGATGGCAAAGACAAATCTTGAACTTTTGCTCAGCCTGGGGCTGCTTCCGATAAGTCTTTTCGTTTATCTGAATCTCGACCGTTTAGACACTAACGTGGTCGGAGCGGCTATGTTAGTGCTGCTTTCCGCTCTGCTTGTCGCGCGGTTTTCGATTGCGCTCTTTCAACAATTCAAGTTCGGACATCTGAATTTCTTCGGGTTGTTGTATTTTTGCGGTCTTGAACTTTTGCCCCACTTGCTGGTGCTCACGTTCATAACCCAAGCGCTTCGATGACAAGGGAAAACAAGGTAAAGAGTATCCTCATTACGCAACCACCGCCGGAACCCGGCAAGAATGTGTACGAGGAGCTCGCCAAAAAGCACAAGCTGAAAATCGACTTCCGCTCATTTATCCATATAGAGCCGCTGATAGCCAAGGAGATACGTAAACAACGCGTCAATATTCTGGAACATACAGCTGTCATTTTCAACTCCCGCAACGCGGTAGACAACTTCTTCAAGGTTTGCGAATCTCAGAAGATTGAGATGCCAGCCGATATGAAGTATTTCAGCCTGAACGAAGGCATTTCAAACTATGTGCAGAAGTACATCGTGCTGCGCAAGCGGAAAATGTTCAGCGGCAAGGGAACAGAAAAAGACTTCCTGCAGCTCTGCAAGGCGCATTCAAAAGAAAAATACTTATTTCCCTGCAGCGACATCCGCAAGCCGAGCATTCCCGATTTCCTGACTGCCCAAAAAATCGCGTTCAGCGAATTCATTATCTACCGGACAGTCAGTAGCGATTTGAGCGATCTGGCAGATGTGTTTTATGATATCCTGGTGTTCTTCAGCCCGGCGGATATCAAATCGCTGTACGACAACTTCCCCGATTTCAAGCAGAATCTCACCCGTATTGCAGGATTCGGTGACAGCACGCAGAAAGCCATTCTCGAGCACGAACTGATCCTTGATATTCCTGCGCCGACGCCCGATGCTCCGAGCATGGTGGCCGCACTGGAAACTTACATCAAGCGAGCCAACGCGGGCTGATCAATCGCGCAAGGCCTTGCCTGCAACGAGCCAACGCGTTTTTCCCGCCTGGCTCAGGTATATACGGTACTGATCTCCTTCTTTCATGTGCAATGCGTTTCTTGCCTCTTCGGAACGCAAGGGCATTTCACGCGATTTGACGGATGCCGCACTGATTCCTGCAGCTTTCAAAGCGGCGGCCGATTTGCTCATGGATTGGTTTTCCAGCAACAACACAATTGCAGTCCAACGGCCGGGATAATTACGGTCAATGGCAGGCGTAAACCACAAAGTGCCCCGTGCATTTCCGGAAATCCAGCCCTGCGGCGGATTCCTTTGCAGGAGTTCCGATTTTATCAGCCCCGGGGAGGGTTCAAACAGGAAATCTCCGCCCGTGCCTGGCAACACAGCCTTTGGCCAGGGCAAGAGCGGAGCCTGCAATCTATGCGTTTCGCTTGCTTCGTCCATTTCAACTACACAAAGCTCCGGCGAAACAACATTTCCAACGCCTGGCTGTAATTCTGCCAATAGTTCTTTCACTTCGCCCTGATGCGACATTACCCAAAGCCTGGACAGGCCGGGAAAGGCATGATAGATGGCCTGGATATCGTCGAGGGGAGAAAGCTTTATCATCCAGTTTTTCCCGCGTTCAGCAAACTGTCTGTATAGGTTTTCCGGTTCAGGAACATAGTGTTTGAACCCCGTTTGCCGGCGGCCTTCGCTTCTTCTGTCCGGATCGAAATAGACCCAATCGGCCACAGCTTCAGCGTTTTGGAGGAAGGATTCTGCCACAACTGCCAGGCGCTGTACATGTGCAACTCCCATACGTTCAGCATTAAAGGCGAACAGATCAAAGAGTTCTTCATCCGGATCGCAGGAAAAGACCTGTTGGAATCCAGGGGCCAGGTTCAGGCAATCTGCCCCCAGGCCGCCGCATAAATCGTACAGCAGCGATCCCCTCATTTTGAGCGCTTTCCACTTGGCCAAGGGCTCTGAGCTGGCTTGTTCCAGTCCCTGCCGGGTAAAAAAACAGCCAGCGGCGGCCATTGCAGGCAAGCGCTTCATCGCTTTTTGGTAAAGTTCATGTTGAACAAGCAGGAATTGATCAAGCAATTTCGATTTGACCGTCAATGACTTAGCATCAACATGCCCACTAAACAATACACGGCATGCTTCTTGCGTTAGTGTAGATGAGGCGAGTATCTCCTTAAATTTGTAACCCATTAAAACCGGAAAGCCGTGAATAACAAGTTCAAAATTACCGCAATGTTCCTGATTGGCAGCACGCTGGTATTGCAATCGTGTGTCGCCAAAAAAGGCAGAGGATGCCCTTCTGTGAACGGCATGAAAGATGTGAAGACCGAGAATCGCCGTTGAAAACCGATTTTCAGTACCTCGAAAACGAACAACAGTTGGAAGCATTGCTAATAGCCAGCCATGCAAGTCCTCAGTTCGTTTTCAAGCACAGCACGCGCTGCAGCATCAGCAGTACTGCTTTAGGACGCTTTGAGAAAGTGCAGGACCCTGCTGCCATGCCCGAAGGATGGTACCTCGATCTGATCAGATACCGGCATTTGTCTGACGCGCTCAGCGAGGTGTCCGGTGTTCAGCACGAGAGTCCGCAAGTATTGCTTTTCCGCGAAGGCCGGTGCATTTACCACGCTTCGCACCTTTCGATCCGTCCGGAAGAGTTGGCTGTTGCAGCCTCCGGTTAATCCGGTTTCCGCGCTGACGTCCAGACGCTGACCCCACAGGGTGCATTGCGTCGAACAATCCATTTGTTTTCTAGTTTCAGCCAACCAATCAACAGGCTATTTACCCAGGCAGGCAATGCGAAAATGGCAGGTGCATTTTCAGGCACGGGCGCATTTTCAGCAGGTTTTCTGCGCAGCAAGCTCATGATGCGCAAGGGCAGGAACAGCAAGGCGTTCCAGTATGCTGTCCGGCCGACTTGATAACCGGCGGTTGATACTTTTTCCTGCATTTCGGCAAGTGAATAACGGCGGTAATGGTGGTTAATCACATCGTGTTGCGACCACAGTGAGGCGTGTGCCGGTACCAGGATCAACGCGCGTCCTCCGGGTTTGAGGTTTTTAAACCAGGTTTGCAATGCCAGTCGATCGTTTTCAAGGTGTTCGAGGCAATCGGATGCGATAAGCAGATCGAACGGCTCTTCGAAAGTAAAACGCTGTGCATCGTGCACAAAAGCCTCGCTGATTCCACGCGCCTTGCAAACGGCGATGGCGTCTTCACTGAAATCGATGCATGTAACATTCGGGTAACCGGCCGCATGCAGAAAGAGTGCGAGTGCTCCTCCCCCGCTTCCCACATCGAGGATACGGATATTGTTGGTTATTCCTTCCTGGCGCATCCACCGCAGAATAAAATCGCGCCGTGCAACAAACCACCAGTTAGACTCTTCGGAGAGATGGTATTGGGCTTCGTAAGCTTTGTCCATGTAAGTTGGCTGGCAGCGCTCAGTTTTGCGCTGCAAACTGCAGGTTCAGCACCTGTTCGATATCGGGATGGAGGCTGCGTGCAACAGGGCAGGTTTCTGCCACTTTGCGTAAAATTTGTTTCAGTTTTTCGTCTTCCATCCGGGTTGTTGACAGGAAGATTGTCATATCGACTTCGATGCGGGAGATGCGGCGTGGATCGGATGCCATATATTTGGTGACACTGGCTTCCATGCCGGGCAAATCCACACCATGCGCTTCTGCGTAAATACCGAGCGTGGTGATCATGCAATTGCCCAGGCTGGTAGCGCAAAGGTCGGTCGGTGAAAACGCTGCGCCTTTTCCTTTGTTATCTACAGGTGCATCGGTTTCTATCATCTGTCCGGAACGCACATGGGTCGTTTCGGTATGCAGTGCGCCTTTATACACGATTCTTGCCGTTGTCATGAATGCAAAAATGCCTAATTTTGTTCAAAGCCTTGAAAGTTTCCCCTAAGCTCTTGCTCCTGTTGCTGACCTTGCAGTTGTTTAATCTGCTGCAAGGGCAGGAAGACCGCAGTCTGTCTTTCTACATCAGCGGCTACGGAAAAGGCATGGGCATCGGCATCAACAGCACACGGCAGGCCGGAGAAAAGTCGTCTTTACTCTACGCTGCAGAGTTTGGCAACCTGCGCCATCCCAAGGAAATCGACATCATCAATTCGTTGATCCCGAACAGTTCGGCATATGTTTTTGGGAAAGTAAACCGCGCGTATTTGCTGCGTCTGCTGGCCGGGAAACAGTTTAGCCTGTCGGAACGGAGAGACAGGAAAAGTGTAGGCTTGAAAGCCAATGTGCAAGGAGGACTTACGATGGCTTACCTGGCTCCGGTTTACGTTGACCTGCTGTATATCGACAATGCAGCGGCCTATTACAGGCCAACGCGGTACAATCCGCTGTTGCATCAACAGGCCAGGATTGGCGGACGTTCGGGCTTCACGTATGGATTGGGGGAAGGCACGCCGAGACCGGGATTGCATATCCGGGCCGGTCTGGAAGCGCGATGGGGCAATTACCAGAACGATTTTAAGAGTATCGGATGCGGCGTAATGTTCGACATCTTCCCTAAAGCATTGCCGATCTTTTATGCAGGAGATAACCAGGCCCTCTTCTCCTCCTTTTATCTTACTTTCGCGCTCGGTTCCAACCGCTGAAAATCGTGATAGAATTACCGGTTACAACACCTGAAAAGAAAGGCATCTCGAAGCCTTCATGGTTAAAAATCGAATTACCTACAGGCGAAAATTACTCGCGTGTCAAGAAGATTGTGCGCGAACACAAGTTGCATACGATTTGTGAAGACGGTCGTTGTCCGAATATGGGGGAATGCTGGGGTGCCGGTACGGCCACCTTCATGATCCTGGGCAATGTTTGTACCCGAAGTTGTTCATTTTGCGCAGTTGCAACGGGCCGCCCGGGCGAATATGACCTGGACGAACCGGTGCGCGTGGCCGAGGCCATTCGCCTGATGGGTGTAAAACATGCGGTGATCACTTCGGTAAACCGGGATGAACTAAAAGACAAGGGCGCTGGTGTATGGGCTGCCACGATTCGCGAAGTGAAGCGCGTAAATCCGCAAACGACGATGGAAACCCTGATACCCGACTTCAAGGCGCATTGGGATTTGCTGGAAATGGTGATTGCTGAAAAGCCCGAAGTAGTAAGCCACAACATGGAAACCGTAGCCCGGCTTTACCGCCTGGTGCGTCCGCAAGCCAAATACGAACGCAGCCTCGAGCAGATCAAACGCACGAAAGAATGCGGATTGCGCACCAAATCGGGCGTAATGTTAGGATTGGGTGAGACGGACGATGAGATACGCCAGATTATGGACGATCTGGTGGCGCATGGTTGCGAGGTACTCACCCTGGGTCAATACCTACAGCCTACGAAAATGCACCTCGAAGTGCGGGAGTTTGTGCACCCGGACAAGTTTGCTTTTTGGAAAGAGGAAGGCGAGCGTCGCGGTTTCAGGCATGTGGAAAGCGGGCCGATGGTTCGTTCTTCCTACCATGCGGAGAAGCACGTATTCTAAAGGAATACAGCACAGTTGCGTAACCTGAATGGCTGTCTGAAAAGCCCGATTTCAGCCGTTCCTAAAATTTGACATTCCATTGCGGAAATCGGACTGAAAAGGGGGATTGCGTTTCGTTTTCTTGTCCTAAATTGCGCGTTGAATCCAGAATAAAACCATCTATGAAGAGATTATACGTATTGCTTTCTGCCAGCGCGCTGTTGACGGCAGGTGTGATCACCTTCCGCGGCAGCGGGGTTATTCCGCAGCCATTCGGAGCAAACCGCGCGAAGACAGAACATTCCAAAGAGGGCGAGAGTATCCGTGGGGCCCTTGAATCGAAGTATTCACTGCGTTTCAACCAGGAAACCGGCGATCTCGATCCGCAATGGATGGCCGACGCGGTAAGCCAGGCCGACCGCATGGGCAGGCTTCGTCTGAACAAAAACCTGACTTGGGAGAATATGGGTCCTGACAATGTTGGTGGCCGAACCCGCGCTTTCCTCATCCACAAAGACAGCGGTAATATCTGGTTTGTCGGCGCCGTTAGCGGTGGCCTTTTCCGCAGCACCAGCTTTGGTTCTTCCTGGCAGGTAGTGAACGACAAACAGGAAAACCTCAGCGTGAACTGCATCGCACAAACCCTGAATGGAGACATCTTCTACGGAACGGGTGAAGGTGGATTTACCAACCTGCAGGGTACCCGCAATGGTTCCCCTGCTTTCATGGGTGCCGGTGTTTTCAAAAATGAAGATAAAGGCGGAACGAGCTTTAAGCGCCTGCCCAGCACCAACAATGCCAATTTCACAACGGTGAACTATATGGCTGCTCATCCTACCGAAAACAAATTGTACGTAGGAACCAGCACCGGGATTTGGGTTACCACCGACGGAGGCACCACCTTCAACCGTGTGCGCACAGGCAACACCCGCGAAATCAAAATTGCCAGCGACGGAACCATTTTCGCCAACGTAGGTAACCAGCTTGTACGCTCAACAGACGGCGGTTCCACCTATACCAATATGACCTTGACCGGCAGCTCCTCTGCTAACCGCATCGCGATTGCAGTGAGCCCTCAGGACCCTAACTACGTGTATTGCATGGTGGCAGGTTCCAATGGCTCGCTGGATGGCGTTTACCGCAGCACCAACAAAGGCGACTCCTGGGCGAAGATTATCAGCCAGAGCGCCTACTTCAACATTTTCAGCGACAACAACCAGGGCTGGTACGACAACGTAATCAGCGTTAACCCTGTGAACAAAGACCATATCCTGATGGGCGGTGTAAGCATGGCCCAGTGGGATCCCGTAAACGGTCCCCGCCTGATGGCCAGCCTGTTTGATGCAGGATGGAATACCCAATACATCCATGCAGACAAGCACACCATCGATTGGATTCCGAATACCAACCCACCTGTATGCATCGTGGGAAGCGACGGTGGTCTGGCTATCAGCTACGACCTCGTTCGCTGGAGCCAGCGTAACCGCGGTTTCGTCAGCTTCCAGGCTTACAATGTAGCCGCCAACAACCTTGGTTGGGTTACAGGCGGTTCTCAGGACAACGGAACACAGCTGATCAACTTTACCGGCAACACCAATCCAGGACAGTCGGTTTCCCAAAGCGCTGTAGAAATCACCGGCGGTGACGGTTTTGACTGCGAATTTTCTATTCACAATCCCAAGACCGTATTCACCTCCGTCTACTACGGAACTGTGTATCGTTCCGCCAACAGCGGCCAGGCGATTTCCACTTTTTGGGATACCCGCATCGGCGGACCGACCGGTAATACACTGCCCCAGACTGACTTCTTTACCATTTTTAGCCTCTGGGAACATCCTACTATTGCAGACAGCAGCCGCTTGTTTCTGGCTAAGGATGGAGATGTATGGATGTGTCTGAATCCCACCAATTTCTCACAAAGTGCAACCTGGTTCCTTGTAGCCCAGGGTCTTGGCAGCGACCGTATCATCGATCTTCAGCATACACCCGACGGCAACAGCGTTTTCGTTGCCAAGAATGGCCGTGTTTTCCGTATCGCGGGTATCAATAATGCCACCTTCAGCACCCAGATGTACCCGGGTGTGCGCGATATCCCTGCAGGTATCAGCACTACCAATATAACTGGCAACCTCCCCTCCGGACGTGCCTTTACTTCGGTTAGTGTAGATCCTTCCAACTCAGACCGGATCGTTGTAACCCTTGGCAACTATGGAAACAGCAATTACGTGTACATTTCTCAAAACGCGCTTTCTGCTGCTCCAAGCTATACCAACATCACTGCCAACCTGCCCTCGATGCCGGTTTACGACGCCTTCATCGACTTCAAAAACCCGAATTATATCCTGCTCGGTACCGACCTTGGCATCTATGCCACCGAAACCGGAGGCACTGTTTGGGAAGAACAGAACAGTGGAATGGCCCGTGTACCCGTATTTGAAATCCGCGGTTACCAATGGAAGCCCTGGATGGGCAGTGAAATCTACATCGGTACGCATGGCCGCGGTTTCTTCCGCAGCCGTTCGCTGATGACAAACACGCACAACACAACTGACCTCGTGCGCACTTCCTCATTGAATATTTACCCGAATCCTGCTGCTGCACAAACCCAACTGCGCTTTGAAGCACTGCGCAGTGGCAAAGCTACCCTGACGGTTTATACCCTGAACGGACAAGTGGCGATGCGCCGCGATCTTCAGGTGAAAGCAGGTAGCCAGACCATCGACCTGAATGTTTCAGGCCTGGCGAATGGCCATTACCTCACCGTAATCGACTGTGCCGGCGAACAGAAAACCGGCAAGATGGTGGTGAGCCGTTGACCCCTTAACGAAATCAAACTTTAAGAAAGAGGCCGGTAATTGCACCGGCCTCTTTTTTTATGGCCCCTCGGCGTCTTATATTTGCACCGGGCCGGTACGACCAGCTCCCTTTGAACTCCCCCAGGACCGGAAGGAAGCAAGGGCAGAAGGTTGTAGCGGTGCGATATCGGCCCTTTTTAATTTCCCATTTTACTTCTTTATTGCCTGCTTGGCCCTTTCCGGGCAGAATAAAGGCATGCCCCGGACGTATTTTTGCGGCATGTCCAAAACCGATATCGAAGCCAACCGCAACGAAGACCAGATGAAATTGCTGGTGAATGAACTGCGGCATAAGCTGGGCAAGATCTACGAAGGCGGCGGAAAAAAAGCAGCCGCCAAACAAAAAGAAAAAGGCAAGATGCTGGCCCGCGAACGGGTAGATTTTCTGCGCGACCCGAATACTCCATGGATTGAAATCGGCGCCTTTGCCGGATACGATATGTACGAAGCCCAGGGCGGCTGTCCGGCCGGCGGTGTGGTTTGCGGCATCGGTTATGTAAGTGGTCGCCAGTGCGTTATCGTAGCCAACGATGCTACAGTGAAAGCCGGCGCCTGGTTTCCGATATCAGGCAAGAAGAACCTGCGGGCACAAGAAGTAGCGATGGAAAATCGCCTGCCGATCATCTACCTGGTCGACAGCGCCGGCGTATTCCTGCCCATGCAGGATGAAATATTCCCCGACAAAGAACATTTCGGGCGCATCTTCCGGAACAATGCCCTTATGAGCTCCATGGGCATTACCCAGATTGCAGCCGTGATGGGAAGTTGTGTGGCGGGTGGTGCTTATCTGCCCATCATGAGCGACGAAGCCCTGATCGTAGAAGGAACCGGTTCCATATTCCTCGCCGGCAGCTACCTGGTGAAAGCCGCAATCGGAGAAGAAATCGACAACGAAACACTTGGCGGCGCGCTTTCGCAAACCGAACTGAGCGGCGTAATCGACGATCGTTTCCCCGACGATGCCAGTTGCCTGCAGCGCATCCGATATATCATGGACAAGCTGGGTAAACACGAAGAAGCCGGTTTCGACCGTGTTTCGCCCGTGGCTCCTTCCCTGCCCGCCGAAACCCTATACCGCATTCTGCCGGCCGATCGCAGCAAGCCTTACGACACACTGCAGCTTATACGCTGCCTGGTTGATGGCGGGGAATTTGAACAATACAAAGAAGGTTATGGCAAAACCATCCTATGCGGTTATGCCCGCGTCGATGGCTGGGCCGTGGGCATCGTGGCCAATAACCGTCTGCTCGTGAAGAGCCGCAAGGGCGAAATGCAGTTCGGCGGGGTGATTTATTCCGACTCAGCCGACAAGGCAGCGCGCTTCATCATGAACTGCAACCAGAAGAAAATCCCCTTGGTCTTTCTGCAGGATGTCACCGGTTTTATGGTGGGCAGCCGCAGCGAACACGGCGGCATCATCAAAGACGGCGCGAAGATGGTGAATGCTGTTGCCAACAGCACAGTGCCTAAGTTTACCATTATCACCGGCAATTCATACGGCGCAGGCAATTATGCCATGTGCGGAAAAGCGTACGACCCGCGGCTGATTGTATCATGGCCCGGATCGCGTATCGCGGTGATGGGGGGTGAACAGGCTGCCAAAACCCTTATGCAGATTGAAAAAGCACGCCTTACCGCTGCCGGAGAAACCCTTGAACCGGAGAAGGAACAGGAAATGCTGAACCAAATTATCGACCGGTATAACCGCCAAATGAGTCCGT
>Ga0315901_10004963_pt1 | contig 16379 bp, 12 predicted proteins | sample LakEriMetagenome_10_FD_203761 | JGI IMG/M metagenome (GOLD analysis project Ga0315901, IMG submission 203761) | Freshwater fungal communities from buoy surface, Lake Erie, Ohio, United States - Buoy 2 MA116 | ecosystem: Environmental > Aquatic > Freshwater > Lake | place: USA: Lake Erie, Ohio...
GTTGCCCAAGGTGTTCGTCATGCCAGCTTCAGTCTAAACAATAACAATGAATTCGTTGGCCTATACAGTCCAGACGGTTTAACACGTGTTGATGAAATCGCCTGGACACACATGGGTGCAGACACTAGCCTTGGACGAAAATTAGATGGTGATTCACAATGGGTGAACTTCTTCATTTCCACACCTGACTTCTCGAATAACCAAGGAAGCTTTGTCATTGGAATAGAAGAAATGAATGCTTCAAATCACTTCTTCTCAGTTTACCCAAATCCAACAAGAGGAATTGTACAATGCTCCAAAAAGAGCAACATTCGCGTATATACCATTCAAGGAAATTTGGTTGAAAACCTATACGGGGTTTGGCAAATTAATTTCAGCAACTATGGTGCTGGAATCTATATTGTGACCGATGAAGAAGGGAATAAACTAAGAGTGATTAAAGAATAGATTAATTAATCATTCAACTCCCATGTATTTATGAATTTGAAGACCCACACGCCAGTGTGGGTTTTTTAACACCCAATCGAAAATAAGCGGAAGGTTTTCTTCTCTTTTATCCCATTCTGGTTGCATGAACCATTGCGCATTTTCATTCATGCGTGCAGCCATTTCATGCGACCAAGTCAAATCTGTTTTGTGAAAAATGACAACCTTCAATTCATTCGACAATTCGAAATACTCCTCAAGCGGAACCTTAAACTTTTTCGGTGAAAAGGTTATCCAATCGAACAGCCCTGTCAGTTTCTGAGTGCCACTTGTTTCCAAATGAATTCTCAAACCCACGTTGCGCAAGGCTTCCGTAAGCGGAGCAAGATCATGCAAAGTTGGTTCACCACCAGTTACGATAACCACCTTCACCCCGCTTCCAAGGGCCGCTTCCACCAAAGTATCTAGTGAAACGAGAGGGTGTTTTTCTTTGTCCCAACTCTCCTTCACATCACACCAAACACAACCAACGTCACATCCGGCCAATCGAATAAAAAAGCTTGGAACACCGGTATAAACGCCTTCACCTTGAACACTCGTGAAGGTCTCCATAACAGGATATTTCACTTCAGAACTCACGCCTTAATTTTTCCAATTAAATCGTAGTGCTCTGCACGAATAATTTCAATATCTGCAAAATCACCTACGCGTAAATATCCTTCAGACTTTGGAACAACTACCTCGTTGTCTACTTCAGGAGAATCGAACTCTGTGCGACCAATGTAATAGTCACCTTCTATTTTATCTATCAAGACCTTGAAGGTCTTACCTACTTTCGCTTCGTTCAATTCTAATGAAATGTGTGATTGAACTTCCATTATTTCATCTGCACGCTTCTTCTTCGTCTTCGCTGAAACATCATCGTTCAAAACGAATGCAGAAGTATTCTCTTCATGACTGTAAGTAAATACACCCAAACGCTCGAAACGCGATTGTTCAATCCACTTCAAAAGTTCTTTGTGATCAGCTGCAGTTTCACCAGGGAATCCTGTAATCAACGTTGTACGAATTGCAATGTCCGGAACCTTCATTCGAATGTCCTGTATAAGCGCATCGGTCTTCTCGCGTGTAATACCGCGCTTCATGGCTTGCAACATTTTTGTTGTTCCATGTTGAAGCGGCATATCTAAATACTTACAAATATTATCACGCTCATTCATCACATCAAGCACATCCATCGGAAACCCGCTTGGAAAGGCATATTGCAAACGAATCCAATCGATGCCTTCCACATCGGAAAGACGTTTCAACAATTCTGAAAGAGTTCTTTTCTTTTCAATATCTAATCCGTAGAAGGTTAAATCTTGAGCAATAAGCACCAATTCCTTGGTACCGTTGGCCGCCAAAGATTTCGCGTTTTTCACCAACTGATCCATTGGCGTACTCACGTGCTTTCCGCGCATAAGCGGAATGGCGCAAAACGAACATGGACGATCACATCCTTCCGAGATTTTAAAATAGGCGAAATGACTCGGTGTAGTAAGCAAACGCTCTCCTACCAATTCAGTTTTATAATCCGCCTTCAATGTTTTCAGTAAGCGAGGAAGATCACGTGTTCCGAAGAACGCGTCCACTTCCGGAATATCCTTTTCTAATTCGGGCTTGTAACGTTCGCTCAAACATCCTGTCACATAGAGCTTCGAAACATTTCCTTTCTCCTTCTCCTTTGCCCACGCCAAGATTGTATTAATACTTTCTTCCTTAGCGTTATCTATGAAACCACAAGTATTGATAATCACGATTTCCGAATCGCTCTCCTCAGATTCATGCTCTACATCGAAAGAATTGGCCTTCAATTGCGCCATCATGACTTCCGAGTCGAAAATATTCTTTGCGCAACCCAAGGTTACTACGTTCACCTTGTTTTTCTTGAGGGTCTTCGTTTTCATTACTTTGATTTTCCAGCGAATAAACTATCTACAAATTCGAATCTATTGAAGACCTGAAGATCTCCGGCCTGCTCTCCTACTCCAATGAAGCGGACAGGTATATTGAATTGATCTGAAATTCCTATGACTACCCCACCTTTTGCGGTCCCGTCAATTTTTGTAATGGCCAAAGATGAGACTTCTGTTGCCGCGGTAAACTGCTTCGCCTGCTCAAAAGCATTCTGTCCAGTTGAACCGTCTAAAACAAGCATGACATCATGTGGTGCGTTCGGAACTACCTTTTGCATCACACGCTTGATTTTCGAAAGCTCGTTCATTAAACCAACCTTATTATGCAATCTTCCTGCTGTATCAATGATTACAACATCGGCATTTTTTGAAACTGCCGATTGTAAGGTGTCAAATGCAACTGCTGCAGGATCAGCGTTCATGGCCTGAGCTACTATGTCAACATTGGCGCGTTCTGCCCAAATCTTCAATTGGTCAATGGCTGCTGCGCGAAATGTATCTGCTGCACCCAATACCACTTTCTTTCCTTGTTGTTGAAGTTGGTAAGCCATCTTACCAATGGTGGTGGTCTTACCTACACCATTCACACCCACAACCATGATTACATAAGGCATTCCATCTGTAGCTGGAATAAAAATCTCTTCGCTCTCTTCTCCATCATGACCTACCAGCATCTCCGCAATTTCGTCGCGCAAAACCTGATTCAATTGATCCGTTGGCATCGATTTCTCCTTGCGAACGCGCTCTTGAATTCTTTTTATGATTTTCTCTGTGGTATCGATTCCTACATCCGATGTAATCAGAATTTCTTCCAACTCATCTAACATCTCATCGTCTATGTGCGCTTTACCCGTAATGATGCGAGCTAGCTTACCGAAAATACCTTCTCGGGTGCGTTCAAGACCAAGATCTAACTTGTCTTTTTTTTCTTTCGAAAAGAGGCGTTTGAAGAAACTCATAGTTTAGGTCTAAAATAAAAAAAAGGCCTTTCCAAAGGAAAAGCCTTTTAAAGTATTTCTAACAGCGATTAGCCTTTAGCAAACCACTCGCCGATTTTATCGTTGTGTACAATCTCTTCCTTGAAGGAATAAGAGCCAGTCTTAGCAGACTTTACCATTTTTATTACTTTGGTGTGGTTCTTACCACCACCAGTTTGCAGGGTCGCAACTACTTTCTTTGCCATGACTTAAGCTTATTTGATTTCTTTGTGAACCGTCATTCTCTTCAAAATCGGGTTGAATTTTTTCTTCTCTAAGCGCTCAGGCGTATTCTTCCTGTTCTTAGTAGTGATGTAGCGGCTTGTGCCGGGCATGCCAGACTCTTTGTGTTCTGTGCACTCCATTATAACTTGTATTCTATTACCTTTCTTAGCCATTGTTGCAGAAATTGGACGGCAAATATACGTAGAATATTGAGAATTGCAACTTTGGTATTCATTTTTTTAGAGTATTCTAAACTCTCACACACCGAATAGCCACAAATCTATGTTAATAAGACACTACACCCCCTGCTTTTTCTGTTGTTCTACTGAATAATTTCACACATCCATACATCCGTACATTTTGGCTAAAAAAAGAAAAGGCGAAGTCGACACTTCCGCCGAATTTGAAGATAGAAACGAACACTTGCAACGCGACGTCCGCTCCATGCGCATAGCCGGACTTGCTATTCTCTTATTTTCAGCATTTACAGCATTAGCTTGTGTTTCCTATCTATTCTCTGGTGCTCACGACCAACAACTTTTTGTTGGAAGCGGTGGGTTGAACGAATCGTTTCATAACTGGATGGGCGGACTAGGCGCGCGCTTAGCTCATGCGCTTATGTTTCATTTTGCGGGAATTGCAGCGCTTTGCATTCCGCTATTAACCTTCCTTGTTGGCATGCGCATGCTAACCGGAAAGCATCTTCTTCCTTTTCTAAAAACACTTCGTGTAAGTGTGGGCGTCATGCTCTTTCTTCCATTGGCCATCGGATTCTTTGCGCACCGCACCAACCCCATTCCTTTCGATCACATTGAAATACTCGTTAACGGATTATTCGTTGGCGGATACGGTGTTGTTGCAACACATTTTTGTGTTTCAAATTTGGGATGGATGGGCACCCTATTCGGAATTCTGTTCGTTGTATTGGTATTCTTCATCGTGAATTTCAATCATCATGTAGACACCTTCATTGCTAGATTGGGTGTGCTCTTCAGATCGAAACCAAAGGCAGACCAGCCTAGAATTATCGAAGAAGAGGAGGAAGAAGAAGCGCCGTTTCAACCCGTTGTAAATACTCAAGAAACAACCGTTGAAGTAAAGGCTGAAGCCGTTCCAAATTATACCCCAGAGCCGGAACGCGAGTCTGAACCAGAAGTCTATGAAGTTATTTCCGATGAAGACATTCCAACTTCAACAACATCGACAAGCTTCGACTTTGAAAACCCGTTAAATCCACAACCCACTTTTGAATTAATTCAGGAAGAGGACGAAGAAAAAAAAACGACGGATGAATTTGAACTAAGTCCTGTTTCTTCAGGAAATTCAACCATCTTCGAAGAGGATGATATGGGTGATTTAGGGATTGAAATTGCTCCAACGGTTCAAGCCGAAGAGCTCAGTTCAGATGAAATTGAAAGTACTGAATTCGGTGAGTACGACCCGAAATTAGATCTTTCACGCTACCAACTTCCATCCATAGATCTCTTGCAGAACTATGGCGGAAACGGCCCTCAAATTTCAAAAGAAGAACTCGAGGAAAACAAGAACCGAATCATTGAAACGCTCAATCACTATAAGATTGAAATAGCGAAGATCAAAGCGACCATCGGACCAACTGTTACATTGTACGAAATTGTTCCCGCGCCAGGGGTTCGTATTTCGAAAATCAAAAGTTTGGAAGACGACATTGCGCTTTCGCTTGCTGCACTCGGTATTCGTATCATTGCACCTATTCCTGGAAAGGGAACAATTGGTATTGAAGTTCCGAACAGCAGACCCGACGTGGTTTCTATGCGTTCGTTAATCGCAAGCGACAAGTTCCAAAATGCAGACATGGAACTTCCATTGGTGTTAGGAAAAACCATTTCCAACGACATCTTCGTTACCGACTTAACCAAGATGCCTCACTTACTTATGGCTGGTGCTACTGGACAAGGTAAGTCTGTTGGTTTAAATGCAATTCTAGTGTCGCTCCTTTACCGCAAGCATCCTTCGCAAGTGAAGTTCGTATTGGTTGACCCTAAGAAAGTGGAACTTACCCTTTTCAATAAAATTGAAAGACACTTCTTAGCGAAGCTCCCCGACGAAGCGGAAGCGATTATTACCGACACAAGCAAAGCAGTGAAGACGTTGAATTCATTGTGTGTTGAAATGGATGAACGATACGGTTTGCTAAAAACAGCAGAGTGCCGAACCATTAAAGAGTATAACGCGAAATTCATTTCAAGAAAATTAAATCCGAACAACGGACACCGCTTCCTTCCCTACATCGTATTGGTCGTGGATGAGTTCGCAGATTTGATCATGACCGCGGGTCGCGAAGTTGAGACACCTATTGCCCGACTTGCACAATTAGCGCGTGCAATTGGTATTCACTTGATCATTGCGACTCAACGTCCTTCTGTAAACATCATCACAGGTACCATCAAAGCCAACTTCCCGGCGCGGATTGCGTTCCGCGTAACCTCGAAAATTGACTCGCGTACGATTCTCGATGCTGGAGGGGCGGACCAATTAATTGGTAGAGGAGATATGCTTTTAAGTACGGGTAACGATTTGATTCGTCTACAGTGTGGATTCGTTGATACACCTGAGGTGCAGGCCATTACTGAATTCATTGGAAGTCAGCAAGGTTACGCCCATGCTTTCCATCTTCCTGAAGTTGCTGATGAAAATTCAATGGAAATTGGTAATTTTGACAACTCGGAACGCGATTCATTGTTCGAAGAAGCGGCCAAGGTCATTGTGTTAAGTCAACAAGGATCAGCCTCTCTTCTTCAACGCAAATTGAAATTGGGTTATAACAGAGCAGGCCGTTTGATAGACCAATTGGAAGCTGCAGGTGTTATTGGCCCCTTTGAAGGAAGCAAGGCTCGAAAGGTTTTAATACCCGATGAGATCGCTTTGGAACAGTTCTTGAAAACCTTGCGTGATTAATAAAAAAACAAAATGAAAAATCTATTTCTAGCGTTCGCACTTCTTGCAACGTTCTCTCTTCAAGCACAGACCTCTAAAGAAATCTTAGATAAACTTTCTACCAAAGCGAAATCGTGGGCAACCACCTCTTCAGACTTCAGTTCTGAATTAAGCAATCCGAAAACTGGAAAAGTGACCAAGCAAAACGGCACTGTAAAAGTCAAAGGAAAAAAATACCAACTTGCGCTTCCAGACTATTCTGTATACTGTGACGGCGCTACTGTTTGGACTTACAATAAAAAATCAAACTCGTGTTCAATCGATAACTTAGCCGACGTGAAAGACGGTGGTTTCGATCCTTCTGAGATGTACACCATTTGGAACAAGGACTTCAAACACGAAATGAAAAACACCAACGCAACTGTTGATGGTGTTGCCTGTTACGAAATCGCTCTATACCCTTTGAACCCAAAATCGAAATCATTTCATACCGTAACTCTTTTCGTTGACAAAGCGAAAATGGAACTTACTAAAGTAAATGTTGTTACTCGCGAAAACGCAAACGTAACGTACAAGATTAAAAACTTCAAAGCGAATCCCGCAATCAACGAAGGAGACTTCAAATTCAATCAAGCAGGATTCCCAGGTGTGAAGATGGTGGACAACCGCCTCTAAACAGCGAAGCTGATGACCCTTCGGGATGACAATCTTCGATTGATGACCGCAAGCGGATGACGCTACGCGATAGTAGAACGTAAGATGTTTAGCGTTTTTTCTTCGGGAGAATTGGGTTCGACTTGGAAGTCGTATTCCCAGGATGCGAATTTTGGAAGACTCATGAGAATACTTTCGGTTCTGCCTCCGGTTTGAAGACCGAAGAGCGTTCCTTTATCGCAAACCAAATTAAATTCAACATAACGACCTCTGCGAAGCAATTGCCATTGCTTCTGTTGCTCGGTAAACTTGAGGTTCATATTAGCTTCAACAATGGGTAAATAAGCTTTGTTGAAGGTGTGACCTACAGCATTGTTAAACGCCCAAAGCTCTTCCATTGTTTTCTGCTCGGAAGGCTTCTGATAATCGTAAAATATTCCACCCACTCCGCGGGTTTCTTTTCTATGTGGAATGAAGAAATACTTGTCGGCCCACAACTTAAACTCTTCGTGATTCATGCCGTGCGTATCACAAACGTTTTTCATTTCTGAATGAAAAAAATCACGCTGCTCTTCGTTCACATAAATAGGAGTTAGATCTATTCCTCCGCCAATCCATTGGTCTCCAGCATCACTTTCGAAATAACGCACGTTCATGTGAACGATAGGAATTTGAGGGGAAAACGGATGAATAACCAAAGACACGCCCGTTGCAAAAAACGTTTTAGCATCAGGATGCATGCGGTCTTTCATCATGGGTGGAACAGGACCTGTAACCGCAGAAAAATTCACGCCGCCTTTCTCAATTAAAGAGCCGTTCATTACACGTGTCCTTCCACCTCCACCTCCTGTATGCTTCCAAATATCTTCACGAAAATCGGAACCATCGAAGGTTTCCAATGCCGCGCAAATACTGTCTTGAATTTCGAGTAAGTCGCTAACTACTTTCTGCTGAAACGATGTTAAACTTATTTCAAGTTGTTCTTCAATCCCCATCTTCCATTCATTTTTTGAATCACATTCACGTAAGCATTCTCATATCCGGATTCAGGACCTGTCTTGAAAAACTCAAAGCCTAAAGCTATCAATCCCGTTTGATCTATTTCATTCAAATGACTTCCGACTTCAGTTCCAAAAAGTTGAAGACCTGTTCCGTAATACAACACAATGTCGTGCATAATTGCAGAGAACTCATCGGGTTCCGATTGGAACTCTTTGCGGTAAGCCGCAATCCATTTCAAATTATCTAAGTTGTAATAATCCAAACTAATATTCTTCGTCGCGACATTCTTTGAACCTTCCTTAACCCTGCCTTCACTTACATTAGATTCTCCGCCGATAAAGTTCACATTCAAACCAGTTAGAGCGGTTGTTAGCGATGTTCCTGTCTTCTCATCTGAAGTCATGTCAAGAACTACCACGTTCTTGTTGGCTTTCTTTATAAAGTCATACAACTTCACGCAATTTTGAGAAATATCGAAAGACTTTAATGAGTCGCCACCTTCCGCCAAGAATCCACTTAAGGCTGCTTCATTTGAAAAATCATCTTTACCCTTCGCGTAGGCTCCAACAATAATTGAGTTCGGGAATTCTTGCTTCGCATATCCGGCTAGGTAATACCACTGAGAGTTATTGCCAGGATATGCTTTGCTCATGTTTTCGGAAAGGAGCAAAATTTTGTTACTCATTTTAACAGGAATAACCATGTGCGAATTTCTTTTCGAAACCCACTTGGCTACTTCTTGAATCGGGTCTTTAAACAAAGGACCTATAACAACATCTGCATTCACTTCTTCGCATCGTTCAACTCCACGCTTTCCTGCTTCAACGCTGTTTCCTACATCGAATAAATAAACGGTCGCATTAACATTTCTATTTTGCAACTCATCTTGGGCCATCATAGCCCCGCGATACATATTGATCGCAACATTTCTCAACTTAACCGAACGCTCGTCGAGCGAGTCATTACTCATTTGATAAGTTGAAAAAGGCAATAAGAGGGCTATTGCATAAGAATCTTTTTTCGAAGAAATGGAAGTGCGAGAAGTATCGTTCTTGCTTTCAACTGCAATAACACCGTCATACTCCGGATAAGTCTCAGAAACCTCAGAACGAACTGGTTTCACTGAATTGGGTAAACATATGTGCTCGCCCAATTTAACTGTTGTGACCAAACCAGGATTAAGTGCTTGAATCTCGGCAATAGTGATTCCGTAAATACGCGAAATACGATAAAGGGTCTCACCCGTAGCAACCACATGGTAGTTTTTACAACTCTGGGCAAAAGCCGAAGCGCTTGCCAATACCAAAAGAAAAATGAATCCAATTCTTTTCATTGAACTAAAGGTAACAATTTTTATTCCCATTCTATGGTTGCCGGCGGTTTGCTGCTGATGTCATAAACCACGCGGTTCACTCCTTTCACTTTATTGATGATATCGTTACTCACTTTCGCTAGGAATTCATAAGGCAAATGCGCCCAGTCTGCGGTCATACCGTCGGTGCTCGTTACTGCGCGCAACGCAACTGCGTTCTCATATGTGCGCTCATCGCCCATAACACCCACACTCTGCACAGGAAGTAGGATTGCGCCTGCTTGCCACACTTCATCATACAAATTTGCTTCTTTCAAACCATTAATCCAAACGGCATCTACTTCCTGAAGCACGCGCACTTTTTCGCGTGTGATGTCTCCTAAAATGCGAATACCTAATCCTGGACCTGGGAACGGATGACGCGATAATATCGCATTTGGAATTTCAAGCTCGCGCCCTACTCTTCTTACTTCGTCTTTGAACAACAAGCGAAGCGGTTCAACCAACGAAAGCTGCATGTAATCTGGAAGTCCGCCCACGTTGTGGTGACTCTTGATTGTTTGCGAAGGACCTCCGGAAACAGAAACCGATTCAATCACATCTGGATAGATGGTTCCTTGTCCGAGCCATTTCGCTCCTTCCACCAATTTACTTTCGGCATCGAATACATCGATGAATGTTTTGCCGATTGCTTTTCTCTTCGCCTCTGGATCTGACAACCCCTTCAATGCGTCGTAAAACAATTCACTCGCATCGACACCCTTCACGTTCAAACCTAAATGCAAGTAGCTGTCTAAAACGCTTTCGTATTCGTCTTTGCGAAGCAATCCGTTATTCACGAAAATGCAGTATAAATTTTTTCCAATGGCTTTGTGAATAAGCACTGCAGCTACGCTGCTATCTACGCCGCCGCTTAAACCAAGGATTACTTTATCGTCTCCTAATTTAACTTTCAGATCGGCAATAGTTTCGTCGGCGAAAGAAGCCGGCGTCCAGTCTTGTTTACATCCGCATACATCAACAACGAAGTTCTTCAACATGATTCCACCGTCTGTTGAGTGGAACACTTCCGGATGAAATTGCACTCCGAAAACCGGACGGTTTTTGAAGGCGTATCCTGCAACTTTAACGTTCTCTGTACTGCAGATGATATCCATGTTTTCGCCAAGCCCTGTAATGGTATCTCCGTGCGACATCCACACTTGTGAATTATCGGGAATGCCTTGAAATAAAACATGATTCGCTTGGTGACTAATTAAATTTGCGCGACCGTATTCACGGTGCGTGCTGCGCTCTACTTTTCCTCCGTTCATGTGCGCCATCAGTTGCGCTCCGTAACAAATTCCAAGCATTGGAAGATTCGGATTAATATCGAAAACCGCTGGCAGCGGTGCTCCTTCTTGGTGAACGCTGTATGGACTTCCAGAAAGAATTACACCTACACAATTTTCTGGGATTGAAGTCACCTTGTTCCAAGGTTTGATCTCACAGTAAACATTGTGCTCGCGAAGGCGACGTGCAATAAGTTGGGTGACTTGCGAACCGAAGTCGAGGATAAGAACTAATTGATGCATGCGCGCAAATTTACGATGTAAATTTGTAGTCATGGAAGAATTATTACCGTTGATGAACAACTACAAGTTAGTCTTGGGATCGGGCTCTCCGAGAAGAAAGGAATTGTTGGCTGGTATGGGACTAACGTTTGAAATTCGGGTTTCCGATGTAGACGAAAGCATTGATGCTTCTTGGCCTTTAACGGAAGTGGCGCAGCGTTTAGCAGAACGGAAAGCGGAGGCACTGTTGGAAACGGCTGAAGCGAATGAGTTAGTGATTACCGCAGATACGGTGGTTCATGTTGAAGGGGCATTGTTGAATAAACCAGCAGACTTCGAGGAAGCATTAAGTATGCTGAAGCAATTGAGTGGAAGAAGTCATGAAGTGTACACGGGCGTATGCCTTTCTACTTCCAACTGGAAACATTCGTTTACCGATTGCACGAAGGTGACCTTTGCAGAGATGAGTGAAACCGAGCTTCGTCATTACATTGAGCATTACAAGCCCTTCGATAAAGCGGGAAGTTACGGGGCGCAGGATTTCATTGGTTTAGTTGGAATAGTGAATTTGGAAGGAAGTTACTTCAATGTCATGGGATTGCCTACGCACAGGATCTATTCGGCGCTGAAGGAACGCTTCGGGAAGGAATAGAAAAAAAATTTGAAATATAGGAATGTCGGTTTACATTTGCACTCCTCGTAAAAGAGGAACAGCCGTTAGGAAAGGTGGGTGAGTGGCTGAAACCAACAGTTTGCTAAACTGTCGTACGGGAAACTGTACCGGGGGTTCGAATCCCCCCTTTTCCGCGAAACTATGCCGACGACATGTCGGCATTTTTTTTTATCTTTATAACAATGAAAAATTTACTTCTCATTATTTCACTTTCTTTTTTCACTGTTCTGTCTCACGGACAAATTACCGATTTCGAGAAATTCAAACAGCAGCGAGAGAAAGAAATGAATCAGTTTGAGCAAAAAGTGAATCGCGAGATGGACTCTTTGCGCTCTGCGCATGACAAGGCCTTTGCCAAAATGTTAGAAGGCAATTGGAAGCGAGAAGATGTGTTCCCGTCTAAGCCGGCGAGTGAAAAACCGAAGCCAACGGCACCGCCGGTGTTTAAGCCGGATGCGGAGCAAGATGTGATACAAGATGACAAGCAAGATGTTACACAAGATGTTACACAAGATGTTACACAAGATGCGGAGCAAGATGTGATACAAGATGACAAGCAAGATGTGATACAAGATGACAAGCAAGATGTTCCACAAGATGCTGCGCAAGAGGATAAGGCAGAGGAATTGGCATTTAACAAAGCGTTTCAATTTCAGAACAAGACGTTGTTTGGCAATGAGTGGAAGATGATTTTGATCGCGAGTAAGTGGCCCACACTCAGTGGAAGTCCTGATCCGAGTTCTATAACGGCGTATTGGAAGTTTTGTTCTGAGAAAGAGTATGATTTAATGTTGGCGTATTTCAATCATCAGAAAAGCGAATTTGGACTTTCAGATTGGGGAGTTTACCAGATGGTTCAGACGGTGGCGAAAAATAATTTCTCGAGCAAAAACAATCAGAATTTATTCTTGTGGTTTACGTTGGTTCAAATGGGATATGACGCGCGGATTATGTACGGTGAAAATCAGATTGTACTAACCCTTCCCTTTAACGACATGCTTTACAGCAAATCGTATTTCGAATTTAACGGACACAATTATTTCATTTTGGAAGAGAAATCTCCCAGTTCACTTTACACGTACACTTCACAACATGAAAGTGCGAAAAACCTCTTTTCTTTGGCTATTGCGCCTGGCGCTAAGTTCCCTGAGAAGTGGACCGATCGCGGATTTGATTTCAAATTCAATCGAAACACGGAGCATGTGAACCTGCCGTATTTAGCGTATCGTACCACGTTCAACGCAACGATACCACAGACCGAATTGGATTATTATTTCGGTCAGCCTTTACCTGCTTCATTCAAAGAAAGATTACACAAAGCATTGGATGCAAAGCTTGCCTCATGTGGAAGTGAACGAGAACAGGTCCGTTATTTATATGCTCTTGTATGTCAGAGTATTCCTTACAAAACAGATCAAGATCAATTTCGCCACGAAAAATTTTGTTTGCCCGAAGAAGTCTTGGCTTATCCTTTTGCCGATTGCGAAGACCGCACGTTTCTTTTGAATGCACTCATTACAGAACTGGTGGGTGTTGAAACCATTGGTTTGAATTACCCCGGGCATGTTGCCATGGCGGTGAGATTGAAGGAGCAGAAAAATTCTGACGCCATTATTCAATTCAACGGAAAAGATTACATCTACTGCGACCCCACATACATTGGTGCAGATGTTGGCATGATGCCCGAGTCTTTTCGCGGACAAAAACCAGTTGTAATTCGGTAATTTGATTCTTGTAACTTTCGATTTAGATTTTATCTTAGTTTCAACTTAAATCAAGACCATGAGACTCATTCTTTTCATCTTACTCTCTTCCCTTCCTTGTTTGACGTTTTCACAAACAGTGCTTTATTCAGAAAACTTCAATTCGGGATTCGGTAGTTTTTTCGTAAATACCCCTGACGTCAATTCCGCTATGGGTGGTTACAATCAATGGTTGGTGAATTCCGTTTATGCTGGAGGAACCTTTGTAGAATCTTGCGTTGGCTTTGGTGTTTCTATCCCGAATACGAGCAATCAACCCGCAGCCATAACCGGCTCTCCACAGAGTGGCTATATGCACATTGCCAGCACAGACGCTTTGAACAGTGGCGTGAGCTGTACCTCCTTTCAAGCCAGTGATGGTGGTTTACTTTGTAATGGCGACGAAACGTATTTCGCTAAGATGTCGACAGATGTCTCAACGCAAGGACAATCAGGTGTTACTTTTTCATTCTACTGGTTATGCAGTGGGTCTGCCTCTAATTACGGGGAATTGTATTACAGCACTAACGGAGGAACAACTTGGAATCTACAATCGGGTTCATATTACAACTCTGCAACCTGGACAGCCGCGTCACTAACCAACCCCGCATGGGACAACCAATCGCAATTGCGTTTCGGATTTCGATTTGTGAACCAGCAATCGTTTAGCGCTGCTGACCCTGCATTGGCTATTGATGAAGTGCAAATTACGGTTCCTGGGAATTCAGGAAATGTGAGTGCTCAGATTACAGGAGTAACTGGACTATCTTTTTGTCCAGGTACAAGTTTCGATGTTAACTACAGTGCTACCGGAACTTACAATACAGGAAATGTATTTACCGTTGAGCTATCCGATGCCATAGGAAACTTCTCTGACGCACAAGCCATAGGCAGTGTCTCGGGCACATCGAGCGGAGTGATTTCATGCACCATTCCCACAGGCACTGTGGCTGGAGGCAATTACCGCTTGCGCATTCGCGCGAGTAATCCGAATTTCGTGAGTGACGATTTCGGGGTAAACTTTACTGTACTCGCCGTTCCTACGATTGATTTTATTGAAAATCCAACGGGCAACAATTTAGAGTTTGCCTTTGGCTGCACGAGCACTGGCTTCGTAGATTGGCAGTGGAATTTCGGCGATGGCGGCACGGGAAGTGGTGTGACCACGAATTATACTTTTTCGAACGCGGGAGTATATCAAGTGTGTTTAACCGGAACGGCAGCGAACGGATGTTCAGCAACCATTTGCAAGCCGGTCATTGCAGTTTCTTCCGACATAAGCGAAACGGAACAAATCACCAACATTTTTCCTAACCCTACTGTATCTGTTGCAATCATTTCTTGGCAATCGCCCCGCACCTTTATCGAGCTTTTTGATTTAAGTGGCAGAAAATTAATGCGTCAAACTGTTTTGGGAAACTCGATTGAAATTGACTTGAGCAGTTTCGAAAACGGCCTCTACCTCGTTCGGGATAATTTCGGGAAAACGAGTTATGTGGTGAAGAAAAATTGAGGATGTTATTGAGGCCGAAATCACCTTCGGTAATCAATTGAATTCTCTTACCTTCTCTTACTTATTCTTAACTCCTCGATAAAACGCCATCACAATCAACGGAGAAAACAGCAACTCTGCGAACAAGGCAATGAAGAGGGTGAGACTCACCAATAAGCCAATGTAATGCGTTCCTAAGAAGTCGCTGAATATGAGGGTTAGGAAACCGCCGCTAAGGATGAGTGTGGTGACAATCATGGCCTTTCCTGTTGTAAGGAAGGTGCGCTTAACGGCGTAATGAACGCTGAGTCCTTCACCCAATAAACTGCGGACGCGAGCCAGGAAATGAATGGTGTCGTCAACCGCGATTCCGAAAGCGATGTTGAAAATAATGCTCGTACTCACCTTCAACGGAATGCCTGTGAATCCCATGATTCCCGCGACAATTAACAACGGGAATAAATTCGGAAGAATGGTCAACGGTATCATGCGCCACGACTTGTAGACGATACCCATGATGATTCCAATAACTAAGACACTGATGAGCAAATCCCAAACTGTGTTCTCGATTAAACTGCGGTTGTTAACGTCGATCAAATGCGCTGTTCCGGTGATTTTTCGATTCGATAAATCGGGACAGTTCTGATCCATGAATGCAATTAGTTTTTGATTGCATGAATCGAAATGCAATCTGCCTATGTCGCCAACCTTTCCGCTAATGCGAAGCGTCCGAGTGCTATCGTTATATGCCATTCCTGTTGCGCGCGCTATTGGTCCTTGCTGCAACAATTCTTCAATGGCTCTGATCTCTTTCAGATTATCTGGAATGACATAATATTCTTCCATTCCGAAATTCAATGTCTTGTTCGCTTCCTTTACCAACTGCGCATATCCGAGCATCGCTCCTACTCCGTATTCATTGCGCAAATAAGACTCAAGCGTATCCAATTGCTTCAACACCTTCACCGATTGAATGGCAGAATCGTTCGGCATGACAATGCCTAATTCAAACGGACGGCAACCTGCGAATTCCTTTTCCATAAAAGAAAATTCTTGCTTCAAGACGTGGTCGTCTTTCAAGTCTTCCAACATCTTGTTGTCTACCACAATGGTGGAAACACCCCAAGCGCTTAGTCCAAGCAGCACCACTCCTGCAATCCAAATCTTCTTACGGTTGCGGAGTATCCAAATAAAACTGTTGTGCAATTTCGAAGTCCAGAAATCATCTGACATCGCGAAGTCGTTCATGCGCTTCGGCTTGCCTAAAATCAATATGGCTGGAAGCAGCGTGTACGTTAGTCCGTAAGCCAAGAGCACACCAACGGCTGTGTAAATTCCAAAATCAGAAATGGGTTGAATGTTGGAAAACACCAAAGTAAAAAATCCAATAGCCGTCGTTAACGCAGTCAAAAAAGTAGCAAGACGGATGCTTTTGAATGCATAACGAAT
>Ga0315901_10004965_pt1 | contig 16378 bp, 9 predicted proteins | sample LakEriMetagenome_10_FD_203761 | JGI IMG/M metagenome (GOLD analysis project Ga0315901, IMG submission 203761) | Freshwater fungal communities from buoy surface, Lake Erie, Ohio, United States - Buoy 2 MA116 | ecosystem: Environmental > Aquatic > Freshwater > Lake | place: USA: Lake Erie, Ohio...
CCGAACGCGTAAACCAGCCCGGCGTCGCCGCTGGCTTGAGTTACGACATCCTGCGCACCACCGGTATTGTCACGAATCGCGTACATCACAGCTGAGTAGATCTGCGTCTGCTTAATTTTCCAGGCGCGCTCCGAAACCACCATGATGTTACTGGTGCCGTCGATTTGATCTCGGAAGCCGGTCTTGCTGTTGCGGAAGAACGTACCCGTGGCTCCGGTGCTGGCATCGGACGAGTTCGATGCTCGGTTACGCATCACACCGAAACCGGAGTTGTTTACGGCGACATAGGCATTGACGGGCAGCTGGCGCTCAGTGCTGGTGGTGGCCTGCTGAATCGCACGGGCGTTCGCAGCGGGCTGGGCCGCATCGTTCAGGGAGGGAGCTGCATTCGAAGGGCAATTGAAGGCAGCCACCGGGGTCTGAATCGCGGCCAGGTTGGCGGGAATGTTCAGGTTCTGGGAGAACGTGACATTGCCGACCTGCAGCAGGTTGTACATCGGAGCGCCGTCGATGTATGGCAGAATCGAAGCCGTCCAACTGTAGTGCCCCTGCTGAGCAGGGACCGCGACTCCCTGATCGATGTAGCCTGGCGCGAGCTGATTGAATACGTCGTGGTAGTTGTGGAGAGCCAGACCAATCTGCTTGAGATTGTTTTTGCACTGCGAGCGGCGGGCCGCTTCACGAGCCTGCTGAACTGCGGGGAGAAGGAGAGCGATCAGAACAGCGATGATGGCGATGACCACAAGCAGTTCGATCAGGGTAAAACCACGGCGACGCAACATGAAGACTCCTGATATGCGGACCTGAGCGGAACGCCGACGTACAGCCATGAATTCCAACGGTGGATCCCTGAGCTGACGAAGGGTTGACAACAGTACCGCTCAGATCACAAAAAACAAATCATAAATTCACGAAAAACTCACACTTTGCGTCATGTCTCGCTAATCCGCAGCGTTGATCCAGGCGGCACACCTTAGTCTCCCAGCTGTACCGGGACCATTTGTTTGACCACCAAACGGTCTGTCTTCAGCTGGGGGTCATATCGACGATCACCGATGAATCCCATCGACTGCCCCACGACCCGATCCAGCCCGACTGAGGAATCCGCCTGCAGGATTGCCAGGAGTCGTCCAGAGGGGGTCGTGATTCCGTAGTGTCCGCTGGGCAGCTGACGCACAATCCCGGCACCGTTCAGTTTGGTGGGGGCAGGTGGCAACGCGGGAGTTGTTGAAGGGGGCAATTGGGAGCTGGGCACAGTATCCGCCAGAAACGGCTCCCCCAGCGAAGCGACCTGAGTCGGTGGTTCCAGAGCTCCAGGGTCTCCCAGGTTCACATCCATGACAGTCTCGAATTGGGACTGCTGGGACTGGGCTGCCAACTCCTGATCACGGGCAGTTGTTTCCGCAGACAGTTGCAGCAGACCCTGATACTCTGAGTGCAGTTTGCGACGGGGCTCCAGGGCAGTCACCCGCTGCTGGATTTGAGGTGCCAGTTCTGGAGCTGTGGCAGCCAATCCTTGGTAAGACCGGACCAGTTCATCGATATCCCACTGGGTCGGGTCGAGTTCCATCATCTCGATATAATGGCGATCGATTTCTCGCAGGGCCGCTTTGGGGCTGTTGGAGTCGGTCTCTCGAACTTCGCGTTCCGCGACTTTCAAAGCGGGAGCCGACGACTCGGATTCCTGGGAATCGAGTTCGTCCTCGGGAGCCACATCGGCAGTCAGTGGGTTGGCATAGGGATCGTTGAGAGCCTCCTGCCGCAAAGCAGGATCCGCGGGCAGCAGAAAATCCCCTTTCACCCAGCGAAACTCTCTCGGTGGCGGAGCGATCTTGTAGAACTTCCGAGAACCTCGACCATCGTCGAAGCTCTCTTCACCCAGGATCTGAACAGTGTCACCCGATCGCAACACACGCTGCCGGACGGAGTGCTCATCCCCCTGCTCGCTGCCGATCCAGACGGGAGCACCGCTCGTGTCTCCTTCCGGCAACTCGACCGTTCCTGTGCCCGGCGCCGCGACCTGAACGTGATCGACGGAGATCCAGCTGAAGCTCCCTTCCGGCGGGCTGATCATCGACCAGCCACCCGGATCGTGGCGATGGACAAAGACCTGGGTCCCCTTTTTCAGCTGGGATGTCACGTAATAGTTCTTGCCTTGCCCACAGCGGACAGCGGCATTGTCCGTTCGAACGACCGCTTCGTACGGAAACTGGGTGACTGCCGCGATTGCGGGAGTACAGGCCAGCATTCCACAGAGCAAAGCCACAAGCTGGCGAACCATGGTCGCCTCCGGAGCAAGATGTGAAGGGGAGTTTGTGGGACCGATTCGGTCCGAGGAGTGCAGGTCGCGCTCCTCTTGGGGGGAGCGAAGTGATAGTCAAAATCTCGAAATCGCCTCAAGATCAAAGCGAGAAACGCCGAAGGCGGGCGGCGGTTCAGCTGCGCAGACATTACCCAGTTTGTCAGATCGAAGAGTCCTCGCCGAAAACCGGCAGTTATTGCCGACGGCAGAACCAGTAAAACCGGAGTCTTCCGAACAACCGCTACAGTTTGACAAGTTGCCCAACCGATACTTACGGCAAGGGCTATCCACATGCGCCCGCCTTTCGGGGCAGCGCTGGGGAGAATCTGGTGGGTGACAGCGACGTCACCCATCACGTCCCGGACGCATTCGGCCAACGCAAGTTGGCGACTCGATGGCAAGGACGCTCTGATGCGGTTCCCACATTGGATCAAAACAGTGGCCAGCGCTCTGCTGCTGACTGCTTCCGCCGAGCCAGCACTGGCTCAGGACGGGGGCCAGCTGCCGATGTTCCAGCCTGCCTACGGGACGAATGACCCGGGAGTGCTCTACCCGCAGGGAGTTCCCAGCGGTTACCAGCCGTATCCGGCCATTTCTCCCTATCAGATGGGGAACATTGGCTGGGACCAGACCTATCAGGATGGAAACGGTCTGTGGATGCGGCGAATGTTGTGGCAAGACCGCGAATGGTTCGGCTCCCTCGACGTTACATATAACCGTGTCCAGGGCCCCAGCGATGACCATCTCGGCTCCGACTACATTCCCTACGATCATGTGACTGGCGGGCCTCAAGGCGTCTTCATTCCGACCTACAATCAAGGTGCGACACCTGGAACCGGAACTGGTAACAACCAGGGCGGCGGAGGAGGATCGACGATCCCCGTAAGTAGCGTATTCATTGACCGGCGGGTGTGGCCGTATCCTTGGCTGGAACCTGCCAACGGAACCGCCGTTTCCTTGCCAAACAACCAGCTGTTTCCGATCCGCTCACTCGACGCCTTGGGAGATCTTGACAGCTACGGACTGCAGGGCCAGTTCGGGTTCTTCAACGAAGATGGCTCGGGATGGTCAGTCGGCGGATTCTGGACTGGACCGGCCAAGAGTTCGTTCACGATGGGGCAGGACTCGATCAACGGGATCGACATCACTCAGGACCTCATCCTGTCATTGGACGGGAGCTTGCTCTTCACTCGCAATGGAGCGATTCCTCTCGATTGGGGATTCCAGCAGATTGCTGCAGGAGCCCAAAATCTGGGGACCGCCAAATATGACCTGCTGTTTCACTACGACGTGAAGACGCAGGTCTTGGGCGGCGACACCAACTACTACATGACTCCGATCGTCCAGCGTCCGGCATTCAAGCTGCGACCGTTGATTGGTGCCCGGTATATGAACATCACTGAGCAGTTCAATTTCCGCGGGATCGATAGCGGGTTTGGCTACAGCTTGGATGACTCAGTTGGGGTAGGTGGCGGAGGCGGTGGCGGCGGTGGTGGTAACAACACCGCAGCTGCGACTTACCGTCCCGATGCCAACTCCATCCAGATCAATTACGACATGTACGAGGCGACTCTGACAAACAACGTGCGGTCGAATCTGGCGGGTCCACAGGTCGGTCTGCGATACGACTTCGGAGAGGGAGACGAGTTCAAGGTGTGGGGACAATCAGTTGTCGGTCTGATGGGTAACCGAGAAGATTACTCACAGCACGGAAACAACATTGGTGACCAGTCGGGCCTTCTGCTCTTCAGTAACGGGCTTGATATGCTGGCTGACGATGCCCGGTTCCGCAGCAAGCGCAGCGTGAATCACATTTCTCCACTTTTTGAGCAGACGTTCATGGCTGAGGCAGAGATCCTTGACATGATTCCCCTGGTTCGGAATCTGCCGTTCCTGGAGAACACCGTCCTCCGTTGCGGTTACACAATCACATTTGTCGGAAGTGTGGCCCGGGCCGGCGAATCGATCGACTGGAAGGGTTACCCGCTTGAGCCCAGTATCCGGCCGAGCCGCGACGTGTGGTACACATCCCGCTGGAACCTCGGTGTCGAAAAGCGGTTCTAGACCACATTCCATGACTTCCGCCAAGAGGGTCGCAGCCAGTCTGCGACCCTCTTGGCATTTGCCGAGGTTCGGATTGCGCCGTTGGAATTCGCTCGTAAGTCTGAACGGATTCGTTTCATTACAGCGAGTTCAACCTCTCTGTCGGATCTGCCGGACACAGCGACTGGGAGGGTGTGTGGTCCTGTCACGACACGAAGTCCGACAGTTGGTGAGGAATCGAACTCTGAGCAGAACACTGCTGGAATCGATGCATATCGGATGTTAGTGTGACACGGGAAGCTGGTGTTCAGACTTCCGCGGACCGTGCCCCGCAACGTCCGAAGTCGCGATGGCGATCAAGATTACGCTCGATTCGTTTCTGGCCGTCTTGAAACGGAGCAACCTCCTCAACGAAGGACAGGTTGCGACCGCGCTGGAGAAATTCCGCACCACGAATCCTGCCGCTGGCGTGGATGCCAAGCCTTTTGCCGAGTTTCTCGTCCGCAATAAGGTGCTGACGGTCTGGCAGGCCGAAAAGGTTCTGCAAGGCAAGCACAAAGGATTCTTCCTCGGGCGTTACCGCCTGCTGTCGCTGCTGGGAAAAGGGGGCATGAGCTCCGTCTACCTGGCCGAGCATACGGTGATGAAGCGCCGCTGTGCACTGAAAGTTCTGCCTGCCAAGCGAGTCAATGACGCCAGCTATCTGGGGCGGTTCCACCGCGAAGCACAGGCGGTCGCGGCGCTCGATCATCCCAATATCGTCCGGGCTTACGACGTCGATATGACGCAGGATGCCGGGATCGATATCCACTTCCTCTCGATGGAGTTCGTGCAGGGGAAGAGTCTGCTGGAACTGGTGCAGGAGAAGGGTCCGATTCCGGTTGCCGATGCCGTCGAGTACATCCGGCAGTCGGCCGAAGGGCTCGATCATGCGCACAAGGCAGGACTTGTTCACCGCGATATCAAGCCTGGCAATCTGCTGCTCACCCCGGGCGGAGTGATCAAGATTCTCGACCTGGGCTTGGCCAGGTTCTTCAACGATGAAGAAGCCTCGCTCACCGTGGAACACGATGAGAAAGTCCTCGGGACTGCCGACTATATCTCGCCCGAGCAGGCGATCGACAGCCACAAGGTTGACCACCGGACCGACATCTACAGCCTGGGCTGCACACTCTACTTCTTGCTCACGGGGCACCCCCCCTTTAATTCGGGATCGCTCGCGCAACGACTGATCGCGCACCAGACCAAACCGGCTCCGCCGATCACGGCAGAGCGTCCCGATGTTCCGGTCTCACTCATCGCCATCATGGACAAGATGATGGCCAAGAAGGAACCGGACCGTCATCAGACGGCTCAAGAAGTTGCCGATGCGCTGGCAGCCTGGCAAAAGCGATCCCCTGCAGAGACGGTCGCTGCAGCCAAGCCGGCTCTGATGGCACCCGCCGCGGTGATCACCTCCGAGAAAGCTGCAGAAATTCCGGTCGCGCACGCCACCGACAGTGGGGTCAAGTCGAAGGTCCGGACCGTTGCAACCAAGTCTCGTTCTGGAACGGGCTCAAGCGTCGTCCGTGGTAAGCCGGACATCCCGGCCGCCCCTGTGGAAAGTCCCGACGCAGCGGTAGACCCATTCGGCTTCCTCAACGACCTGAACATCGAAGCTGCGCCACCTTCTCCGAGTGATTCCAAGGCTGGCCGCAGTTCCTCCCGAAAGCTCAATCAGGCCGCGAAAGAAACAGCGAAGCTCAGCCCCTCCCCGACTGAGGTGAGTAGTCCAACTCCCGTCGAGATCGATGAGCCGTCGACCTGGGATCAAGCTTTCGACCCGAACCTGCTGAACCTGGAGGAGCCCGTCCCGGAAGGGCCTCTCGACTTCGATCTGGATGCGGAAGTGCCCGCCCCGGCGCAAAGCGAACCGGTCAAGCAGGAGATCAAGAAGCCAGCAACTCGTTTCGACGCGCTGACCAGCCCCAAGTCCGGCAAGCGGTTGGTGCGTGCTCTGTTGCTTGCAGCGGTGCCGATCCTGGCAACGGCATTCTGGGTCTTTCGGGACGATCTCTTTCCCTCGGTCGCGACTGCTCCTGACCAATCCCCTCAGGCTCCCGTTGCTCCGGTCGTTCCAGTGACTCCGATGAAGCCGGTCACTCCCGAAGTGGCTGTGATCGAAGTCGGACCAGAAGGGCACTTCGCGACGGTGAGTGAAGCGATCAACTATGTTCGCAAGAACTTTCAACCACTGACGGAGACCGATGCCCGCACCATTCTGCTCAAGGGTGGACTGACGTTTTCCGAGTCGGTCCGGATTGTCAACGAAGACTCGACCTACTTCCCCCGGAGCGTCACCATCAAGTCCGATGGTTCCCCAGCGATTATCAAGGGGAACGGCAAACAGCCTGCGCTCACACTGCAAGATGTCGATACCCTCGCCATCGACGGAGTCTCATTCGACGGCAATTCAGCTGCTGTGGCCGTCTCTGTCGTGGGCCACTGCCCGAGTACACGGCTTTTGAATCTCAAGGTGCAGAACTTTACTGAGACTGCGGTACGACTCGAGAACCTGAGTGGAGCAGCCGGCCAGGAGTTTCTGATTGATGGATTGCGGATCACAGCCAATGTTCCCACGGCGAGCGGAATCCGCTGCGTGGTCTCTTTGACGGGAAACACCAAGAGCGTTCATCTCCGAAACTGCCGAATCGTAGGCCCGCTGAAGTCAGGGCTGGAGGTGACTGGGTTCTTCTGGAATGCCGTCGTTTCGGACTCGATCTTTGCTCAATGTCAATCCGGAGTGCGATTCGATGGCGGCCTGATTGATGACGTCGCCCTGACCAACTGCTCGTTCTATAAGAATGCACAGGCGATCTCATTCGCAAAGCTCCCGGGCGATGAAAGCAAGAATCTCCGGCTCCAACAGCTGCTGTTCAGCGGGAGCCAGACTGGCGATGTCGTGCTGGAGAGCGGTGATCTGACAGGACTGGCTGACAAACTGCTGGGTGGTCCTGACGGAAGAAGGCTGAACCGGACTGACCGAAAGGAGCCCGACTCGAAGGAATTAGACGTCTTCGCGGGTGACGGACAGCGTGGGGCCACGATTTCGTTTACCTCCGTCGATCCCACCAATCCCGGATATTTGAAGGCCGGTGCTGATTTGAATGTGCCAAACCCGGTTCCGGGCTCCAAAGGATACGTGGGAGCAGTCGCTCCTTAGAGCAACTTCCGAATGAGTGTGCGGGTCCTCGCGGGCGGTTGCGAGGACTTTGCCGATGATCTGCCTCCATCCGCCCGCACACGGTAGAGCAGAATGCTCTAGGCGACCCGGGGCGACTTGCCCGGCCAGCCCAAATGATGATTTTTCGAAACGTCGCTGCTTCGGCGAAATCGTGACCTAGGCTTACATGCGGAAGGTGTTGTACTCCTTCTCATGGATCTCATTGGCCACCCTCAGCCGAATTCCAGTCATGTCTCAGGACACAGCCAACGAAGTTCGCCCGGATGTCGTTCGAGTCCAGGAGCAGCTTCTGGAGATGCTCCGCTCGGTCGGGCAAGATGCACCGCCCCCCCGGCGCGAGGCCGCTCCCGAAGTGCCTGCGCCAGTCGCCAGCACTGCAGCACCCGTGGCACCAGCACCTGCAGCTGCGAAACCGAAAGTCGTCCCCGGAGCCAAGCCCGGCCCGGGCGAAGAGTGCCCAAAGTGCTTTTCATCCGCTCCTTGGGGGAATTCCAGCTGGTGTCCGGAGTGCGGTTACTTTCCCAAGGCCGGATTCGATGGGACCGGAGTCACTGTCGATGAAGAGGAGTTGCCTCCCGATCTGATCTCCGTACTTCCGGAGTGGGTCGGCCCCCTCGCCATCGGCTGTGCGGGGATCTTTATCGGTTCGATCACATCGCGGTTCCTGTTTGGAGAGCCGCTCCAGCGCGCTCTGGTCTCCGTGACCCAGCTCCTGGTTTGCGGTGGGCTGGCGATGGCGGCTCACCTGCGAGCGTCTTTCCTGTGCGTCAAGGACGGCAAGAGCCTGATGGCAGTGGTCAATCCGGGGGAAACCTGGGCGACGATGCTGGCCAAGGTCCCGGGAACCAAGATGCTGATCCTGCTGTTTGGCTGGGGACTCGCGGGAGCCGGGTCGTCCTTGCTGATCGGCATGGATGTGAACCTGATCGCGGAAGAGATCAAGAAGGAAGTTGCTGACCGTCCGAAGGTGACTTTGAAGGACATCATGGGAGTGATGACCGGCGTCACGAAAAAGGCCTTCAAGGGAAAGAACGTCATGGGCGCCTTTGGGGCGCTGGTCAACGCGACATCTTCCGGCGGTGGCGGCGGCGGATTCGATGTCGGAGGAGCTGGCGGAGATTCACTCGAAGGTTCGATTGGTGACTTGGCAGGCGTCGCTGGCATCGTCACGAACGCCGGTGGTGGCGGTGGTGACGGAGGAGGGGGAGGAGGCGATCTGGAGAGCTCGATCGGCGGCTTTGCGTCAGTCACTGACGGCCTGACCGGTGGCGCTGGCAGTGGTGGTGGCAGCACTGGAAGCAGCGGCGGCGGCGACTTTGGTTCGATTCTGGGAGGAAAGGGCAATGGCTCTCCCCTGGGAGGAGTTGTCGACTTGGCGACTACGACGCCGGATGCGGACACGGGGAGTCTCGCGACGGGAACCGGTGGTATCGCTGGCCTGGCCTCCGAGAAAGGTGGCCTGCCTGGCGGACTCGAATATGTCCCGGAAATTCCCGGACTGGAGAAAGCCGGAGCGGTCCTCACCGGACAGACCGAAGTTCGATCGGGAAAAACGCCTTCCGGAAAGACTCCCCAGCGCGACTTGTCCAAGGTCGTTGGCACCATCGACTACTTTGTCTACGGATACACTGCGAACCCGGCAGGAGAAGTCCGGTCGCTGCTGCTGGCATCGAACTCAGCGCAGGGCAAGTTGCGGTATGCCCAAAAGCTTGGATTGGATGACTTGGACGCCGAGACCTTGAAGAAGATCACGACCGATCTGCAGCCGTTCCGCACTCGTAATCCTGCAGTCTCTTCTCAATACGGTGGCAAGTGGGTCCGGCCCGTGGTGAAGTGCCGGGTCTCGCATGAAGGCCTCAACGACGATACCCGGGCAATCAATCCGCGGTTCGATTCTCTGATCCTGCCCGCCGCACCGGCCAGCCCAGCAGCGCCCAAGACCGCGACGACCACAGCTCCTCCGCAGACACCGGCTACGAAGTGATCCCGCGCCTAGAGCAGCGGGTTCGCATCGTCTTCGATCTGGCGGCGAAAGAAGTCGTCGGGGTCATCTTGCGGGGGCTGGTACTCTCTCGAAAGATAGTCCCGGCAAGGAGCACCGGCCAGACGCAGAAAGTTTGCCAGCAGTGCATGCCCGCACTGCGTGAGGATTGACTCCGGGTGAAACTGAACGCCCCAGATCGGCAGCTGGGTGTGTTCGATCGCCATCACCAGACCATCGGCGGTCTGAGCTGTCACGCGCAGCGGAAGCGGGACCTGCTCGACAATCAGAGAGTGGTACCGCATGGCGATCAGCGGCCGGGGCAAGCCTTCAAATAGCCCGCTGCCGGTGTGCACAACGGGCGATGTCCTTCCGTGCATCGGCACCCGGGCCCGCGAGACCACAGCCCCAAACGCCTGGCCGATTGCCTGGTGTCCCAAACAGACACCCAGCATCGGGATCTCCCCCGCCAGCTCGCGGATGACATCCAGTGTGATCCCCGCATCATCGGGCCGACACGGGCCCGGGGACAAGATCAGCGCCTGCGGCTGCAGCTCCCGGACTTCGGCCACCGTGATTGCATCGTTCCGCACAACCCGAGCTTCTGCGCCCAGCTCTTCCAGATAGCGGGCCAGATTGTGGACGAAGCTGTCGTAGTTATCGATCAGCAGGATCATCGGCCCGCTCCTCGACTCGATTCCTGCGACCAGACCCGCAGCATGCCGGCCGCCTTGTGCAAGGTCTCGCGATACTCTTCTTCCGGCTTCGACTGAACTGTCACTCCCCCGCCGACAGAGCACTGGACCCAGCCGCACGACGAACGTCCGGATCAGAATGCTGCTGTCGCACCGCCCGTCAAAGCCGACATAGAACAGCGACCCGCAATACGGCCCACGCGCGACCTGCTCCAACTCGGCAATGATCTCCATCGCCCGCACCTTGGGAGCGCCCGTGATCGAGCCGCCAGGGAACGTGGCCTTCAGCAGATCCCACGCATCGAGGCCGTCTCGCAGCTGGCCCTGCACGACCGAGACCAGATGCTGCACTGTCTCATACGTTTCGACCTCGCACAGCTGAGGCACACGGATCGTGCCCGCCCGGCAGACCCGCGACAGATCGTTTCGAAGCAGATCAACGATCATGCGGTTCTCAGCCAGATCCTTTTCACTTTCATGCAGTTCCTGGGCGACCAGCAGATCGGTCTGTGGGTTCGAGTGTCGTCGTCGCGTTCCTTTAATCGGCCGAGTCTCTGCGACTCCGTCGACGAGCTGCAGAAATCGCTCGGGCGAGGCACTGGCAATGGCCCAATCATCTCGCGAGAAGAACCCCGCGAACGGAGCCGGGTTACACCGCCGCAGCCGCCGATACAGTTCCAAGGGAGCCTCATTGCTCGGATAGATGAGTCGCTGTGCAAGGTTGGCCTGAAAGATATCTCCCGCCCGGATGTACTCGATCACGCGCTCGACCGCAGCCAGATAGGTCTCGTGGGAGAAGTTGCTTCCCAGTTGAGGCAGTTCGCCCGCGGAGAATGACTTTGAAGTGAGAGCGCAGCGTGGAGATCGCTGAAACGGCGGGGCTGTGGGCTTGTCGGCTATAGCTCGAAGGACTCGAAACGCACGTTCGCGAGCCAGTACTCGTTGAGAGCGTGGGTCGGTCTCTGGATAACCTGTCGAGACGATCCAGCACCGGTTCTGTTGGTGGTCCCAGGCGATCACCCAATCGTAGACCCCGACTGCCAGATGAGGAATCTTCAACTCATCATGCGGAACATCCGGGAGCTGTTCAAAGCACCTGCCCAGCTCATACGACAGGATCCCCGCAGCTCCCCCTTGAAAAGGCGGGAGTTCCGGAATCGCCCCGGAAGAGAACCCCGTTAGAGCTTCGCGAATCTCAGTAAATGGATCGAGACCGTACTCCGCATTCGCGATCTCAAAAGTCCGGATCGGATCAGCACTCAGGTAGCTGTATCGTCCGAGGGGATGCGATTGTTTCGCACTGTCAAAGACCACCAACCCTGGCCAGTGGGAAAACACGGGCAGCAGGTCGTCGAGAGTCGGGAAGGGGTTCAATTCCATACCCAGGTTCACGGAGACTCCTCCGGACTGGTCTCCAGTCTCCGCTGCGATTTCTGGGTCTGATGTCGCCGCTCCAGGGCACTCGCCTCCTGACGCGTTGCCAGCCCCCACCGCAAGGCTTCATCCTGCTGATACTGTTTCCCCAGCGTGATCGCCGTCAGCGCCTTCGACATTTCATAACCCAGGTAGAACGCGTGCGAAGCGGACAGTTCCTGCCCTGCCGAAGCCATCTGGTCCAACAGTTCAAAGGGATCGGTCCCGCGCCAGTAGCCGTCGCGGTTCATCACATGCAGTTCACCCCGCTCCGCGAAGATCCGGTAGTTCGGGTCTTTGAGCTGGGCGGCCAGCGAATCGAGCGGTGCTTGCCCGTACTCGCGCAGCTTCGGGTCACGCAGCATGACCAGTGACGAGTCGAGGTGCTTGGCGATCGTCTCCTGTTCCAGGGCCGAGCGGACGATCCGCCGTGCGATATCAAACTCCCTCACCGCAGTGCGACACCAGTTGGCGACCTCGGTCGTGAGAACGGAGGTAATCCCCAGCTCTCCGCACAGACCGGCCAGCAGCAGGTTCATGCCGGCGGTATCGGCCTCGGCCAGTTCGGTCACATTGCCGATCCCCATCATGACGGGGATGTCAGGCCAGCGCCGCCGGGCCTCGGCGTAGCGCTCGATGGCAGCTGTGAATCCAACACCTACCGGGTCGAGGATCGGATCGATGCGGAACGTGCGCCCCGCCGAGCGCATCGCATCGATGGTCGGCTGCAACGAATCGAGCGAGCGTGTCTCATCAGGGATCAGCACCCACTCGACTGGAAGCTCGACTGCCCAGTCGATGTTCGTGAGATTGGCGCTCAGGACCAGCTCCGCCCCAGCTTCGACGGCGTCGCGGACTTCCTGGGGATCGAAGCTGTCGATGGAAACCCGGAAGCCACCTTCCCGCAAGGCCCTCACCGTCCCGCTGACTCCGTTCCACCGCTCTCCGGGAATGCATCCGACATCGATCAGATCGGCTCCGGATTGTCGATAATGCTCCGCCAAGCTGAGAATCTGGTCGAGTGTCAGGCGCGGCGCGTGATTGATTTCGGCGAGGATCTCAATGTCGTAACGAGTCAGATCAGCGGGCTTTCGTTTCCCGAGTCCAAAGAACTCCGGCAGGTCGAGAATATCTTTCGGGCCGCGTTCGAATGGGACGCCGTATCGCTGGCTGAGCGCAGCTGTCTCTCCCTGGCAATACCCGGGCAGCAGGACGCGGTCGAACTGCCAATCGGGCGACCACTCCAGCTTGCGCTCGACCCAAGTCGTGTGCATCAGAGCTGCGACCGTGATGGGTAATACGTGGACTTCAATGTCGACACGCGCGCGCGTTTCCACCTGAGATGCGGTCTGTCTGACCACTGCCTCGGCGAGCCGCCCCGTCACGATCAAGACTCGTTCACGTCGATCCATACGGAGATTGTGTCAGGTTCCAGGATCAGTCGCGAACGACCAGCGAAACCAGCGGCACAATCACCAGACCTGCAGTTCCAGTTCCAGGTCGACTCCATGAGCCTCGGAAACCTTGGCCCGCATGACATCGATCAACTTCAGCACGTCGGAGGACTTAGCTCCTGGCTCCGTCACAATGAAATTCCCATGGCGGTCGCTGACCTCGCACAGGCCGATTTTCATCCCCTTCAGGCCCGCCTGCTCGATCAGAGCCCCGGCACTCAGGCCGCGCGGGTTCTTGAAGACACAGCCAGCCGATTGATGCGAGAGCGGCTGGGTCGATTTCTTCATGACCCACAGCTTGTGCATCCGTTCGGCGATCTCATCCGCATTGCCGGGAGTCAGCTCGAACTCGGCTTCCACGACGCACAGCTCATTGATGCTGCTGCGACGGTACTCGAACACGAGCTCATCGCCCTGCCGGACGAATTTCTCGCCCTGGGCGGTGACCACGGTCACCGAGTGGACATGCTCGCCGATTTCGCCGTTGCGACCGCCGGAGTTCCCCTTGAGGGCTCCCGCGATCGTGCCGGGAATCCCGACGAGAGTGTCGAGCCCTGCGAGGCCAGCCTTCACCGACTCCGAGATCACGTGCGACAGCAGAGCCCCGCCGCCCGCCTTGATCCGATTTCCGGAGACCGACACCTGCGAGAACACCGGATGGGACAGGCGGATCACAACGCCGCTGACGCCCTCGTCGCGCACCAGCAGGTTCGATCCACCGCCGAGCATGCGGACAGGGATATTGTGATCGTGACACGTCTTGACGACCGCGATCAGTTCATCGACTGATCGAGGCTGGATGAGACGCTGGGCCGGACCGCCAACCTTCATCCAGGTCAGCGGGGCCAGAGGCTCGTCACGAAGCGTGATGGCGGCGAAGTCGTCCAGTGAACTCATGGTAGATGCGGTCGATGTCCCCGGCCCCAACGGTCAACACGACGTCACCGGGCCGCAGGTGAGTCTCCAAAGTGGTCCATGTATGGTCAAGGTCGCCCACGAAATGAGAGGGCGTCCCATACGCCGCCACATCCCGGACGAGTTGACGTGAGAGCTCGATTCGCTCTGCCTCGCCCGACTCGCGGGCTCCGAAGACCGGCTGAATCAGGACTCCGTCCGCGCGGCAAAGCGCCTTGGCGAAATCCCCGGCCAGCTCACGAGTTCGGGAAATTTGATGTGGCTGAAACAGACACCAGATCCGCCGATTCAGGAACCGGTCCCGGGCGGCGTCCAGCACAGCTCGCACAGCTGTGGGATGATGGGCGTAGTCATCGACCCAGGTCACCCCCTGGGCTTTTAGACGGATCTCAAATCGCCGACTGATCCCGGCAAAGCTCGCCAAACCAGCTCGGCAGGCGTCGAGACTGGCCCCCGATTCCAGGGCGAGCGCCACAGCTGTGGCGATATTGATCGCGTGGTGGTTCCCCGTCTGCGGGCAGGTGAGATCGACGACCTGCTGATCCGGCAGTCGCAACGAGAGCGAGAGCCCACGGCTTGTTGTGGTGATGCGCGTGACCAGGTAGTCAGCCTGCTCGTTCGTGGTCGAGACGAACCGCTTGCGCGTTGTCAGGTCACTGACAATCGAAGTCGTCGCCTCGCAATCGAGATTCGCCACAACGAGGCCGTCATCAGGCACCCGAGTGAGAAATTCCCGATAGGTCGCAATTGCTCGATCCAGCGTCGGAAAGCAGTCGAAGTGATCCGGCTCGATCCCCAGCATCCCCACGGTACGCGGTGAAAGCTCCAGGAAGTGGCCGCGATATTCACAGCTCTCCGCCACCAGCCAGTCACTCGTCCCGCAGAGCCCGCTGCGCCCCGTGTTCAGCATCCGAGCCCCGCACACGATCGACGGGTCGTGACCCGCTTGTCGCAGCAGATGACCCACGAGGGCGGTGGTCGTGCTCTTGCCATGTGTCCCGGCGATCGAGATGCCATTCCGGTTGCGCATCAGCTCGCCGAGCGCCTGCGGATACGACAGCTCTGCAATCCCTCGGGCTCGCGCAGCCACTCGCTCGACGTTGTTGTCCGGGACCGCCGGGCTGTAGATCAGGAGATCGAGCTGGGGCGGAAGCTGGGCGGTCTCGCCTTGAAGGTCGAGCCGTACTCCCAGCGTCCGAAAATGCTCAATCATCGCGGGCGTTGTCGTACGGTCACAGCCCGAGACTTGCCAACCCGCAGCGACCAGCCATTCGGCGATCGCCTGCATCCCGCTGCCTGCCATCCCGACGCAATGGACCCGTCGGACGGGCAATCCCTGTGAGGAGACCGCCAGACCGTCGCCGAGTGCATTCACCGGAGGCCATCCTGGCCGCATCGAACTCATCCTTGAGACGCTGAACCGGCAGTATCGAGATATTGATGAGTTTCGAGAAGAGGAGTTGGAAGATGGGCAGTGGGCAGTGGAGGAGACGAGGCGCCATTTCGGTCACTGCCCACTTCCCCGAAGTCCCCTCGTCGTAACACCATCCACACGATTCCGATATCATTCCCGCATGTTCACCATTCGCTCTTTTTGGTGGTCCACCGTCCGGCACTTTGCCCGCTCGAATCTGGCGGTCATGGTGGGAGTGGCGCTGGCGACTGCGGTCATCAGTGGGGCTCTAATCGTCGGCGATTCGGTCCGGGCCAGCTTGCGGACTCTGTCTCTGCAGCGGCTGGGTCAGGTCGATCATGTCGTACGCGGGCCACGGTTCTTTCGTCAGGACTTGGCCACTCAGTTCTCCGGTTCTGAACTCAAGACAGTCGCCCCCGCGATCATCGTCGCCGGCAGCGTGCAGACCGGCCATGCGAAGTTTCAGGGCTCTCGGCGGGCGGGCCATGTCGAGGTCTACGGCGTCGATGCTGCGTTTTGGAAGCTGGCCGAGGTCGAAGCTCCCCCCACCGGGATGGCGATCAGCCGCCGCCTCGCCGAGCAACTCCAGCTCAAGGTCGGTGACAAAGTCTCGCTGGTCGTCGAAATCCCCGCCACGATTCCCCGCGATGCGCTGCTGGGCGAGCGCGAGGAGACCGTCGTCGAACTGCCGACACAGATCTCGCGGATCTTCACAGATGACGAGATGCCCGGACGGTTCGGCCTTAACCCCAGCCAACAATTGCCGCTCAACGCCTTCGTCGATCTGGAGGAGCTGCAGACCCAGCTCAACCTGCAGTACGTCCCCGAATCGAAGCGGCGGAAAGAGCCCGAAAAGCCCGCGCGGATCAATGCGCTGTTCCTGCAGACAGCTCCCCACGAGACCGATCGCCTGTCTCCCAAGTTCGCCGAATAGATGT
>Ga0315901_10004966_pt1 | contig 16377 bp, 11 predicted proteins | sample LakEriMetagenome_10_FD_203761 | JGI IMG/M metagenome (GOLD analysis project Ga0315901, IMG submission 203761) | Freshwater fungal communities from buoy surface, Lake Erie, Ohio, United States - Buoy 2 MA116 | ecosystem: Environmental > Aquatic > Freshwater > Lake | place: USA: Lake Erie, Ohio...
ACAAAACAGACATTACGCTACCATTAGCTGCTTTTTTAATTGGTTAATTAGACAATCTAAACTTATCGAAAACCCGATCAAAAACGTTCAGAGACGTAAGCCTAATAAAGACGCTGGCGAAACTAATGCAAAAGATATTATTAGATATCTAGATAAAGAAACTATCGGCAAGATAATGAGCAACGCTAAATCAGACAGAGAAGAGTTTTTGTTTGATTTGCTTTATAGCAGTGGTCTAAGAATTTCTGAGGCTCTCGCGCTTAATGTTCAAGACATTCGTAACGGTATCATTCAGGTCAGAGCAGGTAAGGGTAATAGAGCTCGCGTGACTTATATGTCTAAGTTCACTGAAAAACTCTTCAAAAAATATCTAGAAAACAGAGTTCCAGATAGATCAGTTTTGTTTAAAGCTAAAAATATCGAAGAAGCTCAAGCTCTAAAAAACGAAGGTGCTTTGTTTACTACTAATAATGGCACTCGCTTAGGCTATCACAGAGCTAATCAATTATTTAAGCAAGCATCTAGAAATATCAAAAATCCAGATGGCACTCCGCTTACTATCCATCAATTAAGACACACCTTCTGTACCGAAAGAGTAGGTCATATTGATATTAGAGTTCTTCAAAAACTTGCTGGACACAGCGATATCAGAACTACATTGCGCTATGCAAAAGTAGCTGATACTGTTGCTCGCGAACAATTTGAAAAATTTGATAGAGAGCGCAAAGTCGGATTCGATGATAACGGAGAATTCAGATTGCCTACTCAAGAAGATTTTGAAAAAGCAGAAGCTTTAGTTTAATTGGCATCTAAAAAACTAATTATTATTCCAGGTTCATGCTCGCACATCTCTAATTGGTTTGATCAAATAGAGTTTGCTAAGGATCAGGGTTTTACGGTAATTTTTTTGCAATTGGATGCTGATAGATTCAGCAATTTTTCTGATTGTGCTGATAACTTGTTTCATAAAATTGGTCTTCACGTTAACTCTGATCAAGAGACGGTAATCTTGGCACATTCAATGGGCTCAATGCTCCTATTAAAGATCCTGAGCGGCTTTCATCACTATACGGCTAAAGATCATTACACCTATGAAAAAATTATTTCTTCTCGTTTGATATTTTTGCAGATGCCTATTAATCTCCATAAAAAAATCTATTTAGCACTAAATGTTTTTAAATTTTTTGCTTATCCTTTTCAGCTCTTGAACGCTTTTTTCCTTAAAGAAATTTTTGCATGGCTCTTGTTACTCCCCAAAAAATTAATTTTATTCTTGCGTAAATTTAAAAAACTAGATCCGGCTAAAAAACTGTTTGATGTGCTGGATTCCATTATTAATCAAGGTTTGATTCTAAATGGTGTATTCGGTACTAAGCCTTGGGAGTTTTTTAACTTAGTTAGGTATTATTGGCAGTTTGGAATTTTTACAGCTCAAGGCTTTGATATCGAGTTTGATAGAAATAAAGCTAAAAATTATTTTTTTACTTATGGTGATCCGGATTATTTTTGTGAAGAGGGATCTACTCATAAGCTAGCTGAGTTCATTGGTGCAAACCTTGTGCATATGCCGCTTAGCATGCATAATCCTCAACATATGTTTTGGTGCCGTGATAAAGTAAACGAGCTGATTACATCGCCATAATACTATAGCCGCAATCGACATGAAGTACTTCGCCTGTAATGCCGCCAGAGAGCGGGCTAGCTAGGAATAGTGCTGTTCCGCCGATTTCTTCAACTAGGACATTTCTTTTAAGAGGTGCAACTTCAGCATGCTTATTTAACATCTTGGTAAAGTCGCTAATCCCTCTTGCTGCAAGAGTCTTAACTGGTCCTGCTGAAATAGCATTGACTCGAATATTATCGACACCTAAATCAGCGGCTAGGTAGCGTGTACCCGCTTCTAGAGCGGCTTTAGCGATACCCATCATATTATAGTTAGGTACTACTTTTTCGGCTCCCAAGTAAGTAAGAGTAATTATTGATCCGCCGCCTGCTGATTGCATTAGTGGTCGCGCTTTGCGAGCCATAGCCGCTAGTGAGTAAGATGAAACATCTTGAGCAATAGCGTAGTGATCTCTTAAAGTATCTACGTAGCCGCCTTGAAGGGTTTCGCGGGGCGCAAAAGCTAGACAATGAACCAAAATATCTAATTTACCCTCAAAAGAGTTAGCTATATTTTCAAAAGCAGAATCTAGGCTCTCGTCGTTACCGACGTCTAATTCCACTAATTTTGCGTTATCTATAGAGCCTTCTAGGGTTTTTTCTACTTCTGGCTTTAGTCTTTCGTTTTGGTAACTAAAAATTATTTCAGCGCCAGCGCTGTGAAGTGCTTGGGCTATGCCCCAGGCTATAGATCTTTTGTTTGCTACCCCAGAAACTAGGGCTTTTTTGCCTTTGAGGATTTTTGGGAATTCTATGGTCGATTGTTCTTCTGTCATGGTCATAAATAGTCCTTTGCTTTATTTGCAAATATTCTTAAATTTTACCATTTTCTTTGTATTTACTGCTAATATCATATTGACTATTTACTAGTTATAGGTAATATCACCTAATGCCCGTATTAGAAAAAAATCCAATTGCAGCGCCTGCGATCCATGATGGCCATCATGAAGTGTCGCGCTTACCTGATTTACCAAAAGAACCAAGTTCTAGTGGGGCACCTTCTACAAAAATTCAAGATCAAAATTTAAAATTGCATACAAGTCCCGTCCACGCTGATACTCAAGAACCTCAGCCTCCAGTTCGTCAGGCTCGCACTTATCATCCCATTCGTAAATTTATTCGTGAAACTATGCCTGGTTTTGCTTATGTAGCATCTTCGATTTGGCATGTGGTAACTGCTGGATTATTGTATTTTGGTGGCTTTTCACAAGAGACCAAAGCCAAGTTATCACAGGGCGCTACGGCTTTTACTAAAGTCGTCAATTCTCTTGTTTATACCGATCTTGCTGTTGACGCTTACGAAAATAAATTTAGTTTTGATTTTTTAGGAAGAATAGCAGAGCCTATTGTCAATTTATTCGTGGATCTCAATCATTATCATCTGTTTAGAGCTTTTAGCTCAGCGTTTAATCAGCTACATATGACTAATTTATCGAGAATTAAACCAAGCGCTAACATGTGGGAAAACTTTATAAATAACTTGCAATCCGCTAAGGATATTTTTATAGAGACCTGGACTAATGATTTAACGGGTCCTAATCGTAAGCTCTTCAAGGGTAAAAATGATGAGGGTCATACCCTGGCTTTTGCATCGCATTTACAACTTGTCGTCGGTACCCTTGCTCTTCTTAACGGTAATAAGAAAAACTTGACTAATAGAGTTTTGGGTATACTCAGAAACGCGGCAGGATTGCTTGCTGACTTAGGATTAGTTTGGGAGAAGGATCCTGCGGCTAGAAAGACCGGTGGTTGGTTCTTTGGACATGCGATTTTTGATACTTTTAAACGCTTTATGAGTTACGAAAATCAAGATGTAGTTGATAATTTGATTATGCCTTTATATAACGCAGCTTTATATAATTTTGGATTAACGACTCGCAGGCAGGTCTCCGGTGAGTATGTACCCCAAAAAGCTTCAACCGCTCTTGCCGCTTAACCCAATAATTAACAATGCTTGAACTAGAATTTTTTATTGATCGAGGTGGTACATTTACGGATGTCTTGGTTAAAGAAACAGAGCATCTAAAGTCTAAATTTTATGTTCTGAAGCTTTTGTCTGAGGATCCAGAAAATTATCTATCTGCCCCAAGAGAGGCTATTAGACAGGTTTTGTGGAATAAATTTAAGCGACCAGAGTTTAGTAATTCTTTTAAGCGTTTTCCAGCGAGCAGCGAAGATTATAAGATTTTATCTATCCGCATGGGCACTACAGTAGCGACAAATTTACTGCTTGAAAGAAAAGGAGCGCGGGTGGCTTTTATCACCACCAAGGGTTTTAAAGACTTATTAGAAATCGGCTATCAAAACAGATCTGATATTTTTAGCTTGAATATTATTAAGCCAATTCAGCTCTATGAAAGGGTTCTAGAGGTAGAAGAAAGAATACTTGCTGACGGTCAAGTCAGCATAGCTCTTAATGAAAACCAAGTTTTAAATGATTTATCTAAGCTAAAAGATTCTGGTATTGAATCTCTAGCTATTTCACTAATGCACTCTTATAAAAATCCTCAGCATGAACTTGTAATTAAGAAACTAGCTCAAGGACTGGGATTTAAGCATATCTCTGTTTCAAGTGAGATATTGCCCCTGATTAAATTTACTGCTCGCTCCAGTACGACTGTGATTGATGCCTATCTCACCCCCGGTATTCATGAGTATTTGGAGGGTTTTAAAAATGGTTTTACTGACGGTCTAAAAAATACTGAATTGCTTTTAATGAAATCTGACGGGGGACTTGCTGAGCCAGAATATTTTAGAGGTTTTAATTCTATTTTTTCTGGTCCTGCTGGTGGCATGATGGCTTTAGGCGGGCTTTATGATGGAACAGTGCCACTGATTGGGTTTGATATGGGCGGGACCTCTACTGATGTCGCGAGATTCGATGGTAGCATGGAGCTTAATTTCCAAGCAGAACTAAAAGGATTTTTTCTACAGACTCCGCAATTAGATATAAATACTATTGCTTCAGGAGGAGGTTCTAGGTTGTTTTTTGATAACGGCATGTTTAGAGTAGGTCCTGAATCCTCTGGTTCACATCCAGGACCTGTTTGCTACCAAAAGAATGGATATCTTTCTATTACTGATGCTAACCTGGTTTTGGGCAGATTAATCCCAGAGTATTTCCCTCATGTTTTTGGTCCATTAGCTAATGAATCTCTTGATTATGATTCTGCTTATCAAGCTTTTGAGGAGTTTAAAAACAAAAATAGTTTAGAGATGAGTGTAGAAAATATAGCTCAAGGTTTTATTGATATTGCTAATGAAGTAATGGCAAGACCAATAAGAGAAGTTTCCTTGATGAAGGGATTTGATATTCAAGAGCATGTGTTGGTTTGTTATGGAGGTGCTGGAGCTCAGCACGCATGCGCTATTGCTCGCAAGCTAGGTATCAAAAAAATCTATATCCATAAATATTCAGGTATTTTTTCTGCTTATGGTCTGTCTCAAGCAAGCATAGTAATAGAAAAACAAATTCCTTACGGGCACATTCTTGATTCTAGTGATCTTACTAATATTCAAAATCAATTTAGTGAGCTTATAAAACTTGCTCTTCAAGGCTCTCATAAACAATTTAACATCAAGAAATTTCTTAATCTTCGCTATAAAGATACAGACACCAAATTCAGTGTACAAGAGCCTTCTAGCTTAGATTACGCTAAGCAATTCAAAAATATTTATCAGCGCGAGTTTGGTTTTGATCTGGACCGAGAAATTATTGTCGATGATCTACGCGTTAGATTAGAATCTATAAATTCTCATGATTCTGCTGGTTCTACCCTAAACCCTAATATTGAACTAAAACCTTGCTCCACCCAAAAACTATATATAGAAGGAGCTTGGCAATCAGTGCCGGTTTTTATTTTTGAGCAAATACCGATCGATCATAAAATCCCAGGTCCAGCTATTATCATTCAAAACACCTCTACGATCGTCTTGGAGAGAGGCTCGCAAGCTTATATAAATAAAAACTCTGATTTGGAAATTTTAGTTTTTGATCTAAAAAATTCTTCACTAGGCACAAGTACTGGAGTAGTGGATCCGATAAAGCTTGCAATTTATTCTAATCGCTTTATGTCAATAGCTGAGCAGATGGGCAGATGCCTCGAAAGAACAGCGATTTCAACTAATATAAAAGAGCGGCGTGATTTTTCTTGTGCGATTTTTAATGCTGATGGTGATTTAATAGCCAACGCTCCGCATCAGCCTGTCCATCTGGGTTCTATGGGGCACGCTGTAAAAAAACAAATTGAAACTTCTTCTATTGAACCCGGTGATGTGATATTGAGTAATCATCCGACTATGGGCGGTAGCCACTTGCCTGATATGACGGTTATCACTCCATTTTTTATTAATCAAAAGCTTGCTTTTTTTACTGCTAATCGCGCTCACCATGCTGATATCGGAGGTATCACGCCTGGCTCAATGCCGAGCTTTTCTGAATCACTCGAGCAAGAAGGTATAGCTGTAAAATCTTTTAAGATAGTTAAGAGCGGAGTTTTTCAGGAAGATGATTTAAGGGTCTTGTTTAAATCTTCTCGTAGAATCGATGATAATATTTCTGATCTAAAAGCCCAAATAGCATCCAACCAAAAAGGCATAGATCTACTTCAAGCTCTCATTCTAGAATCTGGTCAGCAAGAGGTTTTTAGCTATATGGAATATATTCAAGCTAACGCAGAGCAGGCTGTTAGAGAGCTAATAAAAAATTTCGCGCGCTCAAGGAGTAAAGAGCATATGTTGCAAGCACAAGATTTTTTGGATGATGGATCAATAATAAATTTATGTATAAAACTAAATGCTGATGATGGTAGTGCGGTGTTTGATTTTACGGGCACATCTCCTGAACTAAAAACTAATCTAAATACTCCGCCTGCTGTGGTGAGCTCGGCGATTTTATATGCTCTGCGAGCTATGATCGGACAAGAGATTCCTCTTAATCAAGGTTGTTTAAAGCCCATAAATACTATTATTCCCAAAAAATCTTTTTTATATCCATCGCCAAATGCGCCCGTGGTAGGCGGAAATGTGCTTAGTTCTCAAAGAATCGTGGATGTTATTCTTAAGGCTTTTGGTTCTTGTGCTGGCTCTCAAGGCTGTATGAATAATGTTTCCTTTGGTAAGGAAGCTATCTCAGGAAGCGGGTTTGGGTATTACGAAACCATAGGAGGCGGTGCTGGTGCTGGTCCTGGCTGGCACGGAGCTAGTGGCGTGCATACCCATATGACTAACACTCGCATTACTGATCCAGAAATTTTAGAGTCCCGTTATCCAGTCTTGCTTGAAGAGTTTTCGATTCGTGCTGGTTCAGGCGGAGTAGGCAAATACAATGGTGGTGATGGTTTGGTGAGGGTGTTTAGATTTCTTGACCAGCTTAATTTATCAGTGTTGACAGAGAGGCGCGGACCTTATCATCCTTATGGTCTTGAAGGTGGCTCCCCTGGCGCGCTTGGGGTGAATCAGCTCATTAAAACTAATGGTGAGATTGTGGATCTTGGTGCAAAAAATTCTTTACTAGTGCACCCAGGCGAACGCTTAGTTATAAAAACCCCTGGTGGAGGAGGCTTCGGGGTGCCCCCGCTATAATTTTATGTCTTTGGCTGTTCCTATTGCTTATAACGGATCACAGACTTCTCTTTATCCAAGAGTTTTAAAAAATCGGCATGATAACTCACGCTGCGAAAAGTTTGCGGAGTGGATATGTTCTCGCGAGTCATTGTTTAGATTTGGCTTAGATGTAAGTGGCTGGATGTTACCGACTCTGATTGGGGGAGCTTTAAGAAATAAATATAGTTTTTATGAAGCGCTTTTTCAGACTGGATTAGAGATATTTGGTATGGGTTTTGCTACAAGTTTTACAAAATTAGCAAGTAAAATCTCTGCTCTTTTGCATCTTAATCAAGATGACAGAAAGAATTTTAGTAATTTTGTTTTGTTTGGCTTGAATGATTTAGAGTCTGCCGAAAAAATGCAATCCTCTGCAAGCCGCATACTGACTGAAGAAACGAATGATCTAAATTTTTTAGCTGGTATGTCTTCTGAGCTTAGTCCCGCTAAAGCCCAAAAAATAAATGACCGCATCGATGATTTGAAGAAATTTTTTACTAATTTTAAATCTAATCCTGATCAGATTGAAAGAATAAAAAAATTTAAGCGGTCTATGATACTGATAGATAGTACATTCCAGAGTGTTTTATGGGGCGGTTATATGTTTTATAATCGTCTGTTTCGCAAATATATTTTAGGGCAAGATCGTTTTACAGGCACTAAAGCTTATATAGATAACGAAGAGAGTAAAAAAGTCGGTGATAGTACACCTTTGTCTTGGATACAAAAAATAGGCATTGGATTTTCTATGTTCTCAGCTCCTTTGGTGAATTTTTGTCTTTTTAAATATCAAGATTCCCAAAAAACCCCAACACCCAAAAACTCTTGGTTACAGATGATAAAAAATCAATGGGATGTTACGCATGGTTTTTACCCTAAATTGGGATTATTATGGTCTTATTGTTTTTTGCCTGTTACTTTAGGCTCGATATTTGCCGCTCAAGGCAAATCTGAATTAATAGAGAACGTTCTGACTCAGCTTACCATGGGTAATTCATGGTTTTTTGGGCATAGAGTTACTAATGGTTTGCTTGCTAAATTTGCTGATAATAAAATTTCAAAACAGCATAATGTCGAGCCAGGGATTTTAGTGGATCCAGAATATTTACATCATCCTTTCCCGGAGCCTGCTAAAATTCAGCATGTAATAAATCGTTCCCAAGCTAGTCCTGGTCTAGAAAAACAAGCTCGCAAATCGCACGCTAATGTTTTATACTCTGGGTTTTTATTACACTCATCTTTTGTGCTGGCAATAAGGCTTTTAATCAATATGTTTACTAAGTGGCGAGTTGAAAAATCTATAGCAAAATAATTTTGGTATGTTATTCTAGAGTTCTGTACAACAGTTTATTAATATTAGAATAAAACCCATGAAAACTATAAAAATTATCGGTGGAGGTTTAGCAGGCACAGAATGTGCTTGGCAACTAGCTCGCGGTCTTGCTTATAATAATTTACACGATTATCTAATAGAGCTTTATGAAATGCGTCCTGTTCAAAAAACTCCAGCTCATCACACTGATAATCTTGCTGAGCTAGTTTGCTCAAACTCTCTTGGCTCAGAGTTCTTGACGACTGCACGCGGAGTGCTTATCCACGAGATGCAGGCTTTTGATAGCTTAATTATAAGATCTGCTCTTCGCTCAAAAGTTCCTGCTGGACAGGCTTTGGCAGTAGATAGAATTGTTTTTGCTCAAGAAGTTACTAATTCTATAAACTCTCTGCCTCTAATAAAAATTATTCGCCAAGAATTCACAGCTAAGGATCTTGAAAATATTTCTGCTGATGATATTCTTGTAATCGCTAGCGGCCCGCTTACAGCGCCGTCTCTAGCAGATGGAATAAATAAGCTTTTGTCCCAGAATCAAAATCCCCACAATATATTTCTACATTTTTTTGATGCCGCGGCTCCCATCGTAAATGAAGAATCAATAGATATGAATATTGCTTTTCGAGCCTCACGTTACGATAAGGGTCTGCAAGAGGGTTCTGAGGGTGATTATATAAATTGTCCGTTTTATTCTAAAACTGATTTTGAAAATTTTTATCACTCTTTAATAAGTGCGGAGCGTGCTCCACTTAAGGATTTTGAAAAAGAGTCTATGAGATATTTTGAAGGCTGTATGCCTGTGGAAGCAATTGCTGAGCGTGGCATGAAGACTCTTACTTTTGGTCCACTAAAACCAGTCGGATTGCGTGATTCTCGTTATCCTGACAAGAAGCCTTATGCTGTGGTGCAGTTGCGTCAGGATAATGTAGTGGGCTCTCTTTATAATATGGTCGGTTTCCAGACCAATCTTAAGTGGGGAGAGCAAAAGCGAGTTTTTTCTATGATCCCTGGTCTTGAGAATCTTGAAATAGTGCGCTACGGAGTTATGCACCAAAATATTTTCATCAATTCCCCTCTGTTCCTGGACGCTAATCTAAATCTGCGTTTTAACTCTAAGATTTATTTTGCTGGTCAAATCACTGGAGTCGAAGGTTATACAGAGAGTGCCGCTACAGGAATAGTAGTAGCGCGCGCGATTATCGCTCAGCTAAAAGGTCTAAAACCCTCTCCGCTAGCTCGAGATACTATGCTTGGTGCTTTGTGTCACTATGTCAGTCATGCTGATCCTAAAAACTTTCAGCCTATAAATTCTAATTGGGGTTTACTAAATCCTGAACCTGAAAAATTAGATTCTAGTTTGCGAAAAAACAAAAAACTTAGATATGAATATTTCGCAAACAAAGCTCTAGCTTCTATGAAAACTGAAGTCGAGGCATGTTTATCGGTGTAAATTGTGGCTGAGCCTTAAACTCTTGCTTTGTATTATAATCTTTAAACTCCCCATCAGTAGTGGCTTTTGTGGTGTTTACATAGTAGTAATTAGCAAAATTATTTAAAGCTAAACTAAAGTGACTCATTATATTAGCGCTAGCGTCACCGACAAAAGATTTAGCAAAATCAAAACCAGAAACCCCAAGATATAATATTGCAGAAATTTTATTATTGATATCAGGGTGAATAAATTTAGCCCAGTCGCAACCCACTCCACCAGCGTTTCTAAAGAAAGAAGCTAGCTTGCCGATAGGACTGCTATGGTTGTTACCTGCAAAAAATCCAAGTATCGCTCCCAAGAAATTACCCCAAGCACAGAAAAACATGGAATGTCCTTGTTCTTTTGAAGGATTTACAAATACCTTAGGGTTCTTGCTGATAAAAGGCAATCCCTGAATGGATTCTAGGCACATTTCTTTAAAGGCAGAGAAATTTCTTTTGAGATCTTCGCCAAGAGATTGAGCTGGTGCTAAGTGCTTGAGTTTGTGTCTTTGAGCTTGTTCCATCATGGTAAGTCCGCTACTAATTCCCGAAGCTGAAAAAACTGATTCAAGCGGCACAAAAGGCACTATCACTGAATAAGCTAAGCGGGCTAAGCCTTCCCATGCGCGTTTGCCTGCAAGTGCTTCGATGCCTTTATAAGTGTAATTAGCGACATTGACGGCTTTTGAGAGAGTTAAAGAATATTTATCAATAAAATCTGCAAGAGATTTAGGTAAAATAAATTTACCAAGTTTACTTAAGCCAGCAAGCAAATGCATTACTGAAGCGCCTCCGTAGCCTAAGACTGGTAATTGGTCTCGCACAAAAGATTTTTTACTTTTTTTGATTTGAACCGGTTGATTCAGCGCGCTTATTGCTTGTGGATCGAAGGGTGCTTCGTATTCATGTTCTAAAGCGGGATTTGGCGCCGAGCTTACTTGCGCGGTGGCTTCGTGAAGATTTTTACTAGGACTTGCTAGAAGTCCTTCGCTACTTGCGTAAGATTTTTCTTGATCGGCATTGAGCTGATCAAAACCTTGATACGGCCCTAAATTTAGAAGTGGTGCTTGCTTTATTTCCATTAATTTTTTTAAGCCATAGTTATTGTCTTGATATATTATAGCACGCGGGTAAATACCTAATTTCATAGCATAAGACATTGTCTACGAATTATTCAAAATTCTAAATAATATCTCACTTTCCATCACCACTGCCGAGAGCCACAAAAAACTGTTAATCTAAAAATATGACAGAAACAATCACTGACTTCCGCATCGAAAAAGACACTATGGGCGAGATGAAGGTCCCCATGGATAAATATTACGGTTGTCAAACAGCGCGCTCGTTGATGAATTTTAAAATTGGCAAGGATAAAATGCCAGTCGAGTTAATTAGAGCTTTTGGAGTGCTCAAAAAGGCATCTGCATTGGTAAATGCTGATCTCGGTCTTCTTGATCCCCAAAAAGCAGAGCTAATCGCTAAAGCTTGCGACGATGTGATTGACGGTAATCTTGATGATCACTTCCCGCTTGTGGTTTGGCAAACTGGCTCAGGGACACAATCTAACATGAATGTCAACGAGGTCATCGCCAACAGAGCTATTGAGCTTGCTGGCGGAGTGATGGGTTCTAAAAATCCAATTCATCCTAATGACGATGTAAATATGTCACAGTCATCTAACGATACTTTCCCAACAGCGATGCATATCGCTTCTGCGACTTATACACTTTCTAGATTAGTTCCAGCGGTTTCTCGCCTGAAAGACGCTCTAAATGCTAAGTCTGTGGCTTTTGAAAATATTGTAAAAATCGGACGCACTCATCTTATGGACGCAACGCCGCTTACTCTCGGGCAGGAATTTTCTGGTTACACGCAACAGCTCATAAAATCAATATCTCGCTTAGATATGGTTTTGCCAGATTTGATGGAGCTTGCTCTGGGCGGAACCGCTGTAGGAACGGGTTTGAACACTCATCCACAATTTGCTGTAAAAGTCGCAGAGAAAATTTCTGAAATTACTGGTTTTAAATTTAAAACAGCTCCAAATAAATTTGAATCTCTAGCCGCTCACGACGCACTCGTGATGGCACATGGCGCGCTTAAGACCATCGCTGTTAGTTTGATGAAGATCGCAAATGACATTCGCCTACTGGGTTCTGGACCACGGTGCGGAATCGGTGAGCTTAATTTACCCGAAAACGAACCTGGTTCATCAATTATGCCTGGTAAGGTGAATCCTACTCAAAGCGAGGCTATGACTATGGTCTGCGCCCAAGTGATGGGTAATGATGTGGCTGTTAATATCGGCGGTTCTAACGGACATTTTGAGCTGAATGTTTTTAAGCCATTGATAATTTTTAATTACATGAATTCTGCAAGGCTGCTTGCTGATGCTTGCGAAAGCTTTACAGAGAACTGTGTGATTGGCATTGAGGCTAATGAAGAGAACTGCAAGAAGAATTTAGAAAATTCTCTCATGCTTGTAACAGCTCTCAATAAGCACATTGGCTATGATAACGCCGCCAAGATCGCTAAAAACGCGCATGCAAAAGGTCTCACTCTGCGCCAATCTGCTATTGAGCTTGGCTTGCTCACTACAGAGCAATTTGATCAATGGGTTAGAGCGGAAGATATGCTTGGCCCTACGGCTTAGTTTCCTGGTAATTATCTAGATTTTTGCGTAATTCGTAGACAATGTCCCATAAGGGGTGATAAGATCATAAAGACCACGCGGAAGTAGCTCAATTGGTAGAGTACTTGCCTTCCAAGCAAGCTGTTGCGGGTTCGAGTCCCGTCTTCCGCTCCATTTTATTTAGCGGATTCCACCTCAAAACTTTATTTCAAATATTAAATTTTGCACCTAGGTATTTAGATCTAGATCATTTGGCCGATAAGTCTTAGTAATTGGGTGTGGGGAATGAAAAAATATTATCCGTTATTAGTTTATGGCTTTATGGCTATAGTTTTTAAGCCTGTAGTCTTACCATTTAAGTTATTGGGTTTTCTGGGCTCTCAGTCGGCGAAGGTAGCCGCTGGCGGGGCTAAAGCCGGACTACGAAATGTCAGTATGCAGGCTGGTTTTGTAAAACTTAGACCTTTCGATTTTAGATAATGCTCGCAGGAAATCCGTTCTAGATAAGCGTTTTGTTATTTCAAGAATAACAAGCTTCAGAAAGATTTTATAAATTCTAGCTTAAAATTTTGGACTAAATTTTAACTAGGTGATAGAATCTCACTCATGAATAAACTATTGTTATCGTTATTAGTAATCTTGATGCCAGCTGTAATGGCTTCTTGCGCAATGAACAAAACCTGCCCACCGAAAGATGAAGCAGCTACTGAGGAAACTACAGAAGTTCAAAGCCAAGAAATGGAAACAGAAACTGAAGCAGAAGCAACTGCTGAAGCTGCTCCAGAAGCTCACGCTGCAGGCCACTAAGATTAAACGAGTATAAATTTGGCGGGAGTTTCTATGCTTTCTGGGCGCGGTTATTCCTTCCAAGCAGGGACTCGAGAACTTTTTGAGTTCCTGCAAGAGTTAATTCGCTTAGCTTGTGGCTAAGTTGACGCTCGCCAAATTTCTATTTTTTAAATCTCCTATTTACTTATAATTTACGCGAAATTATCTCGCTATATTTTTTATATTCGCCACTTTTTTGGCGAATTTTTTATTTTAAACCCCCTTTTACGGCTGGTTATTTTAATTAACATTTTCCGCTAATTTCTCGGTTTTTAAATGATATAATTTTAGTGTCTTTGCTTGGAACAAGGAAAATAATATGAATTCAGAATTAGAGTTATTAATGCCAGGCGGTAGCTTGGATAAAATCAAATACGCGATTGCTTACGGAGCTGATGCGGTTTATGCAGGGGTCCCCAGATATAGTTTAAGGGCGCGCGAAAATGAGTTTTTTGATGGGGAGCTTGTACAGCAGGCTGTGGATTTTGTGCACGCGCGGGGCAAAAAAATCTACCTGACTTGCAATATATACGCGCATAATAACAAGATCAATGGTTTTATGTCGGCGATGACAGAGATGATGTCTTTTAAGCCCGATGCTTTTATTATGACTGATCCAGGGCTGATTGCTCTGACTAAGGAGAAATTCCCTGATGCGGTGATTCACTTGTCGACTCAAGCGAATAATACTAACTGGGCGCAGGCGAAGTTTTGGCGTGACTATGGCGTCAAGAGAGTGATTCTGGCGCGCGAATTGAACATCGATGAGATTCGCGAGATTCACGAAAACGTGCCTGATCTTGAGCTGGAGGCTTTTGTCCATGGCTCTATTTGCATGGCTTATTCTGGAAGATGTCTTTTGTCAAATTATTTGAGCTACCGTGATGCCAATCAAGGTACTTGCTCGCACACTTGTCGTTGGGGCTTCAAAGTCAATGTTAATGATAAACCCGGCGATGATGTGGTCACAGATTATATTCCGCTAGATGGAGATTTTTACTTGGAAGAGCGTGAGCGTCCTGGTGAGATGATGCCTGTTGATGAAGATGAGTACGGCACTTATATCATGAACTCAAAAGATCTCTGCGCGATCGATTACATGGCCCAACTTCGAGATGCTGGGGTTATAAGTTTTAAAGTCGAGGGGCGCAACAAAACTGAATATTATGCTTCCTTGGTGGCGCGCGCTTATAGACGTGGTCTTGATGCGATGGCTGACGGTAAACCTCTGCCAAAAGAGCTCAGAGACTGGATGCTAGCTGAGGTCAGCACTACTGCTAATCGTGGTTTTATTCCTGGATTTTATGCGCGCAACGCGCGAGCGGCGGCTCAAGAGCTGGAGCGTTCTCACTGCGTGCAGACTCATTTATATGCTTGCCGTGTGGTTAATTACGACCCCTCAACCCAAGTCGCTGAGCTGGAAGTAAAAAATCGTTTTGACAAGGGTGATACTCTTACTTTTATTACTCCAGATAGAGAATTCCAGATGGTTGTCCAAGAAGCTTACTATAAGGGGCATCCAGAGGCTTTGGAGTTTTCTAGTCGCGCTTGGAATAATTCCAAAAAAGAATTTAACGCAAATCAGATAAAACCCACTGATCATGCTCATGGTGGCGGAGAGAATGTTTTTGTAAAACTCAGTCAGGATCTGGGTTCTGACTGGTCTACAGCGATAGTACGTATGCCTTATAAAGAGGCTGTCAGCCTAAGACAAAGAACACCAGTTGCGGTGTCTTAAACATTAGGTCGCTGGGTTTTTGAGTGGCTCAACCAGTGAGCTGTTTCGTAAACTATAATATTAAGCGGATGCAATTTTCGTTTAGAGACAAGATTTTTAGCGCTAAGTTTTTGGGCTTGGTGGTTTTTGCTTTTTTGTTTTTGATTTATGGGACTCATAGCTACCCGCTTTTTAGTCTTGATGAGGTGCGCTACGCCGAAACAGCGCGCGAAATGATAGAGAGAAACGATTATATAAGCCCTTTTTGTAATTATGTTCTAAGACCAGAAAAACCAATATTGTTTTATTGGTTAGAAATTTTGGCTTTTAAAGTTTTGGGTTTTTCTGAATTATCTGCTCGCTTGCCCTCGGTGTTTATGGGCACTTTTACGGTGGCTATGGTTTTTTTGCTGGCGGAGTATTTTGGTTTTGGGTTGTTTGCCGGTCTTGTAACCCTCACTAGCATTGAGTTTGCGGTAGTATCAAAACTATCAATCACCGATATGACTCTAAATGCTTTTATTACAGCTACTTTGATATGTCTCTTTTTTACTTATGTTTTTTGGCGTGCTGGAGATTATGCGGGCGCTGGTGTTTTGGCGAGCTCGGATGTTTCGGCGAGCGCTGGGGATTCTGCGCGCGCGCAGGGATTTACAAAAGCGCGAAACTTTTTGTTTTTGGCGGGAGTGTTTAGTGGTCTTGGTTGTTTAGCCAAGGGTCCTGTTGCGCTTGCATTGCCGGGTTTAGTATTTTTGGTTTTTTTAGTAGTTCAGCTAAAATTCCTATGCTTCCTAAAAGCCTTTTGGCGAGAGCTTTTGCAGACTCTAGTGATTTTTTTGGTTTTGGTTTTGCCTTGGTTTTTGGCTGTGCATATGGCAACTGATGGCGAGTTTACTAGAAGATTTTTTTTCCAAGAGAATATAGATAGGTTTCTTGCTGTTAAGACTGGGCACTCAGCGCCTTGGTTTTATTATTTGCCGGTGTTTATGGTGGGTTTTATTCCTTGGATTTATTTTTTTCCGCAGACTTTGGGTTTTGTTTTTTCGGAGTTAAAATCTGGATCTAAGAATCCAAATTCGGGCGCTAAAAATGATTTATTAGTTTTTTGTTGTTTGTGGTTTGCTGTGATCT
>Ga0315901_10004967_pt1 | contig 16370 bp, 13 predicted proteins | sample LakEriMetagenome_10_FD_203761 | JGI IMG/M metagenome (GOLD analysis project Ga0315901, IMG submission 203761) | Freshwater fungal communities from buoy surface, Lake Erie, Ohio, United States - Buoy 2 MA116 | ecosystem: Environmental > Aquatic > Freshwater > Lake | place: USA: Lake Erie, Ohio...
CTCTCGAACTACGACCTCGACCCCGCCACGCGGCAGGCCGCCGACAAGATCATCTACAACCTCGACATCAACGGCTATCTGCCGATGCCGCTCGAGGAGCTCGTCGATCCCGAAGGCCCGCCCGATCAGGCGACGCAGCTGAAGCAGCTCGAGGCGGCCCTACGGATCGTGCAGAGCATGGATCCGGCCGGCGTGGCCGCCCGCGACCTCAAGGAATGCCTCCTGCTCCAGATTCCCGCGTCGTGGCCGCATGCGGGGCGGCTACGGCGGCTCGTGAGCGACCACCTGGAAGACCTCGCAGCCAACCGCCTGCCGCTCATCGAGCGGCGGACCGGCTTCTCGCTCGAAGAGATCGAGCGGCTGCGGGAGGAGTTGCACGGGCTGCAGCCCAAGCCGGGGGCGACGTTCACGGCCCCGATCGTGCCGCCGGTGAAGCCCGACGTGTTCGTGGATCAGGCTCCCGACGGGTCGTGGAAGGTGCGGCTCGAGGACATCGACCTGCCGAACCTGCGGATCAGCCCCATTTATCGGCAAATGCTCCTGTCTCCGGAGACGGAGCCCGCGACCCGGGAATACATCAAGCGCAAGGTCAACGCCGCCCAATGGCTCATCGAGGCGATCGAGCAGCGGCGGAGCACGCTCCTCAAGACGGCCCAGGCCATCGTCGATCATCAGACGCGGTTTCTCACGGAGGGCCCCGAGGCCATCGAACCGCTGAAGATGCAGCAGATCGCCGACCGCATCGGGATGCACGTGACGACCGTGAGCCGCGCCGTGGACGACAAGTGGCTGCAGACGCCCCGCGGCCTCTATTCGCTGCGGCGGTTCTTCGTGGGGGGCACGGTGAGCGCCGACGGCGAGGAGGTCGCCTGGGACGCCGTGCGGCTCAAGCTCCAGGAGATCGTCGACGCCGAGCCCAAGGATAAGCCCTACAGCGACGACGACCTGGTCGACGAGCTGGCCAAGCAGGGCATCACGCTCGCCCGGCGAACCGTGACGAAGTATCGCAAGGCGATGAAGATTCCGAGCTCCCGCCAGCGGCGCGACTGGAAGCTCGCCCGGGCGACGAAGGAGGCGGAGGCGGCCGCCTCCGCCGCCGGCCCCGGGGCCGATGTGTCGAGCGGGTATGACGACGACGATGAGGACCAGGGCGGGTGAGCGGTCGGGCATGCGGCCGCCGCGCCGACTTGCCGGTTTTGGCCGGGGCCGCTTAGTCTGCTCGCCATGCGTTGCCCGTTCTGCCGTGCCGACAACGACCGCGTGACCGACTCCCGTGCCGGAGACGATGGCGCCACCATCCGGCGGCGACGGGAATGCCTCGCCTGCCGCCGCCGGTTCACCACGTACGAACGGGTCGAGCGGCAGCTGCTCATGGTGTCGAAGAAGGGGGGCGTCCGCGAGCCCTTCGACCGCGACAAGATCAAGCGGGGGCTCGCCAAGGCCTGCTGGAAGCGGCCCGTCACCGAGGACGACATCGAGGGCGTGGTGACGGCGCTCGAAGGGGAACTTTACGGCACCTACGACGCCGACGTGCCGAGCCGGGTGATCGGCGAACGGCTCATGGAGCTGCTCCGCGCGCTCGATCAGGTGGCCTTCGTGCGGTTCGCCAGCGTCTACCGCGAATTCAAGGACGTTCGCGACTTCGTGGACGAGCTCGAGCCGATCCTGGCGGAAACCAACCTCCAGGACAGGGCGTAGTCGCGGCCGCGGTTCGGGGCTGTCCACGCCCCAGGATCCGGACGTTCGCTACGGCCCTCCAGGCCTCCGCTCGCTCGATTCCGACTGCGCTTCGCCATCCATGGCTTCGCTTGTCTCCATACGCCGGCTCCTGGGGCATGGACAGCCCCTCACGTTGCATCAAGCTCGGCGGTAATCACCTCGGATGCCCCCCGTCTTCTCTTCGAGGCGGATCCGCTCGACCTGCATGTCGGGATCGATCGACTTGCACATGTCGTAGATCGCGAGGGCCGCGGCCGCCGCGGCGGCGAGTGCCTCCATCTCCACGCCGGTGCGGGCGGTGGCCCGCACGGTCGTCTCGACCGCGACGGTGTCGGCTCCCTCGAAGCCGATCGACGCCTCGACCGAGTCGAGCGGCAGCGGATGACAGAGCGGCACGATGTCGCTCGTCCGCTTGGCCGCCATGATCGCGGCCAGCCTGGCGGTCGCGATCGCGTCGCCCTTCTCGAGTTCGCCGGCCCTGATCCGTCGGATCGTCTCGGGGCGGGCCCGCAGCCGGGCGGTGGCCCGCGCCGTGCGGAGCGTGACCGGCTTCCCGCCCACGTCGATCATCCGGATGCCGTGTGGTGTCGAGTTCATGCCGCTCATGATAACGGTGCCCAAAACAGCACGGGCCGGCACGCCTGGAGGCGGCCGGCCCGTGGCTCATTTCCGGTCGGGGAGGCGGCTCACACGAGCTCTTTCTTCGCACCGATCAGGGTGCGGAGCCGCTCGGCGAGCAGGGCCACGTCGAAGGGCTTCTTGAAGCTCTCGTTCACGTGGGCCCGATCGACCGTGATCTGCGAGCCGTCGTCCGGCAGCAGCGCGATCACGATCGTGTCGGCATACTCCGCGTTGCGGCGGAGGTTCTGGCAGATCTGCTGGGCGTCGATCCGGCCGATCGAGTAGTCCACCACGATGCAGTCGGGATGGAAGCTCTCGGCCTGGATGCCCGCCTCGAAGCCGCTGGCGGCCACCTGGATCTTGAACGACCGCTCGACCGGGAGGTGCTTCTTGAGGTTCTCGATGAGCACCTGGTCCTGGCCGACGAGCAGCACCTTGGCCATCGCCTCGTCCTCGAGGTCGCCCAGGGGCATGCCGTGTTCCTTGAGGAACTTGATGAGATACTCCCGCGGGATTCGCCGGTCCTGGCTGCCCGGGATCCGGTAGCCCTTGAGGCGACCGGAATCGAACCATTTGCTCACCGTACGCGGTGCGACTTTACAGATTTTGGCGACCTGGCCTGTCGTGAAAACCTTCATCACAAGACTCCCTGTGGATCTTTTGTGTCCGGAAACGTTTTGGCCAGTCCGCACCGGATCACGGTGGAACGAAGCCCCCCCGACGCGGATCGATCGCACGCATGGGGACGGCCGCGTCGTCGTGCCCCACGATGGCCGGCTGAGCGCGGCGGGGGCGTGAGAGAGCGGCCTCCACCCGCCGACACCCACGCATGGGTGCCCTCGGGCGAAGGCAGCGGCTCGCAGGATTCCCCCCCTGCTCGATGCCCCGCACCGTCCTGCCGAAGCCGGACACGTTCGTGACATCACCGTCCAGGTGGGTAGATCGAAAAAACCTGTCGTGCGACTTGAGCCGTTCTTTCGGGAGGCGCCGGTGGCACCGCCTCGTCCGTGCGTCACGATGCTGCGGAATGCCCGGAAAACGCGGCCGCGGGCTCGCTGTCAAAAAACCGCCGTCCGGGGGCACGTGCTCGCCGCCGGCGGATTTTGACGATGCGTGCTTGTTCGGAGTGGTGCGCCAACTCCGGCAGTCAAAATTCACCGTCGGCTGCGCGCGACCCCCGGCCGGCTCCCGCTTCTTGATCAGGCAGCCTTCGTGGCGGGGCGGGTCGCGGCGGCGGTGGACTCGAATCGCACGCTCACCCGCTTCGAGACGCCCGACTCCTCCATGGTCACGCCGTAGAGCGTGGTGGCCGCGGCCATCGTCTTTTTCGAGTGGGTGACCACGATGAACTGGGTCGTCGAGAGAAAGTCGCGGAGCACGCCCACGTAGCGGTCGACGTTGGCCTCGTCGAGCGCGGCATCGACCTCGTCGAGCACGCAGAAGGGGCTTGGTCGGGAGTGGAAGATGGCCAGGAGCAGGGCGACGCAGGTCATCGTCTTCTCGCCGCCGGAAAGGAGAGAGATGTTGCGGGGCTCCTTGCCCGGCGGGCGGGCCACGATCTCGACCGAGGTCTCGAGGAGGTCCACCCCCTCTTCGAGCACGATGTCGGCCTGGCCGCCGCCGAACAGCCGTTCGAACAGGTCGCGGAAGTGGCCACGGACCGTCTCGATCGTGTCGCCGAGCAGCCGCCGGCTCTCGTCGTCGATCCGCGTGATCAGCTGCTCGATCGACTCTTTCGCATTCGCGACGTCGGCGAGCTGCGTTTCGAGCGCCGTCAGCCGCGTCGTCAGTTCCTCGGCCTCGTGGAGCGCCTCGAGGTTCACCGTCGTCATCGAGGCCAGCTTCCGCCGCAGTTCCTCGATCTCGCGGTCGAGTTGGGCCCTGTCGGCGGGAATCTCGACGGGCTCGGGTTGGCCGCCGCCGGCCGAGCCGGGGGCGATCGCCGAACCGTCGGCCGCGGGATCGCCGGCGTCCAGAATGCCCGCGTCCAGGTCGATGTCGTATTCGTCCCGAATCCGCTCCACGATTCGGGCCCGACGGTGACGAGCCTCTCCGGCCTCGAGCTCGCGGGCGTGTGCCATCTCGGCCAGCCTCGCCGCTGCGGCGCGGGCGTCATCGAGCGCGCCGGCCGCCCGCCGGCGACGGTCGTCGAGCGCCTGCGCCTCGGATTCCGTCGCGACGAGCACCGCGGTCGTCCGCTCGAACGCGCTCACGGCCTCGGCATGGGCGGCACCCGCCGATAGCAGTTCGAGATCGTGTTCTGCGAACCGCCGCTCGGCGTCGCGGAGTTTATCCACGGCAGAGGCCACGTCGGCGCGGCGAGCCTCGTGAGCAGCCGCCCGGGAGGCGGCCGCGTCGCGGCTGCGGGCGAGTTTCTCCGTGGCCGTGGCCTGATCGATCCGCAACCGCTGGATCTCGTCGATGAGTTCGCTGCGGCTCCGTTCGACGGAATCGACCGCCGACTGTGCCTCGCGGACAGCGTCGAGGGCCGCGGCCAGACGGGGTTCCGTGTCGGCGAGGGTCGCGCGGGCGGCTTCGAGTGCGGCGGTCGCGGCGACGGCCCGCTCGTCGGCCGCCCGCAGATCGCGTTCGGCGGCGGCGATGGCCGCTGCGGCCGCGTCGCGGTCGCGGTGGACGCGGTCGAGCTGGCCGCGGGAGGACGTCTGGGCGTCGAGCGCCTCCTGACGCCGGGCCTGTGCCTGGCGGAGATTCGACTTGAGCGCCTCGGCCGCTTCCTGCAACGCCACGATCGCGGCCTCGCGTTCCGCGACGGTCCGGGTGAGTTCGTCCCGCCGCTGTTCGGTGGCCCGCAGCTCGGCGCGTCTCGCGACGAGACCGGAGGCAGCCGCCGGCGTGCCGATCTCGAAGCTGCCCTCCGCCGAGAGACAGTGGCCGTCCTGCGACACGAACAGCGTGCCGGCCGGCGCGGCGGCCAGGAGCGGCAGGGCATGCTCGATCCGCTCGACGACCCAGGCGCGGCCGAGCAGGCATTCGAGGAGCCGGGCCTGGCGGTCGTCGCCTGTGAGGTCGGATGATGCGAGGTCGGCCTCGAGCAGGCGATCGAGCCGGCCGACGATGCCGGGCTGTTGCGGGAGCTCGAAGGGGGGCAGCGGCCGCAGGGTGTCGGCCGCCAGGAATCCGATCCGTCCCCCGGCGGCGAGCACGTCGCGGCCGGCATCGGTCGCCGCCCAGTCGGCATGCCACCGCACGGCCTCGTCGAGTGCGTCGATCACCAGGCTCTGGGCGACGTTGTGGCCGAGGGCGCCGAGGGCTGCATCGACGAGGGGAGCCCAGGCGACGCTAGCGACGACGAGATCGGCGAGCGTGCCGGCGAGCCCCGGCACGCCGTGCGAAGCGGAACCCAGCAGCCGGCGGGCGGCGTCGGAGAGGCCGTCCTGTCGATCGACGAGTTCGCGGAGCACCGTGGCCCGCTCACGGCTGGCTTCGAGCTTGGCCTGCCAGCCGGCCAGCTCCTGCCAGGCCGCCTGGATCGACTCCGCCTGGTCGCGCTGGGCCGACTCGAGCTCCTCGACCTCGCGGCCCACGGCGGTGGCCCGGGCGGCGAGCGAGGCGAGATTCCCCTCGGAGGCCGCGACGTTCTCGGCGATCCGCGCATGCTGAAGCCGCGCGGCATCGACGACCGTGCGGGCGGCCGCGGCCGCGTTCCGTGCCTCGGCCACGCGCGTGTCGGCGAAGCCGCAGGCGGCCTCGTGCCGCAGCCGTTCCTGGCGGCACTCGTCGAGGCTGCGGGTGGCGGCCGCGAGTCGTTCGCGGGAACTGTCGGCGTCGTCGTGCGAGCCCGCCGCGGATCGCTCGCAGCCGGCCAGCCGGGCGGCGCGGTCGGCGAGTTCCGCGGCGAGTGACTCGATCGCCAACTCGGCCTCGGCGCGGGCGGCGGCGGCGAGGCGTTCATCCTGCCGTGCGGCCGACACGCGGAGCGTCGCCTGGGTGATCTCCCGTTCGAGGTCGCCGCGGCGGGCCCGCAGGAGGGCGAGCGTCGCCTCCGCGGCGGCGGCCCGCTGGGCGTCGCCGGCTACGGCGGCGCGGGCCGCGGCCAGCCGTGGGGCGAGCGACTCGAGCGCCGTGGCGACCGCCGTGGTCTCTTCGGCGGCCAGGGCGCCAGCCTCCTCGACGTCGGCGAGTTCCGTCCGCACCGCGGTCAGGGCCGCATCGACCTCCAGCACCACGGCGTCCACCTCGGCGAGGTCGCGGCCGGCGGCCGCGAGCCGCAGGGCCCGCAGCCGGTCGGTCATCTGTCGCCAGCGCCGCGCCCGGGCCGCCTGATGCTTCACCGTCTCCAGCCGGCTCGCCACCTCGCCGACGATGTCGGCGAGACGTTGCCTGTTGAGCTCGGCCCGCTCCAGCCGGCGCAGGGCTTCGGCCCGACGCGTGCGAAACTTCGTGATGCCGGCCGCCTCCTCGAACACCGCCCGCCGGTCGCGGCCCGACGCCACGAGCAGCGCATCGACGCGGCCCTGTTCGATCACGCTGTAGGCTTCCGTCGCGGCGCCGGTGCCGGAGAACAGTTCGCGGATGTCGCGAAGGCGGGAGGTCTCGCCGTTGATCAGGTACTCGCTCTCGCCGCTCCGCTGCACGCGACGGGTGATCTGCACGTCGGGGGCCGCGACGGGCAGTTCGCCGGCCGCGTTGTCGAAGGTCAGCGAGACTTCCGCGTAGTTGAGCGGCTTGCGGCTCTGCGAGCCGGCGAAGATGACGTCGGTCATCTCCTTGCCGCGGAGGCTGCGGACCGACTGCTCCCCGAGCACCCACTTGATCGCATCGACGACGTTCGACTTGCCCGAGCCGTTCGGGCCGACGACGACGGTGATGCCCTCGGGGAACTCGAACCGCGTGCGGTCGGCGAAGCTCTTGAAGCCGAAGAGTTCCAGGGCCTTGAGCCTGGTCATGAGGCCTCGTCCGCGAGCGGTTCCCCGCGGGCGGACGCGGTCGGATCGTCGGCGTCCGCGGGGATGTCGCGCGCTTGTCGGGACGCCTCCTCGTGGATGCTCTCGCGGCCGTCGAAGTCGTGGGGCACGGCGTCGAAGGCGAGCCGGCTGGAAAGGGCGTGTCGGCCGCTGGCCTGCTGCAGGAACTGCACCACGTCGGGATAGGTTCCACCCGATTCGATGATCGCCCGCACGATCGCGTCGGCGGTCGCATCGACCTCCGTCGACTGGTCACGCTCGCCGGCGGCGAACCGGCTGACGCGGGCCTGCGAACCTTCGACGACGACCACGATCGACCCGCCAGCCTCTGCCCGCAGGCCGTCGGCCACGGGATGATCGGTGCCGAAGAACACGATCTCGGGTCGGTAGCTCCGCGTGACGTGCACCAGCGGCGGCCCCTTCACGTCGAGCACGTGGAGCGAGCAGGCATCGCCGAGCCGCTCGCCGCGGACGAGCGGAAGGTTGCGATCCATCTTCCAGAGGGCGCGGAAGGCGCCGTAGCGGGTTTCGGCGCTGGCGCTGGCGAGCAACGATTGCAGCGCGTCGATGCCGTTTGCATCGTCGAGCACGCCGAGGGCGGCCAGGGCAGCGGGGCGGGCGCTGCGGAGCGTGCGGGCCGCTTCGGCGAGGTGCGGGGCGGCGACCGATTCGCCCAGATAGGCGAGGGCTTCGGCGGCCGCGAATCGAATTTCGGGATCCTTCGAATCGAGCGCCTCGCGGAGGGTCGGGATCGCGTCCTTGCCGATCGCCTCGAGCCGCAGGGCGGCCGTGGGCGCGGTGACCGGATCGGCGAGCTGTCGCGAGAGCAACTGAAGCCGCGCGTGGCGTCCCTCCGGCGGCTCGATCACCGCCACGCTCTGCACCACCCGCAGGTAGCGGCCGAGGTTGTGCCGGTAGACGGGGGGCACCTCCAGGGCGATGTAGCGGTCGGTCCGCGGCGTGGCGACGCCCCGCTTCGAACCCTTGATCACGGCGTGGAACCGACGGTTGATCCAGTCGCCCAGCCGCTTGGACATCGCGAACGAGCGGTGTTCCGACGCGAGCACGAGCCCCAGCTCGCGGTCGGTGAGCGAGATGCCGCCACCGGGCACTCGAGCCCGCAGTTTCGATTTCGAATCGCGGGTGCCGTCGGCCACGGGATCGACGAGCACGGGGCCCGTCGCGAGGCCGAGTTCGTGCCCGTCGCGGATCGTGTTGCCGAGCACCGCCATCTCCGCGAGACGCGTCTCCATCAGCCAGCCACTTTCGAGGCTGGTCGTCTCGTTGTCGGGCGGCACCTCGAGGTAGACGTCGAACCGATCCCCCTTGCGGACGCCGGGGGGCAGGAATCCATGAACCCAGACGAGCGACGTGCCGGGGGAGGCGAGCAGCCGATTGGGCTCAACTACGCCGCGAGATTGCATGTCGGCCAGGAGCACCTGTCGCTGCGGTCCCGGCGGCGGGTCGCTGCCGGTGTTGGCCAGGCCCGTGACGAGCGCCGCATGCTCGATCCGCTTCGTGCCCAGCCCCCACGGGGCCGCGTAGTCGCCGACGAGCCGTGTGCTCGCGTCGAGCTTCGCCAGCGCCTCGATCTCGGGGGACTGGCTGCGGATCGCCGAGCCGGCGCAGCCAACGAGCGCGACGGCCGTCACCATGGCGGCGAGCGAGCAGACTCGGGTTGCGGGGCGGGGGGGCATGGGAGGCGGGAAAGTAGGAGCGGGCGTCGCGCCGGTCAAGATGGGTATTCGGGAGTTGCAAACGGGGCAGGGCAGTCCCCGGGCTTCCGCCCGGGGCTTCTTTCGACCAAAGGATGGCTTGGAGGGTGACTGGACGCTTGCTAGGGTTCGCCCCCCATGACCGCACCGACCGCTGGAGAACGGACCGTGACATTCCCGTCGACCGCCCTGGCCGGCATCCACGTGCGCTGGATGATCCGCCGCGACATGCCCGAGGTGCTCTTGATCGAGCGCGAGGCGTTCGAGTTTCCCTGGTCGGACGAAGACTTCACCCGCTGCCTGCGGCAGCGGAACTGCATCGGCATGGTGGCCGAATACGCCGACTCGGTCGTGGCATTCATGATCTACGAACTGCACCGCTCGCGGCTCCAGATCCTCAACTTCGCGGTGCTGCGGTCGCACCGCCGGCTCGGCATCGGCACGCAGATGATGCGGAAGCTCGTGGCGAAGCTGGCTCCCGAACGCCGCGGCCGGATCGCGCTGGAGGTGCGGGAGACGAACCTGCCGGCGCAGCTCTTCTTCAGGACCGCGGGCTTCCGCGCGACCTCCGTGCTCAAGGACTTCTATCAGGACACGACGGAAGACGCGTATCTGATGGAGTTCTCGCTCGAGGCCGAATCGGAGCGCTCAGTGCCTCGCCGGCTGGCCGGCTGACGCAATCGCGCCGATCGCCGCCACACGCCGCTGCAGGCGGTCGAGCACGTCGGCGTGTGACGAGCCGGCGGCGAATGTCGTGAGCAGCGGCGCCCCGGCGGGAATCGACGCGCCGGCGCAGGGGACGTCGGCGAGCGGCGGCCAGTCGCGCTCCGCATCGAGAAGCGGGTGGCAGGCTGTCTGCATCGCGGCGATGTCGGCAGGGTCGATCCGCAGGTCGCCGGCGGCGAAGAGCACGGCCTTGCCCCAGATGGTCGTCGTCGGACTCGCAGCCACCGGGCGTGGCGGCTCGGCGCCGCAGGCCGCCAGGTGCACGGCGGCGAGCGACTCGCCGGTCGCCCGCTCCACGAGCTCCATCGACGCGGTCGGCCGGGGATTGATCTCGATCACGTGCGCGCGGCCGGATGGCTCGACGACGAGGTCGGCGCCGATGAGACCGGCGAGGCCGGCGGCGGCGAACGCCTCGGCCAGGGCGTGGCCGAGCCGTTCGAATTGGTCGCGAAGCGGCGCGGCGAGCGAGGCCAGCGGCACGTCGAGCGATCCGCAATACGCCCATGGCCGGGCATGGCACCAGCCGAGGCCGACCAGTTGCCGGCTCGTTCCCCAGAGTCGCGGCTGGCCGCGTCGATCGACCACGAAGGCCGCCGCCCACGAATCTCCGGCAACGCATCGCTGCCAGATGTGCGTTTCGGGATCGCGGGGACCGGTTGCGCGATCCCAGAGGGCGATGCCTCGTCCTCCGGCGGAGGCGAGCGGCTTCACGAGAAACGAGCCGTCGCGGGGCACCGCCGACGGGGTGGTGAACGTGTCCGGAAAGCCGAGCCCCGCCCCGCGAACCACCTCGGCCAGGCGGCGATGGTCGCGAACGGCGCGGGCTGCGTCGGGCGACGTGCCGAGGAGTGGTCGGGTGCCGGCCAGTTCGGCGATCAGCCGGGGATGATTCTCGAGCGCGCCGGTGTAACACCACGGCGCCGGCGGAAACGTGGCGACGGCCTCGACGAGGCTCTCCGGGTAGTGGCGATCACGTCCGCCGACGGCCACCGCGTTCGTGGCGATCGCCCGCAGGTCGGCATCGCCGAACAGATCCGCGGCATGCACCGACCATCCGGCTCGCTCCGCCGAGCAGGCGAGGCTTCTGACGCTCGCGCCCACGAGCACCAGGTTCGGCGGCACCGCCCTGCGGCTTGTCGTCATGGGGGAAAATGGTATCCTGCCGGGCCAGTTTCGAGGCAGAATTCCATACTTAGGGAGAGTCACACGATGTCGATGTTCATTGGTGAAGCGCTGGCTGGTGACGGGAACGAGATCGCCCACATCGATCTGCTGATCGGCAGCAAGGACGGCCCGGTCGGCGTGGCGTTCGCCAACGCCCTGGCCCGCCAGAGCGAAGGCCACTCGAACCTCCTGGCCGTGCTCACCCCCAACCTCGCCGTGAAGCCCGCGACGGTCATGATCACCAAGGTCACGATCAAGGGGGCCAAGCAGGCCGTGCAGATGTTCGGCCCCGCCCAGGCCGCCGTGGCCAAGGCCGTGGCCGACAGCGTGGCCGCTGGCGTGATTCCGAAGAGCGAGGCCGAGAACCTCGTGATCGTGTGCGGCGTGTTCATCCACTGGCTCGCCGCCGACGACAAGAAGATCTACGACTACAACTACAAGGCCACGATGGACGCCATCTCCAACGCCATGAAGGGCAAGCCCACGGCCGACGAGATGATCGCCGGGAAGGACAAGGCCGCCCATCCGTTCAAGGGCTTCTAGTTTTTACGGCGGCGGGGCCATCCATGGCCCCCGCCGCCTTGGCCTGCCGCGGGTGCAGCCGAGGTGCACCCGGGCAGGCGGCGGCCGCACGTGCCGGGCGAGATTCTTCATGCCGAAGCGAATTCTGATCCAGCTCGATTGTGATCCGCAGCCGAGCACGTTCGATGCCGTCGTGGCCGTCGATGCCGGCGCCGACGTCCTGCTCCGCCACGGCGGAGTCACGCCGGAGAACGTGGTGCCGCTCGTGCATGGCGGGATGTTCACCCGCGGCGGCGCGGATCTCGCCTCCACCGCGATCTTCATCGGCGGTTCGGACGTGCCGACGGCCGAGGCGGTCGCGGCGCGGGTGCGGGACACGTTCTTCGGGCCGGTGCGCATGGGCGTGCTCGTCGATCCTTCGGGGGCCAACACCACCGCGGCCGCTGCCGTCGTGGCCGCGGCCCGGCATCTGCCGATTCAACCCGGTGAGAAGCCGCAATGCCGGGCGCTGGTGCTCGGTGGAACGGGACCCGTGGGGCAACGGGTCGCCCGGCTGCTCGCCCGCCGCGGAGCGGCCGTGAGCGTGGCCTCGCGAAACCTGAAGCGAGCCGAGGAGGTCGTCGGCCGGATCGCGGCCGTCGTGCCGCAGGCGGCGGTGTCGCCGGTGGAATGGACGGGCGTGGTGCGGCCCGACTCGGCGCTGGCCAAGCTCGTCGAGCAGGTCGACCTGATCGTCGCGGCCGGGGCGGCCGGTGTGAAACTGCTCGACGCGCCGGGGCGGGCCCTGGCCCGTGCGGCGAAGGTGATCATCGACCTCAACGCCGTTCCGCCATCGGGCGTCGAGGGGATCGTCGCGAACGACAAGGCCCGGGTCGACGGGGCTGCGGTCGTCTACGGCCCCCTCGGGGTCGGCGGCACCAAGATGAAGATCCACAAGGCGGCGATCGGGAAAATCTTTTCCCAGCCCGACGCGTTCCTCGACGCCGAAGACCTGCTCGCCCTCGGCGAGCAGGTGTAGCCTCAGCGTTTCTTGGGCTTGTCGCGGCCGAGCAGGGCGGTGATCGCGATCAAGATCGTCGTTCCGACGAGCAGCATGATCAGGTTGCGGCGGCCGCGACGGATCCGCTTCTCCTCGTCGGTGAGCCGCCGAAGCTCGAGCGTGCCCTCCTCCGTCTCGACGGTGAGCGTGGGCTCGCGGAACTCCATGTCGCGGTGCCGCTCGACGGGCTGGGAGGCAGACTCGGTCAGTGACGTGGCCATCTCCCGCCATGCCGGATCCGCCCCGGCTGCGGAGGCTCCCTGGGCGGCCGAGCTGCGGGCCACCGCGGGAGGCGGCGGGGGCATCTCCGGCTCGGGCACCAGAAACCGTCCGTCGCAGACCGGACAGACCGCGAGAGCGCCGACGAGGTCGTCGCCGACGGCCAGGGCCGCCGCGCATTTCGGACAGGCGACCGCGAAGAGTTCGGGCTCGGAGGCGACGTCGAGGATGTTCATGAGGCGGTCGGGGGCGACGGCGATCGATCGGCGGTCCGAACCCGTCGAGAGGCGACGGCATCGATGAGCCGGGGCATGAATCGTGCCGCCAGAGCGTAGCCCTTGGCCTGCCAGCCGGGAAGGATTTCGCGACGGCGACGTTCGAGGCCGCGGGTGATCGCAGCGGCCGCCTGCGCCGCGGGCATCTGCCGGCCGCGCGACCACGAGGCCCGCTCGCCGGCCACGAGACCCTGCCAAAACTCCGACTGTGTCGGCCCGAGGCTGGCCAGGAGCACATCGATGCCGTGCGGGGCGAGTTCGATCCGCAATGTGCCTGCCAGCGATCGGAGCGCCGCCTTGGCGGCGCAGTACTCGGCGTGCCAGGGCAGCGGGTGATAGCCGAGGATCGAACCCACGAGCACGATCGCCGGATCGCCGCCCCGCTCGAGCAGCGGCAGGCAGCGGTGCACGAGGTCGGCCGGCGCATGAAAATTGACGGCGAAGATGCGGTCGAGCGTCTCGGGCGAGGCATCGCGAAACGGGCCGACCGCGCCGCTGCCCGCCACGCACGCGCAGACGTCGAGGCCGCCGAGGCGTTCGGCGGCGAGTTCACAGAGCCGGTGTCGGAACGCGGGGTTCGTGACGTCGCCGGCCTCCGTGAGCACCTCGCCGGCGGTCGCCTCGCGGGCCAGGCTCTCCAGGCGGTCGGCCCGCCGTGCCGTGGCGAGCACGCGGGCGCCGCGGGCGGCGAGGTGCAACGCCAGCGCCCGGCCCACGCCCGATGAACCGCCGGTGACGAGCACCCGCAGACCCGTCAAGCGGCGCAGTCCGCTGCGGCGAACGCTTGGAGGAAGCGGGGCGGGCATGGGCCGATGGCTCACGAGGTGGAGAGCGGGCTCTCGGCGACGGGGGCGGCCGGATGAACGTGCGGCCGTACGGTCGCTTCGGCCGGATCGATCCTGCCGAGAAGCGCCGCCGGGATGCGGCAATGGACGACCATCTGCTCGTCGTGGAACTGCCGCGAGAGCACCTCGCCGTGTCGGCCGAGCCAGGCGAGGAGCCGGCCGTTACCGGCGGACGTCTGCACGTCGATGTCGCGGAAGCTCCGGCCGAGACAGTCGCTCACGGCGCGAGCGAGCTGCGGCAGACCGGCGCCCGTGCGGGCGGCGATGCCGATCGCGTGCGGATACCGGGCGAGCAGCCGGTCGCGGGCCGGCGCGTCGGGAACGGCGTCGAGCTTGTTGAGCACGAGCAGCGTGTCCTTCTCGTCGACGCCCAGTTCCTCGAGCACGCTGCGCACCGCCGCGATCTGGGCGTCGACGAGCGGGCTCGAGGCGTCGGCCACGTGGAGCAGGAGATCGGCCTGTCGCGTCTCTTCGAGGGTCGCCTTGAAGCTCGCGATCAGCCGGTGGGGCAGGTCGCGGATGAAGCCGACCGTGTCGCTGAGCAGCACCGGCCCCCAGCCCGGCAGCCGCCAGCGGCGGGTGCGGGTGTCGAGCGTGGCGAAGAGCTTGTCTTCGGCGAGTTCGGCGGAGCCGGTCAGCGCGTTGAGCAGCGTGCTCTTGCCGGCGTTGGTGTAGCCGACGAGCGACACGGTCATGTGCTCGTGCCTCGCGGCCACCTGCCGCTCACGGCGGCCGTGGATGGCGAGTAGTTCCTGCGAGAGATCGTGGATCCGCTTCTCGACGAGCCGGCGGTCGACCTCGAGCTGCTTCTCGCCCGGGCCGCGCATGCCGATCCCCATCTTGAGCCGTGAAAGGTGGGTCCACATCCGCTTGAGTCTCGGCAGCGAATACTCGAGCTGCGCGAGTTCCACTGCGAGCCGGGCCTCGTAGGTTCGGGCCCGGGCCGCGAAGATGTCGAGGATCACCTCGGAGCGATCGAGCACCTTCGCCTCCAGCGCCTGCTCGAGATTCCGGGTTTGGGCCGGCGAGAGGTCGTTGTCGAAGATCACGACGTCGGCGTCGTGGTGCTTCACGAGTGCCAGCAGCTCCTGCACCTTCCCCTTGCCGAGATAGGTGGTCTGGTCGGGGCGGTCGCGCCGCTGCGTGAGTTCCGCGACCACCGTCGCACCCGCCGTGGAGGCGAGGCCCGCAAGTTCCTCGAGCGGATGCTCCGGGTCGGCCGGCGCGTCGAGAAACACGCCGACGAGCACCGCCCGCTCGCTCTGCACGCCCGTGGTGCGAATCCGCTCCTTCAATCCTCGTCCTCCGGGTTCCAATCGGCGGAGTCGTCCGCCGCCGCGGAGCCGTCGCCGCCCGCGAGTTGGCGACAGCTCTCCCACCGCCGGGTGTCGAGCAGCCCGTCGGCCACCGCGTCCTTCACCGCGCAGCCCGCCTCGTGGTGGTGGGTGCAGTCGGGGAACCGGCAGAGGTTGGCCACGGGGCGGATGTCGCGGAAGGCGCTCGGCACCTCCGCCGGCACTGTCTGCCAGAGCGCGAACTGTCGCACGCCCGGCGTGTCGACGAACGTGCCGCCGAAGCGATGCGGGAGCAGCCGCGCCGTCGTGGTGGTGTGGCGGCCCTTCTCGTTCTCGCGGCTGACCTCGGCGACGGGGAGCGAGAGATCGGGGTCGAGGGCGTTGAGCAGCGACGACTTGCCGACGCCACTCTGTCCGACGACGGCGGTCACCCGTCCGCGGAGTTCCGCCCGGAGCCGGTCGAGTCCCAACCCCGTGCGGGATGAGCAGAGCACGACCGGATAGCCCATGCGAGCGAATACCCCGGCGAGCGGCACGAGTGTTCCCGGCGGCACGAGGTCGGCCTTGTTGAGGCAGATGAGCGGCCGGATGCCGGCCGACTCGGCGGCCACCAGTAGCCTGTCGATGAGCGCCGGCTTGAGGTCGGGCTGGGCGGCGCTCCCCACGATGAACACCTGGTCGATGTTGGCCACGATCACGTGCCGTCGGCCCCGACTGTCGCGCGACAGCGAGCTGCGTCTCGGCTCGACCGCCTGGATCACGCCGGTGTCACCCTCGCCAGCCACCTGCACCCAATCCCCCGCCGCGACCGGATGCCGCTGGTCGGTGGCGAGGCTGCGGAGCACCCGGCTCGTCGTGCATCGCACCACCCGCCCTGCGTCGGCGGCGACGAATGTCTCGAGGCCATGCACGTTGAGCACCTGGCCGCGCCAGGTGGCGCGGCCGGCGGGGGCGACGGCCATTCCATCGACGTCACCCGGGGCGACGTGTCCCGCGCGAACTGTCCGCTTCCGCGTGAGTTCGCCTTTCCCGGAAATCCTCTCGCCGCTGGGATGGTCGAGGTCGCCGTCGAGATCACTGGAAAGCGCGCGAGTCAGATCACCGGAACGACGGCGAACGCTGCGGTTTTTGCGAAACTCGATCCGGACCTTGCGGGGTTCTCCCATGCGAGAAGTGTAGCAAGCGGGCTCGTCTACGGGCTTTATCGTCCCGTCGCTTCCGCTCCGGGCTTCCATGAAGCGAGGGCCTCGAGAAGCCCCGGGCGGCAGCCCGGGGACTTCGACGTGCTCAGCGGCGCGGTTGCCG
>Ga0315901_10004968_pt1 | contig 16363 bp, 17 predicted proteins | sample LakEriMetagenome_10_FD_203761 | JGI IMG/M metagenome (GOLD analysis project Ga0315901, IMG submission 203761) | Freshwater fungal communities from buoy surface, Lake Erie, Ohio, United States - Buoy 2 MA116 | ecosystem: Environmental > Aquatic > Freshwater > Lake | place: USA: Lake Erie, Ohio...
TTGCATCCAGTTCACTATAGTTAGTTGGATTTGCTTTGAGATAATCTAATAGATCTTCAAAGCGCACATGTTCACGCTGAAACAGAAACATGGATGTGGTTAATTCAATTTTTCCAAGATCTCGCCCGTTGTATAAATCAAGCCGCTTGCAAAAATATCAATACCCGTTTTGGCCTCTATTTTTACGGTTAATTCGGCCAATTCTAATGAACTAAGCCCTAAATCGTCTCTTAAGTTTGTTTCAGACTGCCATTCATTCAGTTCGGCAAGTCCATTCTTTTTACGGATGCTATTGATTACATCCAAAACAAGTTGTTTTTTATTCATATATAATTTTCAAATATCTGTGGTAATTACTACTAGCCGGATTTCCAAATACCCGTGAATTATCATCTACGTCAACAACCACAACACTCCCAATACCAACGTAGGCCTTATTCCCCACTTTTAGGCCGTTACTGATAACGGATTTAGGTCCAATCCAGCAATCGTTTCCAATTGTCACTGAGCCGCAACATAAAACTCCTGAAGCAATCAGGTTATTTCTTCCAATTTGGGTAGCATGAGCGATATGACTATGACTATCGATCTTTGAATCATCATCAATTCTTGTGTCTCTGTCGAATATTCCTTTATCAACAACACAATGATGTCCCAATTCTACATTGTCACCGATAAGCACTTTTCGATTATGGATGATTCGGGTTTGAATACCGTTGATCCTTTTAAATTCAAAGCCATCCCGCCCTATCACAGTACCCACTTCAATTAAACAGTGATTCCCAATATCTACCCCGTTTTCAATTGTCACTCCCTCCATTATTCTGGTGTTGGCACCAATTGTCACTCCGTAGGGAGCAATCACAGCTGAAGGAGCAATCAGTGCTGAGGAATCTATTTTACTGGGTTCTCGTGCTTTTATTTCCTCATTTGCTATGCGATTAAACAACCTATAAAACAATTCCTTGGGATTTTCGCAAGGAATAATTCTAGCACTCACCGGATTTTTGGACAGTGCAAGGTTTTCAGGAAGAAGCAATGCAACTATATTCGGGTTGTCGAAGCCTTTTTCTGTATAAGCCTTACTTTCTGCGAAACTTAAAGTACCGGGTTCTGAAGAATTAATTAAACCAAGTTGGTGAAATAGAATACCCTTTGGTAATGTAAATCCACTTAATTCCTCGAATATTTGACTATTAGAAACTCGCAATTTTAGAATAATTGAACAAGAGGGTGGGCCTCGCCGCGTATTATGGATAATGCGACTTTATAGCCTGCCACCTGTAAATTAATGTAAGGGGTTAGTCCAGTTTTGGTAAGAGTATAAGTCATGGTGGATGCTTTACCGGTGATGTCCGGGTAAACATTCATTTTTTGCTTTAAATATTCAGTTTCCAGATTACCAAATAAATGAACCAGGCCAAGTGCAGGGTTCAATTCGAGTAAGCGGTCTGCATTAAAAAAGGAATCGCTGCCGAAATTTCTTTCTTCGGAATAGTCACAGATGTAAACGAAGTCAAGCCCGGCAGCACGTTCATATAACAAATCATTGTTTATGGTATGAATAACTTCCTTTGCTCCCATTTTCAGGAAGAATTTAGTAGCTAATTCTCCGAAGTGATCGTCCGACCAAACCAAAATATGATTACCATACACCTCATAACCTGCCTCCATAGCCATCTTCACGGCGAGTGGGCCAACATGTTCGAATACCATAATATCCGGATGATTTTCCCAAGTACCTGCTAACGGAATATTGTTTTTGATGCAGTACTCGGCATCTACATCAGAACTGCGGTATTCCCACTTTTCATACATCAAAGGAATGACAGCCCCAGGCTTCGCATATTTCAATTTATCCTCATTCAGGGGTCTCAAAAACCCCGAATTAGTAATAATATCGGCCTTTGATAAATGCTCCGTATTCAGGTTTCCCATATAAAATTCGACCCCGTCTAATCCTTGATGATTAAGAATTTCCTTAGATCGATTAATTATTGACGTTGCCGACCCAAAGCGCGTGTCTCGTGTCCATGCAAAGACCTTTTCGGCTCCGCACATTCGGGCAATTACAGGAGAATAAGCATATTCGTTTGAGCCAACTTCAGTTAAAACGGTGAGACCTGAAAGGTCCACATCTAACAATTCTATAGCTTTTCTAATTTTTTGAATCGCTCTTTTCTCCATTAAGTATTGTAATTTTCACCGTTCAAGAAAATTCGGCACCACCATTCAAAATTCATCAAGCTCCAAAGAAGAAGACGATGGTTTATATGATCCTCGGTGTGTTCTTTAACTATTCGGTGTACATAATCCGGGTTAATATATTCAGATGAAACTGACTTACTTCCCAACAAAAGTGAACGAATATAAGCGGCGTTTTCACCTCGGTACCAGGATTCGTCCGGAGCCGAAAAGCCTTGTTTTTTTCTATTAACAATTCTTTCCGGAATAAAGTCAGCCATTGCCTGACGAAGTACGGCCTTTCCATCGTTATACTCCTGGTACATTTTTGATTTCAGCCGGAATTCATTTATATCTGCTTTGAGAATCTTTTCCAGATTTCCCAATTTATGTCTAACGGGAATTTTACTCGCAAAATCAACCAAATCATTATCCAGGAAGGGAAACCTTTCTTCAAGACCATTGGCCATTGCAAGCTTGTCTCCAACTAATAGCAAACCTGGCAAGAATGTTTTCCCTTCAAAATACAGCGAGTTGTTTATATGGTCTTCAGGTCGCTCGTAACGTAGCTTGTCATTGAAGAGAAACACACGTTCAAAAATTGTTCTGGGTTCATCTAAATCGACTTGTGCATAAACATCGGGCTTGAACAAGGATGACTTATCCTGATCATTAACAAGTCTCTGCCAAAAACCATAGTAGTTGTTAAAAAATTCCTTTTGATTAAGGGAATGAAATACCCGATAGTATCTCCACGGATATCCACCAAACAATTCGTCTCCCCCAGTGCCTTGTAAACAAACTTTTACAAATTTCGACGCAAGTCGCGCGATATAGTAGTTTGGGTATGACATACCTACTCTCAAATCCTCAAGATGGCCTACTACTCTTGGCAATGACCACGAAAGGTCTCCTGCATTGATGATTTGTTCGTAGTGTTCCGTTTTGAAATGGTTTGCCATTAACTCTGCATCCCGACGTTCATCATAATTGGCTTCAACCCCGGTTACTTCGCTCAGGTCAAAACCACATGTAAATGTTGTCATTCTCGGAATTAAGCCACTAGCAACTGCTGTAATTGATCCCGAATCCATTCCTCCTGATAGATAAGAACCAACGGGAACATCCGCTACCATTTGTCGTGCAACAGCCTGCTCAAACAACCTTTTGGTTTCAGCAATGGCGTCCCCGAATTCCATGGTATCATCAGACTGTGAGAAATCATAGTCCCACCAACTCTCATGTTTAATCGCAAGAGTTTGTGTTGAAAATCGAAGGGTATTCGCTGGGGGAAGCATGGCCACTCCTTTAAAGAGGGTGCGATAGCTAAATAAATTTTGAAAGGAGAAGTATTCGTTCAAAGCTCCCTTATCCACATCAATCCTATATTCTGGATGTTGTAAAATGGCTTTAATTTCTGATGAAAACACCAGTATTCTTCCATTGAACCAATAGTAGAGGGGCTTAACTCCATATCTATCCCTGCCAAGATAAAGGCATTTATCTCTGCGATCCCAGGCCGCAATCGCAAACATACCATTGTAACGTTTAAAGACTTCCGGACCATAAGCTGAGAGCCCTTCCGAGATCACTTCAGTATCCGTATTTGATTTAAAAGAGTGACCTCTTTGCCTTAATTCGTCTCTAAGCTCCTTGTAGTTATAGATACAACCATTAAATACGATAATCCAGCGTCCATCAGCAGATTCCATGGGTTGCCTGCCTAATTCCGAAAGGTCGAGAATAGAAAGTCGCCTATGTGCCAAACCAATCGAGTCCTCAGAAAAAATATTTGAATCATCTGGCCCTCTATGAGCTATGGTATCATTCATTTTATGGAGCAAGCCTTCGGGAACCGGACTGCCGTTGAGATTATAAACTCCTGAAATTCCGCACATGTATTAGTTCTTGCCTAATCGACCTGAATAACAAGCCGGTTCCTTATGAAAATGAATGATTTTCAGATCGTTGTCTTTAATGATTTTCTTGTATTCGTCTTCGGAAAAACGTCTAGCATTACTCGGTGCATACCAATCGTAATTGGTAGACAGACTTAATTCCCAACCCCAGTCTTCCTTCCAAAAACACTTCAGGAAGTTCCAGTATAAAAAACGCTGGAGATCATATTCACCCCCTTTGATTCCCAATGTCGGGATATCGGGAGACTCAATCGAAATCTTCAAATCGCTTAAGGTTTTTCCCAAAGTGGTGAGCTGCGCTGACAGTTCCCAGCGCTCCTCGTCTGTCATGGAATGTGTATTCAAGCGGAAGTAGTCGTCGAGTAACTCACGCGGCAATGCCTTTTTTGCATATACATAACAGGCAAACTGACCTTGTGGGCTCAGCAGGCTGCATAAATGTTTAAAGGTTTTTTCAGGGTCTTCTGTATGCATGATAACCTGGTCACAAGAAACATAATCGACCATAACTTCCCGGATTCCGGTATCTGAAATGTCGCCCCGAACAAAAATCAGGTTTTTTAGGTCTGAATAGTTTCTTGCCGCTATTTCTGCCGCCTCAGAGAAGTCCATTCCGATGACTAAAGCCTCTGGCGCTAGTCTTGCAAACCAAGCTGCCTTGTACCCCAAACCGCATCCAGCATCCAATATCACTTTTTGCTTCTGCAGGAAAGAGGCCAATTCATCCTCAGAATCAAATCCGTACAATTTCAGATACCAGTCGAATTGAAAAACTTCGAATTTACCCATATCGTCTTTTTCTGAAGCCTTATTCCATTTGCTTGAGAATATTTCATTCGTTTGCCGTTGATTTGAAAATTCTGTGCTGGCAATGGCAGAATAAAAGTTTCCCTGAATTTGGACAGGGTTCTGGAATATTTGGTTTGGGTGCATCATTTAGATTGCTTTGAGGCACGCTACTACATATTTGTAATCTTCGGCTACCATTCTATTATGCAGGGGAATGGCCATGGAATGATTATTTGCTTTCATAGCGCCCGGATAATCTTCCGCTTTTAATTGGTACTTATCCGCATAATAATTCAGCATATGTACTGCATGTGTTCCTGGCCTGGTGGAAACGCCCCTTTCTTGCAAGTATTCCATGATGTCGTTTCTCGACATAGGACTTTGACTTTCATCGACTAATGTAACAAAAGATTGCCAACCATGTTTATAATCGGAACCAAATGTTGGCAATTTCAGCCAGGAGATGCTGCTTAACTCTTCCCGGTAAAACGAAGCCCATTTGTCTCGTTCGTCGATGAACTGATCCAGCTTTTTAATCTGCACACAGCCAACAGCTCCTTGTAGATCTGTCATCCTGTAATTAAAGCCCATCATGTTAAAATCTGGAAGTATATAAGGTCGAGGGCCATGGTGTCTTTGTTCTTCTGAAATGGAGGCGCCATGATTGCGTAACATGCCCATCAGATCCGCAAGTTGATCATCATTGGTAGTAATCATCCCTCCTTCACCCGTTGTGACTGATTTTCGTGGATGGAAAGAGAAACAACCTATTGATCCCAGAGCTCCAGCCGGAGTTCCTTTGAATGCGGCACCTGCAGCACAGGCTCCATCTTCTATCAATGGAATATTACCTGCCACTGCTTTTATGGCATCCATATTTGCACACAGACCAAAAAGGTGTACGGGGATGATTGCCTTTGTACGATCGCTTATCCTTTTTTTAAGGTCTTCTGCATCCATGTTAAAAGTTAGTGGATCTACATCCGCAAATACAACTTTTGCACCACAATAAAGCACCACATTAGCTGTAGACACCCAGGTAAAGGCAGGTACGATAACTTCATCACCCGGGCCAACGCCCAATGCCACACAGGCCAAATGTAAGGCTGTGGTCGCGCTTGTTACCGCTAAAGCGTGTTTAACATTATGGCGCTCAGCGAATAACTGCTCAAACTCCCTGACCTTGGGTCCGGAAGTGAGCCATCCGCTCATTAATGGCTCTCTGGTAGCCTGCCACTCCTCTTCTCCGGTTACCGGGAGAGAAATTGGAATATTTCTTTTTTCCATGCTTGTCATAGGCTTAAGCTTTATCGATTCCCATTCGAATGCGCCAGTTAATAAGTTCTTGCAAACCCGCTTCCAGACTGTATTTATATCTGAAATTCAGTTCCTTTTCTGCCTTTTCTCTGGATCCAATACGATTCTGTACAAGTTGCCTTGCATCATCTTCTGAATAAGGAAGGTATTTTACTTCGAGTTTTGAATTTTTAAGTTGAAGGATGGTCTCACATAGGGTTTTAATAGTGGTTTGCACTTCTGTTCCCACATTATAAAACCCGATTTTAACATCGCTGTTCAATGCATCGATATTGCATTTTGCTACATCTTCAACATAAATGAAGTCGTATGCCTGACTTCCATCGCCATTGATAACGGGCTGCTCATTTGCTTCAATTTTATTCAACATGATTGGAACCACACCGCTATACACAGCGTGTTGATCCTGACCAGGTCCATACACATTCATGTATCGGAGGCCTATCACCTCGAGGCCATATCTGTCATTGAAAGCTGTACACATAGCCTCTCCGGCAATTTTGGTAGAGCCATAGAAGTTCTTATTGTTAAAGGGGTGATCTTCTGTCATAGGAACCTGAAGCGCATCTCCATATACAGAAGCCGAAGACGAATAAATCAGTTTTTTAATTTTATTATTCACACAGGCCTCAAGCACATTGAAGGTACCGGCTACATTCACGTCAAATGCCGTCCTTGGAAAGTCTTTGCAATGAAGCAACCACATCGCGGCCAGATGAAAAACATAATCCATGCCCTCCATTGCTTTATTTAGAATATCAATTTCCCGAACATCGCCTCCGAAGGGGTAGATGCTGCATCTCGGATCTTCTAAAGATTCAGCAATGTTTTCCATTTTACCACGAGCAAAGTTGTCATATATTACGACCTCTTTAACATTGTGTTTTAATAATTCGGCAATTACAAAGCCTCCGATGAAGCCTGAACCACCAATGACCAGAATTCTGGAATTGTCGATATTCATAAATATGTGCTAATTAATGTTCCTTAAATTGTATGTCAACAAGTTCTTTAAAGACCTCTGACTTTTGATATAAACTTTTAAAATCTCCACTTTGGACCAACTTTCCTTCACGCATAAGAATAATTTTATCCGCGTGCTTGATGGTTGACAGTCTGTGGGCGACGATGACCATAGTATAATGTCCTTGTAATTGTTCAATATTTTCCTGGATTTCTTTTTCGGTTATGGAATCCAGACTTGCCGTGGCTTCATCCATAAAAAGGAAATCCACTTCTTTATATAATTCTCTGGCTATTGATATGCGTTGGCGTTGCCCTCCGCTGAGCAAAACTCCCTGACTACCCAGGTTATTCCCGTCCATTCCCTGCTTACTGGCCGCCAGCTCTGAAAGTCGAGCCATCTTTATACTGTTTTCATAACGGATAATATTTTCTTTTGAGCGTTCATCCCAAAAGGTCACATTATTGAAAAGGTCATCATCGAAAATAACGGATTCTTGCGTGATATAACCAATTTGTTTTCTCAAATCTTCCTTTTTCAGAGAACTTATATCCTGTCCATCAATTTTAATGTTTCCTTTTTCCGGAGAAAGAAGTCCGCACAACAAATTCATTAAAGTAGTTTTTCCGGATCCACTATCTCCTACAATGGCTAAAGTCTGATTCTTTGGGATATGAAGATTTATATCATGAAGCACACGTGTTTGCCCGTAACTATATTGAAGATTCTCGACCAAAATCTCACGTTCAAAGTGCTCAAAACTTTCCGTACCCTCGGATTCCTTGTCCCTTTCAAGGTTTTCACTAAACTTCTGAACATGTTCCAGAGACCCGGAAAAAGAGAGATAGGTATTATATAGACTTTGTACCTGGGAAAGTCCGATTAAGGCCCGATAAAAAAACATCAGGCTTAAAAGTATCAGCGCCAAAGTTCCCCCGAGAAGATTCACTTTTACGAGTATCACGACGACAATCACGAAAATCATAAGTGGTTCCCGTGCTCCTTGCATAATACCGGCAATCAAACCAATCTTCCTTACCGTCTGCTCAATGTCTACTACCTTTTGAAATAGCTGCTTATTGTACTTTTTGGTGAGGCCTGTTGCCTTCAGGTATTTAAAATAAGATACCAACTGTATGCTCAAACTTTGAAAGCGATTGTTGAGCTCCGTGAATGATTGAGAGAGTTTTTTTGTTTTTCTATAAAATCGAAAAAACAGAATATTGCTTATTCCACCACCTACCAATACCAACAGAGAGAACATTGGATCTGATATAAATGCCAACAAACAATAAGTTAAAACGATGAAAGTGAACTGCAACATCCGCATATAAGCCCGATAAGCATCTGATAATCGTCCAATTTCAGCAGTCACAGTATTTTGAACCATCCCAGCATTCATTTGCGCAAAACTGGAATATGGATGATTACTTAAACCACTTAATACCTGAATGCGAATATTGCTGATAAATTGTGTTTGGTAATGCACCCTCACATATTGCTCCAGCCATGTAAATACTCCCTTTAAACTAAAGAAGAATAACATAACACAGAGAATAACTTCCAAATTCAAAGTGAGTCCGATGCCTTCAACAAAGTTAACCAAAAACTCCATTTTCCCCAATGAGCTTCCTTCGGCTGATGCGCCATCAGATGAAATCATTTCAAAAAGTGGAAGGAACATGGTCATCCCAAAACCATCCATTAAGGCCACCAGGATACTGAAGAACAGCATGACAATAATTCGGTTTCCTAGATGCTTATAGAAAAAAAGCAATCCTCCGAACCCTTTATTTAGAATGGCTTTAAGCACTTAACTGTTTTGGTTAGTAAATTGGTAATACGCTTGAAACCAGTCTGCAAATGCCTTAACACCTTCATCCAGTTTCACTTCAGGCCGATACCCCATCGCTTCAAATAGGTCTTCTGCATCGGCATAAGTAATATGAACATCCCCAGTTTGCATTGGATAGTTCTCCCGAATTGCCGGCTTTTTCAACACATTCTCCAGAACTTCAATAAATTGGTTCAATCCGATAGGAGCACTGTTTCCAATATTATAAATACGATAGGGAGCAATTGAGCTTGCCGGGTCTGGTTGTTCCGGATTCCAGTTTCCGTTTGGTTCAGGAGTTTTATGAATCACCCGAACAAGTCCTTCTACGATATCAGAGATATAGGTGAAATCTCTTTGCATATCTCCATTATTGAATACTTTGATTGGTTCCCCGTTAAGAGAATAGCCTTTGTAAATAGGAACAAAGCCATGTTCGGCCTTCCCCATGGACCATATACGGTAAAAAAACGCAGACCGGTGCAGGGCAATATACACTGGAGGAGGATGCGAAAACAAAGTGTTTTACTTCCTTTTTGATATTATTACTCATATTAGTTGAGATCTGTTAAATAGTTATCGATGATGTAGCTGGCGATGGCCAGTGACGAAGTTGCTCCAGGTGATGTGGCATTGAGTACGTGAACCTGATTGCCCTCTCGCTCCACATTAAAATCCATTAGTAATTTTCCCGATGGATCCATTGCTTGGGCGCGCACACCGGCCGAACCTTTGACCAACATGCTGGCTTCCACTTCAGGTATCATGACTTTGGCCTTGGCAATAAAAGATGCCATGGAGAGCGAAGACGCAAATTCGCCCATGGCAAACCTGAAATTCTTACGCAGAAAGTTCAAAAAGCCAACATAGGTGAGGCTCTCTAAAGTGTCTTTGAGGTTGATGTCGCTGTTGGTATAGCCTTCGCGCTTAAAAGCCAATACCGCATTGGGGCCCACTTCGCGTTCGCCCGATACCATACGTGTAAAATGTACCCCTAAAAAAGGATATTTAATATCGGGGACCGGATAAATGAGGTGGCTGACCATGTTTTTGAACTCCGGTTTAAAACTCAGGTATTCACCCCTGAAAGGAACAATACGCAGGGGGCTTTTTCTACCTGTGAAACCTTTATAGGCCCGGTCGGAATGCAAGCCGGTACAGCTTACCAAACGATCGAAAGTATGGGTGTTGGTTGCCGTTTGGATAGTGATTTCGCCCGTCGTAGTTAGCTTTACCGACCAAACCGGACGATTGAAATGCACCTTGCCACCCCTTGCTTCAATGAGGTCTGCCAACTTTTTCATTACCCCTTTGTAATCGGCAATGCCTTCTTCGGGCACCAAGAGGGCTTCGGTTGCCTGCACCATGGGCTCACGTTGCCTCAACTCCTTTTTGCTCAGAAACTTTAATCCTCGCAAACCATTGGCCTCACCCCGTTTGGCCAATTCGCGAAGCGTTTGGATTTGTTGCACATTAGCCGCCAAAACCACCTTACCGCAAATTTCATGGGTAATTTCATGCTCAAGACAAAACGCAGTCATTTCACGGATACCTTCCACGGCGAGCTTGGCCTTGAGAGAACCTGGCTGGTAATACAAGCCGCAGTGAAGTACGCCACTGTTTCGGCCCGATTGATGTTTGCCCGGATGGGCTTCCTTTTCGAAAAGATCGAGCTGAATGCCAGGGTGTTTCAGTAGCAATTTCCAAGCTGTTGCCAAGCCAATAAGGCCTCCTCCAACAACTGCAATTCGTTTTTTCATTAACAATTATCCCTTGTCAACGCCAGTCGCTATGCGCCAATCGATTAGTTTCAAAAGACCTTCGCGCAAGCTGTACTTATATTTAAATCCTAATTCTTTTTCTCCCTTTACACGGGAGCCTATGCGATTTTGCACCAACGCCCGGGCATCGTCGGCAGAATATGGCTTGTAAATCACTTTCAAATCAGAATTTTTTAATTCCAAAATCAAATCACAAAGCTCTTTGATAGACGTTTGTACTTCGGTTCCCACATTGTACATGCCAAAATTCACGTCCGATTTCAATGCATCTACATTGCAACGGGCTACATCTTCTACATAAATGAAGTCATAAGCTTGGCTGCCATCGCCGTTGATCATAGGCGATTCGTTGGCTTCAATTTTATTGAGCATGATAGGAACTACACCGGTGTAAGCCGCAGTTTGATCCTGATGTGGGCCATACACGTTCATATAGCGCAGTCCAATCACGGGTAGTTCATAACGGTCGTTAAATGCAGTTGCCATGGCCTCACCCGCAATTTTGCTCGCTCCATAAAAGTTTTTATTGTTAAACGGATGGTTTTCTGTCATGGGCAATTCCACTGCATCGCCGTAAACAGATGCCGATGAAGACCATACCAGTTTTCTGATGTTATGTTTCACACAAGCTTCTAGTACATTAAATGTTCCAGCGATGTTCACCTCAAAAGCCGTACGAGGATAGTCTTTACAGTGCAACAACCACATAGCTGCCAAACTGATAACAAAATCCTTTCCCTGAAAAGCCGCATCGAGAATGTCTAAATCGCGAATGTCGCCTCCAATGGGAAAAATACTGCAGCGTGGGTCTTTTAATTGTTCGGTGAGATAAGACCTTTCGCCACGGGCGAAATTGTCGTAAACTACTACTTCAGAAACATCTTCATTGAGCAACTCAGCCACTACGAAGCTGCCAATAAATCCTGCTCCTCCGATTACCAGAATTTTTGAACCTTTGATATCCATGTATGTATTAATTAGAATTGGTGTATTTATAAATGCGTTCGATTATTTCAACCACTTTGAGGCCTTCGAGGGCGTTGGTGGTAATGGTGGCGCGGTTATGAATCACATCAACCACATTGTCTATAACAAAGTTGTGGTTTTGTGCCGAGCCTTTGTAAGCACCGTAGTCGTTACCCGGATTGGTGGGGGCCAGTTTAGGCATTTCGTAGTTCTGCACATGGCAGTATTCTACCTTGTCCATGTATTGACCGCCTATTATTACAGCGCCTTTTTCGGCAATGATGGTCATGCTACTTTCGAGGTTTTTATCCCAAACCGCAGTCGAGAAATTGAGCACACCGCTTCCCCCGTTCAGGAAATCAAAGGTAACGATACCTGAATCTTCAAAGTCGGTGAGTTCGGCATGATTAAAGTCGTAAAAACGGCTTTTGATGTTGTGGATGTCGCCAAACAGCCAGTACAAAATGTCGATGAAGTGTGAAAACTGGGTGAAAAGGGTGCCGCCATCCAGTTCTTTGTGGCCGTGCCAGCTGCCTGGTTTGTAGTAGCGATTGTCGCGGTTCCAGTAGCAATTTAGTTGCACCATGTAAATTTTACCCAACTTTCCGCCTTCAACCATTTCCTTAATCCATACAGAAGGTGGTGAATAGCGATTTTGCATCACGGCAAAAACCTGGCGATGTACTTGTAAGGCCTTGAAAATTACTTTCTCCGCATCGGCTTTAGTCAAGGCCAAGGGCTTTTCTATGACCACGTGTTTGATGGCTTCCAGCGCTTCGAGCGCATGTTCACAATGAAACCCATTGGGGGTGGCGATGTTTACTACCTCAATTTCGGGATGGGCAGCAATCATTTCGGCCAAAGCGGCGTATAAGGGTACACCAAACTGGGCGGTGTTTACCTTATCGGCTGGTAAAACGTCGCAAAGTGCAACCAATTCAGCTTCAGGGTTCCGTTTGATCATTTCGGCATGGCGCTTCCCGATGTGTCCGCAGCCGATTACCGCAAATTTTACAGTACTATTCCCCATAATATTGTTTATACCAATTGACAAATTTTACAATCCCATCATCTAGAGAAGTTGAGGGCCTATAATTAATGCATGACTCCAAGGAAGAAACATCTGCAAAGGTTTTAAAAACATCACCTGATTGCATCCCCACATTTTCAAAAATGGCCTTCTTCCCAAGTGAATGCTCAATTATTTCAATAAACCTTTTAAGTTGTATTGGTTTTGAATTTCCAATATTAAAAATTTGATGCCCTCTTTCACGGGATATAAAGTCAAAATCATCAACTAGGCGCTGAATGCTCTGCACAATATCGTCGATAAAAGTGAAATCTCTGCTGAGATTTCCCTCATTAAAGACCCGAATTGTATTGCCATTTAAGATGTCTTTAACAAAACTGAAATAAGCCATATCAGGTCGGCCGTACGGACCATAAACCGTAAAAAACCTCAATCCAATGGCTTTAATGCCAAATAAATGTGCGTAAGTATGAGCAAATAACTCATTGCTCTTTTTAGTTGCCGCATATAAAGAAACAGGTTCATCCGTTCTATCAGTTTCCTGATATGGCACCTCATTTTGATTGCCATAAACTGAACTAGAAGAAGCATAAATCAGACGTTTAACATCCAATCTTCTACATAGCTCAATTATATTAAAAAAACCCTTTACATTAGATTCAACATATACCTCAGGGTTTTCAATACTGTAACGTACTCCAGCTTGAGCGGCCAGTTGTATGACAATGTCAGGATTAAAATCTTGCATCAAACTACGCATCAAATTATAATCAGTAACATCAGAACTACTAAATGAAATGTTTTTATACTTTTGGCTTTGTACTTTCGGCTCATTCAAATCAGTGCTAATACCCAATTTTGATAATCGCGCTAACTTCAAATTAGGATCATAATAGTTATTCAAGTTGTCAACACCAAGAATATCATGCCCGCTTTGCGCGAGTAGATTGGTCAAATGAAACCCTATGAACCCTGCAACACCTGTTATGAAAATCTTCATTCTTGCATCAACTTTATTATTTCATTTGCCTTTAGCATATAGCCCTGACCACTTTCTGGGCAAACAGCATACCCTTGAGAATCAAATTTCAATCGATGACCAAGTTCACTCATCCAACCCATTAGGCGAGCAGGATTGCCTACCACCAAGCATAAGCAGGAACCGTTTTAGTAACCACAGCTCCGGCACCAATGAAAGCAAAAGGACCTATGTCGTGTCCACATACGATGGTGGTGTTGGCGCCAATGCTTGCACCTTTACCTACATGGGTTTTGGCATACTCGGCTTTGCGATTTACCGCTGATCGTGGGTAAATGACGTTGGTGAATACGCAAGAGGGGCCCAGAAAAACATCATCATCAACACAAGTTACACCTGTGTAAATGCTGATGTTGTTTTGGATTTTCACATTTTTACCTAAAATCACTTCGGGAGAAATGACCACATTTTGTCCGATGTTTCACCTTTCACCAATCACACAATTGGGCATGACGTGTCTGAAATGCCAAATTTTGGTTCCTGCACCGATTTGACATCCTGCATCAACAACCGCGGTTTCGTGGGCAAAGTAACTCATATATTATCCTTAAAAAATTCTGTAACCCTCTGTATAATTTCATCTTGAGCCTCACGGGTCATCTCTGTATGAATCGGCAAAGAGATCACCGATGCACATAATCTTTCTATAACTGACAAATCGTCGGAGCAAAGGCTTATTGAACTAAATTCTTCATGATGATGAAGCGGAATGGGATAGTAAATCATAGACGGAATGCCCTTCTTTTGCACATAGTCCTTCAATCCATCTCGTAGCTCCGACGGAACCACCAGGGTATATTGATGAAACACATTCGTACTGAATGGGGAGCATATAGGCGTCTGAATGGCGCTGATCAATCGGAAATCGTCGTCATAATACGCGGCTACTCCTTGCCTAGCCTGGCTAGTATTCATCGAGATGATTCAACTTAACGCTTAATATGGCCGCCTAACCGAATCGAGCCTCAAATTCACGCCTAAGACCTAATTGACATATTTTTAATGACGATTAAAATAGACTTTTAACTAGATTGGGTTGAACATTAAAAGACCTTACCCCTTTGATAATCACATCCATATTCAAATCGCTGTAGCGCATAAACTGATTCAAAAGCTAATCTGAGACTTTTAGCATTATTCATGTTTTTCTTCCTGATCCCTATACCACCCCAAAGCCAAACCAAGACCCTCCTCAAACCGCTGCCTAGGTTGATATTTTAACTTTTCGCCTATTTTACTAATCGATGCCTTGGAATGCCTAACATCACCTGCACGTTCTGGACCATAAATAGGCTCCAAAGACTTCCTGGTTATTTGTTGAAGGATCTGTATCATTTGGTTCAGGGTGGTTTGATCCCCGCAGGCAACATTGAATACCTCGTGCGACTTTAGTGCTTGGGCGCCGGTTGGGTCCAAACCATAAAACAAAGCTAAAACATTGGCCTGTACGGCATTCTCCACAAAGGTAAAATCTCTACTAGTTTCCCCATCGCCATAGACCGTAGGTCGTGTGCCTTCCAGAAAGTGTTTGCAAAACAAGGGAATAACCGCAGCATAAGGATTGTTCGGATTTTGTTTGGGTCCAAAAACATTAAAGTAGCGCAGCCCGATGGTATGCATACCGTAAACCCTACTAAAAACATCGGCATACATTTCGTTCACCGCCTTGGTGACCGCATAAGGGCTCAAAGGCTTGCCTTCGCGTCCCTCGACTTTGGGGAGTTCTGTACTATCCCCGTAGGTGCTGGACGAGGCGGCATAAACCATGCGCTGACAGCCAGCTTCGTCTCTGCAGGCCACCAATATATTCAAGAATCCCCCAATATTCACTTCGTTCGTGGTGATAGGGTCTGCCACGCTCCTGGGCACCGAGCCTAAAGCGGCCAAATGCACCACCAAATCCATCCCCGCAACGGCCGCCCTACAAGTTTCCAAGTCCCGAATATCACCCTCCACAAATTCAAAGTTTGACAATGTTGTAAATCCCTGAATATTCTCCCAATAACCGTTGGATAAATTATCCAAAACCCTGACCTTCCCGACACCGTACTTGAGCAAATACTCCACTAAATTAGAACCGATAAAGCCAGCCCCACCGGTCACCAATATACGGTACTTGGACAAATCAACCCGGTGATAGGGCTCCAAATAGAGGTCAGGATTGAACATCAAATCAAAATGTTTTTTGTTATACTTCTTTATAAGCGCCAATCCGATACCCCTTTGGGGAGTAAGCCTTTGACATCATAAACCAAGCCCTGAGGAGTCAGGGCTCTGAGGTCCAGGCTTTCGAATTCACCATGCGCCACAGCCAAAACCACCGCATCGTAAGTCCCTTGGGGTAAGGCCGAATGCACGACCAAACCCCCGTATTCATGCGCCACTTCCTCGGATTGTACCCAGGGATCGTGGGTGATGACCTGCATGCCGTACGACTCCAGCTCTCGGATAATATCGATAACCCGGGTATTGCGGACATCGGGGCAGTTTTCCTTGAACGTAAAACCCAAGACCAGACATCGCGCATCCTTGACCCCCAG
>Ga0315901_10004970_pt1 | contig 16357 bp, 28 predicted proteins | sample LakEriMetagenome_10_FD_203761 | JGI IMG/M metagenome (GOLD analysis project Ga0315901, IMG submission 203761) | Freshwater fungal communities from buoy surface, Lake Erie, Ohio, United States - Buoy 2 MA116 | ecosystem: Environmental > Aquatic > Freshwater > Lake | place: USA: Lake Erie, Ohio...
TGTACGCATGGTTCTAAGAAAATGCCCCTGCCCCCTTGATCCCTTGCGTGAGTTACACGCGACGCAGCTTGCGACTAAATTAGATTGGTCGATGGGGTCGCCCCCTGCTGCAATCGGAATGACGTGATCGGCTGTCGTTGCATCCTGCCCACAGTAGTAGCACACATAGCCTGCCATCTGTAAGCACGCAAGCCTTGCCTTACGATAGGCACGACTTAATCGAGGATCACCTCTCTTTGTACTCATTGCCATCCTTTAGTCTTTAGATGATGTAACGCATTACAGTAATTAGGCTCATCGTACTCTGTCCATCCATAACGATGTGCTACATAATGCCAATACCACCACCATTGTTTAATAGCAGAAGCATTCTTTAAGCTTTTAGACTTACCTTGATATAGACCGTAATGTGAACCATTAACAGCTCTATAGTCCCATCTAGATTCTCTATATACAATCTCATGATGACATGCTAATTGCTTATCAGTTAATTGGTAATCTGCTAAGTCTTTAACGTATTTAATGGCATCTATTGAGCCACTTGATACAGGAGCTATGCTCATGAATAGAGCTGTCCCACTAGCGATGGCGACCACTCGCGCTCTTCCCTTACGGGCGCGTGCTGAGCCCCTGAAGGGCTCTCGCCTGAGAGTACCAGCCTTGTCAAATAGGTTCATGTGTAGCAACTCCTATAATCTCACTATGTGGAATGTGAATTAGATCACAGTTATCTGTTATCGGTTGAATAGAATCCATTACCCTTGAAGCTCACGCCTACACTCGAATAGACCTTGCTCATAGATGAATGACAGAATGGACATTCCAGATCATGAGGCTCATGGATACTCATCCACTTTTCTATTCTTGCATTACTCTCACAATGCTCATTGTCACACTCGAACTCATAGGTTGGCATCTGGCTCACACATTCTGCAAGTCTCTGTGAACGCCCATGCGCCACATTGCTTACATCTCATGGGCTCTAGTTTAGCAAGATCATTGCTGAAATCACCGTAACCTGCGCGAAGCAATAGATCGACCAGATCACCAAGCCGCATAAAGGCCAAATAGTCTTGGGGACTACCTTCTCCTTGACCATTAAGACGGCAAGTAACGATAGGCAGCCCACCAGTTTTAGCCGCCCTCTTTGTGACCTGATCGATCCATGCCTTTGGTGCGAAGGTGCTGCGGCTCTTCACTTCCATATCGAACGGGACATGGAGAATGTCTTTGCCAGCACCTCTTCCGACGTCTGCGTGTGGCCACCATTCCGATAGAAATTTGGCGACCACTCGCTCCGTCTTGAAGCCCCGATATTTACGGCTTTGTGAGGCCATTGACCGCGTGGCATTTAGAGCATGACCAGCTCTTATTGGCGAGGTTTACTTTGATGTCTTTGTAAGGGATTGCATCATTGCAGAGACAGCATCTAGTCGTGAATGTAAACTCTTCGAGGATTGCAATAACTTCTTTACTGCGATGAATCTCATCTTCTGTAGGGAATGACTCCCATTCTCCATCTTGATTGAGAAACTGTAAGCGTCCCATTACACTCTCGCCTTCTGGCGCTGCCATGCGCCCTCTTTGTTGATCTCGTACCAGATAACGTCATTCGGTGATGGGCATCGAGTAAGTTCACCCGTCACAGCATAAGGACACTTAAAGTGACCCCAAGGCTTGCCTGCCTTAGTCTGGCCTGTCTTCCAGATCATCTCACCATGGGCGCACTTCGGGATGTCCTTCTCGGTCTGGCCGCCAATGATCTCTTTCACCGTCGCAACAGCTTCCCCCATTGTGGGCGGCATAGTCGCAGGCTTTATCGTCCATGGATCGTCTTCCTTTACTACTGGAATGTAAGTGCCAGAAGTATCAGCCATCTTAGCCTTTACTTCTTCAACTTGAGTTCTAACTTGCGCTGCTCTCTGTACTTTTTGCATCTCTTCCACACTTGGTCGTTTACCCTTTGTCGCGTATCCTGCGTTAGCAAGTGCTCGACCAATAGCAGAGGTCTCGCAATTTTCGAGAGCAGAAGTAGCATTGACTCCTCTGCCTTGGATAGTTTCCTCGGCAAGTCCACTAGTCCAAGGTCTAGAGTCAGCCTCAGTTCGAAATATGCGTGCCATGACAATAAAGCGCCCATTGGCCGAGTCAAGAAGTTCAGTATGTATTTGTCCATCTGGGTGATCCTTCCAAAACTTAATTAGACGTTCTTCGACTGTTTCGTAATCTTCAAGATTAAACATAATTGTCATCCTTTTCTGTTATGAGTTCACAGGCTAGTGCCAAGTAAGCACACGCGTCGATATAGGAGTCAATGTGATCAGCGGTTTCTTGGAGACGTGCCAGCTTGACTTCGACCATCGCCAGACACGCTTGATGGTCTGAGATTGGTACTTCAAGCATCTGCTGGAGTCGTAATGCGATTCTAGTCTGATTGACACGAGGATGACCATATACTCGTCCTCGGTCTCCAATGATGTCAGTAGCTGATAATAAGACTTCACTTGCTCTCACACTCTCACCCTTTCTTTAGTCTCGTAGTAATCTCTCACAGCTTTACGTCCCTTGAGATATCCCACGCGAATGCCGACTGTTCGGCCTAGATGAAAATATAGTGCGGATAAGACAATCATGGCAATTAAATCGCCTAATGATGGATCAAACATATTTAAGCCCTTCTTTCGGTGCCCTTCACCGATGGCTTAACTGTCTCACGCCCTAAGGGGGAATTTCTACAAATTAAGATAACGAAATGGTAACGATTCTGACTCATCCATATGGTCATCTATGTCCCTATCTAGGTCGTTATCTAGGTCGTCCATACCGCTTGCCTGAGACTACGAAAGTGCCATCTTTCTCAAGATAGATAATGTCCACCTGTACATTCTTGCCCTCGACATACATGATGGCGAAAGCCTGCTGCCAGTTAGCCGATCCCTTGGTATATGAGGCCTTGCTAAAGTCCATAAGGTTGCCTACTTCTACGCCATGCAGGACACGGCCTATACGGCCTCCAGAGGCCTCTGAGAAGGACGATCTGCCTGCCCTGTGAGTATGACCTGAGATAACGCTTTTCCCGTGCCTACGGGCCGCCTCAAGGGCTGAGAGACCCCCCTGAGACTTGATAGGGGTATGGTCGCCATGGACTGCAATCCAGCCAGGCGCTATGTTATACGGCTTCTTATGGAAGGTAATCCCTAACTCATCGAGCTGCATAAACTTCTCGAATCGAAGTTCTGGCAAGGATAAGAATGATGGGATCTTACGCATGATCTGTGTGTATAGGCGGTCTGTGTGATTAGACCTGATCATCTGAGTTACTTGTAGATCGTAAAGTACTTGAACAGCCTCGTCGCGATCATCTCCAAGAGTCTGCTCATAAGCCTCTGGCGTCCCTTCTGCCCACTTGCTAATCGTATTAAAATCTATCTCGTCGCCGATGGTGACTACCTCGTGCGGCTTAAACTTGGCAATGAATTGTGCTACATTTTTTACTGCTACTCGATCATGAAACGGAACCTGCAGGTCTGACACGATCACTATGCGCTTCATCTAATCCTCGTCGTCGTCCTCATAGGGTAAGCGATCCACTCGGTCAGGGATCTCAGGCAGAATCCAGTCAGGGTAAGCATCTCGATCTTGGATAATACTCAGAGCAATATCAACGGCGAAACCTGCACGTCGTAGAGCTCTATACATCTCATGCAGGCTAATAGCCCATGCATCAAGCTGTGAGTAAGTGTCTAGGTCGATGACTTTCTTTCTTGCCATGTCGAAAATTATCGCTCTAGAAGGATGTTATAAATCTCATCGACACGCGAGTTAAGTCGCTTAATTTCAGACAGTAGATGAGTAATGACATAACCTGCAAGGCCTCCGATTACTGCAAGGCTGGCGAAGTAAAGGGTAAAGAAGTTTTCTTGAGTCATTCTTTAGTCACGCCGAATGAGGCATCCTTAGGATTGAGCCAGCGCAAGATAACAGGTGCTACTGCTGCAGCCCCAGCCATTGCTAAGGTCTTAGGATCTGTTACGCCTGCCATGTATAGAGCAAGGGCTGCGGCCAAGAATGATCGAGCCCATGATGCTGCTAGAGATTTTGCCTGTTCCATTTATTGACCACCTATCATCGGGATATTAAAGTATGAAGAATCTTCATCGCCCTTTGGAGTAAAGCTGACGTGCATATGTTTATCGTGGCGATTGACCCCAGAATAATCTCGCCAAGCCCAGCCCTTCTTGGCTGATGCAATCTTGCCTGAGAAAATAATGTACTCAATACGCTTTGCTCGATCAGACTTTGCATAGAGTCGAATCTGATCTGCAAGGTCAGGCATGAGGATGGGCTTTTTCTTTCCCATGAGATCTGCGTCAATATCAACCGCTCTGACAACCCCAGTCTTTGGGCAAGGATTGTGATGAGAAGGGCGCGCTGAATGACGCAAATCCCCAACGGAACCGTCCGAGGTACGGTCTCGGTCAGGATAACTGTCGTCAATCTGTTCTCTTAATTGAACGGCTGACTTTGATAGCCACCATTTCATCCGAGCAGTAATGCCGCTTCATCGGCTGTAATACCTAGGCGCTCAAGGAGAGCGGCCTTAGCGGTTGCACGCTCGGCAGCGATGCGGTCATCCTCTGCCTTCTGATCGGCTGCAAGCTCTGCCTGATAGGCAAGCTCTGCCACTTCTGCATCTGTTAGCTCGATCTCTAAGACCTCGCCAGTAGTGCAGTTTACTTCGATTCGGGTTGGGTTAGGCATTAGATACTCCATATAGGTAGGCGGTTGAGTATTGGACGAAAGATCCAGAGTCTGGTGTTAATGAAATGCTAGTTATCGCGGCGGTATTAGACCATAAGCCAGCGCTTAGACCAGCGTTAGCCGCTGTCGCATTGTTTTCGTGAACTCCGTCAGAGCTGAAAGATTTATTAGTGCTTCCTGCATAGTTAGGGATGTATATCTCAGAGTTGCCAAAAGTCGAAGCGGTATCTGTGGACATAGAAGCGTAACCAACAAAGCGTGCATAAGATGTGGAAGCCGCGCTTGAGCCAGTTCCGTAAACTACTTTATTAGTAAACGATGAAGTAGAACCATTAAGGCTAATCATTATGTTAGGAGTAGTCGTATTAGTTCTTCCGCTGAACTTTATCACTAAATCAGTATAAGTCGCAGGGATTGTCGTGAAGTCAATCGAAGCCGCTCCGCCTGCTCCGACTACTTGAGCCGTCCCGATCTGAGTAAATGTAGGCATTAGGCCGCCTTTATTCCGTAGAGAGTGAAGGTAGAGCCGACTGTAAAAGTCGAACCGCTAGTGTAAATAGTGCAAGCGTTGATTGCTGCCGTATTACGCCAGAGTCCCACGTTAGCGGTAAGCTCTTTTTCTGCGCTAGACATTCTCTGGAGAATAGTCTTATACGTCGAAGTGTTGGAGTAGTTCATAAGGTTATAGATTGAGATATTGCCATTTGTCGAAGTACCGACTGAGAAGTAGCCGCCGATATAAACAGAATTAGCCAAGCGGCCAGAGCCTGCAGCGGTGCCATTACCTAAAAGGTAGGTGTAAGAATAGTTCGATGCGGTGTCGCCATTGACTTGGAATCTTACGTCCACGTTAGCGGCGGTAGTAGTGTAGTTAGCGATTAACACTAGGTCGGTATAAGTTGCAGGGATCGAAGTAAAGGCTACTGATGAAGTAGTACTACCTAAACTCTTAGCCTCGATCTTCTCATAAGTTGAAGTCGGCATTATTACCCCTTAATTCCATAGAGTGCGAATGATGAATTGGTGGCGAAGTTGCCTAGTGGATCGGTAATCTGGATGCTAGAGATTGCAGCGGTACTCATCCAGAGACCAGAGGCAAGATAGAGAAGTCCTGAGCCGTTCGCGTCGTATCCGCTGAGTCCGCGTGAAGTTTTATACTTATTTGTGTTGGCATAATCTAGGACATCTATAACGCCGCCTGAGAATATGCCAGAAGTATTTGATGCGGCAGATGTAGCGGACATGAATGAGGTGCTTGTACCGATCTTAGCGGAGGCCGATGCCGCTGATCCATTACCTTCTATCATGTGGCCGTAATAATTGCCCGTGGTCGTGTCGCTGTTAAAGCCTATAAAGATGTTAGAGCTTGTCGCTGATCGAGTTGATCGAGTTAAGAATCTAATCTGAAGATGTTTATAGGTCGCAGGGATCGAGGTGAAGGAGATCGTGCCGCTTGAGCCCGTGCCATTAGCAGTCATAATCGACTCATAAGAGTTAGTCGATGCAGCCACCTGAGGAGCTAATAGCCCTACGATATTGTTTAGCATTAGGCAATCGCACCGACGATGTACCAAGTATCTGTGCCTGTCTTAATGCAGGCTGCTGTCTTATATTGAGCAAGGGTAGGAGCCGCCGCTACTGCGCCAGCCGATAGGACTGTAGTAGTGCCAGAAGTAACTGCTGAGATGGTGCAGACTCCCACGCCTTCATTAAGGATAGTAATGACCGAACCGACAGGGATAGCCGCTGTCGCATTTGTAGGGATCTTAAGGGCGATCGCTGTTGCTTTGTTCATAGGTACTAGGACCTGATAGGAGTCAGCGACGGTCAGCGTATAGTCTGCTGTCTGGTCTGCCTTGATCTCAAAGGTAACTAGGCCGTTATAGTCTGCAGCCGTAAAGATGTCGCCTGTTGATGCTGGAAAGCCTGTTGCCATTGTTTTTCTCCTAGTATCCCATAATGGATTGTCCGATTATACCGTATGTGCTCGATCCCAATATGAATCCTTCAACGATTGGCTCAAGTGTTGTTACTGTGCATTTCATGCTGTTAGGGGTGATGTCCCATGCTAGGCCCTGCACTTGCAAGGTCTTAACGATTGTAGAGCCGTCTGGCTGGACGTTAGTAATCTCAACGTTGTCGAAGTAGTCGAGGCCGATCATTGTGTCAGTAGGTACGGCTGTGTCTAATAGATCAACCGTCATCTGATCTATTCTGATCGTTGTCTCGGCACGGGTAGCAACGTAAATCTTAGCGATGTCTAGAACTTGAGCATCTGTCTCTGGGATCATCTCTGTCACAGTAGTGCCATGAGGGAAGTATTTAGCCGATGAATCAACGTTAGTCGCTGTCTGGGCTGTGCCGCCAATGCGTGTCATGCTGGCTTGGTTGATGATGAGCTTATCATCAAAGGCGTATTTGAGATCAGAGTAGGGTATGCCTGTAGTCTGATTGAACTCAATAGGTGCAGCCGCTAGTGATCCCACGACATCGGTGCGATCCTTAAATTCTGCTGTGCCATCTGTGCGGATAAAGAATGCGCCCTGTTCTGCGAACTCGGCAGCCTTAAGAGCTGCTAGGGCTGGACGAGCCGTGCCTGGATCTGCCTGAACTGTGGTTGATCCTGTGTCGGTAATTCTCATCGAGGTAGGGAATGAGACTTGATCTAGGATCTTGGTGATTCGCGTGCCTGCAGTCTGGCCAGCCGTTGCACCTGAGACAGTAGAAACGTTAGCCATCTGAAAGAGTCTAAAGGCGTCGCTGCAGATAATATCGACGTATCCAATTTCCTGCCCTGTTGGATAGTAATACTTGTAAGAATCAACGTAGCCAGAGAATAAGAAGTGTTGAGTGGTTGCAGTCGTAGCTGCTACGCGGATCTTTCTTAGCGGAGTCAGATAGCCAAAATAGGGACTAGATGTATTTTGTGGATTGAAATAAGAGTTAGGGTCTAGGACTCGGACAGTACAGTTGCCAGCCTCGTAGGTGTCGCGCATGATGTTACGGCCGCGGCTGATCTTGATCGAGCGAGTGACATCGCTGAGATCGACTACAGGATCAGGGACTTCTGTTGATGCGAACTGAGAGACGCCGATAATGCCGTTGATAGGGTCGCCAATAGTAAACGGGTATCCGAAGGTAGCGCCTTGGCTAAAGTCGAATGAAACCGAGATAGTGGCTGGGAGTGTCATCGGACGGCTACGGCTCCGCGACCTGCTGAACGATTAACGTCGCTGAATGTGCCAGATAGCGTGTCATTAACTTGGGCTTCTGTAATGATCGAAGTCATCTCTTTTCCGTCGATGACAACCTTAACATTGACTTGAGGATTAACTCCAGCGATTACGCCTGCACTTAGGCCGCCAAGTGGACCTTTTTGCGTGTAAGAATCTGTAGAGTATTCAGGCACATTAAATTGAGGTGGTTGGGGTGGCATAGGGACAACCGCTCTAGGCTTGTTAGGATCAACGCCAGCAATGACCCCTGCTGCTAAGCCACCCTGTGGACCAAGATCAGGGAGTTTCCAATTTCGGTAAGGATTAGGAGCTTCTGGAGTTGCAAGAAGCAACGCATTAAGATCATTTTGACGCTTAACGGCAGCTTCTAATTGACCTGTTAATTTTGTAGCAGCCGCATCATTCTTATCCAAGATGGCGAGCTGTAGGTTAAGCGATAGGCGATCAGTCTCGCTGATCTGGCCCTTAAGGGCAGCAGTTAATCCAATGCGTGTTAGTTCTAAAGTCTGTGCGGCCTTATCTAACGCCGCTTTCTTTTTGGTATCTGCTAGAGATTTCTTTTGCAAAGCCGCTAATTCTCTTTGACGCTTTAACGCATCCGCCTCGGCCTTTTTCAATTTCGCTTGTTGTTCTTGCCAGACAGATCCAGCTAATACATTGGTACTTGTTAAAGGTTTCGCCAGTCTGGCTGGATCAAAAATTGCTTGAACTTCTTCAGGCGTTGCGCCTGTAAAGAGCCCCTTGAGTACCAGCGCGAATCGAGAAACTGATCCGATTGCATTGCCAATGACAGTTGCTACTGAATCAATCTTGTTAATAAAGTCAGTCGTGTCGCTTGAATTGGTTACTGTGATCATGGCATCAATCAGGCTTTTACCAATGGTCTCACTTGCTTCTCCAGCGGCAACGCTTAGCAAAGACATCTGACCTGCGTAGGTTTCAAGTTGCGCTGCGTTAGATCCAGAGAAGGTTTTGTTTAACAGTTTCTGGATGTCAAGGTAATTGGCAGATGTTAACTCAGCTTGAGTTAGACCTAGATTATACTTTTTTAGACCTTTAGTCTGACCTGTGTATGCTCGACCGATATCGCCTGCGACTGTAGCCACGTCGATACCTGTTGCCGCTGAAACGTCTAAAGATTGCGCTAATATCTTCTGAGATTCTGTAACTGATCCAGTTATCTGAAGAAGTGTCTGCATGGCTGGACGAAGCTGTGAATCCGTGACGCCTGACATGCGTGATAATTTGCCAATATAGTCTTCTATAGCTGGAGCCTCAAAGGCTATGCCTAGATTTTTGACTGCTTGCGCTAAACGAGTTGCTTCTTTTTGATCTTCAAGAAACGCCTTTGCCGCTTGCTTGCCGAATTTTACAATTGCAGCAGCGCCAAGACCAATACCTGCTGCGCCTGCTAACTTCTTTACAGATGACTGTAAACCTTTTATGCCTTTATCGGCATCCTTGAGTCCTTTGTTATCAAAGATCGCTGCAATGCGAATTGCTAGACTTGAATTAGCTGACATTAGCGACCTCTATAATCTCTATTAACGCCCTTAGTAACTCTTAGGGCTGTGGTCATTGACTTCTCTATAGCCTTGAGCACGGCGGCATTAGTCTTACCTTGATCCTCGGCCCATGCTCTAAATAGCAGGCGGCCTTTAGTCTTACGGGTTCGACGACCTGCCACGCCTGACTGCTGGCTATCTACTAACGGCGGCAATGCCTCGATGAATTGACGGCCTGCATAAGGGTTAGCAGATTGGCTCTTAGTCTTATCGCTACTCATCTTCTGATATCCAGCCTTGCGTGCGAAGGGCGTGCCAGCATTTTTATAGACATCCACTAGTGGAGCTTGTGCTCTACCTTCTGGTCCTGAAAGACGTCCAGCGGTCTCGTAGATAGATCCTGCCGCACTCTTATTGAATATGGTAGCGATGGATCTAAATCCGCGCTTGTTAGGTTTAGATGGTGCTGTGCTGTATCCGATGCCGCGCTTTATATCGCTAGAGCTAAAAACGCGGTTCTCCCAGACGCCCACGGCTTTACCCCATCCAGATAGCGGTGCGTCGCTAGGGACGAAACCTCTGGCCTTGACTGCTACTACTTTGAGAAGGTTTCTGATCTCCTTCTCGGTTTCTTTAGCCAGAGCAGGCTCAACCTTTTTAAGTGCCTTGCGAAGTTCAAGTGCGCCGCTTACTTCTGTAGGCATCCTGTTGCTCCTTCGCTCGGTCTTTCAACGCTTTCAGTAACATCTGGAGCATTGAAGGGTCTAAATCTATTAAGTCTTGTGGAGGGATAGCCGTCTCAATGCTCAAGCGAGCGATGAGATAGTGGATGCTATCCCTGCCTAGGCCAAAGGGTCAGACTCTGCAACCTCTACACTCTTAAGAGTTTCGAGAAAGTCTGGGCCGAATGGCTTGACTGTGACTCCACTAAGTCTAAGGCCTTCCCATGCCAACCAGTACACGTCACTTTGCTTCTCATCGTCCCTGAAGGCCTTATGAAATCCCTTTTTAGCATATAGCTCGAATGCGTACTCCAATCGAGGAGTGATCTCGATATTTGTAACGCTATCGTCTGCCATCGTGACTATTAACTTTGCCATGCTGTGCCCCTTTGTTTAGTTAGATTACGCTGTAGTTACTACTACTGTGCCTGATACGTTCCATGTTACAGACTGAGTGCCAAGATCGCCAACTGCACCGTTGATGTCGGTGAGGTTATTAACTAAGCATGTCATTGTGTAAAGTGGGTTAGTCGCAGATACTGCAGCGGAAGTCTGCTTGAGGGTGACAGTTACGTTGGTTCCGTATGCAGCCTGTAGGGTTGCTAGAACTTCGCCTGCTGCTGTGTCATTGAGGAAGTCGATCGTAATAGATGCTGCCTCTAGTCCCTTGACAAACTTATGGCCTGAGTCTCCCATTGCGGTGACTTCGAGCTCATCGAATGCGCGATTAAGTGTTACAGATGTAACGTGGTCTGATAGATCGACGGAATTAACCGATACGACTACTCCATTATTCAGAAATACAGCCATGAGATTATTCCTCGTCTTTCTTAGTAGTTACTGGCTTTGGTGTTGATGGTGCTACCTGCCCGATCTTGATCAGGAAGGCGTCTCTTTCTTTTTCCCATTCGGACATGTTAGCTCCAACTCGTTAGGACTGAGATGTTGATGTTACAGGTAAGAAGATCACCCGATGCCGCATTAAGTACGGCTGGAGCCGATACCTCTGTGACATTGTAGGTGTATGAAGACGCAGCGAGCAGGTTAAATACGCGCACGATGTCATCCTCAATTCCGTTTAGATTGCCCTCGTTATCGAGAAGCGGCACCATGATTGAGATGGTGAAATTCGCCAAGGGCGAGATAGATGCATGCCATCCATTAGACGGCGAAATGTAAGGATCGCTAGGTGAGACGATTACGGAATTTGGAATTACGGTTGCAGGTGGGAATGAGAAGACTGAATACTTTGTGTTATCAGTAAGAGCTACTGCGATACCTGCGCGGAGTGTTGAGATGGCGGCCATTAGCCCACCATTGAGCGCGGATCAAGATAAGGAGCAAGAAGGCCGCGAACGCGAGCAAGCAAGGTGTTACCCATGCGATAAGGAGAAGGTGCGTAGCCGTCGATTGAGACGCCGCCAGAAGATGGCGCTTGACGAGACTGCCAGATGTCAATCGAGATCATAAGCGCAGCTTCTTGAATGGCTGGGACTGTTGAAGGATCAAGATAAGTCTCTGCTGAAAGTAAACCGTAAGGGTTGATGGGATGGCGTGGAGTTACCGCGTTATTGTTGCCCGTGATTGCATAAGTGATCGAACGGGTATCGCGTCCAGTAATGGTCTTAGATCCATTATGTTTCGATCCTGCGCCTGTAATGACTACTGTCTCACCAACGTATAGGACATCGGTGATTGGATCTGCAAAGTAAGAAGTTCCCGTGTTGGCTGTGTTGCTATGCCCAATAATTGAAAGAGTGTTAGACCAGATGAAGGGCAGAAGCACGTTATCTGCTGCATCGCAGACTTGCTGCAAAACTGCATCAGCGTAGAGCGTACCGACGCCAAGGGCGGTGCGAAGTTCTGCGACTGTTGTCAGACTCATGCTGATCCTTTCTAAAGACTGGCGGCGGAGAAGGGCACTCCGCCGCCAGCGACTTAGGGGTGGCTTACGCCTTGTTGTTCTTGAATGCGCCTGCGCCGACCTTGGTAGCGATTGCTCCGAAGCCGTAGTAGCCGATTGTTACCTGTCCTGCTGCTGTTGACTCAGCGCGTAGGCGGTATGTTGGTGACTCATACCATGTGTATGCGTCTGGGTTTACGATGAGAATTGTTCCATCGCCATCGCCTGCGTTAGTAGGATCGACGTAGAGGTTAAGACCTGCAACGTTACCTGTAAGTGATGTAGGTGATACGACTCCGCCAGCGTTCATTGGCTGTGAAGCTGTATAGATTGGACGTCCTGCATCGTTAAGGCTCATGATGTTAGACCATTGTCCTGTTGATACGACCATGTTGCGAGCAAATGGGTTTGGAAGTCCTGCTGTAGCGCCGTAGACAGATGCTGATCCGCGAGCAACGATACCGAGAAGCTCTGCAGCTGTTGGATATGTGACTGTTGTTGTTGCGTCTGCTGTTGCGCCTGCAATTAGGGCCGCATTGACCGCTGCGTTGGTTGTCTTGGCATACGCTGCTGCCATGTTGCGGACAAGCTCATCAAAGAATGCTGGAGATGTACGATCTAGCAATTCAACAGAAAATGTCTGCTGTCCAGCGTACTTCTTAACAGATACTGACAAGAATGCTGCATTCTGATCTGTGTCAGAAAATGCTGCATCTTCTGCTGTTTCTGCAACAGTTGGAACTGCTGTGATCTTTGGGATCTCAAAAGTCATACCTGCATCTGGAAGTACTCCGCGAGAGATCGCGTCGATAGATGGGCGGATTGTGGTTGAGAGAGGGTTAATGATTTCAGACAATTGACGTGTCGGTACGAGACCAGCGTTGTCAGTGGTGTTGTCTGCTGCTGCGATGTACTGACGTGCAGCGTCATCGCCAAGTGCTGCGCGAATTGTGTTCTCTGCGTACTTAGCAGCTGTGATTTCGATACGTGGCTTTGTGTAAGCCATTGCTGTTACAGCAGGGCGAGCAGCTTCAACTGCGGCAGCCTCAACTGTAGGTGTTGCTTCGACTGCTGAAGTGGTTTCTTCCACGGTGGCTGTCTCGCTTTCTGTTGGTAGGGTTTCTTCAACGGCTTCATCCGATGATGCCGCGATATCAGTGACGGCTGCTGACTTAAATGCGGCGGCCTGCACTAAACTGACTTCGAGTAGGTCTGCACTCGATACATACAGCACGCCATTCTTAGGCTTTGCTGCATTGACCATAACTCCGACTGAAAGGCCAGTACGGAGTTCTTCTGAGGCTTCGATGAGAGCATCTGTGCCACGTGATGATTTAGAAATCTTGAAAGACGCAAAAATGCCTTCTTCTGTTTCATTAAAGAATTGAGCGCGGCCGATTGGCTGTTTTGGATCGTGCTCCAGTAGGAGCTTGACTTTCGTCGAGTCAGCGATATTAATCGCGCCACGCTCAAAGACAACGGCTCCAGCGGATGTGTTACCAACCTCGCCATTAAAGGGGACGATCTTGCCAGAGATAGTTCTCTCTGACGCGTCTGCTGTAAGTTCTGCTGAGAATGTGAGCATCTCTTTCATTGCATGCCTTCGCTTCCGTTAGGTGTTAGGTCAGTCATCTCCATCGCTTGCTCCTGTGTGATTAACTGGAGATCGAGAAGTTCGCGGATAATTGAAAGCTCTTTGAGTGGATCTGTGCGTAGATAATTGCTATCAAGGTCAAACTTTACGACGTTGCCGCGAGCTGTGATGTCATCCATTGACAGACGATCCTCGATGGCAGATACAAAAGGCTGCAAGGATAGTGTGAGGAATTGAAGCCTCTCGTCTTGCACGTTAGCGTAAGTCATTGTCGTATTCTGATCTGCTGAAACGTAATAAGGTGGGACGTTGCAGAGGCGAGCGATCTCGGTTGCAAGATTCTGAATCGCCTCGTTATACATCATGTCTTTAGGGCTAAATCCGACTGTCTCATAATTTAGAGTCGATGTGAGGTAGGCCGTTGAGCGATTCTGGCGTGCATTCTTGAAAGCTGCAAGTAATCCCTGCACTTCTGCTGGAGGTAGGTCTGCGCCTGTATTCTTTAGGTAGCCAGTAGGCATCGGAGTAGCCGCTGCAATTACTGAGGCTTTCTGGATGTCAAGAGCTGCGCGAATTGTAGAAGTACCTGTGTTAAGAATGCCATCGCTCAATGATTGGAATGTAATGAGTGAGCCAAGGCCGTCCATTGGTACAGTCGTGCCATCAACGGCGTAAGACTTAACGTATACATTGTCACGATCGAGTGTCGCTGTTACGCGGCTGTTAGCAATCCACTCAAAGCGAGATGGTCTGCCATCCTCCTGATAAACCTCAACGACCTGCCAGAAGGCCTGACCATAGAAGAGGAGCGAGTCAACCGTGTAAGCAATAGTTACTGAGCGAGGCTGAGAATAAGAAGGCTGATCGAGCCAGAGTGGCTTGCCTAATTCTTCGCCTGTTGACTTCTTGTAAAGTTCGAGTGGGATCGTGCCGATCGTGCCTGCTAAAAGGTTTCTGCACCTGGCTAACGCTGGCACGCCCATCGCTTCTGTGCGTCCGACGTAGGCGAATTGGAATGGCATCGCATAGGGCGAATACTCACCTAGAACTTGAGGTGCATACTGCGCTTCGATATCAGACTTTGATGCTGCACCTGTGAGGCGCGAAAGGATACCCATAGGGTGCAATTATACACTACTCGGTGTAAATAGCGGCTATCTGTTGAGGTTTCATTAACATACTTACGACCATGGCTAAAGAGATTGGCGCGGATACATCGCCTGCACTCTTACGCTTTACGATACGCCAGCTTGAATCGTTAGTCTTGGCCGCGCAGTTATTCATCTGTTTAATTAACTCTTCTTGACCGTTATGGACTACTCGACTATTTACCAGACCGTCGAGGAGGTCCGAACAGGCCTGATAGAACTGCTGTCCCGATACGTCCTGCACAATCTGTCCAGCATTGGCAAGGCGCTCGCTAATGGATTGCGTCGTGTACTTGTCAAAGCAGATCATCTTAGGCCGATACTGATCAGCCCAGCCTTTGATGTCTGCCGCTATTTTAAGATCATCTACCGAAACTTGACTTTCCCACGTCTGGAGAATCCCGACACCGATTCTTCCGTCACCCATAATCTGACCAGCAACGAGGCTCGCATTGCGGCGAGATGGAGATACATCGAAACCAAAAACCGTATAGCCACCGATCGGGATCTGGAGCGAGGCATCGGAGGTCGCCTCAAGTACGCCATGAGGCCATGGACTTTGAAGAGAGTCAATCCATTGACATAAAAGCTCAGTCCTAGTGTCTTCAATTTTATTAGTTGCAACAGCTTCCTCAAGTGATTCCTCCGTGATCGTATGTCCTAAGGCTGGATTGGCAAATGCCCATCCGTTGCGGTCTGTAATCTTGCAATACTGCGGTGCTGAGTATTCATAGAATCCAAATGACTTAGGCGGTGCAGATAAGGCACGCTCTCTGAGATTGTTAAGTGTTTCTGAGAAAGCATCGCCAGCGTTGCTAGTCAGGAAGGTCTGCGAGTTAGGTCTAGCGCGAGTGGTAGGGATTGCAGCTGTGTAACCGTCTTTACTGATCTCTCGAACCTCGTCAATCCAGAGGAAGTCAGCGGTGCGTCCACGCGATGAGTCACGGGTATCAGATACGAGGTCAAGTGTTGCCCCGTTTAGCAGCTCTATTCTTTCGCCGCCATTGGCGTAGCGAATAGCCTTAGTGCCTGCCTTAAGGTGAGGTGCATTCTCGATGATCCATGCAATCTCTCGAAAGGTCATGAGGGCTGTCGCTCGGTTGGAGGACATGATCAGGTGCTTAGTCTCGCCTCCATAAAAGAGGCCCCAGATGACGCGCATGCGCCCTAGATGGCTCTTTCCATTCTGGCGTGCCACTAGTAGCAGCGAAGTCTTGCGAATGTAGTTGCCTTTAGCGTCTACTCGCATCATGTCATCTAAGACCCACTTCTGCCACGGCATTAAAGGCGTACCTAGGTCTTCTGCGAGTTTAGCGATCTCATCTGAGCGTGTTTTGCCCTTGAGAAGTGGACTATGAAGCCTTGCTTTGATTGCCCCTCGCAGCGGCTGTTTACGAGCTCCCATTATTCGGGACTGTCTGTGACTGGTCGGGCCGTAAATGGACTGTCTCGGTGAACTTCGGACTGCATCGGGTATACATTGGAAGA
>Ga0315901_10004978_pt1 | contig 16339 bp, 13 predicted proteins | sample LakEriMetagenome_10_FD_203761 | JGI IMG/M metagenome (GOLD analysis project Ga0315901, IMG submission 203761) | Freshwater fungal communities from buoy surface, Lake Erie, Ohio, United States - Buoy 2 MA116 | ecosystem: Environmental > Aquatic > Freshwater > Lake | place: USA: Lake Erie, Ohio...
GCAGTGGGGCGAAGGAGCCCTGCCTGGGCGCCGGCTCGACCTCGGGCGCTTCCGCGAACGTCTCGGCCGCCTCCCAGGCCGACTCGCCGAGCACGTCGCCGGCGGGCGCCATGAAGATCACCTCGCGATCGACCTCGATCCGCGGGCTGGGCCGCGCATAGCGGACCCGCGCCCGGCCGAGGATCGCCGGCTTGTAGACCACCCCGCGGTCGGGATCGACGGGGCCGTCGGGGGCGAGGAACACCTCGCGGATGCCGGGCGGAAGGATCGGCCGTGGGCCGCCGGCGAAGGTTCGCGGGTGGCCCGGCCCCGTCCCCGTGGTCGCCGCTGCCGGTGCGTGTGGTTCCGCCGGCGCGGCCGCCGTGAGCCGGCGGATCTCCTCGCGGAGCAGCGGGCCGCGGAGGTAGGCCATCGTCCACCGGGTCTGGAAGAGAGTCTCCTCCTCGCCATGCACGCTATGCATCAGGAAGCGGCGCTGTTCGAGGCCCGAGAGCAGCCGGTCGAGACGGCCGCGGTCGAACGTGCCGCCGGCGGAGGCCGCCGCCCCCTCGAGGCCGTCGAGGACCCGGGCCTTGTCGCGGGCGGTTTGGAGGCGGCCCAGGAACCACAGACCCGCGTTGGAGAGGCCCTTGTAGTCGAGGTCGACGGGATTCTGGGTGGCCAGCACGACGCCGAGACCGTAGGCCCGGGCCTGCTTCATGAGCGTGAGGATCGGCGTCTTGCTCGGCGGGTTGGCCGTGGGCGGCACGTAGCCGAAGACCTCGTCCATCAGGAACAGCGCCTTGAGCGACGACGTGCCCCCCTGCGACCGCATCCACGAGACCGCCGCCCCGGCGAGCAGCGTCACGAACGCCATGCGCTGCGCGTCGGCGAGGTGGGCGATCGAGACGACCGCCACCCGCGGCTTGCCCTCGGGCGTCCACAACAGCCGGCCGACGTCGAGCGGCTCGCCGTCGAGCCAGGCCTCGAAGCCGGGGGCCGCGGCGACCGTGTTGAGCCGGCTGGCCAACTGGAAGCGGTCGCCGGCGGGGAAGAAGTTTTCCAGGTCGAGAAAGCCCACCCGCTCGATCGGCGGCGCGGGAATCGCCCGCACGAGCGTGCCGAAGTCGACCTTTTGACCGCTTTTCCACAGGGCGTCCATGATCGTGGAGAGCAGCACGTGCTCGCGGCTCGTGCCCGGCTCGGCGTCGATGCCGACCAGCGCCAGGATGCCGGAGACCAGCGACTCGATCCGCTCGCGGCGTGCCTCCGGGTCGGCGGCGATCTCCGCGGCGGGCGCGTCGAGGCTGCCGAGCATCGCCAGCGGCCGGCCACTGCGGCTGCCGGGCGTGAACACCGCCATGTCGGCGGCCGCGTGCAGGCGGCGGATCCGCTCGCCGGATTGCCCGCTGGCGGCGAGGCCGTCGGACCACTTCTTCGCCGTGCGCTCGGCCAAGGACTCGAGCGTGATTCCTTCGCGCTTGGCGGCATCGGGCTCCAGCCAGGGGAGGAAGTCGCCCGGTGCCAGCTCGGGAAACGACAGCAGCACGTTGGCGAGGTCGCCCTTGGGGTCGATGACGAGCGTGGGGATGCCGTCGAGCGCCGCCTCCTCGATGAGCCCGATGAGCAGGCCGGTCTTGCCGCTGCCGGTCATGCCGACGCAGACGGCGTGCGTCGTGAACCGCTTGGCGTCCACGAGGAGCGGCTCCGGCGTCGGCCCGCCCGACCGCTCGTCCACCTTCTGCCCGAGATAGAAGACGCCCAAGCCCTCGATCGCGGCGGGCACGCCCGCGGTCTCGGCCTGCTGTGACACGACACCCTTGCGCGATTTGGACATGGAAGCCTCCGGAGAGCGGGAGCCGCAATGCGGTTCCACGATTCAACGGTGGCGGCGCGGATCGTGCAACTGGGGTCCGCCCGGGGCGGATGGTGTAGGTGAACCTGCGGGATCGGGCCGCGGTTCGCTTGGCGGGGTGGTTTTCGTGCCCGGAGTCCCCGGGTTTCCACCCGGGGCTTCTTGGAACGTCGCAGGAACTCACAACATGATTCGCCGCTCGATTGCGGCTGGAGCGGCGGTCTCTGACCGTCGTCCCCTGTAGCGGCGGTCTCTGACCGTCGAATGCGGCCTGTGGCTCCACGACCCGTATTCGCAAGCCTGGAGGCTTGCGCCACTGGAGCGGCTGCTCCCGCAGCTGGCCGGTCATGCCGCCGGCGGGCGGGGGCGGTTTCCCACCCCCGCACCACCGGCGGCCCGATGCGCCGAACGCCTTCGGCCACCGACTGGGATCGATTGGGAGGGGAGCGTTCGCCGACCCGCGCGCCTCCTCCGCTTGGTCGTCAACTCCTTCTCCCGAACATGCTCAGCGCCGCTTCCGGTCGCGGCACGGGGGTGGGGCGGCGAGGGTGAGCACGATCACCTCCTCGCCCGTCGTCGGGCTGATGTCATGGTGAACGCTGATCGGCGCGGCGCCGGCCGCGTCGCGGACCAGCGACTCGAGCATCGGCCGGCCCGCGAGCACCAGGTGGCAGCGCAGTTGCCGCAGCAGCTCGGCGCCGCGGCCGTTGCCCTGGCTGGCGATGAGCCGCTGCTCCGCCGCCGTGAGCACGCCCTGCAGATGGACGAAGAGGCGGTTCTCCACCAGGTGGGCGTGGACGCGGTTCGGACCCCGGCCCATGTACTCCACCTGGAACCGCGACACCGCGTCGCAGACGGCCGCCTCGATCTCGCCCTGCGATTTCATGCTGCGTCTCCGCGGCCGCTCCCGGGCGGAGCCGGCGCCGGTGGAAGCTTCCCTGCAGCCCCACCGGCGCCGCACCCGCCGGGCACCGTGAAACCCCTCTTGGGTGGGGTTCCGTGTGGAGTTGTTTCGGCAGCGATGCCCGCGTTCCGTGAGTCGACCGGCGGATTTCAGTCTGGGAAAGTTCGGGGGGCTGGGGTGGCGTGCCGGCAGGTCGCGCAGGTGTCCAGTGCCCCGGAAACACGCCTTAGGCCCGTGAATCGGGCGATTTCTCGGGTTTCAGCCCGCCGGCCCTCACGGCCCGACGGCGGCTCCCATGATGCCGGCGAGGACTTTCCCACCAGGAAAGTTTCTTGCGGAACACCACGTTCCGGGCAGGGATTCGCAAGCCTTTTTCACGCAAGGAAGCACCGGCATGAAGGCCGTCGGAGTGGACGCTCGTCGCGGGATGCGGCATGCAGCGACCTGGGAACCCCGTGGGGTTTCCCGCGGTCGATCGAGTGGCACCAAGCCCTGGAGGGCTGTTTCCGCGGACTGGCTCGGGCGGCCGGTGTGCCGCCGGCAGCGCACCGCCCGCCCGCTCTCGACGCCCGAGTCGCTCGAGCGGCGGGCGGTGTTGTCCGGCGCTGCCGAGGCCGCGGTCGACGACCTGATCGTGCCCACGGCCCTGCCGAACGACCCCTCGTTCGCCCAGGAATGGAACCTGCAGAACTGGGGCCAGTCGGGTGGCACCGCAGGCATCGACATCAACGCCACGCGGGCCTGGGACATCAGCACGGGCTCCCGGAACGTGGTGGTCGCGGTCATCGACTCGGGCATCGACCTCACGCACCCGGATCTGGCGGCCAACCTGTGGACGAATCCCGGCGAGATCGCCGGGAACGGGATCGACGACGATCGGAACGGCTTCGTGGACGACATCCACGGCTGGAACTTCGTCGACAACAACGCCAACCTGCAGGACGGCTACGGCCACGGCACGCACGTGGCGGGGATCATCGGGGCCGTCGGCAACGACGGCGTCGGCGTAACCGGCGTTGCCTGGCGGGTGTCGCTGATGGTCCTGCGGGTGCAGAACGACTCGGGGGCGGGCACCACGAGTGCCGTCATCGGCGCTCTCCGCTATGCCACGACCATGCGGCGCGACTTCGGCATCAACGTCGTCGTCACGAACAACAGTTGGGAGGCCGCGGCCGGCTACTCGGGGGTCGTCGAGGGCCTGATCCGCGAGCAGGGGGAGGCGGGGATCACGTTCGTGGCGGCCGCCGGCAACCATGGGACAAATAACGACGTCACGCCGCGCTATCCGAGCAACTACGACCTGCCCAACGTGATCGCGGTGGCATCGTTGGCCTCGTCGGGAGTGCTGGCGGGCAGTTCCGACTACGGGCCCACGACGGTGGACCTCGCCGCCCCCGGCACCTTCATCCTCTCGACCTGGAAGGGGGGAAGGTATGCCGCTCTGTCCGGAACCTCGATGGCCGCCCCGCACGTCTCCGGCACCGTGGCCCTGCTCGCCGCCGCCAAGCCGGGGATCACGGTGGCCGAGGTGCGGGCGGCGATCCTCGGCACTACGGCGCCGCTGGCGTCGCTGGCCGGCAAGACCGTGACCGGGGGGCGGCTCGACGCCTTTGCGGCGCTGGCGTCGCTCGGCGTCGCGGCCGCGCCGGTGCCGCCGGCCACGACTCCGCTGCGGACGGTGGTCGTCTCCTCGGCCGTGGCACTGCCCTTCAGCGATGAGTTCAACGCCGCGGGCGCGCTGCGGGCCGACTGGACGCTCCGCATCGGCGGCTTCGAGGTGGCCAACGGATCGGCAGCCTCGATCGGCATGGGCGGTTCCATCGCCACGCTTCGTGGCACGGCCGTGGCGAACTCCGTGCAGCGGGCGCTTGTCAGCCTGGGGACGGGCCGCAGCGTTGGGCTCGTGGCCCGCTACTCGGGCGCCGGGGACCAGTCGATGTATCTGGCACAGCTCACCCGCGGCCGCACCGGGTTCGTGGTGCAGATCTTCCGGCAAGTGGGCGGGAGATTGACCTTGCTCTCGGCGGGCAGGGTGTATGCGAGCCGGGGGTGGCTGCGATTCGACGTGATCGGCGGCCAGTTGACCGCGCGGTTCAACGGCCGCGTCGTGGCGGCAGCGGTCGATGGCACGATCGCGGCGGCAGGCAGTGTCGGCATGCGGGCGGTGGGTGTCGGAGCGCGGTACGAAACCTACATGGCAACGTGATCCGACCCCTCGGGGACAGCGCCGGAAAATCTTGCTTGCGTTCCCCAGATTGCCCAATATAATTCCTGCCGTTCGGCGACTCGGCCGTCGCGAAAAGCGGCTGAAACGCTGGATTTGTTGGTAAAAACTGACGGAAGACGAGTCGAGGGGCAGTCCGGCGGCCATGGCCGCCTGGGGGGTCCGTCGCAACGTAAGCCGGCGAGAGAGAACGCCTTCGGGCGGTCTTTCCCGCCGGCTTTTTTCGTTTGTGCCCACGACGACCGCCCACGGTGACCATCCAATGACGCAATCATCCGCCGCCCGCCTCGCCCGCCAGGTGGCGCACGCTGCCGGCACCTTCGAGCACCTGCTGCTCGGTCGGACGCCGGCGAGCGTGACCGTCGTGGCCGCCGACGGCTGCATGTTCGTGAGCCTGCACGAGTCGTTCTCGACCTTCGAGCGGCGGTTGGCCGCCGACGAGCAGGGGGCGGATCAGGTCCGCGACTTTCATCAGTGCCTGTTCGACCGCTCGCTCGACTCGCTCGTCGGCCACGTCCGCCGCAGCACCGGCGTGGCCCTCCAGGGGGCGATCGCCCACGTCGACACTGCGACGGGCAGCGTGCTCAAGACGTTCACGACCGCACCCGCGGTCGATCTGTTCCTGTTGGGGCGTGGCCTGCCGGCACTCGGTGTGCCGGTCAACGACCATCGGCATGCCACGGTCCGGCAACGAGTCGAGATGGCGGGCGGCAATGGAGTCGCCCGTCGGTAGAGGAAACCACCCGGAGGGACCCGTAACCATGAAGAAGGTGAACCATGTTGGTGCTGACGCGCAAGAATCGGGAGAGCGTGGTGATCGGTCGGCCTGAGGACAATCAGGTGGTGTTGCAGATCACCGTGTTGGACATCGAGGGGGGCCGGGTGCGGCTCGGCTTCGAGGCCGACCAGAAGATGCCGATCCATCGCCGCGAGGTGTGGGACCGGATCAGCAACGGAAACGGCGACGGCAAGGCCGCCGGTCTGGTCTCACGGATGGAGGATGCGCGCCGTGCCGGGGGCTGACCATGAGGTCCCAGGGCGAGATCGAGGCGGCCGTGTGCGACGGCGTCTCCCGGTTTCAGCAGGAGTTCGTCGGCCGTGGGCCGCGGGACATCCGCGCGTACCTGCTCGGCGGGCTGCTGGTCGTCCAACTCCAGGGGGTGCTGACGCCGGCGGAACGCCAGCTCATCGCCCCCCGGGGTGGCGGCGGGAACGGCCATGGCGATGGCAACGGCAACGGCAACGGCAACGGCTTCGACCATGACGGCGGCAACGGGCGGGCGCTGCTCAAGCAGGTGCGGGCCCACATGGTGGCCACGGGAAGGCCGCGGCTGGAGGAGGTGGTCGAGGCCGCGACGGGCGTGAAGCTCGTGAGCGTGCATCACGACATCTCGACCGTTACGGGAGAGGAGGTCCTGGTCTTCTCGTTGGCCGAATCCCCGGCGTGCCGGCCGCGGAAGAAGATCTGAGGGGTGTGGTAGCATCGGGCTGATCACCCCGTTCCCGCCCGGCCGGCCTGACCATGCCCGTCGCTCCCTCCGCCCCCCGCGGGGCCACCGTCTTGCTCGTCGACGACCAGCCGATCATCGGCGAGGCCGTGCGCCGGATGCTCGCCGGCGAGGAGGGGGTGGCCTTCCACGCCTGCAAGGACGCCCCGGCCGCGTTGGAAACGGCGGCCGCGGTGCAGCCGACGGTGATCCTGCAGGATCTGGTGATGCCGGAAGTCGACGGGCTGGAACTGGTGCGGCGCTTCCGGGCCGACGAGCGGTTTCGCGACGTGCCGATCATCGTGCTCTCGACCAAGGAGGAGCCCGCAGTGAAGGCCGAGGCGTTCGCCCTCGGCGCCAACGACTACATCGTGAAGCTGCCGGACCGGCTCGAGCTGGTCGCCCGCATCCGCCACCATTCTCGCGGCTACGTGGCGCTCGTCGAGCGGAACGAGGCGTTCGCGGCCCTCCAGGCCAGCCAGCAGACGCTGGCCAACGACATCGCCACCGCGGCCAGTTACGTGCGGTCGCTGCTGCCGGAGCCCCTGGAGGCGGGAGTGGTGCGGGCTGACTGGCGGTTCATCCCGTCGGCGACGCTCGGCGGCGACGCCTTCGGCTACCACGCCCTCGACGCGGATAACTTCGCCGTCTATCTGCTCGACGTCTGCGGCCACGGCGTGGGGGCGGCGCTGCTCTCCGTGTCGGCGCTCAACGCGATCCGCAGCGAGGCTTTGGCCCAGACCGATTTTCACGATCCCGGTGCCGTGCTCGCCGCCCTCAACAAGGCCTTCCCGATGGAGCGGCAAAACGACATGTTCTTCACCATCTGGTACGGCGTGTACCACGTTCCGACCCGCAGGCTGCGCTGGGCCGGCGGCGGGCATCCGCCGGCCGTCCTCCTCGGTCCGGACGGAGCGGCGCCGCGGATGCTCGAATCCGACGGCCCCTTGATCGGGGCCGTGGATGGCCTCGACTTCGATTCCAGCGAGGCCGAGGTTCCCGTCGGCAGCCGGTTGTTCGTGTACAGCGACGGGGCTTTCGAGATCAGTCGACCCGACGGCACGATGTGGGCGTTCGCCGACTTTCTCGCGGCCCTGACGGCCCCGGCGGCCGGGCCGGCGAGTCCGATCGACAGCCTGGTTTCGGTCATCCGGGGTGTGTCCCAGCGGGATGATTTCAACGACGATTTTTCGATGGTGGAACTGGGCTTCGGCTGACCTGAGGGCCAAAAATCAGCGGAAAATCGCCGCTCAGGCCGGGCGAAGCGGCCGGCTTGCACGGGCCCTTCGAATCCGTACACTTCATAGTTTCGCGGTTTTGACCGGCCGCTAGCGTAGCTCAATTGGCAGAGCAGCTGATTTGTAATCAGCAGGTTGCGGGTTCAACTCCCGCCGCTAGCTCAGCACGACCGCGCCGATTCGGTGGCGGCGTCGAGTGGCCGAGCGGATCGGGCGACCCGCTGCAGTCCGTGCATGTCGTTCAACCGGCATGGTCCGCACCGGATCGCGAGAGAGAGTCCGCCTTCAGCCGAAGACACCGAGCCGATCCTTATCAGGAGCACACACCGACAACCCAGGGGAGTTTCCCGAGCGGTCAAAGGGGTCAGACTGTAAATCTGATGGCTATGCCTTCGCAGGTTCGAATCCTGCACTCCCCAGTCTCATCCCTGCCCTGCCGGCGTGCGTCCGGTGGGGGGGTGCGTGACCCGCGGGTGTAGCTCAATGGTAGAGCAATAGCCTTCCAAGCTAAAGACGAGGGTTCGATTCCCTCTACCCGCTTCGACGAGTCTCGGCCCCCTGTCCCACCGCTTCCTGTCACGTTCTGAAACACGATTCAAGAAAGCATCCACCGCCCAGGCCCTGACCGCGGCATTCGCCAACAATTCGCTGCTGTAGCTCAGTTGGTAGAGCACGTCCTTGGTAAGGACGAGGTCAAGGGTTCAAGTCCCTTCAGCAGCTCTTCCACGGGCCAGTGCGTGGCCCGCGGTCGACGACAAGCAGTTCGGTTTTCACTTCCGAGGAGAAAGTAGGAGAAAGCATGGCTAAGGACACGTTCACGCGGAGCAAGCCGCACGTCAACGTCGGCACGATCGGGCACATCGACCACGGCAAGACGACCCTCACGGGCGCCCTGGTCGCCGTGCAGGCCGCCAAGAACCTCGCCGTCGCCAAGAGCTACGCCGACATCGCCAAGGGCGGCACCGTTCGTGACGAGACGAAGACTGTGACCATTGCGGTCAGTCACGTCGAGTACGAGACCGACAAGCGGCACTACGCCCACATCGACTGCCCGGGCCACGCCGACTTCATCAAGAACATGATCACCGGTGCCGCCCAGATGGACGGCGCCATCCTGGTCGTGAGCGCGGCCGACGGCCCGATGCCCCAGACCCGCGAGCACATCCTCCTGGCCAAGCAGGTCGGCGTGCCGGCCCTGGTCGTGTTCCTCAACAAGGTGGACCTCGTCGACGATCCGGAGCTCCTCGACCTCGTCGAGATGGAGATCCGCGAGCTGCTGACGAAGTACGGCTTCCCGGGCGACGACGTGCCGATCATTCGTGGCGCCGGCAAGCCCGCCTACGACAGTCCGGCCGATCCGGCGAAGAACAAGTGCATCGCCGACCTGCTGGCGGCGGTCGATTCCTACATCCCCGAGCCCGTCCGTGAGCTCGACAAGCCGTTCCTGATGGCGATCGAGGACGTGTTCTCGATCGAAGGCCGTGGCACCGTGGCCACCGGCCGTATCGAGCGCGGCGAGGTCAAGGTCGGCGACGAAGTCGAGATCATCGGCCTCAAGGAGAAGGCGGAGAAGACCACCGTCACCGGCGTCGAGATGTTCAAGAAGCTGCTCGACAAGGGGCAGGCCGGCGACAACGTCGGCTGCCTGCTCCGCGGCGTCGCCCGCGACGGCATCGAGCGTGGTCAGGTGCTGGCGAAGCCGGGCTCCATCAAGCCCCACAAGAAGTTCGAGTGCGAGGTGTACGTGCTCTCGAAGGAGGAAGGCGGCCGTCACACGCCGTTCTTCGCCGGCTACCGGCCGCAGTTCTACTTCCGCACGACCGACGTGACCGGCTCGACGAAGCTGCTCGGCGGCGTCGAGATGGTGTCGCCCGGCGACAACGTCAAGATGGAGGTCGAGCTGATGGTGCCGATCGCCATGGACGACGGCGTGCGGTTTGCCATCCGCGAGGGCGGCAAGACGGTCGGCTCGGGCGTCGTCACGAAGATCCTGGATTGATTTTGAGGGGAGGGGGCCCGCCCCGGGCCCCCTCCTTCTCCACAGGGGCGTAGCTCAACTGGCAGAGCGCTGGTCTCCAAAACCAGAGGTTGCGAGTTCGATCCCCGCCGCCCCTGCAAGCAGAAGGTCGTCGCGTCGGGCCCGGACGGCCTGCCGCGGGGCTGGGGAAGGTTTCGGAAGCGATGGAGCGCGAGTGAGAGACTATGGCAGGCATTTCCGACAATTCGACGGCCCGAGGCAGCCTGTGGGGCGAACTGCTCAGCGCTTCCGTGTACAAGCGCAATCAGGGGCGGATCGCCCGGCAGTTGACCTTCGCCGCCCTGGCGGCGGTGATCGGCATCGGCATTTGGCGGCTGACGCAGTTGGTCGGCGTGCTCTACGGCGGGTCGGCGGCGATGGGCGGCGAGGACTTCGGCGTGGTGCGGTTCGTGTTGCCGGCGGTGCTGCTGGCAGTCGGCCTGTGGGTCGCGTACCGTGCCGTGAACGTGCCCTGGTTTGCCGACTTCCTGATCGCGGTCGAGGCCGAGATGGCCAAGGTGTCGTGGCCGACGGGCGACGAGGTGTTTCGCAGCTCGGTGGTCATCATCTTCCTGATCTTCGCCCTGGCCGCGATTCTGGCTGGGTACGATCTATTCTGGTGGTTCGTGCTCCGTAGCGTGCTACGGATCGGATGATTCGGCAGGATTTTCCCGACGATTCTTGGTTTCCCCCTTCGCCTACACCACACGTCATGACAGCCCAACTTCCCGACGATGCCGACGGCCGGCAGGCCGAACCCGTGGTCGCTGCCGCGGCGCCTGATGAGCGGCTCGCCGACGCGGTGCCGGTCGTGGCGGCCGACAGTGCCGTTGGTGCCGACGACGATGACGACGGCTCGCCCGCAGAGCTGGCCGACCCGTTTGCCGGTGACGAAAACGCCAAGCCTGTGGAGGTGATTCGGGAGGAGGCTGTGCCTGCCGGCGACCGGCAGTGGTACATCCTCAAGGTGCAGAGCAACCGCGAGGATTCGATCCGCGAGGCGCTCCTGCGACGGATCTCCATGCAGGGCATGGGGAAGTTCTTCGGCGACGTGGTGGTGCCGAAGGAGCAGGTCACGGAGTTCAAGGGGGGTAAGAAGAAGGTCGTCTCCCGCAAGCTCTACCCGGGCTACATCCTCGTGAACATGCTGCTCAATGACGAGACCTGGTATCTCGTGCGCGAGACCGGTGGGATCGGCGACTTCACTGGTTCCGGCGGGCGGCCGAGTCCGATGCTGCCGCAGGACGTGGCCAAGCTGCTGAACAAGGCCGTGGAAAAGGCCGAAGACACGCCCCGGCTGAAGATCAGCTTCAAGAAGGGCGATCGCGTGAAGATCAACGAGGGAACGTTCGAAAACTTCGAGGGCGAGGTCGAGCAGATCGACGAGGCGAATGGGCGTGTGACCGTGATGCTCAGCATCTTTGGCCGCTCGACCCCCGTCGATATCGAGTATTGGCAGATCGAGTCGGTGTGAGTGGTGCGGCCCGCAGGGTGGCCGCGAGATTTTTGCAGGCAGGCTGAAGAAAGGCTGGCAGGGCGATGGCGAAGCAGATGGTCGGTCAGGCGAAGTTCCAGGTTCCCGGCGGGCAGGCGACGCCCGCCCCCCCGGTGGGCACGTCGCTCGGCCGGTTCGGCATCAACCTGGGCCAGTTCGTCCAGCAGTTCAACGACAAGACTCGCGAGGCGGCCGGCATGCCGATCCCGGTCGTGGTCACGGTCTACAACGACCGGTCCTTCGAGTTCATCACGAAGAGCCCGCCGGCCGCGGCGCTGCTCAAGAAGGCGGCCGGCCTGGCCAAGGGGTCGGGCGTGCCCAACAAGGACAAGGTGGGCAAGGTCACCAAGGCCCAGCTCGACGAAATCGTGCGTCTCAAGGGGGCCGATCTCAACGCCCGCGACGGGGAGCACGCCCGGCGGATGGTCGAAGGAACCGCCCGCAGCATGGGAATCACCGTCGAAGGTTGATTCCGAGCGTCCCGTCACCCAAACTCTCGACTCCCGAAAACCCCCAGTCTCTCATTCCAGCCATGGCCACCACCAAACGCATGCGGGCGATGCTCGCCGTCAAGCCCTCGTCCGACGCTCCCCTCCCGCTCGCGGAGGCCGTGGGCGTGCTCAAGAAGTTCCCGCCCGCCAAGTTCGACCAGACCGTGGAGATTCACATCCGTCTGGGCATCGATCCGAAGCAGGCCGATCAGATCATCCGTGGCTCGCTCGTCCTGCCGCACGGCATCGGCAAGTCGAAGCGGGTGGTGGTGTTCGCCAAGGGCAACCTGGCCGACGATGCGAAGGCGGCGGGGGCCGAGGAAGTCGGCGCCGACGAGCTGGCGAAGAAGATCAAGGAAGGCTGGACCGATTTCGACGTCTGCATTGCGGCTCCCGACATGATGGGCCTGGTGGGGCCGCTGGGCAAAGTGCTCGGCCCTCGTGGCCTGATGCCCAGTCCCCGCGCCGGCACCGTCACCGCCGATATCAAGAAAACGGTCAGCGAGTACAAGGCCGGCAAGGTCGAGTTCCGCAACGACCCGACGGGCATCGTGCATGCCGTGGTGGGCAAGGCGAGCTTCGACGCGGCGAAACTGGTCGACAACATCCGGGCATTCATCGATCACATCGTCGGCATGCAGCCGTCCAGCGTTCGCGGGCAGTACATCAAGAGCATCTCCATTTCGGCGACGATGACCCCCGGCGTGATGGTCGCCGCCTGATCCGTTCCTCATTCAACCGTCCTGCAGTCACGAAGGCTTGAGCATCATGAGCAAGCAGATGAAGAGCATGCTGGTCGACGACCTCAAGGGGCGTCTTGGCGGCGTCGGCGAGCTGATCGTCGTCAGCCTGGGCAAACTCGACGCCCAGAAGACAACGCAGCTGCGGCAGACGCTGCGGAAGAAAAAGATCCAGCTGCAGCTGGTAAAGAACAGTCTCGCCAGGCTGGCGACCTCCGGCACGCCGCTCGCGCCCGCCTTCGAAAAGGCCGAGGGTATGCTGGCCATCGCCTGGGGCGGCGAGGACGTCGTCGATCTGGCGAAGGAGCTTGACCGTCTGGCGGGCGTCAAGGATTACGAGGGCCTCGAGTGTCGCGGTGGCGCGCTTGACGGCGCCCGGCTGGAGCCGGGCGACGTCAAGAAGGTGGCGAAGTGGCCCACGCGCCTGGAGCAGCTCTCGCTCCTGTCGGGCCAGATCTCGTCGTTGGCGGGCACGCTCGCGGGTCAGGTTCTCTCGGCGGGCGGCGCCCTGGCCGGGCAGATCGCTTCCCGGGTCGACGACCTGGAGAAGGCCGGCGGCGACCAGCCGGCGGCCTGACGCCCCGCCGATTTCACGATTTTCATCGGCGGCCTTCACGCCGCCAAAGTTCATGGTAAGACATTAGGCTCCCCCCGTTTTCGAATTGAAAGGATCCAGAGCGATGGCAACGGCTGAAGCGACCCGCGAATTCTCCCCGGCGACCAAGGAGCTCGGCGACAAGATCGTCGGCCTCACCCTCAAGGCTGCCAAGGAACTGTCGGACTACCTGGACGAAGTCCATGGCATCAAGCCGGCTGCCGGCGGCGCCGTGGTCATGGCGGCTCCGGCCGGTGGCGCCGGTGGCGCTGCGGGCGGTGGTGAGGCGGCTGCCGAGAAGACCGAGTTCGACGTCGTGCTCGACGCCTTCGGCGACAACAAGATCGGCGTCATCAAGGTGGTGCGTGCGGCGACCGGCCTGGGCCTCAAGGAGGCCAAGGACATGGTCGAGGGTGCTCCCGCCAAGGTGAAGGAAGGCATCTCGAAGGCCGATGCCGAGAAGTTGAAGAAGGAGCTCGAAGAGGCCGGCGCCAAGGTCTCGATCAAGTAAAAAGCCCGCTTTTTTCGGTTCGTTGGCTGGGAGGTTGGCCTCCCAGCCAACGAACGGTATAGTTTTTGCGTGCTGCCTGGTCGAGTCGGTCCTGCTTTGCGCCTCTTCCCCATCCTTCGTGTCGTTCCGCCCCGTCAGTGTCCGTGCGTGAGTGTCGTGCGCTCGCGGCCGGTCCGGCTGTTCGACTGCGCTTGATTCCCGCGGGTTCGCGCCCGCAGTTCAGATCATCCCGAGGAGTCCCTCATGGCAACCCGCGCCGTTCGCCGCCTGCAGCCCTCAGAGGTTCGCCACTTCGGCAGCCGTCGCGTTAGCCACCACATTCCCGATCTCACCGAAATCCAGACCCGGTTCTACGACAACTTCCTGCAGTACGACGTGCCTGCGGCGAAGCGGAAGGATCAGGGCATCGAGGGTGTGTTGCGGGAGATCTTCCCGGTCGAGAGCTACGACAAGACCGTCAAGCTCGAGTATCTGCGGTATGAGCTCGGCAAGCCGCGGTACGAGCCGGACGAGTGCCGTCAGTTGCGGCTCACCTACGGTCGGCCGCTGCGGGTCTGGCTGCGGCTGACCCGGGAGCAGCCGATCGAGGAGGAGGTCTATCTCGGCGACATCCCGATCATGCTCGGCGGGGGCGAGTTCATCATCAACGGCGCCGAGCGGGTGGTCGTCAGCCAGCTCCACCGTTCGCCCGGCATCGACTTCGTGGCCGACACGGAGGCGGGGGACCGCAAGACGCACAACTGCCGCATCATTCCCGAGCGCGGCAGTTGGATCGAGCTCAACGTGTCGAAGAAGGACACGCTCCAGGTGCGGATCGACCAGAGCGGCAAGTTCTCCGCGCTCACCTTGCTGCGGGCGATGGACCCCAAGTACACCCGCGACTCCGAGATCCTCAAGCTGTTCTACAAGACGGCGGTGGAGAAGGTGGCCGGTGCCCGCAGTGTGCCCAAGCTCGAGGGCAAGATCGCGGTCGACGACATCGTCTATCCGAAGGGCGTGGAGCGGGCGGGCGAGATCATCGTCGATGCCGGCTGCAAGATCACGCACGACCAGGCGGAGCTGATTGCGACCTCCGGCCTGAAGGCCGTCGAAGTGATGCAGGAGCAGAAGGTGCCCCTGATCATGAACAGCCTGCGGGAAGACGCCGACGAGTCGAAGCGGCGGACTGCGGTGGCTCCGAGCCACGAAGACGCGCTGGTGCGAATTTACCAGCGGCTGCGGCCCGGCAATCCCCCCGCGCTCGACAAGGCCCGGGCCCTGTTCGACGAAAAGTTCAAGGACACCAATCGCTATCGGTTGGGGCGGGTCGGCCGGTTCCGCATCAACCGCAAGCTCGGCCTCAATGTTCCCGAGACGGAGATGACGCTCCGGGCCGAGGATCTGATTGCCGCGATCCGCTACATGCTCCAGCTCAGCGAAGGCGAGGGGCAGGTTGAGGTCGATGACATCGACCACCTCGGCAATCGCCGGCTGCGGACGATCGACGAGCTGGCGAGCGACGAGCTGCGGAAGGGCTTCCTCAAGCTGCGGCGGACCGTCCAGGAGCGGATGAGCCTCAAGGACGTCGCGGAGATGTCGCCGCGGACGCTGATCAATCCCAAGAGCATCTCGGCGGCGATCGAGTATTTCTTCGGCCGCGGCGAGTTGTCGCAGGTGGTGGACCAGACCAATCCGCTTTCGATGCTCACCCACGAGCGGCGGCTCTCGGCGCTCGGCCCGGGGGGCCTGAACCGCAAGCGGGCCGGGTTCGAGGTCCGCGACGTGCATATTTCGCACTACGGGCGGATCTGCCCGATCGAGACGCCGGAAGGCACGAACATCGGCCTGATCTCCAGTCTGGCCATTTATTCGGGGGTCGACTCCTACGGCTTCCTCGTGACGCCCTACCGCAAGGTCGCGAAGTGCAAGCTCACGGACGACGTCGTCTGGCTGCGGGCCGACGAGGAGCACGAGGCGCACCTCGCTCCGGCCGATGCGACCGTCGTGGACGGCAAGCTCGTGGGCGACAACATCATCGCCCGCTACCGCGGTGACTTCGTGCTCGTGCCGGCCGAAGAGATCCAGTACATCGACGTCGCGCCCAGCCAGATGGTGGGCGTTTCGGCCGGTCTGATTCCCTTCCTCGAGCATGACGACGCGAATCGTGCCCTGATGGGATCCAACATGCAGCGGCAGGCGGTGCCGCTGCTGGTCACGGAGCCGCCGGTGGTGGCCACCGGCATGGAGCGGGACGTGGCGGCCAATTCAGGCCTCATCGTGCGGGCTGCCCGGAAGGGAACCGTGAGCTACGTCGACGCCGACTCGATCGAGATTACCAGCGGCTCCGGCGCCCCCGATGTCTACAAGCTCCGCAAGTACGTGGGCCTGAACGAGCGGACCTGTCAGAACCAAAAGCCGATCGTGCAGCCCGGCCAGAAGGTCGAGAAGGGCGAGGTGATCGCCGACGGGGCCGCCACGTTCAAGGGCGAGCTGGCCCTCGGCCGCAACGTGCTCGTCGGCTTCATGGCCTGGGACGGCTTCAATTTCGAAGACGCGATCATCATCAGCGAGGAGCTGGTGGAGGACGACGTCTACACCTCGATCCACATCGAGGAATACGACATCGAGATTCGCGACACGAAGCTGGGCCGCGAGGAGTTCACCCGCGACATCCCGAACGTCGGCGAGCGGGCCCTCCACAACCTCGACGAATCGGGCATCGTCAGGATCGGCACGTACGTCCGCCCCGGCGACATCCTGGTCGGCAAGGTCTCGCCCAAGAGCAAGACGGAGCTGACGCCGGAGGAGAAGCTGCTGCACGCCA
>Ga0315901_10004979_pt1 | contig 16337 bp, 11 predicted proteins | sample LakEriMetagenome_10_FD_203761 | JGI IMG/M metagenome (GOLD analysis project Ga0315901, IMG submission 203761) | Freshwater fungal communities from buoy surface, Lake Erie, Ohio, United States - Buoy 2 MA116 | ecosystem: Environmental > Aquatic > Freshwater > Lake | place: USA: Lake Erie, Ohio...
CCTGTTGATTTACTGGTGCTTCTTGTTCCGCTACCTTGATTCCAAACAAGTCTGCGTTATCATCGAGCCAATTAGAAACTGACTCCTCGTTAACATCATCCAGGTCTTTTAATACAAGGCGTGCGGCCTTTAGATTAACACCCTTTTTTTCTAGGACTTCTTTGACAACTCGCTCACGCTGCACCTTGGATAAACCCTCAAGTTGCTCAGTCAGTTCCTTGATACGCTTCTCATCAGAGCGTTTAGCCTTGCGGAGTTTCTTTAGTAAGTCACTCTCACTTGCACCAAACGACTGTGATTCTGTATCTAGGTCGTCGTCTTCTTCATCCCAGTAGTTGTTGCTCATAGCAACCACCCTTCTATTCGTTGTTAGTCGCAAGCCTCAAGTCCATTCGGGGTAATGGGTTGGCTCTTGCTATCGGTCTAATACGCTGCATGGGGCCGATGGGTCCATGTCAGGATTCTATACTAAGCCGCCTGTTGCTCGGCGTTGTGACTTAAGCATTCCAGCTTCACCAGAAAACTCTGCGATTTCTCTAGCAGATAGTTTCTCACGGGCAGCTTTAGCTTCTGCTAAATTCAAGAATGCTTCTTGTTCAGCTTGCTTACGTCCGTACTGCTGTAGGCTCTTACCGTAAATTGAACTTAATTTCTCTGCAGTTGGCAATACGCCAGCTACCTTAGCATATCCAGTGCGAGCTGATTCTAAGTCGATACCTTGAGCTTGTAGTTGTTCAATACCAAGTCCCTGACGGCTGACGTTTGTATATCCAGATGCATCAGTTGGGCCTTGTGTTAGTCCAATACTTAGGTTCTGAGCAAGAGCTGCTCCACCAATTTCAGCAGCTTGAATCTTGCGCTGAATAGCTGGTAGTTGATTAACAGGGTCAATGACATAGGCTAAGATATCTGTATCATTTAGCTCAGGGAATAGTTTGTTTAAAGCATCTTTGGTTACTGCAGCACCCTTAACAATTCTATCATATCCAGCAGACACACGTCCTGCTAGCTCATCGGCTGATATCATATTACCAATTAGATTACTATATCTGTCGCGGTTAGCAAACTGTTTCAAGCCATAAGCATTAAAGATTTTACTAAAAGCTGCTTCGGTAGCAAGATATGTTTTATCATCTAGCATTGCAAAGCCTGCGTCTTGAAGTTTTTTGTTTCCAGCAAAACGATTGAGGTATGCAGAATTAAAACGCTTGTCAAACTTAAGAAGGTTTAGCGCATCCTCTGAGGCTATACCAGGGTATAACCTACGAATCTCAGCCATTACTTCTACAAGACCCTCTACCCCAACAGCGCCTAAAGCCGCAGCAGCGGCTGCTAGTCCTGCGTCAGAGACAGTCGCATATTGTGGTTGTTCATTAACGACTCCTTTAAATACAGGAGGTAATTGCATGTAGTTAAACTGACCAGATGCAACAGCATCAGTTATAATCTTATCGCCTTCGGCTTCAGCTGCTTCACCTTCAGCTGCGAAACGTTTAGCTTCTTCTGCTAATCTTTCCGCTTCTGCAATATCAGCTTCAGCCTGTGCTATAATCTTAGCTAATTCTTCTTCTTCTTTAGTAATAGCTTCATCAACAGATGTTTTTAATTTAGTAGTCTCCGCAGCGATGGCTGCCTTTGCAGGGTCGACTACCTTACTAGGGTCATACCCCTCAAGGGCTCTGTCAAGTTCAATTTGTTGTGCTTTTTGAACAGCAGTTATAATACCAGATTCAGTTCTAGAAGCAGCAGAGTCTGTTCTGCCTCGTAATATGCCCAGCTCAGCATCTTTTTGAGCATCTGTTTTAAATTTTCTGGCCATATCCTACCTATCCGATAAAGTTTCTAATAAGAGCTCTAGCATCACTTAACTGCTGCTCTCTTACTACTGGTGAATTCTTGGCTTCAGGAAGAGTATATAAATATTTTTCCCAGTCATTAAATGGCATAACCTTATCTCCTGAATATACTGGAGCAAGTCTTGTCAAGTCTACTTGGTTCTGAGGGATTCCCGTAAATTTAGAGTAAGCAGCTAGGTAGGTTCCTAGTGCCTCTTTAGGGCTAAGGCCCTGCTGGATATAATCTTTGAGGGCAGGCATAGCAACTTCTGCCTGAAGCCTAATCTTACTAAGGTTATTTTCTAGCGCTTGCTTACTGCGTATTGAATTGATAGCTAGTTTATATAAAGACTTATCATCAATAGGAATACCATAGTCTTTGTACTCTTCACGCAGAGCATTGTAGGTACCACCAAGGGCGCCCTTACGCATCAGTAAACTATCTGCTTCGTCAACGCCATCTTTGAATACTTCTTTTGCTTTGTCCTGAACTGTATCAAGAAGCAGCTGTTGGCGCTCTAGTTGGGTCAAAGCTCCCCCACGCTTCTTCTCTAGCTCATTAATTTTCTTAGCGTAGTCTTGAGCTTCTTTCTTGCTAGCCTTAACATCTAGATAATCAAGAAGAGACTGTTGTAGTTCTACTACCAAAGCATCAGCTGGAGTTAAAGCAATCTTACGAGCAGCACCAGTCTTGGTGCCAGCTAAGTCAAAGAATCCTTGAGCTACGGTTGGGTTAGCAACTAACTTATCTACAGCAGTGCCATAGCTATCACCAGTAGTGTCAGCATAGCGCATGACATTTTCTAGCGCGTCCATATCTTCTTCTCTGACGGCTATGTTTCCGCCAGCAGAAACTAATCTTAAAAGATAGTCTTGGGTTGGCGCTTCCTTGCGATTATACAAACCAGGTATCTGAGCAAGTTTTGCTAGGAGTTCAACCTTCTGCTCATTGGTTAATGTTCCAAATATCCTAGCACCATCGCCTGGAACATACTGAGTTACACCGTAGCTTGGCTTAGTTCTTCCAGTAGGCCTACCTTTAGGGCCTAATTTTGGTTCTTGTCCTATTACTATTTGAGTTCCCTTAGGAACACCAGTTAAACCTATTGGTGCTTTTACTCCTGCGTCACCTTGCGGTGCACCAGCTGCAGCTTTCTCAGCTTCAGCAGATGGGCCAAGGTTGCCAGAAGGTTTTGGGGAAGGAGCTGGAGAGGCGTTTGGCTTTGGGGTTGTAATACTCATTATCCTTCTAACTCCTCTTTAAAGAACCTGTAATAAAATTTATAGAACTCTGGATTTCTTTGTAGAATTTGTTTAACTTGTCCTGCTAACCATTCACGCTGAGGTAGTGCACCTACTTTAGCAAGGCTATCGTTATCTATGTTAGCTGCCTCTAAGGCTTTATCCCTTAGATATAGATAGTCACGAAGTCCTGCTACAGCGTCTGAATCCTCAAAGCGTATATCTGTTGCCATTCTACGAAGCTGTTCTTTGGTACGAGCTTTCTTGTATGGGTCAGTCTCTATACTAAGGCCTGCTTTAATGTAGGTATCACGAAGGTTCTTGCGGGCTTCTTCGTACTCTTCCTCACTAAAGTCGCCAGATATTAGACGAGCCATTAGCCTATCATCGGCTGCATAGAAGCGTAAACTTGTAGCTCTTTGTACCAGTTCCTGAGAAGTAAACTTTTGTTTCTCTCCAGCACGGCGCTGCCAACGGTATAACTCTGTAGAGAATCCACCAGCAGGGTATGCATATCCATAAGTGTCAGGATATAAGTCCACAACTTCTGGCTCTCGTTGAATTAACTCGTATGTCATCAGGTTAGTAGGAGCGCCTGAAGACGTATTGATGATAGCAAATATAGCCTCTGGGCCGTATAAGTCTAAGAAGTCAGCATAAGCCTTATTGTAATTACCACCAGCTGCTACTTCTAACTGCTTGAAGTCATTATACAAAGCGGTAGATAGTACAACATTTCCATCATCAAGAGTGCTTAATCCCTGTGGTTGTAGCGGGAAAGGAGAAACTAATCCAAATAAACCGCGGAATACTGTAAACCATTTAGCAAACTTGTCAGTATCCCTCATTAACTGAGCTTGGTCTTCTATGTCATTTAAGTCATAGTTTCCACCGCTAGCTAGATAGTTCATGACAGGAGCAAAAGCAGCTGCATATGATTCTTCTTGTCCAGGGAAAAAAGCTAATAGTCTACGCCAGTTACCAGGAAGGAATCCTTCAAGTACGCCTTGTTTTAAGTCAGGCTCACCGAATGGAAAAATTATTTTATTTATACTGTCTCGCATACCAATCGGCGCAATGTTGATTGGGTTAACACCCAATTCATCTAATGCTATTACCGCCATCTGTAGCCCTGGGCCAAAACCTGGCATGATGCTACCTGATGCAAATGCGAAGTTCAATGATTGTGGTGTAGCAGCAATAGCATAAGGGCCTTGCTTGCTTAACCCTTGGCCAGTCCTTAGGTTTGATAGGAAGTTAAGACCAGTGCCTAGGAACGGAATAAAGAACTTGCGTTGCCCATCTAATGGGTCATTAAAGAAGAAACCTTGGTTAGGGTCATAGTAGTCTTTAGCATCTGTTAAAGAATACAGTGCTGATGACTCTGGCTTTGTAAGCCATTGTAAACTCTTTTGAATCTTGTATACTTCCATTGGGTTGTCCAGAGCAATCTGGCCCCACTTACGGATAGTATCTTCCCAAGCTGCACCGAATGGTGCAATCAAACGTAGCTGATGGAATATTAAACGTTTACGAGAAGCATCATAGAATAAATCTGCAACACGCTTGCTAGCTACAAAGGAAGCATACTCATGGGCTTCAGCTGCGGTGATATTGCCAAACTTTTTAGCAGCTTCAACGCTTTCAGTTAAAGTATATTCTTTATCAAACACATAGCTTGGGTGCATTTCTGGTGGAACATAATTTTCATCACGTACTTTACCAGCGTTCGGCCCATAAGTTTCTGGGAATTGTGGTTTCTTATTATTCTTAATTTGCTTTGGAAATCTTCCAGCTTCTAAATCGGTAACCATTTCTTTTTTGTTACCTTTAACTACTCTTACTGGTACATAACCTATACCTTCGGCAAGCGCTGCCTGAAGCCTGTGATTACCTTCTCCAATATATGCTAATCCTGTTTCATTGTCATAGACAACCATAATTGGTTCATTGTATGTTTCATCACGAAATTGTTTACTAAAGCCTTTACCCTCGCGCAAGGATTTGCGATAGAACTCTATTGCTTCTTTGTTCCCAGCAATATTTCCAGACATGTCTTTTAAGGCAGAAGTTTTTACGAAACCAACGACGCTTCTAGTTCCAACAATTCCACCACTGCCACCGTCTTTATATTCCTGCAAATTAGGGAATCTATTGACATATGATTGAGCTTCAGCTAGTTCTTCTCTTGACACTTTTGCGGCAGATTCTTCTGCAGTCTTAAATGCTTTCCATACTGCGTGCTCTTTGCCTATTGGCTGTCCCTTAAAGGTTGTTAGTGGAGTCAGAGACTTCTTAGCAACACTACCTAGCTTTGCAACAGCTTCAGCATCTAACGCACCAGAGATATCATAGATAGCATCCCAATACGATTGACGCCACTCTGGACCCATCGTCGATGTCTTCTCAAGCTTAACAGCTTTTTTAAAGAACCACTCAGATAAACGAGTAAACTCAGTGCCAATTTTACCTGTGCTCTCAAACTTAGCTTCAGGAACATTCATAAGCAATCCGTCCCAATTGCCCTTACCATCAAAGGATTGCTTTAATACATTCGCAAACTCTTCATTAGCGTCTTTAAGAGCTTTTCTACCTGCTGATACTTCAGCAGCATTACGAATTGAATTCTCTGCAGACTGCCTACCCTTAGGTACTTCAATCTTAAATCCTGGTTTATCGATTCTACCAAAGGCAATTAGATTCTTAATTGCTTGAGAAGCTTCGCCGCCCATACCTGCAGCTTCTTCGATACGTGCAAGAAGGGATACTGCTTTACCACTTTCGTCTACACCAGTAAACAGATAGGTCGTAGCACCTTCTGGGCTAAGTAACCAGTCACGAATCTCAGGCTTCTGAAGTTTAGCAAACTGAGTCCACTCATCTTTACCAGCACCAGCAAGTAGGTAATCTACCGTAGCCATCTGATTATCTAAAGTAGGACCAGTACGAGCTACTGCTCTACCTGCAATAGAGTTGCTAAGAATGCGAATTTCATTAGCAAGACCTTCCCACCAACGGGGATGTCCAAATGCTCTAGGCTGGAATCCAGCAAATGACATAACGCTACGAGCGTCATTATCTATGCCACTTACTCCAGCAGTCATAAACTTAATATATGATTCAGTTGCGTCGTGAGCAGCAACTTCTGCTACGAATTCATCCTTAGCAGAACCTAGTTTAAAGCTTTCATCTGTTACTGTATTCTTAAATGGGTCAAACTTATTTAATACAGCACGCCAAGAGGAACCACCGTCTCTACCTAACCACATACCCATAGCCATAAGTGGGTTGTTAAAGAATGATATATGCCCTGTACCTAAAACACGAATCTGTTCCTCAGCAATGTTACGCATAATATATGCTGGGCGGACAAGTACGATACGCTTCCAAACAGTATTAGTTAAAAAGTCTGTTAACTCTTTGGTGTTTTCTGTGACTTTTCCGAACTTATTTACAGAAGAAATTACATCTAATAACTCACGAGCATCAGGCAAATATACTACTGAATTAAGATATTCAGAGTCTAGGTGCGGACCAGTAATAGTTACTTTCTTATTTCCAGAAAGTACGTAATCTATTTTTGCTCCAGCTGCGTGGCGAGCTGACCAATAGGTTGACATCTGGTCTTTACCGCTTCTAAATATACGGGTTACTTCTTTGAGTAGCTCTGGATTGATATACTTCTTATCTATATTAGCAGCTAATATCTCATCAAAGAGTCTAGCAGAAGCAGTATAACCTGCCTCAGAAGCATCATCTGTTAGGGCTACAATGTCAGCTAGCTCATCTAACTTAGCAGCAGATACATTTGTAATACGACCATAAGAGTAAATTGCGTCAATCAATCCATCTTTATCAGAGGCATGAATAGCCTTACCTCTAGGTACAACTGTTAAACCTTTATTGTAAGCACTTACAACTTTATTATAGAATGGCATCTTGCGAAAGCCGCGAGCTCCAAGGCCTTTGATTGAATCAACAATCTGAGCTACCTGACCAGGAACAATTCTGGAACTAAGCATTTCTCCAACAGCTTTTCCTGTTGCTGTGCCTCTATCAAGTACACCAGCAGCTACTGTTCCCTTGGCAATAAAAGGAGCTAAGGCGCTTAATACTTCTTCACGGTTAGATGCAGCAGCAATAGCCTTTGCTTGCTCAACATTAAAGCCACTACGTCCACCTGCTGACTTACCTAAACGCCAGATTTCTTTCCAGTCTGTAATCTCAGAAAGAGCATCAATCGCAGGGGCTGCCGCAGAGCTACTTAAGAATCCAGCTACCGCTTCAGGGTCATAGACGATGTTATCATACTCGTCTGACTTTTGAACTCTCTCATTCAGAGCAGCAACAAACTCATCTTGCTTAGCAGCTCTTTCGGGTCCTACTAAATTATCTAATTCTCTGGATGATTGGTTGATTCTAGCTGTAAGCTCATCAATCTCTGCATCAAGAATGGCTTTTTGCTGGTAAGCTTTAGCAGCTTTTACACCAGTTGATGTCCTAGCTACACGCTCTGCTTCGTTTGCTGCTCTTTTTATTCTATTATATACAATAAAAGTGTCAGTCTTGATAGCAAAAGCCAGGTTTCCTAGAGCAACCATTACGTTACCATAGCTAGTATCAGCATTACCAAAGGTAATAGCATTAACTACTGGGTCAGCTAGGTAGAATGGACGCTGATAAGTCCTATTGCCTACCTTAACATTGACTGCAGCTATATCCATTTGCGCTTTACGCGCTGCAAAACCTGCACCCGACTCTTCAGATGGGAAAAATCCTGCACCTAAATCTATTTTTTTCTCAGCAACAAGCTGTTTAGCAACCTGAGTAAGCTTTAATTGATTTAAAATAGAACCTGGACCGCTAGATAGTCCTAAATCTTCACGAGTTTTAGTCGGGTCAGTAGGTTGACGAGTCCAGAAATTAATATCCCCACGTACTGCTGCATCAATATCTTCTTTTAAGGTACGAGCAGAGGCTTGTATTGCTTCTCCTGGGGTTTCGCTTATAATAGCAACGCCACGAACAAGACCTTTTAGAGTTGACCATAGCTTACCACGGAACTTACTATTAAACTTTTCATTAGAAATACGTTGTGCTTCAGCAAAAGCATCTAGTTCTCGCTGGGCGCGAGTTTGTGCATCAATGTCAGCAAGTGTCTTAACAAGATTATTGTTAGGAACTGCGCCATATGAAGCCAAGCTAGCAAGTAATCCACCAGAAAGGGTAGGATTCTGGACAATTAAACCACGAGCTCTCTCACCTTCTTCGCCAGTAAGCAGCTCAGAAGCTTTAACTAACTGTTGATAGTCAGCTTGATTTTGCGTAAGCCTATTCTCTTGTACGCCAGTGATTGTCCAGGTACCATCTGGATTCTTTTTTACTGCTGGCTTACTCACATGTTACCTATCTGCTGGTCTACCAATTCTAGGATGCGACGCAAATCCTGGTTACGTGGGTCGCGGATATACATGGCACGAATAGCTTGAATACCGCTATCTACATCTTGTCCCATACCAACGCCTTGTGGTAGGTTTAATACTTCAGTACCAGGACCTGGGCCTGCATCTACACCATAAGTAATTGGTTCATCAGGGCGCTGAGTTGGTGCATCTAATGGAATTAAAGGCTCTTGTACAAGCTCTCTAGCGATACCCATTTGTCCTGTAGGAGCAGTTGGTTTGATAGGAGCAGCGGCACGCTGTTCATTAACAGCCTTATTCATTCCATAGGTAAAGCCTGAATAGTCAGTATTCATACCACTTTGTCCATTTCCACCAAGTCCATTAACATTAGCTGGATTATACTGAGGCGCTGTAGGGCGCGGGCCACCACGATTCTCAACGGCCATTTGTATCCTCCTCAGGAACATAAGAATATTCTTCTGCTGATAGCAGCATACCCTTGGCTAACCAAGGATTCATGTTTTCACTTACATCTGTCATAAGATAGCGTGTGCCTTCGTAGTCACTCCACTCACTTACTAATACCCAGCCAGTACATATCTGGCTTTCTGAATCTTCTAACTCTTCAGCAAGTACTCTCATCGCCTTTTCAATGGCTTGATTAAACTTACTCATTTGAGTTGTTCTTCTACTTGGTATGGTGGGGCTGTGTATACACTAATTCGTGCAGCCACTTCCATTGCACCGATGACATCGCTACCCGCGTAAAGCGCTCCAAGAGCGTAACTGCCACCGCTTCCGATTGCGTAGAATCCTTCTTCACTTTTCATTACCGCCAAGTCTTGGTCAACATCAAATAGCTCACCACCTACTGCGATGAGAAATTGAAATCTTAATCCATCTTTATTCTTATCATGAGGTTCATCAAAGTTATAACCATTCTCTGTAAGACACTTACGAAGAGAAGGCATAGCCTTGACTATCATATAGCGATAGGCATCTTTCTTGTCTTTCGCTGAGAATACTGGTGGAATCCAAATGTTCTGAGCAATGTCGCAGGGTGATACTTCTCCTGCTCCTGCTATTAGTAACGCACCGCGTGATGATATCTTACGCATAAATGGATGTGAGTAAGCTTTGCCATTATCATCTGTGATGCGACTGTCAGCAACAATGACAGACTTGTCTTTGTATTCGACTCCAATAATCGTTGTCATTGTCCCCTCCTAGATTATCGTCGGCGAATAGTTCTTACACTTGCGTTAGCTTCTCCAGCTCCTGTAAGGCTTGAAAGAAGACTCATGACATCTGGACGGCCTTGCTCTACTGTAGGAACTGGTACTTGTTCTTCAGCAAGAGCGCCTCCTACTGGAGCGCCAGCGGGAGCAGGGGACGGTTGCTCAACCATCGGGGCACCAGCAGGAGGAACCTGTTCGACAGGTGCGAAGATTTCTTCAATCGCATCCTCTATCGCTTGTCCTTTTTGGCGAGCTCTAATTACCTGTGCAATCTTAGATACTATCTGACTTGCATCTCCACCGCCTGCAGCAATCTGTGGGATTGCTTGGGTGTATGCTTGAAGCGAAGCAAGAAGAGCTGTACGCATATCTTCAATTTCAATCTTCTCAACTTCTTGACTTACGTTAACTGTAAATGGTAGCTCACGCATTGCCATATCCTTGGAGATTAATTTACCACCAAGTGCCTGTAGCATGAATATCAAACCTTGTGCTGGGTTAAGACCAGCAAGCATACCGTAGCGTACATCAGCAGAGTAATCACCCTTGATGTCCTTCTTAGGGTTATAACTAATCTCGTAAGGAGCACCAGCATCTACACCGCGAATTGTCTTCTCTTCTGGGAAGATAAGTTCATCAACCTGGAAGCAAACTTGAATGACGTCACGGAGGGCGCTGGCGAAGATTGCCTGTGCAGATTTGACCTGAGTATCGAATGCACCCATGAGAGCCTGTACGCCCTGACCCGTGACAACCGATGCATTAATGTTACCTGTACGTCCCTCAGGGTAACGTGCTCCAACACGCAATTCTTGATTAAGCAGAGTCTGCTCAGTAAATGCGCCTTGTGGAAGTGTAAGCTCTACGCGTCGTACACCAGCTGGATTTGATGTACGGATAACCGCATCGCCACCAAGCTGTAGCTCTTGTACATCTTGTGGAAGTACGATAGGAGCTTGTACTGATTTCTCTGCTGCTTCCATAGCAAGAAGAGCAAAGCGGTTGCGGAGCAACTGAATACCTAATATGTCATCAAACTGTCCACGCAGTTCACCATCAATAGATGGTTTGCGGGCTACAACAATCATCATCTTACCAAGAGGATTCTTAGCTTGAGATAATACAAGATTGTTTTTATCTGGTAGATAGATTACCGATTGGTCTTTATCATAGTAACGAACCATTTCGATAAGAGAGTTTAACTCTTGCTTGTATCCAAGTCCACCAAGGAGCGCACGCTCATACTCAGGGAATTGTGCAACAAGCTCACCAAGAGTCATAGAGTAACGCTTAGCAAATGCTACGCATCGTCCATATCTATCAAACTCTGGATATGCACCAACTGGATTCTCTAAACGAATACGAGGTAGCTTAGCTTCTGAATCTAATTCAATTACAAATGGCAGGAAGCCGTAGGTTATATACCAGTCCGCTCCCGAGTACATCTGCACAGCCATATCCGAATGGGCAAAGTAATTGCTCGCAATACGAGTACGCTTGTCAGCAAAGCTGCGAGCCCTGTCTGAAACCGAATTCGCCGCGGAGCAGTTGACCGCAGGCAGAGGCGCCATGACTTCAGATAAGTCTCTAGCAACAATGTCAATAAAATTCGCAACGACATTTGCATCTACCCCATCTGGAAAGAAGTCAGGATATACGCTGGCAATCTGACCTTTGCGGACAGCAAGGACGTCTTGATTACGAGCGTCCCTATCTGCATTACGAAAGCGCAACGAGTCAACTCGTGCTGCAATCTGTTCAATTGAGAGTGCCATAGTTCCTATCCGTATGTCTGTTGCCATTGCTCTGCAACAGCTTCATCTAAGTTAATTGAGAATCTTCTCTCCGTTTGAGCCCTTGTTGCCCAACGGTTTTGCATCCATCTTGCTGACTGTGAGTGTTGTTGCATTAACTCGCGGACGCGAATGACTGCAAACCAGAGAGCCATTACACAGTCTGTAGGGTTTCTAGTCTCAGGCTTCCAAGTAATCAACTGTTGTACTAAAGCCTTAAGGCCTTCGCTTCCTTCGTTAGAAGGTAGCTCTATCGAGTTGTTATCTTGAAATCGTCCATCTCTAATACTGCCAAATAAACTCGCCATAGAAGCCACACCAAAAGAAGTGTCCCACTTGTTCTTACCAGTGAAGTGAGAGTTGAGTTGACATCCGTACATCGAAAGCCAGTTACGCAGTTCATCATCGAGTGCGTATGCTTTCTGGTGTGCGTTGATTTCAATTCGTAATTCCTGTGGCTTATAGCGTTGTACCCAATCTTCGATAAGGGCACGAATTTTCGCAGGGGTAGGCTCTGTCATATTGACAGCATCTAAAACATAAATCATACTATCGCCACGGTTGTAAGTAATAGCTACCGCAGCAGTATTGCCAGTCATCGCTGGGTCTAGGCCTATAACTGTATAAGCAGACTCTAGGTTCTTTGGATGTCCTGGGACTCCTGGTTTGAGGGGTCCACGCTTTCGCATACCATTAACGCATCCTGCAATTGCTGTGGGTGAGAATATTGAATCTTCGGTGACATCCTCTTGTTGGTAGACCATCGCCCAGATGGAAGGTGCCACTTCACTACGCCGAGTAAAAAGTGAAGGACCGTCCCACTTAGGGTAAAGTCCTTCGGCATTAGCTTCATCTTTATCGCCTTCAGCCCTATCCGTCCATGGCCAAAGCGTTTTCCAGTTCTTCGGGTTTTCATCAAACTCCAGTACGGCTGGCTGGGCAAAGTAGGTAAAGGGAGATTTACCACCTGTCCATTGTTGACCGTCCCGAATCATTTTATATAAATCTACTGGAGCAACACGGGTCCCTACGATAAGTAGTTTCCCGTGTCGTCCTAAGCGTGTGATGACTTCTTTTTGAAGCCATTCAATTTGCTTCTCCCATTCGTGGGAATTGGAGTTCATCACAACATCGTCGAGGATAATCAAGTCGGCACGAGCACCGTAAATTTGACTACCAAAACCAAGGGCTTGTACTGTAGGGTCCTTCTCACCAGAGTCCCTACCAGTGCCAAGGTAAATCATATCAGCACTCCAGGTTTGGCTATCAGCCTTGTATCCGCCTTGCGGACCGAAGGCTGTCTGAAGCTTTATCCAATTCGGGTGTGAGAGTCTTGTCTTAATCGCCGAGAGAAACTTGCGGGCCATGCCCTGGGTCTTAGAGACGATAATGATTCTAACATTCGGGTCCACAGCTAGTCGGTAGGTAACATAGTTAATCGTCACCACGGTGGACTTAGCATGTTCAGGGGGTACGTTAATCAGGACTCGGTTAGATGCCCCTGGCTCGTATGTCATGGCAGGGTGCATATAGCGGGGCTCGCGCCCCTCAATCAAGTCAATCCAGTCCTTATGATGGTCAAAGAGGCTGGTGTCTAGAAACTGCTGGGAGAAGTCCTCAAAGCTGATATCCTTAAGATTCTTAAAGTCAGCCTTGATACCTTTGCCTTCGAGGCGGGCCTTGTCGGCCCTGTCTTTGAAGTCAGTATCCTTCATGGACCACTGCCTAAAGGTTACCTCATTGCGGTTGACGCTACCCATTGCCTGGGCTATGGTGCTACCTTGGGCTAGCATCAGGAGAACTTTCTCCTTAGCCTCATGCATCGGTATATCTACCTTGCCAGGCTTTCTACCCATCAGTGTCCCCCGTTAAATCACAGAAATAACGCCCGTCATAAAACGGGCATAGCTTCCCCATATATATATTATATATATTATATTATATAAGAGCTTGCGTAGTTCAAGCGGAGCAAGCTCCTATATTATAAATATTTATTATTACATATATAGAAAACCTGTTCAAATCGGGAAACCGAACAGGTTTCCTAGATATATTTTATTTTAGGGGGTAATATGTCCGATTTGTATATATATTGGGGGGTTTATAACAGAAAATTTTGGGGTGAGACATAATATTATACTGACCGCACATTTATACAATACCCCCTCAAAATATCTTCCTGAGAGATTCCTGAGAGTTCCCTGAGTGCTGGCTGAGAGTGGGGTAGGGGGTGGGGGTAGGTGGGGGGTAGGGGTATCTATAACATTTTGTAATAATTAAATCTGAGAATTATCTGTGTGTTTTCTGAGTGAGCGACTATCCCCCCACCCCATTAGCCCCCTGTGGCGTAAGTCATAGAACATCTGTTCTAGTGTGAATTGGCTCACACTTTCAATTTCCAGCGTGTCGGGTATTGACTTATTTTCAATTTCCTATCTATCCCATTTTGTCCGTTTTGCCCTAGTTCTAGGCGTGTGCTTGGCGTTCATCTATTGTTCATCTATTGTTCATCTGTTATTTACCTTCTGTTCATCTCCCGTTCATCTTGGTGCTTTACTCTCCGTTTATTGCTTGGAATTAGCCCCAAGTGGAGTTATGAAAGTGAGCGGGTATCCGCTCCGAGTAGTTGCTCTCCTTCACTTGGCAGACTTTCAGCAAAGAGCCCCTAAGAGTTCAAGTGGCAAGGGTAGCACGATACCGAGCCACCTTATCCAATGCTTTCGCATGGTGTCGCTTGATAGGGATACAGGGCTCACCTAGTCGCATTTTATTTAACCGCCTAGAAGGTAGAGCGTGAGCCCGCCCCATGTAGGGGCGCGGTAAGTTCTCTACCCAACGGGCGCGGGTAGGTGGGGGTCATACCCCATCTATCCACTAGGGCTTAGCCAAGCCCTAAACCGACTAGAGAGGATAGAGAGATGGCAACCAAGCGCGTGAGAGTATCCCGCCCATGGGCAAGGCAGACACCTAGAGTGTCTTTCCCCATCACTATTATCAAGCCCAATGGTGAGCGATTTATAGTCGCTCCTACGGGTAAGAGAGTAGCCAAGCGCAAAGCAAAGCCAAAGCAAGTAGCCAAGCAATTGGCGAAAGTGGGGGCGCAAGTATCAAAGCAAGATGAGCAAGCAATAGCACTAGCCGAGCGCCAAGAGGCGTTCAAGCAAGCGCAAGCACGATTAGAACGCGAGATGAGGGGCGATTATCTATGAGAGAGATTAACCTTATAGATACCAACCTAAACGGGGTGGATACCCCAATGCTCAAAGAGATGAGAGCAAGTTATAGACACGCACTAGCCAAAGCCTTGAAGCAAGGTAGCCCTAGCAAGCGTGATGAGTATGAAGCAAAGATAGAGATGATTCAGATAGAGTTAGAGAGTAGAACTCAATAGAACATAGTCGCGCACCACGCAAGGTGGCAAGGGTTCATGACCCTAGCGCGACACGCGATAGCACAAGGCTACGCACTAGGTAAGAATAGGATAAACTTATGGATAATTTCATAGAGTTTAGCGTAAGCACTTGGGGAATTACCTTCTCAAGCGCCCCGATTTATTTCAACCTTCAATGGTGGCTAGTAATTGCCACGCTAGGTGCTATGATAGCCCGCAAGGTTATCAAGCATAAAAGAGGCTAGAGATGAGCAATAGCGATTATCTATTAGTATTAACTCCTAATGAGTTAGATACTATTCGCACCGCGCTACGCGCTGAAAGCGATAGATGTAAGCGCCAAGGCTTTGAGGGGTTAAAGACCCATACCGATAATCTTAGAGATAAGATTAGCAACATGATGATTGAACACACATACAATAGACTTGATAACAAGTCTAAGGTATGATAAGATGAAGGCAACGATAACACCTAAGGGGGTGAGATAATGCCAGATAATAATGATGATAATGAACTCATCAATTGTGATGGGTGTAGTAATGAGATGAGTAGAGATGACTCTTTCACCGCTAACAATGGTGAGATAGTCTGCGCAGATTGTATCCAAGTATGCCAATACTGTGAGAACATATACACTTCCAATGATGATTGGTATAATGTAGGTAATGAGCATTGGTGCGAGAGTTGCTGGAGTAATGACTCTTTCACTTGTAATCGTTGCGATTATTCTACCAATGCCCACCGAGATGGTGGCACAAGGGTGGGTGATGAGTATTGGTGCGAGGATTGCGTAGGCGATAACGCCACCTATTGTGATGAGTGTGATGAATACTACCCCGATAGTGGTGGTGAGTGCTCATGTAATCAGAACAATGAGGGCGTAGTCCATCAGTATTCATACAAGCCTAACCCTGTATTCCATGGTGGCAACGATAACAATCTCTACATGGGCTTTGAACTTGAGATGTCTTTCGGTGATAACCCTGATAGAGATGATTATAGAACCGCCGTATCTGATGTGCTAGAACTAGAGCAAGCAGATATCTGCTATCTCAAGCAAGATGGTTCTATTAGTGGTTGGGGGTATGAGTTAGTCACGCACCCACATACGCTTACCGCGTATGAGCAAGCCACCGACCTATGGAATTACATAGAGGCATGTCGCAAGAAGGGCGCTAGGAGTTGGGATACTGATTCATGTGGGCTTCATGTCCATGTGTCGCGCACCGCGTTCAAGTCGGGTGCTCACACACACCGATTCTTATCTCTAATCTATCGCAATCCACGCGAGATGATGAAGTTAGCAGGGCGCAAGAACTCGCGCTTTGCTCGCTTTGATGATGTCTATACCAATGATGAGTGGGGTATCCCGCAATTCAACTTGCGAGATAAAGTTCATGGTGTTGGTAGAACCGAGCGATATAGCGCGGTCA
>Ga0315901_10004980_pt1 | contig 16336 bp, 13 predicted proteins | sample LakEriMetagenome_10_FD_203761 | JGI IMG/M metagenome (GOLD analysis project Ga0315901, IMG submission 203761) | Freshwater fungal communities from buoy surface, Lake Erie, Ohio, United States - Buoy 2 MA116 | ecosystem: Environmental > Aquatic > Freshwater > Lake | place: USA: Lake Erie, Ohio...
CGTTATTTGATTATTGGAACGATCCGGAACTAAAAACAAATCTACTTAGCTCGGTTCCAGCTGAATCTATGGAGCGAAAGGTTCAGGCCTATATCCAACAGTACAACAACCGGATGGTTGAAAATCGCTTGACTCTATCTGCTAAACCCTGATTAAGCCAGGTTGTGGTAGACGTTCTGAACGTCGTCGTCCTCTTCCAGTGCTGTGATGCACTCCATCACTTCATCCGTTTCGGCATCATTGAGTTCTTTGGTGGTTGTTGCCAAGTAGTTTAGCTCGGAACTCTTAGGTGTAAGATTTTTGGATTCCAGAAATTTCTGCATGGATCCAAACTCTGTGAATTTGGTATAGATGATAACTTCCTCCTCTTCTTTGTGGATATCCTCTGCTCCTGCATCAATCAGGTCAAGCTCCAATTCATCGAGGTTAATTTTGGAAGGCTCAAATTTAAACACTCCTTTACGCTCGAATAGGAATGAAACTGAACCTGAGTTACCCATATTACCGCCGTTTTTTGAGAAGTATAATCGAATATTGGCTACTGTCCGCGTTGGGTTATCGGTAGCGCATTCGACCAATACCGGAACGCCGTGAGGGGCATAGCCTTCGTAGATGACCTCCTGAAAATCTTTCTCTTCTTTGGAGGAGGCTCTTTTGATGGCTGATTCAACACGATCTTTCGGCATGTTCACGCCTTTGGCGTTTTGAATCGCCATTCGGAGGCGAGGGTTATTATCGGGGTTAGGTCCGCCTTGTTTTACAGCAATGGCAATGTCTTTTCCAATACGGGTAAAGGCCTTGGCCATGCGGTCAAAGCGGGCAAACATCTTATGTTTTCTTTTTTCAAATATCCTTCCCATGGGGCAAAATTGAGTGTGTAAAGTTAAGCACAGGCAGGAAACAAAAAAGGCTGCCGAAGCAGCCCTTTTTGATATTTTCTGATAGAATCAGAAGAGGTTTCCGGTGCCCTCTTTTGGTGCAGGTGCTGGAGCAGCAGGTGCTACAGGTGCAGGTGCTGCTGCCTTCTTCTTAGGAGCAGACTTCTTTTTTGCAGGTGCGCTCTTCTTTTTAGCAGGCTTTGCTGCTTTTTTTGAAGCTTTCTTCACAGCCTTTTTAGCAGCTTTTTTAGCTACTTTTTTTCCAGCTTTTTTCGCTGGTTTAGCAGCCTTTTTCTTGGCTGCTTTCTTTGACTTCTTTGCCATAACGATTTTTGTTTTTGGTTTTCGTTTTCACTTTCGAAGGTGGACTTAATGACCCACCTCTGAAAGAAGTCGAAATTTAATGCAGTGTTTTATTTACTCAATGAAAATCGACTAATTTTTTCAATTCTTCATCCGCATGTATGTTAGTAATTGAGTCAATCGGTTCACTTACTTTCGAGTCAGAACCTTTTCTGCTGCAGAGATGATATTCGAAGCGCTCAAGCCATATTTTTTTAACAAGTCGATTGGCTTACCACTTTCACCAAAAGAATCTTTAACCGCAATCATTTCCATTGGTGCTGGTAATTGAGCGGCCAATACCTGCGCAATCGAGTCGCCAAGGCCTCCGTTCATTTGGTGTTCTTCACAGGTTACTGCGCACTTGGTCTTTGCTACAGATCGTATAACTGCTTCAATATCAAGAGGTTTAATGGTATGCACGTTAATAACTTCTGCATGTATTCCTTTTTCATGAAGTGCTGCTGCAGCCTCCAATGCTTCCCACACTAAATGGCCACAGGCAAATATGGAGACGTCCGTTCCCTCTATGAGCAGATCTGCTTTGCCTAAGGTGAACGGTCGGTCTGAGGGAATGAACACCGGCCATGTAGGCCTTCCAAATCGGAGATAAGCTGGGCCTTCGTGATTACCGAGTGCGATTGTGGCTGCTTTGGTCTGATTAAAATCACATGGTACAACAACGGTCATTCCCGGTAGCATTTTCATCATACCAATGTCTTCCAGAATTTGATGGGTGGCACCATCTTCACCGAGGGTTAACCCTGCGTGTGAGGCACAGATCTTTACGTTTTTACCTGAGTAGGCGACGGACTGCCGGATTTGGTCATAAACACGGCCGGTAGAAAAATTAGCAAATGTACCGGTAAAGGGAATTTTACCACCAATAGTCATTCCTGCAGCCAATCCAATCATATTAGCCTCTGCTATTCCCACCTGAAAAAACCGATCGGGAAACTCCTTCTTAAAAGCATCCATTTTAAGAGATCCTGTAAGGTCGGCACAAAGCGCAACCACGTTTGCGTTGGATCTTCCTAACTCGACCAGTCCTGCTCCAAAGCCTGAACGGGTATCTTTTTTTTCTGTAAAGCTGAAAGGGTTCATCTGTGTCTGTTAAAAGTCGCCGATCGTTTCCGGTAATTGTGCCATGGCTTTCGCAAATTCATCATCATTTGGAGCTACGCCGTGCCACTTATGGGTACCCATCATGAAGTCTACCCCTTGACCCATTACGGTGGTCATAAGGTTTAAAACCGGCTTGCCCAGGCGGGTAAGTTTTTTGGCTTCGTTGAGAGTATCCAGAATATCCTCCAGGTCGTTTCCATTGGACTCGAGGACAGTCCATCCAAAAGCCTCCCATTTACCTTTTAGGTTCTTGAGAGACATTACTTCGTTGACCGGACCATCGATTTGTTGGCCGTTGTAATCGATGGTAGCGATGAGATTATCGACCTTATAATGTGCGGCATACATGGCTGCCTCCCAAATTTGACCTTCTTGTTGTTCACCGTCGCCCATCAAGACGTACACCAGGCTGTCGTCCTGATTGAGTTTTTTGGTTTGTGCTGCGCCGATGGCTACGGAAAGACCTTGGCCTAGGGAGCCTGAGGCTACGCGAATACCGGGCAGGTGTTCATGGGTAGCGGGATGACCTTGTAGTCTGGAATTAATTTTCCTGAATGTTCCGAGCTCTTTAGGATCGAAATATCCGGCACGGGCCAAGGTGGCGTACCAAACCGGGCTAATGTGGCCGTTGGACAGGAAGAACAGATCCTCGCCTTGGCCGTTCATAGAGAACTGAGGATTGTGATTCATTACCTTGAAGTAGAGTGCCACAAAGAATTCTGTGCATCCCAGTGAAGCACCAGGGTGACCGGATTGACACGCATGAACCATACGTATGATATCCCTTCGAATCTGAGCACAGAGCGATTGTAACGCTGCTGTATCGGTTTTTTCCATTAGCCTTGAATTATTCCGAAAAATATAAAACCCTGCCTGTTTTTCCTTTCATGCAGGGTTTTAATTACCTAAAATAATGACCACGTGACTCGATACGAGCCCGTAAGGACCTATTTTTTGGTGGCTTTCTTTTTTACTTTTTGAGCCGTTTTCTTGGCCTTTTTTGGAGCTGACTTTTTTGCTGAGGGAGCAGTCTTTTTCTTAGGTGCAGCATTAGCCTTTGGTTTGGTCGCGGGCTTTGCTTCTGTTTTTAATATTTGGCTGGTGTGATTTTTTGTGTCCACTTGAGAAATGATTTCCTCAAGGATACCTTCCGCATTGATGATGAAGGTGGTTCGGGCTGTTCCCATGTATTTCCTTCCGTACATGGATTTCTCGACCCAGGTACCATAGGCTTCGTGAACTTTTTTGTCGGTATCGGCTAGGAGGCTAAACGGTAGTTTTTCTTTTGCGATGAATTTTAGATGTGATTTCTCGTTATCGGTACTAATGCCAAATACTTCATAGCCTTGTTTCTGGAGCGCTTTATAATTATCGCGCAGGTTACACGATTCGGCCGTACAGCCAGGAGTCATGTCTTTGGGATAGAAGTAAAGCACTACTTTTTTTCCTTTTAGCGACGATAGACTAACAGGTTTTCCGTTTTGATCGTTAACGGTAAAATCAGGAGCTTTTTTTCCAACGGTTGGTGTCATAAAATTTGTTGTTTAAAGATTCTGCTATTTCCTACTCGGTCTTTTACTTGAAGAATTAAGGTTCCTTTGAACGGCTTGGTTTTATCCAACTTTTCTGAGAAGAGCACTCCGGTTTTGTAGTCGTAATTCATTAGGATCCATTCTCCATCAACCGTAACCTCAAACGAATCGATACCGGAAAGGTTATCCCATATTCTGAAACGCAGCGTGCTTTGATTGGCATAGATTCTGCGCACATCGGGTGGGGTTACGTCTGGCTGAACTACAAATTTCCCCAGTTTGTTGGTCTCAAACTTGATTTTACCATTAACCCACTTGTTGGATAAAAAAGTATTTCGGCCATCTTCGAATCGATAGGCAGCATATTTTTCATTGATTTCCCCAAGTGGCCGCAATTCAAATTGTGCCGGGAAGAGAAGCGCTGTTGTCTTATCGGCCACGGTTAAAACCTCTCTTGATCCTTCTCTGCGATGGGAGGAGGAGAAGTACAGGGTATCGAATAAGGATGAATCTGGAAAGAAAAGGGTGTAGGAAGGGCCATAAAAAGTGAACTTTTTACCGGAAGGAATTTTGTCTTTAATTCCAAAGCGTAACGTTTGCTTGCAGCCTACCAAAGAATCTGGCAGGCCCTCACGCACGTCGATGATGTAAACGGACCAGAGGTTACTGTTGTACTGACTTTGTAGCTCTTTAGACTCACCATTTCGGAAAAGCAGTGGGTGGGCAGCACATTTTGAAATTCGTGCTGTGAGGTAATTTCCGCTCAATTCAAAACCGGCAGGGGTTTTAATGGCATCTAGGGAAGGAATGGTAGTGCCGGAGTCATCGGGTTTTAATTCAAATTCCAATTCGGAAGTATTTCCGTAAGAATCTTTCATTGACACACCAATTTTAACAGGATCAATTTCAACCGTAACCAATCCTTTGTTGACTAATGAAGAATAAAAACCTAGCGGATTGCCATCGTCAACATAAAGTCTATTGAAGCGCTGTCCTTTATTTTCTAAAACCGAATGGTCCATTAAGGAAAGAATAGCCCGGGTTATTGGCATTTCGATCTTATCGATGTTTTGACGGAAAATAATGGTATTATTTGCGGAAAGCACGTACTCATTAATGCCGCATTGGAATGGGGATAAATCCATTTTATCGATTCCCAGGATTTCAATTCCAATTTTTCCTTTCGCTTTCACAGATGGTATCCGGTATTTACCTCCGGTTTTAAAGGCACGGAATTCGAATCGACCAAACTTGCCATTAATCCGGGAATGCTGATCCATTGTTCTTAATGCCACCACCAAAACCATCGGAGGTATTTTGTCTTTGATTTCATCAAATCCATAATGTAGTGGATTGATGGCATTCATGTCCTTGTCTCGGAGGTCGAAATGAAGATGCGGACCTGTGCTTCCTCCTGTGTTTCCGGACAGAGCAATGGTATCTCCTCGATTTACGCGGAATTGATCCGGAGAGAATTTCAGATCAATTTCAAATGTCTTGCGTTTGTACTGTTCTTTACGAACGTAGGATTCGATTGGTCCCTTGAAAGAATCCAGATGGGCGTATAAAGTTGTATTTCCGTCGGGGTGTGTTACGTAAACCACATTTCCATAACCAAAGGAACTCTTGGTAACTCGTGAAATGTATCCTTCATTAGCGGCCCTTATGGCGGCACCAACCTGATTGTTAGTTCGAATGTCCAGTCCGGAATGAAAGTGTGAATTTCTCAATTCACCCATTGTTCCCGCAAGCGTATTGGGTACACCGGGTAGAATGGGAAACAAGTAGCGGGATGAGGTTTCAGTGGAAGTCGTTGGTGCAATGGTTTCTACTGTTTGTGCGGATACCAGTAGATGGAAGCCATAAATCCCCCATACCAGCAACCACTTAGCGAACCTCAAAGTCAAGTAGTTTCTCATTTTCAATGAATCCTGTAAGGCGATTGCCGGGCTTTACGGCCGACACCCCTTTTGGGGTTCCGGTGAAGATGAGGTCGCCGGGTTTTAGGGTAAAGAATTTGGATAGGTAGGAGATGATGTACTCGAAAGGAAACAACATGAGCGATGTATTTCCAGATTGCCGCATCTGTCCATCTATCTGAAGTGAGAAATTAATGTTTTTAAGGTCGCTGAAATCACTTAATGGATGAAAAACATTGGAGAGCGGAGCCGAGTGATCAAAGCCTTTAGCGATGTCCCAGGGCAGACCCTTGTCTTTGGCTTTTTGTTGTAAATCCCGGGCGGTAAAATCTACACCTAATCCTATGCTGTCTATGTATTGGAGGGCGTCTTTTTCCTGAATTTCCTTTCCTTCTTTACTGATTTTTAAAACGAGTTCAATTTCGTGGTGAATATCCTTGGAATAGGCGGGATGAACAAAGGGGGCATTGTTCAGCAGCAGTGCTGAGTCCGGTTTGGTAAAAATTACCGGTTCATCGGGTCGTTCATTATTTAGCTCCGTAATGTGTTCGGCATAATTCCGTCCAATGGCAAAAATTCTCATGGCTGTATGATTAAGGATGCAAATCTAACAACAAAAATGCCAGTATCTTTGACTCAAGTTTCAATCCCTTGGATCAATTTTTTGGATCTATGATGAAAAGAATTTTGTTGGCTGGTCTAGTGTTCGTTTTATGGGGCTGTGCTTCCGTTGCCGTTACAGGCAGGAAACAACTTTTATTGGTCCCGGGGTCTCAATTGATGCAGATGTCTTACCAGCAATATGCCGAGGTACTTTCCAAGAGCAAGTTGAGCTCCAGTCGGGAACAAACTGAAATGGTTAAGCGAGTGGGTCTTCGGATTCAAAAAGCTGTTGAGGGGTATATGCAATCACAAAATCGGAGCTCAGAGCTGGCGGACTTCAGGTGGGAGTTCAATCTGATTCAGGATGACAAGACGGTTAACGCCTGGTGCATGCCAGGTGGAAAGGTTGCTTTTTATACTGCTATTCTACCCATCTGCGCCGATGAAAATGGTGTAGCGGTGGTTATGGGCCATGAGGTGGCGCATGCGATTGCCAATCATGGTGCCGAGCGGATGACTCAGCAGTTGGTTGCGCAGTTTGGTTTGAATGCAGTGGCCGGAGCCATGAGTTCAAATCCAACCTTGGTTAAGCAGACCATGATGCAGGCTATTGGCATGGGTACGGAATTGGGTTTATTGAAATTCAGCAGAACTCACGAGTCTGAGGCCGATCATATGGGACTTATTTTCATGGCTATGGCGGGTTACGATCCCAAACAAGCTCCTGAGTTTTGGAAGCGCATGGCTGCTAAAAATAATGGAGGGGGAAGCGTTCCGGAATTTTTATCCACACACCCGTCCGATGATAGCCGAATTGCTGATTTAAATAGGTTAATGCCTGAGGCTTTGAAGTATTACAAGCCTTGATTAGCGGACAGCCATTCGAAGTTTAATTTCAGTAAGCTTTCGTTTGGTGTCGAGAGAGAAATCGCCATTCATCATCCATTCATAGTAGGAGGGTTCTTCCTTCAAAACCTGGGTGACGGGTTTCAGGCGGTGCTTTCCGAAATTAAAGATGGGTTGACCTTTCTGATCCAGAATCATTCGTCCGGCCAGGTCAACCATTCCGTTTCCGGATAAATTACCCAGCGTTTCCATATTGTTTTCGATACGACCAATTACAGCTCCCATGCCATCGGTCACTTCCTGATGATCGTATTTTTCTACTTGACCAATGAGTACATCCATCGCAGCCTGTGCATCGGCTTCTGCAGAATGGGCATTTGAAAGTTCACGATTGCAGTAAAATCGGACGGCTGCGGCCAGATTTCGTTTTTCCATGAAATGAAAAATCCGCTGCGAGTCTATGATTTTCCTTCTAGTGTAATCAAAGTCTACACCAGCCCTCAAAAATTCTTCAACCAGTAGCGGTATGTCGAATTTCAGAATATTGAAACCCGATAAATCGCAGCCTTCCAAAAATTTTGCATAGTCTTTTGCTAATTCTTTGAAGGAAGGTTTGTCCTGAACATCTTCATTTCTAATTCCATGGATCGCGGTTGATTCGTTTGGAATAGGAATGCCGGGATTAACCAGATGGTATTTTCTTTGAACCTCACCACCGGGCATAAGTTTAAGCACCGCGATTTCAATGATTCTGTCGGTATTGATCGTGGTTCCGGTTGTCTCCAGGTCAAAAAAACAAAGTGGAACCTTCAGATTTAATTTCATGCCGATTGGTAGGAGGATATGGCCTGATAGAACTGGTCGGAAGTTATTCCTATTTTTTTGAGAAGTTCTTTAGCGCCACCAAACCATTTAAGGTCGTCTTGATCTTTAACCTCAGCCTTTACCTTATCCTTATGGCTGGTTACAAGATATTTTTCTCCATTCAGTTCTATGCTGGAATGCGCCTTATACGGAATGTAAGCTACATCCGCACGTTCTTTATTGCACAAAACAGAGGCTACCTGATCGGATTCACAATAGGCCAATAAGCCTGCTTTTGGAGTAGTATCTGCGAATAGATCGTACTGTCGGATGTATTCGTCTTCATCCGAATAACCGTTATCCGGTTGAAATTCGATTTCGGTAATTACTCCGATATGATGATCGTAAGTTCTGAATTCAGCAGTGCCCTCAGCATTGGGTTTTTCGCTGCAAATGATTAAGGCTAGGGGAGCGCTGCCGGAATGATTTATCAAATCTCCGGAGTCCACCAGATCGAATTTTTTGTGGTGGTACCGGAGCACGTGGGCAACAATTGCGGCGAATTTCCGGCTTGAATGACATCCGGTGAATACGATGCGCTGTTTGTTGGTTATCAGTTCTTTGATGCTACCCATGAACGTATTAAAGGTGAAAAGTAATCACAAAAATAGAAACACAGGCACAATTATCACCTGAAGTAGTAGAAAAGTGCATCTAGTAACCTTTGGCTGTATCGTCTCCGCGTTTAAAATCGGCGCCTCCCTCCAGCTTTTTATCGGATCGAACGAGTATTGCGGCCACGCGACCAAATTTTGCCCTGGGTTTTATGACGTGGCCCATTGCTTTGAGTAATGAATCTGTTTCCTGATTTAATGCACTATCTTCTGGTGCTATTACATCAGGTAGCCATTGACTGTGAACCCTCTTGGCATTTACTGCTTCCTGCATAGTCATGCCATGGTCAACGACATTCATAATGACCTGGAAAACGGAGGTTATGATGGTGGAACCACCAGGTGTACCAACCACCATAAAAAGTTTTCCTTCTTTTTCGACTATGGTTGGTGTCATGGCGCTCAACATGGTTTTGTTGGGTTCAATTTTATTGGCTTCTCCGCCGATCAATCCAAACATGTTAGGGACTCCTGGTTTTGCACTAAAGTCATCCATTTCATCATTGAGGAAAAACCCTGCACCACCAACTACGACTTTGTTGCCAAACCATTCATTCAGGGTGGTTGTGAGCGAAACAGCATTTCCAGCCTGATCTACAATGGAAAGATGTGTGGTTTCTTCAGATTCGTTTCGTGCTGGTTCACCTGCTTTTATTTCTGAACTTGGAGTTGCTTTAGTCGGATTAAAGTTTTTCATGCGATGCTGATTGTAAGCAGGGTTTACCATTCCGGAAACCGGGACAGGATAGAAATCGGGATCTCCCAAAAATTCAGCGCGGTCTGCATAAACACGTCTTTCAGCTTCAGTGAGCAAGTGAATTGATTTCACGGTATTGTATCCATATTCATTAATAGAGAAAGACTCTACCGATTGAAGCAATTGAATCAGAGCGACACCGCCTGAGGAGGGAGGAGGCATGGAAATGATTTTGTACCCTCGGTAGGTTCCTGTTACTGGATCAAGCCATCGTGATTTGTAATTTGCCAAATCATCCAACGTGATGATTCCCTTTCCGCGTTTCATTTCGGCGACAATTGCTTCTGCAGTTGCTCCGGTATAAAAGCCATCACGTCCATGGTCCCGAATTCTTTCGAGTGTTGCTGCTGCATCGGACCATTTCAGCGTATCGCCCTCCTTCCAGTTTCCAAGTAGGTAATCCGGTTGTATCGTATTGTATTTTCTCAGATCCTCCTGAATGCGATTGAGATTGCTGGCCGCACGTTTGGTTAACGCAATTCCTGTCTTGGCCAAATCGATCGTAGGCTGAACAAGATCCTTCCAGGGCAATCGCCCAAAGCGCTGATGGGCCGTAAATAAGCCGTCGACGGTTCCAGGAACACCAGCTGCTAAATGTCCACTGATGCTAAGTCCGGGTATCACGTTTCCATCCTTATCCAGGTACATGTCGGTTGTGGCTGCACCAGGAGCTTTTTCCCTAAAGTCAAGCGCGTATGTATTTCCAACACTATCCCTGAAAATCAGGAATCCACCACCGCCAATGTTTCCTGCTTCCGGAAATCCGATCATTAGGGCCAGTTCGGTGGCAACTGCCGCATCGATGGCATTTCCACCTTTTTTTAAGATACTCAATCCAATATCAGCTGCTGCGGGATGTGCACATACGACCATGGCTGAGTCTGCCAAAACTCCTACCGTTCGTTTTTGTTCCGACTTAGTGCATCCAATCAGGGTGACCAAAATCAGAAAGCCTGAAAGGGCTTGGTTGAGTAGAAATCTTTTATTCATGTGATCGGTTTATTTGCTGAGCGTGAAGTCCAGGTATTTATTTTGGAACAGGTATCTTTTTGACTCCTTGTTTTTCAAACCTGGCGATTCGAATTAGGCCAAACTTTGGGTGCCTTTTATAGATATGGTTTTTATAGTAGCCGCGATGATAAATTGGTCGAACGCTCTTTTTTTTCTTTAGAAAGGTAACTCCTTTTTCAGAAAAAGATCCAACAAACAAACTGATGGCTATAAGAACGATTGAAGGTAATTTGAACATACAATCGGTTGCGCTATTTACCTATGCAATTTAGTCCGTTCCGGCCAAATGACCATTTGCTTTTTGATGGCCGTATTCCGGGTCAATTCCGTAACTTTTGGTCGAATTTGCGAAATGACAAAAAAATCTTTGGATAGTTATTCGACCCATCCTGAATCGTTTTCCTTGCTGAGTGATTTTGATATTCATCTTTTCAAGGATGGAAAGCATTATCGGCTCTACGATAAATTGGGTGCTCATGTAGTTCATTTTCAAGGTAAAACAGGAACCTATTTTGCAGTTTGGGCCCCAAGTGCCAAACAGGTATCCGTAATAGGAAACTTTAATTATTGGACTGCAGGTCAACATCAGCTGCGGCCACGTTGGGATGAGTCGGGGATCTGGGAAGGATTTTTTGAACATATCGGTAAAGGTGAAGTCTACAAGTACGCCATCATTTCTCCACATGATGATTGTCTGGAGAAAGCAGATCCATTTGGATTTTACCACGAATTACCTCCGCGGACAGCTTCCATCGTATGGGACCATGAGTATGTCTGGAGTGATCAGCAATATATGGAGGTGCGGAAGCAAAAGGCAGGTACAGCACAGCCAATGGCTGTTTATGAAGTTCATGCAGGAAGCTGGCGCCGCAACCCGGAGGAGGGAAATCGTTCGTTGACCTACCGGGAAATGATCAATGAATTAGTTCCTTATGTAAAGGAAGCCGGCTTCACACATGTAGAATTTCTTCCAATGATGGAGCACCCGTTCTCCGGTTCGTGGGGTTATCAGATTACTGGTTACTACGCTTCTACTAGTCGTTTTGGGGAGCCGCAGGATTTTATGGCACTGATCGATGCCTTCCACCAGGAGGGTATCGGTGTTATTCTTGATTGGGTTCCTTCTCATTTTCCAGGTGATATGCACGGATTATTTCGTTTTGATGGCACTCATCTTTTTGAACATGCCGATCCCCGACAGGGATTTCATCCGGATTGGAGCAGTTACATCTACAATTATGGTCGAAACGAAGTTCGGGCCTTTTTGATCAGCAATGCTTTATTCTGGTTGGAGCGTTTTCATATCGACGGAATTCGTGTAGATGCAGTGGCCTCTATGCTTTACCTCGATTATTCACGTCGACCAGGTGAATGGATTCCTAACCGTCATGGCGGTAATGAAAATCTGGAGGCCATTCAGTTTTTAAAGGAGCTTAATGTTGCTGTCTATGGCGCTCACCCGGATGCTATTACTATTGCTGAAGAGTCTACAGCCTGGCCAGGAATTTCACGTCCGACGTTTATGGGCGGACTTGGCTTTGGTCAGAAATGGATGATGGGATGGATGCACGATACGTTGATGTACCTGCGTAAAGATCCGATTCACCGAAAGTTCCATCAGAATGACATAACATTTAGCATTATCTATGCCTTTACTGAAAATTTTATGCTGCCGCTTTCACACGATGAAGTGGTACATGGTAAAGGTAGTTTGCTTTCCCGGATGCCTGGTGATGAGTGGCAAATGTTTGCTAATCTGAGGTTGTTATTTGCCTACATGTATGTGCATCCTGGAACAAAGTTGATTTTCATGGGTGGAGAAATTGGTCAATATGAAGAATGGAATCATGATTCCAGCTTGCGGTGGGATCTCTTGAATAGACCATTGAATAAAGGATTGTTTAACCTTTTGTCAGATTTAAATTCCTTCTACAAGCAACAAGCTGCCCTGTGGCGTTTTGCATTTGAGCCTCAAGGATTTCAGTGGATTGACTATTCCGATCGGGAAAATAGCGTAATGGCTTTCCAGCGAAACTCTGATAAGAAGGAAGACCAACTCATAGTTGTGATCAATTTTACGCCTATAGTTCGTCACCAATACCATATTGGCGTTCCTGAGGCGGGTGATTGGGAGGAAGTCTTCACCAGCGATCGACCTCAGTATGGAGGTAGTGGGGTTATTAATGGAACGATAACCACCACCACTCATGGTTACCATGGGCATGCCCAATCGCTTTCTTTGGCTTTACCACCCCTGGCCGTGTCCATTTTTAGAAAGAAGTGAGGCTGACAATAGGCACCTGATTATATTTCCAAACATTTAGATAGTCTCCATAGAAAGATGACTCCAGCACCCAATCGTTTTGTTTGTATTCACGGACATTTTTACCAGCCCCCACGCGAAAATGCCTGGTTGGAAGTCATTGAATTACAAGACTCTGCCCATCCGTACCACGATTGGAATGAACGGATTTCTGCAGAGTGCTATGCCCCTAACGCTTCTTCCAGAATTCTGGCTGGAGACCAGCGTTCGATTAAAAAGATTCAAAACAATTATTCCCGGATGAGTTTCAATTTCGGTCCAACGCTGCTGTCGTGGATGGAAATGAATGATCGGGAGGCTTATGAAGGCATTTTAGCGGCCGATAAGGAAAGTCTTCAACTCTTTGATGGTCACGGATCGGCGTTAGCCCAGGTTTACAACCACATCATCATGCCGTTGGCCAATCGTCGCGACAAGGTCACTCAGGTTGTGTGGGGTATACGTGATTTTGAGCGTCGGTTCAAACGAAAGCCTCAAGGAATGTGGCTGGCTGAGACGGCTGTTGATACGGAGACGTTGGAGGTATTGGCTGACCATGGCATTTACTATACGGTCCTAGCTCCTCGACAAGCAGCTGCTATTCGGAAACCAGGTGAATCAGATTGGACAGAAATCAACGAACAGACCTTAAACACGAAGCGTGCTTACCGCTGCATGCTTCCTTCGGGTAAGGCAATAAACTTATTTTTCTACGACGGTGATGCTTCACAGGCTATTGCATTTAATGGCCTACTCTACGATGGACGAAATTTTGCTGAGCGACTGTTATCTGAATTGGATCCAAACACGGATCAACCTCAATTGGTTCATGTTGCTACCGATGGAGAAACCTATGGTCATCACCACCATCATGGCGACATGGCACTTTCCTTTTGTCTGGATTACATTGAGAAGGATCCCCGGGCTCGCTTGACTAATTACAGTCAGTTTCTTTCGCTTTTTCCTCCCACAGAAGAAGTAAAAATCCATGAGCGCACATCCTGGAGTTGTTATCATGGGGTCGAGCGATGGAGAGAAAATTGTGGATGTCACTCCGGCGGTCGTCCTGAGTGGACTCAACTTTGGCGCAAGCCCTTACGAGAGGCTTTAGATTGGTTACGGGATTCGCTTTTGGAAATTACTGAACAGGAAGGAAAGAAGATTTTCAACGATCCCTGGAAGGCGCGTGAGGCTTACATTGATGTGGTCCTGGATCGCTCTGATGCCCAGATCGATCATTTTTTAAGTAGTCATCTTCTTAAAGAGGCCAACGTAAATCGTGCACTGCGGATGATGGAGATGCAGCGTCATGCCATGCTGATGTATACCAGCTGCGGTTGGTTTTTTGATGAAGTTTCGGGCATCGAAACGGTTCAGATTTTACAGTACGCGTGTCGTGCAGTGCAACTCTCTCGACAGTTCACAGAGATCGATCTTGAAAAGAATTTTTTAAAATTACTGACGCAGGCTCCAAGCAATTTGCCAGCATATGGAAATGCTGCTGAAGTGTACACGCGTTTAATTTTAGCGAATAAAACCAACCTTCAGCGGGTAGGGGTACATTATGCAGTTGCTTCTGTTTTTGAGGAGGAGCCGGAGACATTGCCATTGTTTAATTACAAGGCCTCTAATCTTGCCTTAACCAAAAAGGAGGCTGGTGAACAGCGATTGGTTTTAGGAATTACAAAGGTTAAGTCGCTAGTTACCCGATCGGAAAAGATTTTTTCTTTTGGAGTGATCTATCTGGGTAAGCACGATTTGATTTGTCATTTGCAGATTGAGCCTGATATGAGCGGATTTTCAAAATTGGAGTCCGATGCGCTTATGGCTTTTCAGGAAGGTAGGCTGGGGGATTTAATGGAATTGCTCAGATCTCACTTTGGTGCTGAGCAGTTTACACTTTGGCATTTGTTTACAGATGAAAAGCGAAAAATTCTGGATCAGATTGCCACTAAGAGCATGTACGATTTGGAATTGAGTTTGCGGCGAACCTACGACCGTGATTATCCATTGATTAATGCCTTATCCAACAATGGTATTCCAATTCCCAAGGCCTATCGAACAACTTTTGAATATGTGCTCAATGCTGATCTTGTTACCTGTTTTACAGGAGATCGGATAAATGCTAAAGTGCTGGAGCGCGTAGCCGGGGAAATGGAGCGCTGGGGTATGAAAGTGGAGGATCCTGATCGATTGGCTCGCCTGTCCGGAGAAAGTATTTTACATGAAGTTCAGCTGACTGGACAGGAGGGTGAGAACATATCGCGCTTGAAGCGCTTGAATAAAGTGTTTTCGTTAATCAACCGATTACAGATCAGGCCGATGGTTCATAAAAGTCAGAATCTTTATTTCGAACAGGCCATGCGGCGAAGAGACGAAGAGGGAACAAATCCAGATTGGCTCCGGGAGTTTGTTTTCCTCGGAATCAATCTAGGTGTACGAATTGAGTTCTGATTCCGTTAGCGGAAAGAATGATCGCCTATGAATGGTTATAGAATTCCCTCTAAACCGAAGAATTTTTCGAAGATGATCATTACTGACAGGATACCAAGCAACCAGGGACTAACATACCGAATCACTACGTTCAGGTATTTTTGGGTAAAAGATCCTAGATAGCCCGGATTTCCTAAGGTAAGTTCCTGATCGAAGTTTGCCATCTTCCATCGTTGGGAAATAAATATCGACATAAGGCATCCACCAATTGTGAGACTGATATCGCACATGTCTGAAACGAAGGAAAGAAAATCTCTATCGCGGTAGAAGGGGAGTTTATTTAGAGCAGGGATCATACCTTGGCTGACCATGCTGGGGATTCCAAGAATAAAGATGAGTAGTGCCAGGCCCCAAACAACATTCTTTCTTTTCATTTTTTTCTGGTCAACCAAATAGGCTGCAGGAACTTCTAATAATGATATAGTCGAGGTTAAGGCCGCAAAGCATATTAACAGGAAGAAAGAGCCTCCTACAATTCGGCCAACCAATGGATCCATGCTGGCGAAAACTTTGGCCAGAACAACAAAAATTAAGCTAGGACCCGATATATCGTAGGCATTCAGAGCGGCAACCATTGGGAAAATCATTAGTCCTGAAAGAAATGCAACGGAAGTGTCGGCGACTGAAATGATGGCTGCAGAACTTGTAATATTTTCTTTTTTATCGAGATAGGATCCATAAGTAATTAAAGCTCCCATACCCAGTGATAACGAAAAAAAGGCCTGCCTGAGTCCATCAAAAACTGTTTGAGCTTTGAAATTGCTAAAATCAGGGACTAGGTAAAGGATAACACCGTCAATGGCATTGGGTAAGGTCAAACTATAAATAATTAAGCCAATAAGTATAGCATAGAGTGCAGGCATCATAATTTTATTGGCTGCTTCAATTCCTTTTTGAATGCCCTGTGAAACAATCAGTGCAGTCAAAATCATGAAGGCCAGTGAAAACCAGAAATTATCACTGATGTCGTTGACATAACTTCCAAAAAAGGCGCCGAAATCAGGCTCACTCAACAGATTGCCAAAAGATATTTCAAGAAAGTAACCAAAT
>Ga0315901_10004982_pt1 | contig 16335 bp, 35 predicted proteins | sample LakEriMetagenome_10_FD_203761 | JGI IMG/M metagenome (GOLD analysis project Ga0315901, IMG submission 203761) | Freshwater fungal communities from buoy surface, Lake Erie, Ohio, United States - Buoy 2 MA116 | ecosystem: Environmental > Aquatic > Freshwater > Lake | place: USA: Lake Erie, Ohio...
GTTTTTACAACTGAGTATTGTGTTCTCATATAATTATCTTATCTATTTTTATTCCGTTTGTCAACACCTAATTAATGGGAAACTGGAAATCAAACCCATCCATGTTAAACGAAATGTATTCATATTCATTATAGATGCCGTAGCTGTCTCCGTCATAGTTAAAACCAACATCAAATCCCATCTCGGCGCACAGTCCACGGAGCTTGTCTTGGCACACTAAAAACTTTTCTTTAGCTTTTGGTAATACTATCCTAATAGCTTCTTTGGCCGCTTCTTTGGTTATAAATTTGCCGCTTTCCCATTGCTCAACCTTATCACTTCTTACGGACCTATTCTGGTGCTTGTTCGTGGTAATCTCGCCATTAACCACGCTTGCGGTATAATAAGTGCGGGTTAAATATATCCAACCTTTTTCAACAGATCTGTCAAACCAATCAGTAGCTTGATCTAAAGAAACTACTGGATACTTTTCTTCATAATTCTCAGGAGTTACGATATAAAGGCTGTCATCTTTTTTAATTAACTTCCAGCCGTTTGTTTCTTTGATAATTTCCATAACTACCTCTTGATCAGGATACAGGCTTTAAGGAATTTTGTCAATCGGTATTTATACCCTTATCCGCGCAAACCTTTTTAAGTAAGCTCAATTGCTGTAATAGGCCATCGTAGTGGCCGCTAAACCACCAAATATTGTAAATATTGAACAGGATGAGTCCGAGGATGATGAGAAGGTAGGGTAAGTGTTTCATTCAACAAAGTCCACTATTTCGTTAATAGCTGTTTGAAGATCTTGGTGCAATAGGGGGAAGTACCAGCGATTCTGGATTTCAATAGCCCCTTCATAAGCTTCTTGTTCTTTGCCAGCCCACAGAGCGTCAAGGGTGTCGGTTAGAAGGATTGATTCTTCTTCAATAAATTTTTGGTTAGGTTTATCGATCAATACTGGACAAACGTATCCTGTTTTTAATTTTGCCATATTACCCTTTCGGTTTATACTTATGCATTAGATTGTTTTGCTCATTTCGTTCTCTCCCTAATCCTTTGACGGTTAATTTCCATGGCCTTCTCTGTTGGCTCATAGTCACCATAAAACTCTTCTGCGCAACCGGTAAAGATACTGCTATCTCTATATGTCGGATTGTACCCACGAGCCAGCATCTCTGATACTAAAGACTCAAAACGCTTCTCTAAGTATTTCATCTTATTAAAGAAAAACTTTACATGCCCTGTGCCCAACACATACTCGCTTGGGATCTCACTAAAACTAAATGGCTTAGACTTGCGATTCAACGCAGCTTTCAAATTGCTGGGTAGGCGAGTGATCTCACGGTACTCTGCCACTAGGTGCTGCCTGCTAAGTTCTTGTGCTGGAACAACGTTAATTCGTGTCATATAAATACCTTACCGCCAAAATCACTTTTTGTCAAGCTTTTTAAAAACCGGTCTGGATGCGTAAACACGAGCTTTTGGTATTAAGGAGCCGTCCTGCGCGAAACTCTCTACGCACATCACAACGGTAGCTGCCCCCTGAACAGGGCTCCCTGAGGATATTTCGTAAAAATGCGCGGCAATGTATGGATTATAAGATACGCGGGTGCGGTTGGTTGGGAGTTTTGCCGATGTATTTAAAATGCCGACTACTCCGGCGTGTACGTTTTTACGCTTTTCCCTTAATACGCGATTGCGTCCGGACTGAGACACTTTGAACTCTGGGCTGTCGATAATTAAAAATTCGGCATGGGCAATTACCTTGCCTTTATGACGAACAGACCACACCTTTTTATGGAGATTATAATACGCAAATATTTTTTTACCATGATGCTGCTTTAGGTCGCGGGATATTAATATCTTTCTTTTGGTACAGCCTGCATTTCTAATCTTCCCCACAATTCCCGCCTCTTACCCTCTTTAACCCTATCGCAAACAATAGCGATTTGGATTTTGTCGTACTTAGGTTAACATTCATAATCTAATAACACTATACCACAGATTATATCTCGGTTAAAATCATGCCGTAATTATTTACGCCGCCTTCAATGTTCAAATCTTCTTTTTTGATTAAAATATTGTTTTTAAAGGGTTTGTAATTAACCTGATGGTGCCAGCGATTGAATTTCCAAGTTACTTTGACTACATCTGGATGGAGTTCCTGAAGCGCTTGCGCAAATTTAAGTCGGTTATCTTGGTCAACGTACACATTATCGGTATTGCCACCCCGCATTCGCATGGTAGTCACTTTGCCGGCCAAAAAGGCATTAAAAAGAATGGTACACCATCCATCTTTTAACGCTCTGAGGGATAAATCGGTGTCTTCATTGTATCGGCCACGCCAGCGATATGGGATATCGTTGTTTATTAAAATGCATGAATAAATTCTGGTATTAAGATAATACGGCGGTACCCGATCGGTGCTTTTGCAAAAAGAATAGTAATTAAACCCCGATAGCGCGACATTTGTGTACCTGTCCGTAAAATCTTCTGCGCATTTAAAAATTGTGCCGGAGGTAACTTGTGGCTTCATATTCCGGTTCAGTCGGTGGAATCCTTCAATATTATCGTCCAAAATCCAATGCTTTTTATGCCCTTCTTGTATTGAGTGTTCCCATACCCAATTCCTTACAGGAATAGATCCTTGACCTAGATTACTAAATGGCAATATTAAAAGAACGCCGGTCTTTATAATAGGTCTATATTCCTCGGCTTCCTGCGGCTCTACGACAAGTCGGTAAGGCACGTTCATTTTTTCCAACTGCCTAACTGTAAGACAATTTTTAGCTCTTCCTTTTGATATTACGTATACGGGATATTTCGGGTTCATTTTGGCCCCTATTCAAATATTTCCTTGTGGGTATTCTTAACCCAAATACTCGGCTTTTGATTCCAAATCTTAGTTTTAATTTTTGTATAACCGCATTTTTTTAAAAACTGATTAAACTTTTTGGACATCTCATGGTTCGGTACGAGTTCAGACTCGTTTTTATATACATTAAAATGCCCGATCGCTGTACCTTTAAATGTATTTGCCAATATCAAAACGCTGGGATTCATGTGCTGAAGAACATCGGAAAGATGCTCGATCGGCCTCTCAAAATGCTCAAAATATTCTGACGCAAATACTATATCAGTTTGCCCCGCCTCTGAAACAGAGCCGTGTAGTTTAATATCCGTGCCGGCAAAATTTTGCCTCGCCATTTCGTATTGGTACGAATTTTCTATGTTAGTTGCAGATACCGAGAGGCTGGGCAATATTTCTTTTAGCCCTAGAGTGGTGTATCCAAATCCGCAACCCAAGTCACAAATTGATGTAAATTTTTTTAACTCCTCAGTAACTGGCCTATTAAAAAGAGAATTGGGCTTATTTAATGATAGGACTGAATGCCTTGAATAAAGGCACCAGCAAGTCCAGATGTCGCCCAAGTAATCTGGATGGGAATATACGGCGTAATCTGGTTTATTTTTTGCGATAGAGTCGTACCAGTGCTGTTCCAATGTAAGGACGGAATTACTAGAAAGCTTTTCCGACTCTAAATGGTATTTTTTCCAATCCTGTGCCGACTCCAGAAGCTTTGTTTCACTATAAGTTTGCGCCAGAAATGGCTTTGCTATTTGCAATAAAGTCTTCAAATCTTCTATCTTAATTTTTTGAAAAACGCTACCGGAATTGCTACTTTTCATCGGAATACCTCTTGTTGCTATTAATTCCACGAACTAATTGCGGGTGCCATGCCGATTTTGTTTTTGCCGTTAGTTTTTGCCCAATCAGCCTTGCGAACTCTTGTAAATCTTCCTCGTTATTAAATCGGAAAATAATCTGGGCATATGGCTTCACCTTTTCCTGCTTAAATTCTGGCATGCCAACCCACTCTTTTTCCCAGCCGCCATCATTAACATATTCGTCCATACTTTTATTGTACAGGTCGGACTGCTTTTTCGTCAACTGATAATTTTTCATATATGGCTTAGCTAAATCTTCGATCTGCATTTCAGCTAAGTCCTTGCTTTTAAAGTTAGCCGTATTCTTGGCATTTAGGTCAACGCTTGACTTACAGAAGGATTCAAACTTAGCATAATCCTCATTTGACATAAGCTTTTGATATTTTTGAACTTTTTTAAGTAGGCTCATTCGCAGTCTCCATACTTCTTCTCTAATTGAGCAATAAGCTCTTCCTGTTGCTTAACCAGATCCCATATGCATTGCTCTGTTTTACACTCATTTAGTTTAAGCTTGATACGTTTGTCAATATATAAATACACATCATTCTTAGCAACCTTACAGTTCAGGATATTTCTGTACCGAAATGGGGCTATAATATTAAACGCGAGCAAACTGATAACTAGACCTACTAATACTTTTTTCATTTAAGTATCTCCAATACGATACCACCAACAGCAAAAGCAGCTAGACCAACAAAGCCGAATATAACAATACCAAGAAGGGTAGCTCCTATCCAGTCATACCTATCTGCTAATTCGCCGATTTTAAATAGCAGACCGATTACAAGAAGACCTATTGAAATTGCAAGCATAGCTACTCCGTCTTCCCCGTGAAAAACCAACGTAAAAACATACCAGCAATGTGAATCGCCGCACCAACAATTAAAATAGGCCAAATTAATGACATGCTAACCCATAAAAATCTTTGACCAAAAGTCGAGTCTTGCTCGCCCATAAGGCCAAAAATAACTAAAAACATCACTGGAACCATTGCAGTGTATCCAATCAAAAGCTCTGAACTACTCATCTTCTGACTCCCATTCATTTACGTATCTTCTTCCGTAGTCGTAATTACCGGTCGGCGTTGCTTCAACGTAATTATAGCCCTTTGTTGGGTGAGCTGGCGGAAGCATTCCAGCTTCTTCAATTGCGCGAAGAACTCTTTCCGCAACGTCTTCCCCTATTTCATAATCTTGATATTGTGTCGCATTTACGGTATCCATGATTAAAGCAACCGCCTCATTTCTTTTCATTCTTGGCATCCTCCCTGCGCTTATCTTCTTTAACCCTATCGCGCTCCCGCTTATTCAGTAATTCAATAACCAGCTCGCCTTGTCCGCGATCGACCAATTCTCTAGGTCGGGCGTGCTTTAGGGCTGGGTTTTCCTTTTCTGTCCAGCTCATCACCTTCTTACGTGGCCAGCCAAGTTTCTCCATGGCTAGGGTGACGATCTGCTCAAGGGTGGGGCCATCGGTTCTGTGGGGATTGCGGCATCTACGATATGTCATTTACTAATCTCCGCATAGTATTCAACAACCATTTCACTAAAAGTGTTCATTAACATCGGTTTCTCATGATCTTCTTGTTTTAACCAAAACTGTCTACGTTCCTGAACATCACCGTCTTGAGAGTCCAGATACTTCGCAATTCGTTGTGCTGCTTCAACATACCCAGCTTGCCAAACCTCTCGCCATTCAAACGTTGCGGTTTCGTCCCACTTGCTTTCGGTACACACGTAAAATGTCTTTATTCCTTGGCTCATTTAATAATCCAATCTATAATACTAAACATAAACGAAAGAAAAACTCCAGCAAAAAGACAAACCAACATAAATTGTGCAATGCGTACTATAAACTCTTTCATTCCTTGTCTTCCCCACTCATCTCTTTCAACCACTCCTCATCAAACTTCTTACAAGCTTCCTTACCATGAATTCTAACACGAATATCATCTAGGATTTCAACTATCAGAACAATACCGGCTCCGACTAATAGCATGTTTAAAAGTTGTTGAATGATTGCTTCCATTTTTATTTTTTCTAAAATTAAGCCTATCCGGAGTTCAGCCTAATAGCAGGATTACACCGGTCCTGCATAAATTGTTATTTCTTAATCGACCAAACTTTTTTCCGCCCTACGCGAACTTCGCTAATGTATGGCTGCGGAAACCTGTTCACTTGATCGTACCGAAACATTCGTCCCAGTGACAGCTTCATATCAGCTTTCAATACTTTGCCGTCAAAAAATCCGCCATGATGCTCAAAACAACTAATTCTTGGTTTGCCGCCCGCATCTATATATCTATATTTAACGGGAGATCCTTTAGATAAGTATCTATAGCGCGAAAAGGTTCCAGCTTTAAGCGTTATTCGTAAATTCTTGTGCTTTTTCCATAGAGCTAAAAGCTCTGCTTTGGTTAACTTTTTCATAAACTATCTCTCCACCAATCCATCAATAATATCGGCCAACATGTCGCAGTAAACGCCTTCAAGCTTAGATTTCACTTTAAACTGCCCTTTGTACGGACGTCCGATCTCTACCGTATAGGTGTCGTTAGCCATCAAGCGTACCATCACTGTACCATTATACTTTAGCCCATTAACGGAAAACTTTACGCCGCCTAATTGCGTATCACCGCCAAGTTCAGCTCTACCTGTGTCCAAGGCTACGAACTTCTTAGCGCCCCATGCCCAAAGAGCCATTTTATCGGATGCTTTAATTTGTTCAAGGATAGTTTGTGCAATTTGTACGTTGTTCATATAAATATGATACTACGTCTAAAATTAAAAGTCAACGACTATTTAAAATAATTTGGATGTTTTTCTTGCAATGCTTTTAACTCACAAGCTCCCTGCATTGCTTGAAAAAGCCAATAATAACAAGACTGGTCACCGCACGGGGCTATTGTATCGGCAGACTGTTGAATTTCTTCCGTGGACATGCGCATTATTTTGTCAGCACATTCCGATCTGATCGAGCTTAATGAAACGGGCGCTACTTTAGTTGGCGCAGGTAGGTCGCATTTATTCTGGGTACATCCCGATAGAACAAGTAATACCAATAAATATCTCATGTTAACCACCACCATAACGCAGTTAAACCTGCGACAGCCAATAAGCCTATTAGCGCCAGAAGTGCCGTCTCAACGGGATCTGACGTTTGACAGCCGGTTTCCGTGAAGTGTTGCTTCATTTGCGCATAACACTCATCTCCATCGGCGATGATCTGATTTTTATGGGCAACTTCTGATTGCAGGCGCTGGATCAATGCTTTTTGCGACACAATACTAGCTTGCATGCCCTTAATATTTTTTCTCTGTCTTTTAACCTTTTCGACATGCTCTTGAAGCTTTTTTTCGGCCATAGCTAGGGAGCGTTTGGGTTTAGGTTTCTTTTTCATATTATAAAATCCTCTCAATTGAACCGCTGTAAGTATCTCTGCCATTAAAACGGGCAGTCAAGTTACGGTGAGTTTCCGTGTACACTTCTAATACATCGCGCTCTACTTCGCTAAGAGCGATTATTTCTTCTGGCTTGGTCACACCATTTTCTGCATTTCTTTCGATATGACCCGCAAAGAATGCCGCTTCGTTAGCCTTATGCTTAGAGAGCTTCGGGATAATCCATGCCATCTGAGCTTTAAATGATCGTAAAATTAAATCTTGCATATTACCTACCTAATTATCGTGTTGTTTTTTAGCGCTTCTTTATACATCATGATTTTATTTCTGTAGCATTCATCTCCGCCGAAGAAATATGGGTACATTATACTGCCCGGCATCAACCCACAGTCTGTCAGTACCAGCATATCTGCATGGCCACGAGCCAGAGCGCAATGCCCCAGCTCGTGCCATATCAACTGTTCTCTACTGATCTCGTCCATTTCTAACCAAGCGCTGCGATCAATCGTGATATCACCGCTATGGCCATCGGCAGTTCTGCATACCCCTAAAACTCTTTCTTTTGAGCTACTTCTTAGGTCCCCGAACTTAATCGACACATCGTGTAAATCTACGGACATATACTGTCCAAAAGAGTTAGCGTAAGGTGTAATTTCTGGTTCCATGTAAGCCGGAGCGCATCCGGATAGAGTTAGAAGGATAAGCAGGTATCTCATTAGAAATCTACGCCTCCGGAGATTAGAGCTGTTTTAGAGGTCTGAGCTTGTACACCGACATTAAATCGATCCGTCAGCTTGTACTGATACTGTAACCCACCGATAGCTCCGACCTTATTCTGTACCGATACAGTGTCGCCAGATCGACTAATATCTAACCCGCCAACAGGACCTCTACCGCCCAAAACAGAGATTCGGTTTCTGCGCTGAGCCGCCTCGTTTTCACATACTGTGTTTACAGTCTGTGTTTTTTCAAGTACGATCTCTTGTCGCTTTCTTGGGACGACCTTAAACAACTCTGCCGGAGCGGTAGTCTCTTTACCATTAGCGAGACGTACAATAATTGTAGCCCCCTTTAAATGGCTCGGCACGTCCGTGGTAATTACCGTGGTTTTGGTCGTTTCATTTTGTCCAACTTGTGTTGTACAGTCGGCATACGCTTGGCTTGCAAATAACATCATCATTAGAATTTTCATATAACTCCTAGTTATTCCCGTTTCCGTTTGAGGTTACGTTGTTAATAAGAATGGTTGTAGATCCACAAGTTAGATAGTACTTATCCTGACTTTTTAGGGTCAATGTACAGCCGGAAGCATTTGTACCGTTAGTACCGTTAGTACCGTTAGTACCATCCTGTCCATCTTGACCGTCCTGTCCATCTTGTCCATCTTGTCCGTCTTGTCCATCTTGTCCGTCTTGTCCGTCTTGTCCGTTCATTCCGTTTTGTCCATCATAAACAATTGCATCGGTTTCGCCGCAAGTTACGATGACATAATTAGCTTCTTCTGGTCGAGAAATGGAGCAATCCTGCCCATCTTCGCCATCGGCTCCATCCATACCATCCTGTCCGTCAACTCCATCTTGACCATCAGCGCCGGCAGCTCCGTCCACGCCGTTAGCTCCATTCTTTCCATTTACGACATCGACACGTTCCAAAGTAGGTGAACACGCCGTTACTACTACCATACATACTAACGCTAACAGATTTTTCATTTATTTCTCCTTATTTATATTTTACCTGTTTTTACCGTCATTGTCAACACTATTAATACCAACAATCTTTATTTCTATCTACTACTCTTCCCAGCTTCATAATGCACTGCCTTACACGTTCTCTGCTAACTCCATAGTACACTCCGGCCGCTTCAAGCGTGCCTTCTTCGACATACTCCATTGCGTATAGCATGATAATTTTGGAAACTCGTGGCTGTGAGTGGGCAAGGATATGCTCCACTTCGGCTACCGTAGGTATGCCACCATTAAATACCCGTAATAATTTTAATAACCTAAAGACTATGTAATTCATAAAAACTTAACCACCAAGGCAGCGTCTATAGCTTCGTTAGGTGTCTTAAATAAACCCTTAACCCCGTCAATTTTCCATCCACCCATTTTTTGGTTTAACTTATCTCCATTATTAACCATCCACTTCAGACGATCTTTAATTTTCTGAAGCTGGGCAACGGGGGAGTTTCCGCACGAATGATCTATCACCGAGGGGCAGCCGTATGCGCTCCATAGTTCGTCACTATAATTACAAGCTAAACAATCCGACATATTCCCCACATTTCGCCTCTTTCTTTATGATCGTATCTCACTTACTCCTCATTGCTGCGGCTATTGCGTCACGGGGAGTATCCCAGTATTCGCCTCGTTTCCGGTAATTTTTTAGGTAAAACCCACGGCCGTATTCAAGCCTAACTCCATCCTCTAAGATTTTGGCGATCTTTTGACATGCAGAAGCATCTACAATATTTACAACCTCGCCACGCTCATCTTGATAGAAAAGCTTTCCATCGATAACGAAATAGCTCGGACTCATTTCGTCTCCGTTACTGGGGTAGCCTTAAATACTCCCTTAATAGAACTGGTCGGAATTCTCAATACCATTTCCACTTTACCTAATGCAAGGTCTAAATCATCGATCACCTTAACTTGGCGATTCTTCGCGCAAACTGGGCCAATTCCTAGGGCGATACTTTCTGGGTCGGTCAATTTCAAGCTGCAGATTCCGCAGTGCGCTACTTTTTTATAGCATGTCACTACCCTAGCTGTAATTGCCCAAGGCTTGCTATCAATAATCTCAAGAATTTCCACATTGTGGAATTTTTTACCTGTTTTAGTTTGTAGGCCGATCTTGATCGCCATCATTTTATTAACAGTAATCACATCGCCTACTACAATAGCGGAATCATCTTTTTTGTTTACAGGAGATTCAACTTCTTTTTGGGCGTCTAGATCGCGGCGAACCACGTCTCTCATAATAGAGCGGGATACTTCGAGTTGGCGTTCTGTTAGTTGCTGCCCGTTCTGTAAAAGATCTTTCATATGTTTCAGGAAATTGTTGCGGTCATTATTCTGGATAAACTCCACTACTTCCTTGTTTTGGGAAAGGAATGCATCTCTAGCAGCTTGTTTTTCTTCGGCAGTTTTAACGATAAAATAACTCATAGTAATCTCCCTTTAATAAAGATTACCATAGTTCTGCCGAATTGTCAATCAATCTTTTTTAATATTCGTAGTTTTATTAAAAGCGTAGAAATTACCATCACTTGTACTGAGGTGGATAATGCTCTTTAAATCTTTTATAGTCACCTGCGTGCCGCTTGGTAATTTTTCTAGCCACTGTTCTACGCTATTACCGTTCGTTAATACTTCTATATCCAAATTTTTCATTCATTTCTCCCAAAATATATTGACAGTCCGCCCATAATTATGCATAACACTAAAGTTACCAGTAGATCATTTAGCATTATACAACTCCGTCATTTTATCGAAAAAGTACTGATGGGTTGACTCTTGTTGCCACATCCATACCATTTGTTGCTCCACGTAAGGTAGATTAAGTTCTCGGGCATACCCTGCCAATTCCCTATAATTCGCTGCACCGAGCTTTTCCATGTATGACGCCACGCTATTGATCCGATGGTTAGGGAAGAATTTACAGGCAAAGGATACTGTGCGACCAATAAGCTCAAAGGCAGCCTCGCGTAATCTATTACGCCGAACTCCGTGCTTTTTCAATAAAAAGATTAATGTGTCTATATGATTAAGCTCATCCAGCCTCACCTGCATGATAATTTGTTTTAATTGTTTATCATCTTCTTTGTCGGTATGGCCACCAAATGCCCAGAAAGCGCCCATTTCTGCGGCTAACGCTTTATTTAGGCCGGCTTTAAGTTTTTTATATTTTTTAATATTATCCATAGATGAAATCAATCTTCGTTTTTACAGTAAATCTTATCAATTAGACCCAATTGGAGGGCGTCCTCAGGAAATAGCTGGGTATCGAAATCAAGCATTTGATCTAATTTCTTGTACTTAAATTCTGGATACTTTTCTCTGATTTTCGCTAGATATATCTTATTAAGCCGTGCATCGTATCGTTTCCCGAAATCTGCCCAGCTTCGGATTGTTTTGACGTGATTGCTCGGATGATTATCGTAACCGTGGTGCAGCATCATAATTGCGTTTTCGGTCATCTGCCGCTCATCGGCCGCTTGTATGATCAGGGATGCCATGCTCATTACATATCCAGTGCCTCTTACTGTGACATGGCTTTTGCAGGCGCGAATAGCGTCATAGATCGCCATCCCGTGATACACATCCCCTCCCGGGTTATTTAATATAATGGTAATAGGGTCTTGGCTGACAGAATCGAGGATGAGTAAATTTTTAATATGTCTCTCTGCAAGTAAGCCATCAACACCAGACTCACCGGCTTCTGGATCATAGCTTTCGGAGCCTATATACAAGGTTCTTGTTGGTGTATGAATTCCATAATCTTGGAAATGATCAATTGCATCTTTATTGATTCGCTTACCCATAATACCTCAAAATTTAACGGCCAATTTTCCTGTCTCGGACAGTTTCATATATTTCAAACTTTTTCACGGCCATGGGCCCAACCAGCGCCAGCATGTCCACGATCTCTTTGCGGGCGTATAGTCTTTCCATTAATTGGCTTCCCCAGTCGTACACGTATAACTTACTCGGCGGAATCTTGTCGGGCATCTGCATGAAATAGATATGGCCTATAGTGCTAGATAAAAAGTTGGCATCTTGAAACACATTGTGGGGGGCAATAATATGCTCATATCGAAATGCGACCCACGCAATCCTAAACCTTCGCGGTAAACTTAATGAGTATACTAAAGAATCTGCGATAACATTGGCTACGAACACGAAAATTGCTTTTAATGTTACTGACTCCCGAACTGATTTGCGCCATATTTTAATCATTGTCTATTCCAATAATTTTGGTATATTTATAAAATTTAATAATTTTTTCTTTGTTTTCTGTCATTTCTGGAGTAAATCCAAACATTTCACCAACAAACTGTAGTACGGCTATGACCGGTATTTGACTGGTGGCCGATATTTCGGATATTTCTCGACTCCAATTAACGTTTTCCTTGCCCACAGATTCAACTTTTTCATCCAAAATTCTTTTAATCCAGACTTCCGCATGCCGATATTTGTTAATATCTATTTTCATAGACCTGCAATCTGTGTAATAATCCCGCAAAATCCGTAGATCATTGCTAGAATAAAACCTAAATATGCGCCTACCAAGAAAAGCCTCATAGTAGTACTATACCATAACTTTATGCCAAAGTCAATATACCGGCCTAATATTTTATATATGCGAATAAATCAACAAGGTATTGAATTGATTAAAGAATTTGAAGGACTGCGATTAAAGTCATATAAAGACGCTGTAGGTATATGGACAATCGGATACGGATCAACGGGTAAAGATATTGGCCCCAACTTAATATGGACCGAGCAGCAATGCTTAGACAGATTGCGGCACAATGTGGAAGAGTTTGAGCGTGCGATCGAGCGATTAGTTACCGTTAATTTGACGGAAAACCAATTTTCGGCGCTCGTCTGTTTTGTATATAATGTAGGGGCCGGAAATTTCAAGAGCAGTACTATGCTAAAGCTTATCAACAAAAGTGATTTTGCGGGTGCAGCGATTCAATTTTTAAGATGGAACAAGGCTGGCGGGAAGGTGTTAGACGGTCTAACACGCAGACGTCAAGCCGAAAAAGATTTATTTGAGAAAGAAGAGATTACAGAACTATGTACGACAGCGATGACTACCTCTACGGAAGCCTCTTCTCAGATTACTCAACCCCAAAAATCTACCAACCCTACAAAAAAGCTGACGATGTTAGAAAGTATCGTGCGCGTATTAAAGAGATTACTCGGAATGGGATGATGACAGTAGAAGAGAAAAAAGAAATCGCCGACCTTGAAGCAAGAATCGGCGATTTGCAATTAAGTTGCGCCCATGTGTGGTCGGTCCAGACCCTGTTTCAGTTACCTCGTCAGTTTTGTGACGAATGCGACCTAGAAAACCACCGCTATAAGCGTACAGAGTGATTAACGCACTAGGACTTTTGCGATACTAGCGCAAACAGTTTTTGAGATGGATAGGGCGCGATCTACGGGGAAGCTAGGGTCTTGTTGAGATGATTTCGCAATAACATCTCTATACACGCGGCAATAGTCGCGAACTGTATCAAGATCGCCCACAAATGTACGGCCCGAATCGGCATTCGATCCACCGATCCCATGAGTGTTATTGGGAGTTAGTGCCGGCAATTTTGTATAGCTTTCCATGAATTCTGATACGTATTCCCAAGGTACTATAATTCCATAACTAAAGTCACCCGATCCAGCGAAAACAACACCGGATAGCTTGCCGTTTTGATATACTGGGGAGCCAGAATTACCGGCTTGGATAGTGCCGGAAATGTGCTGCGCATCGTAAGTAGTAATCTGGGGAAGTCCGCCAAACAATAGACACATAACAGCCTTATTGATGTCCTCTAAGTCGGCTTCCTCACATTTTTTCATGCCGGTGAAAACATCCACTTCAAGACGTCCGCCAAAATGTCCGTTGATAATAGTTGTCGGCAACAGCTTAGGGTGACCTACAGTTGTTGCGGAACTATAAAGCGCCGGAGCCTCAGTTGCAATCTCAGCTACCGCACCAATCTTTTTGTTCACTTTTACAATGCAAAGATCGTGTGCAGGAGATAGAGTGTATGATGTAGCAGTCGCAGAATCCGCATCGGTATTAACTTTACCGCCGTTTTGTAAAACTTGGCACACGTGCTTATTGGTCAAAATCAATGAAGAGCTTGGCCCGTGCGCAATAATCGCTCCGCTCCCGCCACGTCTACCGGAATAATCCGTCACCGATACTGAAGTTTCCGCTAGATTTGTATTAGCATCATTTTTTGCCGATATCTTGTTTTTAAAATACACGCCACTAGCCAGCACAGCTATAGCGAGTAATGAAAGCGTTCGTCTGTTCATTTAAAAGTTACCCCCAAAGATAAACCTATTGTTTTATTTTGTAGGCCAAATAAACCTGCGGTAAACGGGCCTACGATACGTTTACTAACAGCTATACCAAACTCTGGATTGGCAATATTCTCGGGATTTCGGTAAACAAGAGCCGCCAGTGAAACGCTCGGATATCCGTATTCCACTGTCTTTTCGCGCATTTGTTCTTTGTATTTTGTAACTTCGGACTGGAGAGAGCTGATAATATCGCTGGTAATTGTCCCGCGATCTACGATACGAGTCTCTGTTCTTTTAGAACCATCGGGAAGTATGGTTTCGATAATTACCGTGTCGGTATTTTTATTTTCAGTTTTATTTTCTTTAAATACTACTTTTTCGACAATTTTTTCGACTTCAATAGTGACGGTCTTTGTTTCTACTTTCGCCGGAGAAAGATAATACCCAACAGCAAAAATAGCGGTCGCGATCGCCGCAATGATAGCTAAATGTTTTGGATTGGTTAACTTAATAGTCATAATAGAGCTATAGCATTAAATTTTATCGGATGGTGGATTATCTGTGTTTTGTTTATCGATTTCAGCAATTTTCTGGTCGTATGCCTCAAATTGTTGTTTTTTAGCCTCTGCAAGCTTTTCCGCCATGTCGAAGTTTAGTTTTTCGGCAGCGTACACAGTACGGCCCAATTTTTGAGATTCGCCCATCATCCTAGCTAGATACTCGGAATCCACTTCAGATGTATTATTAAAGACAACTGAGCGCATATTAAGGCCAAACGCCTGTGATCGCGCCATATCCGTTTCAGACATAAACACTGACTCGGTGGCACCGCTACGGTTTTTGGCAATTAAATACCTGATTCGATTGGACGTTTTATCCTCGGAAGATCTATTAATTGTAATGACTTGGTCGGCAGCCTGCGCGATAGCAAAAGCTCCGCCGGTATCACCCATATCAACTAATCGACCGCGATCACCTTGATTTACCCTGTAACCCTCTCGATTTGTCTGCACCGGTAAGATCGTGTGATATTTAAATTCTCGTGCATGGTCAATAAATGTTTGGTAGATATACCATAACTCTTCATGGCGATTGCTTGTTTTCCCGAGGTACTTGTCGGAGCGTAATCGGCCCGGGTAATCGATAATAACCAAATCAAAGCTTTTACCCGTCTCTTTTTTACGCTTATGAAATTCCTGATTTAATAGCTGTAGAACAAACTCGAGGTTCATTTGATTGGTTTTATTATGATGAACATGAACCACGTGCTTTAATAGCACTTGTTCAACAGCGTTGATTTTTAATAAGAAATCTCTGGCGTTGGGATTTTTAGAGGCGATTTCTGGTCCGCCAGCAAGGGCGATCGCTTTTGCTCTCTGTCTAATCTCTTGATTTGACAGGCCCATAATATTCGATACTAGCTTATCCCTGATTTCTTCTCCAGATTGCTCGAGCGTAATTAAGAGTACATCTTTGGCCATCATTGCATTGGTTCCACCGATTGTACAGATAGTCGTGGTTTTACCGGAATTGGCCGTACCAAGGATGATTGTATTACCGCCACATAATAGCCCGCCACGGGTCAATTTAGTTAACTGTTCGCCAATAAACATTTGGCCATGCTCGGTAGGATTGTGTTGATTGATATTAAATTTATCGGCCCCGTCCAATAGGGAGCCGGTCACTAAAAGTTCATCAAAAGATGGGTGACCAATCGTGCATCCGGATTCAGCTTTTTGTTGATCCTGCTTAAGGTAGCTCTCGTATAGATTTTTAAAATTATTAGTCGAGTTTTCTTTATTAACAAAAACGATATCCTGAACAATATCGTGCATCTTAATAATGCTCGGCTTAATATCTTTATATTTACTCTTATTGATTTGATCGGCAAGATTTTGAACCTGCTCAATAGCAATAATTTTAGTTAGCCAACCCTCTAAATAATCAGAAACAACCTCGAGTGGTGAGGTGTCCGCAAACCGTTCGCATTCCGCCATTTCATTAGCGTATTTAAACTGGTCTTGAATTTTAGTATTGCTATAACAGATATGCTGTAAGACAATATCTTTGCTAAAGATAAGGTGCGTGTACTTTTCATTACCGCAGAGATCAAATACTGCGGCAACGATTTCAGATAAGATACCCGGAAACTGATTCGGCTTTAGCTTGCCCCTACATCGATCA
>Ga0315901_10004984_pt1 | contig 16320 bp, 16 predicted proteins | sample LakEriMetagenome_10_FD_203761 | JGI IMG/M metagenome (GOLD analysis project Ga0315901, IMG submission 203761) | Freshwater fungal communities from buoy surface, Lake Erie, Ohio, United States - Buoy 2 MA116 | ecosystem: Environmental > Aquatic > Freshwater > Lake | place: USA: Lake Erie, Ohio...
CTCGACGAAGGTCACGTCTGCGACGCGCCACGGCTTGGGGACGGATGAAGGGGACATCCCGCGAGGCTACCGCGGAGGTTCGGGGCTCCGCGAGATTTCACGGGGGGCAGCGTTTCCTTCGCTTACACTTCTTTGTCCTTTGCTGTCCGTTTGGCGGGTTTGGCTAGGATTTCGATGTAGACGGCATCCCAGTTGTTGGCGGCTGCGGCGTCGACGGGTTTGGTGATTTCGGAGACGTGGATGGTTGTGGCGGCGGGTTCATCTTTGCCGGCTCGGCAGTCGAAATCCCAGAAATCAGTTTCCTCGGGGAGTGGTTTGCGTCGTTCTCGTTTCAGGTATTTGCGGATGTCGGCTTTGATGCCTTCGACCACACGGGCGGGCTTGTGGGTGGCGGAGGTGAGAGGAAATGATTTTTTCATGGGGTGCTTGTGGAATAGCGAGGGTGGAAAGTCACGCACCGTTCATGAGAATTTGTCTTAGGCTTAATTCTTTGCCTTATTGGGCTTTGCTGCTGCAAGGGCGGGATCGGGCCAGAGTGGGTGAGGCGTGCGGGCTTGTTTCATCATTTCCACGGCCTTGGCCACCTGCTCGGGATTGGTTTCAGCAAGGTTTCTGGATTCACTCAGATCCTTTGAAAGGTCGTAGAGTTCAATGGGTTTACCTGGACCTGGGCGGACGGCTTTCCAATCTTCCCAGCGAATTGCCTGAATGCTGTTTGTGCCCTGTCCCTCGTGGAGTTCCCAGTAGAAATAATCCCGTTTCGGTGCCGGGCCTCCTTTAAGAAATTCGACCAGCGATTTCCCATCTGGTTTGAAGGTATCTGGCAACTTTGCTCCTGAGAGTTCGGTGAAAGTCGGAAGCAGATCCCAGAATGCCCAGGGCTCTTCGGTTACGCGTCCGGCGGCAACTGTGCCGGGCCACCAAGCGAATGAGGCTTGGCGGAGGGCGCCTTCATACATCCCGCGTTTGAATCCGCGATGTTTACCATCCATTGCCTGATTGAAGCGTTTGCCAATTGCGCTGTTAGGCTCGAACGATGAACCGTTATCACCTGAGAAAATGATCAAAGTGTTTTCAGCGATGCCTTTATCGCGGAGGAGTTTCACCAATGCACCAATATCTGAATCAAGGCGGGTGACCATTGCCGCATAATCTTTCTCTAGGTCGGTCCAAGGTTTGTCGGCGTAGATGCCTTGATCATCGATCTCGAATTTACCATGCGGTAGAGTTACGGCATAGAAGAGGAAGAAGGGCTTGTCTCCTTGTTGGTTCACCCACTTGAGCACGTCTTCTTGGATGAGGTTCTGTGCATAAACTTTTTTCTGCCCGTTGGCGTTTTCAGGAATCTCGAAGCGCTTGTCGTCATTATAGAGATAGGTGGGAAAATAGCTATGGGCATGGCGTTGGCAGTTGTAGCCAAAGAAGTGATCGATGCCGTTTTTAAATGGGCTACCGCTCGTATCGAACATGCCCATACCCCATTTGCCCATCGTTGCGGTTTGGTAACCTGCGCTCTTGAGGACGCTTCCAACGGTTACCGTATTCTCGGGAATGGGTAGTTGGCCTTCTGGTTTGATTTCCCGGTTTGCGCGGGTTGGGCAATGCCCCATGTGCAGACCTGTAAAAAATGAACTACGCGCAGGAGCGCAGACGCTCGTTCCAGTGTAGGCGGATGTGTAGCGCGTGCCTTCCTTGCAGAGTTGATCGAGGTTTGGTGTCTGAATGAGCTTTTGTCCATAAGCTCCTAGATCTCCCATTGATACATCATCCGAGAGGATGAAGATCAGATTAGGTTTGCGGTCATCAGCGCCGATTGCCTTTGGAGCGATAAGGAAAAGCGGAGTCATTGCCGCGAGCATTTTGAAGAATTTGGATATCATAAAATTTTGGATGGGATTAGAAAATAAAATCACAGTTGGACGTTAATTTTTCAAAAGACTCGAGTTAGATAACTCATTCTTCATCTGTGTTTATCTGCGTTCATTTGACGAAGAGATTTCATTTTTGTGTTCGTCTATGTCCGCTTCGCTCCCATTGTGGTTCTATTTATATTCACAGTTTAACAAATTGGAATACGCGTTGCGGTATCTGAGTTTTTCAGGGAAATGCCTTATGTCCCGTTCATAAGAATCACCATTTCGCCTTTAGGCGTGCGGGCTTCAAACCACTCAAGGAGTTCCTTAGGCGTGCCGCGGTGGTAGGTTTCGAATTTTTTGGTGAGTTCGCGGGCAACGCATACTTTTGCGGCTGGGGCGATCTCCTCCAAAATTTTCAGGGTCGATAGAATGCGATGTGGACTTTCGAAGAAGATTCCGGTTTCGCCGCTATCAATAACTTCCTGCATGGCGCTGCGGCGTTTGCCGGATTTCACGGAGAGAAATCCACCATAACGAAATGCATGGCAGGGGAGACCTGATCCGATGAGAGCTGTTAGAACGGCTGAAGGGCCAGGAAGAACATCGAAAGGAACATCGGCTTCCAAGCAGGCTTGCACGAGGCGGTAACCGGGATCAGAAACACCGGGCATTCCCGCGTCGCTGATGAAAGCGATGCGTTCACCTGCTTTTGCAGCAGCGACGAGTTCGGGGGCTTTGCGAGCTTCGTTGTGTTCGTGAAGTGAGACCAACGGTTTTCCTGAAATGCCGTGATGAGCGAGCAAGATGCCGGAGTGGCGGGTGTCTTCGCAAGCGATCCGATCTACGTTCTTCAAAACTTCTAACGCACGTAAGGTCATGTCGCCGAGGTTGCCGATAGGGGTGGGAACGAGGATGATTCGTCCGCCGATTTCGGGTTCTTCTGGGTTCATTTTATAATCGGCAGTTGGGGTGGTTTATCTTTTTACCGCAGAGGCGCAGAGGTCACAGAGGGAACGCAGAGAATACCATTAAATTTTTGGAAATTTGGGTTCATCACTCTGTTAGGAGTTTGCTTTTTTCAGCTTCGGTGATGGCGGTGGGGGTTCCGGTGGAGTCGACTTTTACGCTGACCATTTCGCCTGCGGCGACGAGGGTGGTGTCGGGTTTGAGGATCTGGTATTTCCAGTTGAGTGAACTATTGCCGATTTTTGTTAGACTAAGCTGCACTTCAAACTTGTCTTGGAAGCGTAGAGGGCTGCGGTAGTCACATGAGATTTTCACGCGTGGCCAACCATTGCTGTTAGAAAAGACGGGAATACCAACTGAAGCTAAAAACGCGTGTTCTGTATTTTCAACGTAGCAAAGAATTTTTGAAAAATGTGCCAATCCGCTCGCATCCGTATCTGAGAAAGCGACTTCGGATTGCTGGCGATGGTGGATGTTTTCCAAAGGTTTAGTCCTCGAATTTTTTGACAAGCACGGATGCGTTATGACCACCGAAGCCGAAGCTGTTGCTGAGAGCAACTTTGATAGGGACTTCGCGCGCGACGTTAGGAACGACATCGAGATCGCACTCGGGATCTTGTTCTTCAATGTTGATGGTGGGTGGTACCACGCCATCGACGATGCCCATGACACTGGCGATGAGTTCGATGCCGCCGGCGGCACCGAGCATGTGGCCGGTCATGGATTTGGTGGAGCTTACCATCAGGCCGTTTTTCGCGTAGTCACCGAAAGCCAGTTTGATGGCTTTGGTTTCTGCGATGTCGCCAAGACCGGTGGAGGTGGCGTGCGCATTGAGGTATTGAACGTCTGTTGGATTCGTCTTGCCGTGTTTGAGTGCCATGCCGATGGCGTATGCAGGGCCCGTGCCATCGGGCGACGGCGCGCTAAGGTGGTAGGCATCTGCACTGACACCGTAGCCGATGAGTTCTGCGTAAATTTTCGCACCGCGAGCTTTTGCGGTTTCGAGTTCTTCGATCATAACCACGCCTGCACCTTCGCCCATGACAAAACCGTCGCGGTGTTTATCGAAGGGACGGGAAGCACGTTCTGGATCGTCGTTACGAGTGGAGAGAGCTTTCATGTTTGAGAAGCCGCAAAGACCCATGGGGAGAACAGCAGCTTCGGCACCGCCGCAGAGGAAACCATCGGCATCGCCAAATTTGATAATGCGCCATGCTTCGCCGATGTTGTGATTGGATGTCGCGCAGGCAGTTACGATGACCATGTTCGGGCCATGAAAGCCGTGTTCCATGGAGATGATCCCGGATGCGATGTTAGAGATCATCATTGGGATGGTGAAAGGGGAAACGCGGCGTGCGCCTTTTTCGATGTAGTTGGAATGCTCACGCTCAAGCGTTGAAAGACCACCGATACCGCTGCCGACCATCACGCCGTAGCGGCGGGAGTCAATTTTTGAGGTATCAAGACCAGAGTCTGTCATTGCCATTTTGGATGCAGCAACGGCGTATTGGACGTAGCGATCTGAGCGGCGGGCGTCTTTTGGAACGTTGAAATAGCCATCGGCTTCGAAGTCGCGGATCTCACCTGCTATTTTGCAATCAAACGGTTCAGGATCGATGGATTGAATTCTGCGGACACCGCTACGTCCATTTTTCAAACCGTCCCATGTGCTTTTGAGATCATTTCCCAAAGGCGATAGACAACCAATACCAGTAATTACAACCCGTCGCTCACTCATATGTTGGCAACAGCCTAAACGCGGAGTTTGCCTGCGTGCAAGCAATACATTGGAGCTGAAAACCGCTTTCTGAACTGCGGTTTTTCGTTTGGAGTATCTGCAATCAGGAGAGGATTTTCACTCTGGCTGAGTCGCTGGAGGAGCTGGGGTTTCAGCAGGTGTCGTTGTCTCAGGAGCTACTGGAGGAAGTTCATTGACCAATGAGGCTGGTTGGGTAGTAGGCACAGCGTCTGGGGTTGGGCTCGTTTCTACGGCTTTGGCGACAGGTTTTTCGGGGTCAAGCAGGGGTTTCTGTTTGTTTTGCTTGCCGATCAAAATTGCTAGAGAGAAGCAAAGTAGGAAGAAAAGTGAGCCAAGATACCAGGTTGCCTTTTGAAGAACATCGGTGGTTCTGGCTCCGAATACTTGATCAGTTACACCGCCACCGAAAGCAGCTCCTAGGCCTTCTTGTTTCGGGCGTTGCATGAGAACCACGATAGCGGTCAAAATGCAGACAATGACGAAGATAAAAAGAAGAGTCGTAATGCTCAGGCTGAGCCAGTTGATTGCTAGGAAAGTCATGGGCGGCGGAATATGGGTAAGAGCTAGGGTCTTGTAAAGCGGGGTTTTTCTGGATTTTTGCTTTCCAATAGGTCGAGAAACCTACCCTCGGCAGGATTTGACCCAATCCACGATTTTTTGGTCATTATCGCCTGCAGCCCATACACGGCGTAGAAAATCAGCTGGGGCGATATTGCCATTTTTCGTGAAGAAATTCCGATCTCCCCCGCAGCCGAACATGATATCGGGATCGAGTTCGCCCTTAATTTTGCCCCGTGCCTTGGTCAGGATACGGGGAAAATAAGGGATTCCATCGATTTCCTCACCAAACGAAGGAAGGTCGTCTCGGGTGATGGTTTTGTCGCTAGAGATGCCGTGTTGTTGAACCAGAAAGTAGTCGCGGCGGGCGGCAGCGATGAGTAAAGCGCTGGCGGGAGAGGGTTGTCCTTCGTCAACAAAGTCCTCGATGAAATCGAAAAACTCGCGGGGTTTATAGCCAATACTGTTTAAGAAATCGAGATCCTGTGCGGAGTAATCTTTTTCGTAATCAAAATTTCCAGCCTGATAAGCGCTGGCACAACGGTTGAAGAGCTCCATGAATGTATCGTTCCAAGACATATAGGGAAAATGGAATGGTTTTGGGCAAATCGCGAGGAATTTTTTGCTCTTACATTCAAGAGACGATCCGTTAGCCTGTGCGCGGATGATTTGGAAAGTAAACGAACAAGTGATCGATCTCTCGTGCCGCGCACAAGTGATGGGGATACTCAACGTCACGCCAGATTCATTTTCGGATGGTGGATGTTTCGATCAGGTTGAAAAAGCGATGGCGCACGCTTGTGAAATGATAGCGCAAGGGGTGTTGATCATAGACATTGGCGGTGAATCGACCCGACCTGGTGCAGCGGAAGTTTCAGAATCCGAGGAAATGCAGCGCACGATTCCGGTTATTGAGCGGTTGAGGCAGGAATGGGATGGGTTGATTTCTATCGATACCAAAAAAGCCGGAGTGGCTGCGGCAGCGATCTGTGCGGGTGCGAATATCGTGAATGATGTTTCAGGCCTAACAGTTGATCCGCAAATGATCTCAGTCTGTGCGAAAAGCGATTGCGGGTTGGTGGTGATGCATATGCAAGGTACACCAGAAACTATGCAAGCCAATCCGAGTTACCAGAATGTGGTCGATGAAATAAGAGCCTTCTTCGAAGAACGTCTAACAACCTTGACCGCTGCTGGAATTATTAAAGAGCGGATCTGCTTCGATCCCGGTATCGGTTTTGGTAAAACCTTGGAGCACAATCTCATGCTGCTCAAAAGTTTGGATCAACTCTCACCTGCGGGTCGGCCCTTATTGTTAGGGGTTTCTCGGAAATCATTTTTTTCAAAGCTCTGCGATGCGCATCAGCCTACCGATCGCGATGCTGCAACCGCTGCAGCGACCGCGCTTGCAAGGCAGCAAGGAGTCATGCTCCACCGCGTCCATGACGTGAAAGGGAATTTGGCTGCGCTGAGGGTTTGTGAGGGAGTGAGGGGGTAGTTGTTGGTGATTTTCATCCAAATCATGGGTCGTAAACGTAAGAACATCATTATAGCCTGAAGCATTTGTCTTTGTGGGACTTTTTCCTTGTTGAAAAACCGCTCTGGAAATCTTGCCAAGAGTGGGTTCCTGGGTAAGTTGCCAGCACGCGATGGCATACGAAGACCTTGAACCTGTGACTCCTGACCCGAAAAAGCTGCGTTGGACGGCGTTTATATTGATCTTAATAATGATCTTGGGTGGGGTTGTGATCCTGAAAGCCTATGAAAAACGTAGCAAGGAGGCATCTAACGATAACAGGCCGAGTTTTGTGACACGGATATCCGAACGGAAAGATCTGGTTTTCTTGCGTCAGGATGGGGAGCAGAAGGATTTGCTCTCGTTGAAGGGAAAAGTGGTTGTGGTGCAGTGTTTGCCATCGAATCAAGATGACATTCTGACGACCCCGGCGATGAAGCGTTTGGCTGAGAAATATGCAACGAATGGAGATGTTGCTTTGGTGACCATGATGTTGGATCCAGGTCCTTCGGAAGGATTGAAAAATCAACTCGAGCAGGTGGCGTCTAAGTTGGGTGCGAATTTACCGCAATGGATCGTGGCATCGAATGAGAGGCCTACGTTGCATAAATTCATCAAGAATGAGTTTAAGGCGAACTTGATGCCTTATGAAAAAGACGGGGTATGGAATTATGATAGATCTTTGTTTTTGATCGATAAGAACAGGCATGTTCGCAAAGCGGTGATTCCACAAAAGCGCGGAGGGGTGCCATATGTGGCGAGTTTTGATTTTCAACAGGCACAGAAGTGGGATGACGATGGGCTTACTACCAAGACGGAGCATTCAAATGTGGAGCAGTTGGAGATATTGCTTGGGCAAACCATCGAAGTTTTGCTCACGGAAAAGCCTGAAGTGGCCAAAAAGAAAAACCCAGCCACAGTGCTTTATGTCGGGCTTGGATTTGTGCTGCTGTTTTTGTTTTTAATTTTCAAATCCAAAAGACCCGCACCACTCACAAGACTATGAGCAAGAAAACGACATTAATTATTTTTTATGGCGGTGTGGCTTTGATCTGCATCGCAATACTATGTGTGGTCAATCTTTACATTGTCCCAAATATACAAGCGCAGGCTCGTAGTACTGATGCGTTTATCAATGTAGGTAAGAAAGTTGAGCAGGAATGGTATCCCATCGAGAAAGATCTGGCAGCGACCCATCAAGGAGGGGAGAAGGTGAAGCTCTCGGATTTGAGGGGAAAAGTTTGGGTTGTCGCAGAGTTTTTTGCAGTTTGCCCACATTGTGCGGTGCGGAATGGAACGGAGCTTCGTGCGATTTATGATCAGTTTAAAGATCACCCGGATTTTCAAATTGTCTGTATAAGCGTGGATCCCAAAGAAGATAACGTCGAGAAGCTAAATGATTACGCTAAAGCTTTGAATGCCGATGTGAAAAATTGGTGGTTTCTCAATGCTGGCGACGAAAAAGAGACCCATGAATATTTGGAAAATACGCTGAAATTTTTCGGCATCCGTCTGAATTCAGATCAGGCAATCATTGAGTCGAATGGTCGATTCAAGCACGACATGGGCCTAATGCTGGTGGATAAAAATTTCAATGTCGTAGGTAAATGGCCGCTTGCTGATGCACGGTCCGAAGAGGGTAGGAAATTGGATCCCGGTAACTACGAGAAATTGAAAAAGGAAATGTTTGATCGGATTTCCAAAGAGTTGGCGAAATCTTCAAGCGAACCATAATCCTCATGACACCTAGCCAAGACAGAGAACAGTGGCTGAGCAAGAAGCCGAATGAAAATCTTTCCAAGAAGCTGAAAATAGCCACATGGATCATCACTTCACTGGTGCTGATATTGGTGGTTTTGATGCGCGGACCTTATAAAATTCCGTTACCAGATGGCTGGTCTATGTCGTTTTTGCCTCCGGTGCATGCGATATTGAATACTTTGGTGGCACTATCTCTTGTAGGTGCATTACTTGCCGTTAAAGTAGGAAAGATTTCCCTGCATCGTTTGTTTATATTTACAGCGATGATCTTGTCGGCATTGTTTTTACTTTGTTATGTGGCTTACCATTTCACGACTGTGGAAACGAAGTATGGAGGAGATGGCTGGTTGCGAGTCGTGTATTTCATTTTGCTGATTAGTCATATCATTTTGGCTGCTGTGAGTCTGCCTATGATACTGTTGGTCTTTACTTCCGGTTTCACCAATCACTTTCAATCACATCGTAAGTTGGCACGTTGGGTATTCCCGATTTGGTTGTATGTTGCGGTGACTGGGCCGGTCTGTTATCTCATGCTGCGGTCTTATTATCCGTAAAGGCTGTTTTGAAAACCAAAATAGAGAAATCCAACCGCAGATAAACAGGATGAACGCAGATAAAGAAACGGATGAAGACTAGATATTTAGGAGGTTCTCTGTATTTTATCACTCTTCCATCAGCGTGTATCCTGTTTATCTGTGGTTAAATAACTCTTCATTTTTACTAGCCTTACTTTTCAGATAGCTTCTTAGTCGAACCGAGCCATGAATGTTGAAAACACCAGACAAGCCCTGATCGATCTGTTGGGTCAGGAAAAAGTCAGCAGCTCGAAGGAAGTTATCGTTGCTCATTCGGGGGACAAATGGTTTGCGTCGCATCCACCAGACGTAGTGGTGTTTGCGGAGTCGACCGCTGACGTTTCTGCAGTCCTTGCTTATGCGAATGGGAATCGGATTCCAGTGACCACGCGTGGAGCAGGGGTGGGTTACGTGGGTGGATGTGTTCCAGTTGCGGGAGGGATTGTTTTGACTACCGAGCGGATGAAAAAAATCATCGGCATCCATCCTGAAGATGGAGTGGCGATTGTTCAGCCGGGAGTGATCACGGGAAATTTGCAAGAGGCGGTGAGCGAGGTGGGTTGGGATTACCCGCCTGATCCGGCATCTTTGAAAGACTGCTCCATTGGCGGCAACATCGCGACCAATGCCGGCGGGCCACGTTGTTTGAAATACGGGGTGACGAGAAATTATGTATTAGGCCTGGAAGTGGTTCTGGCCGATGGACGTGTGCTGCGCACGGGCGGCAGGCTCCATAAGAACAAAACAGGTTTTGATTTGATCGGAACTTTTGTCGGTTCCGAAGGGATGTTAGGGGTGGTGACAGAAATCACCGTTCGCATCATTCCCAAACCTGCAAGCCGAGGGATGTTGGCGGCGGTGTTTTCGGATTTCGAAGCCGCTGCAAAAACCGTTCAAACGATCCTACAAGCAGGTCACTTGCCTTCGGCTCTCGAAGTCAGCGATGCGTTCACTCTCGCCGCAGCTCGCAAAAAAATGGGTGCCGAGGTTTTTCCAGAAGGCAATGGTCATTTGATCGTGGAAATCGATGGTCGACCCGCCGCCGTTCAATCAGAACTCAAAGAGTTAGAGATTTTACTCAAGCAATGCGGAGCTGGAGAAATCCGATTGGCGCGTGATGAAGCGGAATGCGAAGCGATCTGGCAATTGCGTCGCGAGTTTTCCTATTCGTTGCGCGATACGGGTCTAACCAAACTCAACGAAGACATCGTTGTTCCGCGTGGGAAATTGGTGGAGCTGGTTAATTTTGCGAGAGTGCTCGAAACAGAAACCGGAATTTCGATCGCGTGCTTCGGGCATGCAGGGGATGGAAACATTCATACCAACCTCATGGTCGATGATTACACCAACCCAACCACCAAAGCGCGTGCCGACGATGCGTTAGATAAACTTTTCAACTGGGTCCTAGACCAAGGTGGAGCGATCACAGGTGAACATGGTGTCGGCCTTGCGAAAAAACGCTGGATCAAAAAAGCGCTGGGAGAGACATCGTTTGATGTGCATCGTGCGTTGAAGAATACTCTCGATCCGAACGGAATTCTCAATCCGGGAAAGTTTCTTGAAGATTGAAGATTGAAGAGTGAAGAGTGAAGAGTGAAGAGTGAATGGTGAAATTTCTGACTCTTCGCTCTCCGCTCCAAGCTCTACGCTAAAAAATATACCGAGGACAGGACTCGAACCTGCACATCAAAGACACCTGATCCTAAGTCAGGCGCGTCTACCAATTCCGCCACCTCGGCTAAAAGGATTGAAGGCTTTTTGGCTTGCCAATGCATACCGGAAATGCATACCTTCGTTGCAACAGACCGCAACGCTATGCCCGCTAAAGCACAATTTCGCAAATCTAAAGTTCCCTGTCTTTTTCTTCATTCCGGTGGCCGATACTACGCCGTCGCCAAGGTCGGAGGCAAGCTGATTCGTCGATCACTTGATACCGACGACTACGCCACTGCCTCAGTCCGTTTGGATGGGGTGCTAACCGAGATGAGGGGAGCAAAGAACGCCGCCACCGCTGGCAGTCTCGGGGCAGCCCTGAAGCAGGAGGCAAACCGCATTGATCCGACCATCAAAGAGACGACGCGGACATACTACATTGAACGGCACAAGGCATTGGAGAAAGTCGCCCAGTCTCTCCCTGTGAATCCGTTGAACCTCTCCGTTGCGAGAGTCACAGTTTCCGACATGAGGCAGCTCATGGAAGCCTATGCCGCCTCCGGCGCGTCAGCGACCTCATACAATGGTAGCTTGTCGCTACTCCGCCGAACATTCGACCTCGCTGTCGAAGCCGGTCACAGCGCAGGCAATCCCGGGTCGAAGTTAAAAAGATTGAAACCTCGAAAAGTGAAACACGATCTTCCGACCTCGGAGACGTTCGCTGAGATTGTGGCGGACATACTGGCACAGAAAAAAGCATTCAGCAAAGCCGCCGCGTTTTCGGTGGAGTTTCTGGCATATACTGGCATGAGGGTGAGTGAAGCCGGATCGGTCAGATGGAGAGACATAAAAGCCGAACACCTCATTGTGAGAACGCTCAAAGGCGACGACATACGCCAAGTGCCATTGATTCCAGCCTGCAAGGGGTTATTGCAGCGCATGAGGACGTGCGGAATCGACATTGCACCCGATAAGCCTGTGATGCCGCTCAAATCGCCCAGAGAGGCACTAGGAGGTGCCTGTGAGCGTTTAGGGGTTGATCACATGAGAGTGCATGATCTACGCCACCTATTCGCCACAAGATGCATCGAAGCGGGCGTGGATCTACCGACCCTTGCCGCATGGCTAGGACACAAGGACGGCGGTGTCCTGTGTGCGCAGGTCTATGGTCATCTTTGTCAGAAACACTCAACAGCGCAGGCAGGGAGGGTGAAGGCATGAAACCGCTCTATCAAGAACCAGAAGATTTTTTGATAAGTGAACACGAAGATTTGATAAGCCACCTTGCTGAGCATCTTGGCGTATTCACTCCGGAAATGTTCATTGATTCAGAACAGCAAGACAAAGCCATGCTCGAAGTTGCACAGGCCTGTTGTCACATTCTGAACAACTCTCATCAGTTGCGGATGCGGGGAGATAAACGACCGTCGCCCAAAAGATTGTTTAGTGCCGCATCCACTGCCTACCTCGAATCTCGCTCCATATGGTTTTTCAAGTCCATCGCAAAGGGACTCGAAAGAAAAGAGAAGGACAGGAATGTCATCGAAGCTGTAATCGGTGCCGTTGAAGAGCATGGCCGCATTCCATCTAACAAGGAAGTGATGAAACATCTCACGGGCGTAACCGAAAAGACGCTACAACGCCGCCTCCGCGAGGTGGGCGTAACACTCCCGCAGGCGAAGAGGAACGGAACAGCTCCACGAATCAAGCGATAGGTGGACATTTTTTTTTGGTGATTGTCCAACTATGAAAAGCAGCAAGGCGCGACGCTTTGCTCGTGATTGCCACATCTAACAAAACAAAGCAGGGCAAGCGTGTTTCATACTCGTTTGCGGAAGTCGCCGCCATGGTCGGTAAAGAGAGAACTTGGATTTATCGCCAAGTTAAAAAGGGACGCATCAGAGCCATTACCGGATTCGGTACATCGATGATACCAGTAACCGAGATTGAGAGAATCTTCGGAGTCGCATCGATCGGAGGTGGCCATTGAAAACTGAATGGATCGATTCAAACGGATACGAAAAGCATTCTGCCCAAGTAGAAAAGACCCTTGATCTTCTAGACCAGCTTCAAGAGCGAGAGCCCTTGGCAATCGAAGCTCTTGTGGGGATTTGGGCACCACTGAAACCGTGGGTGAAGCGGAAGTGTGAAGATGGTAAAAACAGGATCCTCTCGACCTCAATCACCGTTCAATCAAATTTGAAAAAGGGAGGCAAAGAAGTATGAGCGCACCAGCCACAGAACGAAGGACGGCGACCCCCGAAGGAATCGCCGCCACAGCCGAAGGAAGACAGGCAGAAACTAACGATTTGAACGATCGTTTCAATAAGAAAATTAGCCTCTTCAAAAATGCAAAGGGAACTCATCCAATCGGTGAAATCAACCTAAAAGACCTTTTCCGCGAGGTCAGGGACGGTGCACACCGTGCCAAGATCGAACGCCTCCGAGCGGAACCGAACGAAGAGCAGCAAGCCGAAATCAAAAAGCAACTGAACGCGGTCACTCTCTCCGGACTGGTCACCTCCGGCGGACGTGGAAAAGCAATGCAAGAAGGCCGATTCGCGCATTCCGGCTTCCTTCAAATCGACCTCGATGCGGACGACCTTCAAGGACAGTCGCCTGAAGACGTGCGCGACGTGCTAGTCGAAGATCAGCACATCATCACCGCGTTCATCTCGCCGCGTGGCAATGGAGTTAAGGCAGTGATGCTAGTCCCGCCAGCAACGACTGAGGAAGAGCACAAGGCTATTTTCGCATCCGCTGAAGGCTACATGCTCGACACTTACGAGCAAAAAATAGATACCTCCACAAAAGATCCGGTGAGGCTGTGTTTCGTCTCATACGATCCACAGGCACGGTGGAATGAATCGGCGGTTCCGATGGTCAGAAAAGCAACTAGCAAAACACTGGGGAATAAAACTCGGGCAGCTAAGCCCTCGAAGACCTCACCCAGCTTAAAGCTAGGTCTAAATGCTATCATCCCCGAACCGCCTCACAACGGTATCCACGATTGGATGCTCAACGGTGTTCGTATTTGTGAACAGCATGGCATGACCGAGGCTGAGACTTTTGCAAAGTTCAAAGCCTATGACGGCACGCTCAGGCGGCCATTCGATCACAAGGAACTGGAGAACGCTTGCAGAGACATATTCGCCACCCCGTCGGCAACTTTCACAACGTTGTCAGGGGAGCGGACAACTGAATCCGGTATCCCTGAACAAATCTTCCCGATCCCCGGCAATGGCGTTTCTTACACCGAGGCCGCTGAGATCATCTTCCCAGCGATGGGTGAAGCGCGGAAACTTTTTATCCGGGAGAGAGAGGTTCACGAGATCCACAGCACCATCGAATCGGACATCCTCGCCCCAGTCAGTCCGGAGCGTTTCAGCAGCCTCGTGGAGTCCACCCACAGGCGTGTGGCACGTCGTGTGCCAAAGACTAAGGACGGCGAAGTCTCGGTGGTCTGGCGGACGACCACCTTCCCGTCATCCTCCGCGAAGATCCTACTTCAAACCGATTCAGCACGCACCGCTCTACCGACTATCAGTCAGTTAGCAAACTGCCCGATCCTCACCCCCAGCGGCCATGTTCTCGCCCGTGGATACCATCCGCACGCCGGAGGGACATACATCGGCAGGGGCAGCAGGCTTCAAGAAGTCCCTTTCGACACGGCGGTGGAATCTCTCTTCCGTCTGCTCATAGACTTCGAGTTTGCCACCTCGTCAGATGCAAGCCGAGCGTTCGCAAGTCTTATCTCGCCCGCGCTCAAACAAGGTGGTTGGATCGAGGACGACTTCCCGCTCGACCTAGCCGAGGCAGATCAGTCGCAGTCGGGGAAGACCTTTCGTCAGAAAATCGTCTGCCTCATCTACAATGAACAGCAGTATTCAATCACCTCGCAGAAAGGAGGCGTGGGCAGTCTCGACGAGGCTGTGGCGGCCGCACTCATCAAGGGCAGGCCGTTCATTACCATCGACAACTTCCGAGGCCGAATGGATTCGCAGATCATGGAAGCCGCGATCCGAGGTGCCGGTGTGGTCGATTGCAGGACGATCAAACACCGAGCAGAGGTCAACACCCGCCCGTTCTTGTGGCAGCTCTCCACAAACGGCGCAGAGCTGACCCGAGACCTTGCTAACAGATCAATAGTCACCCGGATACGGAAACGTCCGGACGGTATCATCTGGCACGCTCACCCCGAAGGCAGTCTAGAAGCTCACATCCGCGCAAACCAGTGTTTCTACCTCGCTTCCGTCTTCGCTATCCTCCGCGAGTGGAACAGGCAGGGGAGACCGATCACAGGCGAATCGCGGCACGACTTCCGCACATGGTGCAGGACGCTCGACGGAATTGTGCAGATGGTGGGAATGTCGCCCTTGCTCGACGGCCACCGGGAACAGCAACTCCGCACCGCTAACCCGAACTTGCAATGGCTCCGCGAGATCCTGCTAGCAGTGGACGATCAAGACCTTGGCCGCGAACTCTACACCAGCGATCTTGTCAGGATAGCCGAGGACAATGAGATTGCTTTCCCGGGTAACCCGCACTCAAAAGACGACCCAGCTGTCCGCGCAGGTCGGATTCTGAGGACGCTTTTCAAGGATTCCGTGGACGAAAAAATCGAGGTGGACGGTTTCGAATTTAGGCGCACATCAGCACCGGATTACTCACCCGAAGGCCTTAGTCGAGAAACGAAGAAATATACCGTCAAAAAGCCCTGAATCCCTTTGTTCCCGCGTCTCCGCCGTTCACTATAATACGCAAGAATTATAACACCTGAGACAAAAAGTGTTATGATTCCAGAGTATTATATGTAACGGCGGAGACGGCGGAGAACTTCGAAAATCCTCAAGAAAATCATTTTTGCCACCCGGCAACCGCCGCCTCCACAGCCGCGATGATTCGACAAGCCCCCGCAGGTATGGAATGCCTTGTTTCTTTTAACGCACACAACCGAGCCGAAGCGACCGATCAGTTATCACCCGATGAAATCTTGGCTCGCATGGAGGACGCTGAGGAAGCCGCGCTGGCAGGGCAGGAAGTCGATGCGGACTCACTACGAGACATCCCGCTAGACGCTTTATCTAAACTCGTTCGGTTTATACTGGGGACTTCATCCACGGCCGCGACGAGCCGCCGCACGTGGAATTCAGTTCCAGCCAGAATCGCAGTTCTTGCACACGCCCTGCAACTCGAAGAAGTCGGGACAAAATCCTTTCAGCAACTCGGAGATGAAATAGGCGTCAGCCGGGCGAGCTTGAGCCTGTATTCTGTTAGATTGATGGACACGCTAGGCGTGACTCAGTTACGCTCCTCCAAGTCGCGGAAATCTCGTGAAGTATATCGCGAAAATGCATTGCAGACGCATGCAAAACACAATAGAAAGTTGACAGGAAATCACAAGGAAACGCGCCCCTTTTCGTATATGGAATAGCGGCTTGCAGCGTGTTACCCCCCCCCATTGGGACCCCTACCGATTCAAGGCACCCAAAGGAGTCATCCGCACTTACGTCGTTTTCTTATGAATTTTTCAAAACCAACCATTTCACTATGGTGAAGCAGCTTCGCGATCATGTCACCAAGCGCGATCCTGCACTAGATGAAATTTGACAGGCTCACTTTTATGTCACATGAATCACGATTTTTCAGACCTTCCACCGCTCCAAGATTTTTCCG
>Ga0315901_10004986_pt1 | contig 16315 bp, 9 predicted proteins | sample LakEriMetagenome_10_FD_203761 | JGI IMG/M metagenome (GOLD analysis project Ga0315901, IMG submission 203761) | Freshwater fungal communities from buoy surface, Lake Erie, Ohio, United States - Buoy 2 MA116 | ecosystem: Environmental > Aquatic > Freshwater > Lake | place: USA: Lake Erie, Ohio...
ATTTCTGAGCAGCGACCAGGAGGCGCTCACGACGCGCACGGCGGGCTACATTACGCAGCAACACTTTCCGCCGGGCGTCTCGAATACTCCGCCGGGGCCGCTCGTTGGTGTGGGATTTTCAAACCTCTTTTTTTCGGACATCAACCGGTTTAAGCAAATCGCGAATCCGCTGGTGCCTGGGAATCCCTTCGATCCGGCCGATCTTCGTGCATCACTTGTCGTCGGCGATCCGAAGCGCATCTCTCCCGGCGTCCGTGGCAATCCCATCCTGCCCGGCTCGCTGAATGATTCGCCGGGAGGTGTGCCGCTCTACAAAAATGGCCACCTGGTCGGCGGCATCGGGGTGACCGGGGATGGCACACCTACCGACTTATCCCCCGCAGCGGCGATCATCCTTAATGAAGTGCAGACGTTTGCGACCACCGGCTATGTTCCCATCTCGCAGGCGGACGTGGATGAGTTCGTCGCGCTGGCCGGACAGACCGGGTTCCGCCCCTCGCCCGCGATTATCGCGACTAATATCCTGATCAATGGCATCCGCATCCCATATGTCTGGCAGCCTGTTGATACGATCATCAATGCCTCCGGCTCGCTGCCTATCGGGAGCATCGCGGGCAATGCTGTGGATGGATTTCCGATCCAAGCTCCACCTCCGCCCTATCCCTATCCAGTCACCAGTCTTGGCGGCGTGGCGGGCGAACTGCGAGGGCCCGTGGTCGCCCCTGGCGGCGGCGGCCCCGGTGGCGTGATCGCGTTCATTGATGATCCATTGTCCACCGTGCCGGGCCGGAGCACGATCGGCGGTGCGAGCCGGCTCACTGCGGGTGAGGTTCAGTCCATCATCACCAAGGCCGCGCGACGGGCCTCCATCACGCGGGCGGGAATCCGGCTGCCCATCGGAGTCTCGGCAAAGGTGTTCATCGCCGTCGTCAACAATCCCGACAAGGCGCTCGATCCGCCGTCGGTGCTGGGGACTTTCCGGGTCGGCGAGGCGACCATGTTCTCCTGGGATGTCGCGGTGCAAAAGGCGCGGACGGCTGTGTTTTCCTCGAACAGCCAGCTTGCCATGTCCACGCGGGCAGTGGGCTTTCTATCGCAACGCTACTATCCACCCGGGATTGATGGCACGCCGTTTGGATCTTTCTTCGGATTCCAGGAAGCGGTGTCGTTAAAGCGCGATCCATCCGGCAACTTTCCTCCAAATCCCAACCTGCCCAATGGCATCACGATTTTTCCCGGCGGCTTTCCGCTCTATCGCAATGGCCAGCTAATCGGAGCCATCGGAGTCTCCGGCGATGGAGTGGATCAGGATGACATCATCGCGGCCAGCGGATGCGAGGATTTCCTCGCAGACTTTGGCATTAGGGCGGACAGTTATGCCTACGCAGGCTATCGGATGCCTTATGCAAAATTTCCGCGCAATCCAGTCGTCACCACTATGGCAGCGACGAGGACACGGAATGAAATTTCGAGCTTTTCCCTGATGGCTGCGACGAAGGCACGGAATGGGATTTCGAGCTTTTCCTTGATTCCCGGGCTGCGCGATCTCAATGGCGACGGCACGACGGACTTTATCTTTCAAAATGGAGCCGGTCAGCTCTATGGCTGGAACATGGATGGCGCAGGCATGATGGCGTCCGGCGGATATGTCTATGGAGGAGGCCTCGGTAATTGGAGGCTGAGGGCTGTCGCGGATATCAACAATGACGGGTTTCGCGACCTGATCTTCCAGAACAATGCCGGGCAGATCTACGTGTGGTATCTCGACGGCAGCGGCAACCCTGTGAGTTTTTCCACGAGGAGCGGACTCGCAGCCGGATCGCAATATCTCTACGGCGGCGGCCTCGCCGACTGGAAAATCGTCGCGTGTGCGGATCTGAACGGGGACGGCTTTGCGGATCTTGTCTTCCAAAACAATGCCGGGCAAATCTATGTCTGGTTCCTCGATGGCAGCGAGGACGCGGTGAATTTCTCGACCGGCACCGGACTCAAGCCAGGGTCGCAATATCTCTATCCTGGCGGACTGGCCGACTGGCGGGTCGTCGCCTGTGCGGATGTGAACAATGACGGGACCGCGGATCTGATTTTTCAAAACGGCGCCGGGCAGATTTACGTCTGGTTCCTCGATGGCACCGGGAAGGCCATTAATTTTTCCACCGGGGCCGGCCTCACGCCGGGCTCACGATTCCTCTACGGCGGCGCATTGGGCGACTGGCGGATCGCGATGTGTGCCGACGTGAATGGCGACGGATTGCCTGACCTGATTTTTCAAAACATCCTGGGCCAGATCTACACATGGACGCTGGACGGGACCGGGAGCGCGGTGGACTTCACGAGGGGCACCGGACTGATGCCGGGATCGCGGATGATCTACCCCGGCGCACTCGGAGACTGGCGGCTGAGGTAGCGGACGCCGCCCGGTTCTCCCCGCGCGGAACGCTCCAAAAAACGGGGTGAAAATCCCCGTTGCCTTTCCCAGATCGCCCCCTAGAGTCCCCGCCCCTTTCTCCTGATGATCAACCGACCGCCAACTGAGCTGAAAATCTTCAGCGGCTCCGCGCACAACGAGCTTGCGCAGCGCATTGCTGACTATTGCAAGATCCCGCTCGGCAATGCGACCGTGGCATCATTCCCCGACGGCGAGACGATGGTAAAGATCAACGAGAACATCCGCGGACGCGACGTGTTCATCGTGCAGCCGACGTGCCCGCCGACGAACCAGAACCTGATGGAGCTGCTGATCATGGTGGACGCCGCGAGGCGTGCGAGCGCGTCGCGCATCACGGCGGTCATGCCGTTCTTCGGCTACGCGCGGCAGGACAGAAAAGATCAGCCGCGCGTGCCCATCACGGCGAAGCTCGTGGCGAATCTCCTCACCGCCGCAGGCGTGAACCGCGTGCTCACGGTGGATCTCCACGCGCAGCAGGTCGCGGGATTTTTCGACATCCCGGTGGATCACCTTTTTGCCGCGCCCGTCATCCTCCAATATCTCAAGTCGAAGAACCTGAACGATGCCGTGGTCGTCTCGCCGGATGTGGGCGGATTGAAAATGGCGAACGCCTACGCGCAGGCGCTCGACACGAGCCTCGCCATCGTCGCGAAGCGTCGCAAAAGCCCGACGGAAGTCTCCGCGACCACCCTCATCGGCGAGGTGGAAGGCCGCTCCGTGATTCTCGTGGATGATCTCACGGAGACCGCCGGCACACTCACCGCGGCGGCGAGGCTGCTCAAGGAGCATGGCGCGAAGGAAATCATGGCCTGCGTGAGCCACGCCGTCCTCAGCGACCTGGGCATCCAGCGGCTCAAGGAGTCTGAAATCACCGAACTCGTCTGCACGAACAGCGTGCCGGTGCGCGAGGGCAACGGCATCAAGATCACGCCGCTCTGCATCGCGTCGCTCCTCGGCGAAGGCATCAAGCGCATCTACGGTGACGAATCAGTCTCCTCTCTTTTCCAAATCCCCGGAACGTAACCACAACAATAAACCACAACGCGCGGTGTCCGGCCCCAACTCTTAATCCTAATCCTAATCTTACTCTTACTCCTCCCGCGGCGGCACACGCTGCGGATGCGGAATAAGATTACGAATAAGATAAAGAATAAAATGAGGAAAAAGGCTCCTCGCAAAACAACCAACCACAGCAGTAGCTGCACACAGCAATGGCCAAAGCAATCCAACTCAAAGCGCAGCCCCGTTCGGGCGCTGGCACCGTCGAAGCAAAAAAGGCACGCCACGCGGGCCTCGTCCCGGCAGTCATCTACGGACGACACCTCGGCAAGCCGCAGAACCTCCAGCTCAACGCGAAGGAACTCAAGGCAGCGCTCGGCAAGACCAGCGGCGAGCACGTCCTCGTGGACCTCGAAATCGCCGGCGGTGAAAAGACTCTCGCACTCATCCAGGACGTGCAGCATCACGCGCTGAAGCGCCACATCATGCACCTCGATTTTCACGCGCTGCGTGCGGATGAAAAGATGCACACCACCGTGCCTGTCCTCGTCTTCGGCGAGGCGAGCGGCGTGAAGAATTCCGGCGGCATCATCGAGCAGCTCCTGCGCTCCATCGAGGTGCAGTGCTTGCCGAAGGATCTTCCCGATTCCATCGTCATTGATGTCACCCCTCTCGAAATCGGCGACGCCATCCACATCAAGGATCTCCCGCTCCCCGAAGGCGTCACCGCGCTCGGCAATCCCGAGACCAGCGTGTTGCACGTCGCCGCGCCCGCCGTCGAGGAAGTCGCCGCGACTCCTGCCGAAGGTGCAGCCGCGACCGAGCCCGAAGTCATCAAGGAAAAGAAGCCCGAGGCCGGCGCGGAAGCCGCAGCCGCAGGCGACAAGGGCAAGGACGCGAAACCCGCGAAGAAGTAATTTTTCCGGCCCGGATGAATGGCTCCCGACGGACCCACATTCCGGATGCTCGTCGGCCTGGGAAATCCAGGCCGGGAGTATTCGCGCACCCGTCACAACGTCGGCTTCATGGTCCTCGACCGTCTCGCCGCCGCTTCGGGAGCCACCTTCCGGTCTGAAAGAAAATGGCAGGCAGACGCTGTTCTCGCGAACGGCGTCTGGCTCGTGAAACCGAAGACCTACATGAACCTCAGCGGCGAAAGCGTGAGCGCACTGGCCCGATTTTACCAAATCGAGCCCGCCCGCATTCTCGTCGTGCTCGACGACATGGCGCTCCCGCTGGGACGCCTGCGCATCCGTGAACGCGGAAGCCACGGCGGCCACAACGGCCTCCGCAACATCCTCGTTCACCTCGGCACGCAGGAAGTCCCGCGGCTGCGCATCGGCATCGGCTCCTCGGAGCCGGGCGCCGCGGTGGGCCACGTGCTCGGCAGATTTGCCGTGGACGAGCGCCCGCTGGTCGAGCAGTCTCTCGACCGTGCCGTCGAGGCCGTCCGGTTTTCGCAGGAACATGACCTGCCTTCCGCAATGAACCAATTCAACACCAACACACCGACAAACTAATATGAACCACCGTTACGAAGGACTCCTCGTCCTCAATCTCAAAGGCAAGGAAGACAGCGCACAGAAAGTCATCGAGCGTCTCGAAAAAGACTTCGCCACCGAAGGCGCGAAAGTCGAGAGCACTCAGAAAATGGACCAGCGCCACTTCACTTACGTCAAAGGCGATCTCGACAGCGGCTACTTCGTGAACTTCGTGTTCAGCGCAGAGCCTGCCGCGCTCGACAAGATCAAGGCGCGCTTCAAGCTCGACGGCGAAGTGTACCGCCAGCAGTACGCCCGCCTGCACGCGAAGCAGAAGGCCGCTGCCTAAGGATCAGCGCGGGCCTTCGCATGAAGGCCCGCGCCCCTTTTTTCCCGACACCGCAACGCTCAACTCCCCGCGCACATGCCAAACCTGAACAGAGTCATGCTCATGGGAAACCTCACCAGGGATCCCGAGATCAAGTACACGCCCAAGGGCACCGCGATCGCCAATTTCGGCATCGCCATCAACCGTGTGTTCACGCCGGAGGGCGGCGAGAAGCGCGAGGAAGTCACGTTCATTGACCTCGAAGCGTGGGGCCGCACGGCGGAAGTCATCGGCGAGTATTTCAAAAAAGGGAAACCGATCTTCATTGATGGCCGGCTGAAGCTCGACCAATGGGACGACAAGACGACCGGAAAAAAAATGAGCAAGCTGCGCGTCGTCGTGGAGAGCTTCGAATTCCTCGGCAGCCGCGAAGGCGGTGCTCCCGGTGGCGGTGGTGAAGAAGGCGGCTCGCAATCCGCCGCGCCCCGCAGCAGCGCGCCGCCGCAGCGCCGCCCCCCATCGAGCCCGCCCCGCCCGCCCGCCGATCCCGACCTCGACGTGCAGGCCGACGACGTGCCGTTCTAACCGGGCACGGGAGCAGGCCCGCCAATGAGGCGGAAAGACACGAAGCGCGGCGGATTTCGACACGGAATCTTTCGCGCATTTTCGTGTACGCTCCGGGGTGAACAGTTCGGCTCCCTCAAGGGAATCTTCATCCGGCGTCCGCGTTCGTGCTTGCCAAGGATGCCGGGCGCAGCGGGATTATCCCGCCATGTTGAACCGTGTGATTTTTCTCCCCGCCGCCTTCTTCCTCGCATCCCTCGCACCGCTCCGTGCCGCGGTGGAGGATTCCGTGAAGGCGCTCGCTGCGACAGGACGCGAAGGCGCGGGAAACGAGGCGGCAGCCGCGGCGTGGAAAGCGGTCGTGAGCGAAGGCCCGCGCGCCCTGCCCGCGCTGCTGGTTGCGACGGGAACGCGCGGCGTGGTGGTGGACAACTGGCTGCGCCTCGCAGCCGACGCGATCACCGACGGGGCGCTGCGCGCGAAGCAGCCGCTGCCGCTTGCGGAGGTGGAGGCATTTTTGAAGGATACGAAGAACGCGGCACCGGCGCGCCAGCTTGCATTTGATCTCATCGCAAAAGCGGACGCCGCGCTCGCGGACAAGATCGAGCCGGGGCTCGTCAATGATCCCGTGCAGGAACTCCGGCGCGGCGCAATGGCGCGGCTGATCACCGCAGCGAAAGCGAAGGCCAACGGTGACGCGAAGGCCGCATACCTTCACGCACTCGACGCGGTGCGCGACGAGGATCAGACGAACGAAATCGCAGGCGCGCTGAAGAAGCTCGGCGTGACGGTGGACCTGCCGAAGCACTTCGGATTTCTGATGAAGTGGAACGTGATCGGACCGTTCGATAACACGGATCGGAAAGGCTTCGACACCGTGTTTCCGCCGGAGCTCGAGGTGAAGCCCGATACGGAATACAACGGCAAGACGGGCAAGGTGAAATGGAAGACAGTCGAGAGCAAAGACGAGCGGGGGAAGTTTGATTTCAACAAGCCATTCGGATCGCTCAAGGGTGTGACGGGCTATGCGGTGACGACATTTGACTCCGCCACGGAACGCGAGGCCGAGCTGCGGCTCGGCTGCAAGAACGGATGGAAAGTGTGGCTAAACGGTGAGCTGCTTTTCAGCCGAGACGAGTACCACCGCGGAGCGCAGATGGACCAATACAAGATGAAGTGCCGGCTCAAAAAAGGCGCGAACACGATTCTTGTGAAGTGCTGTCAGGACGAGCAGAAGGAGGAGTGGACGGTCGAGTGGGAATTCCAGCTCCGCGTGTGCGACAGCACCGGCACCGCGATCCACTCCACCAAGTGATCCCATCTCCTCTTGCTCTTATTCATAATCCCCTCACCCGCCGACGAACTATGCACCGATGCGGATTAGGATTAAGAGGCTGATTTCGGCACCACACATTTTCCCCAACCCATGAAACGCCTCCTCGCACTCTCTCTCGCCGCACTCCCCTTTCCTCTCGCCGCCGCCGACTGGCCGCAGTTCCGCGGGCCGGACAGCGCGGGCACGGTCGCCGATGCCACGATCCCCGCGAAGCTGAAGATTGACTGGACCGCGCCGCTGCCCGGCCGCGGGCTCGCGAGTCCGATCATCGTCGGGAAACGCGTCTTCGTGACGTGCTCAAGCGGGCCGAAGCAGGAGCGGCTGCATGTTTTCTGCTTCGATTCTGACGACGGCAAAAAGATCTGGGAGCGCCAGCTCAAGGCCACGGGGCGCACGATGTCGCATCCGAAGACCTCCATCGCGGCCTGCACGCCGTGCAGCGACGGCAAGCGCATCTTCGCACTTTTCAGCAGCAACGATCTCGCCGCCTTCGACCTCGATGGAAACCTGCTGTGGCTGCGCGGGCTCACGGTGGATTATCCAAATGTGAGCAACAGCCTCGGCATGGCGTCGTCGCCGCTCGTCATCGGCGAGACGCTCGTGACGGTGATCGAGAGCGACAGCGAGAGCTACACCGTCGGCATTGACGTGAAGACCGGGCGCAACCTGTGGAAACTCGAACGGCCAAAAGCCGCAAACTGGTCGAGCCCCGTCACGTGGCGCGCCGATGCGAAGTCCACGCCGGTCGTCGTGCTCCAGTCGTCTAAAGGTCTCACCGGCGTGGATCCGGTGACCGGGAGCGTGCTGTGGAATTACGCCGAGGGCGCATCCACATCGAGTTCGAGCGTCGTCGCGCAAGGCGTGATTTATGCGCCGTCGAACGGCATCACCGCGCTCTCGCCGAAAGCAGACGGCAGCGCGCCCGATCAGGTCTGGCGCTCGAAGCAGATCAATCCCTCGACGATCAGCCCGGTGATTCTTGATGGGAAAATCTTCGCCTTCAACAGCGCAGGCGTGCTCGCGACTGCGGACATCAAGAACGGTGACGCGAAATGGAAGCTGCGCCTCACCGGGCCGTTCAGCGGCTCACCGGTCGGCGCAAATGGCCGGCTCATCTGCGTAAATGAAAAAGGCCTCGTGCAGGTCGTGGACGTCAATGCACCCGAAGGCGCGCTCGCGGGGCAACTCCAACTCCCGCTCAAGGAAGGCTCGAAGGAAATGGTGCTCAGCACTCCGGCACTCAGCGGAAAAAACCTATTCATCCGCACCGACAGCGCACTCTGGCGTCTCGGGGAATAACCGCGCACGTTGCGCGCGATGAGGGCAGCACTCGCAAAATACACGAAGGTCTTCGCCATTGGGGCGCAGAACACCTTCGTGTACCGCTGGAATTTCGTGCTGCGATCCGTCTTCGGGATCGTGCCGCTCATCGGGACGATCTTCCTGTGGCGCGCAATGTATGGCGGCACAGGCGGCACGACTCTCAGCGGCTACACGTACAGCAGCCTCATCCTCTATTTCGCGATGACGGTCCTCGTGGAGAATCTAGTGACGCCAACCGAGGACGAGTGGCAGATCGCCGGCGAGATCCGCGACGGGAAGATCAGCTTCCTGCTGCTGAAGCCGATGAACTACATCGCCTACCGCTTCACACTCTACGCGAGCTACCGCCTGCTCTACACCGTCGTGCTCCTGCCCGGAGTTGCGGTGATTTTTTTCTTCCTGCGCGATCACATCACGCTGCCGGCACACGGGATCACATGGCTGTGGTTTGGACTGAGCACGGCGCTCGCGGCGGTGATCCAGTTCTTCATCGCGTACTCGATTGCGATGCTCGCATTTTGGATTCTCGAAATCTCGACGATCGTCTTCATCGTTTTCTCCGTGGAATATTTCCTCAGCGGCCATGCGTTCCCGCTCGACATGCTGCCGCCGTGGATCGCGGGCATCGTGAAGTGGAGCCCGTTTCCGTACGAGCTGTATTTTCCCGTGAAGGTCTTCATGGAGCGCGTCAGCGGCGGGGCACTCGCGCAGGGGCTCGCGATTCAGGCGTGCTGGGCCGTGCTCATGTGGCTGCTCGGCGTCAGCCTGTGGCGGCGCGGCATCCGGCGCTACCAGGCGGTCGGAGGTTGAGGGCGCGCCTGCATCACGCCCGCGCTTCGCCCTGTTTTTTTCGACGGACGCGGCGTATCGGATGCGCGGATGAAAAAACTTTTCCTCGTCACCCTCACGATCATCGCCGTGGTCGCTGCATTCCGGTGGAACGAATGGCGCGACTGGCTCGACAAGGGCAGCGTGCCGCAGCTCACGCGGAGGTTCAGCAACAGCCTCGTGTTAGTCGAGGGCAAGGCGGGCGCAGGCAGCGGCTTCGTGTGCGACATCGGCGGGAAGAAATTTGCAGTCACGAATCAGCACGTCGTCGCAGGAAACTCGGGCGCGAAATTTACGCTGCTCGACCGGTCGCCGATCGAAGTAGGGCAGGCTGCGGCGGCAGTCGGACACGACATCATGACTTTTGCCCTGCTCTCCGACACGAAGGCGATGGAGATGATGACCGAGGTGGAGAAGAACGCGGCCGTCGGCGACGACGTGTCGGTGCTGGGAAATTCGAACGGCGACCGCGTCATCGCGCCCGTCGCCGGGAAGCTCCTCGGCATCGGGCCGGATCGCGTGGAGGTGTCCGCGGAATTTGTCACCAGCAACAGCGGCAGCCCGATCGTCCACATCAAGAGCGGCAAGGTCATCGCCATCGCCGCGTATGCGACGGTGCGGAGGTTTGATTCGGTCACCGGCCGGCCGAAGGATCCGCCGGAGGTGAAGCGCTTCGGCTTCCGCCTCGACAGCGTGAAGCAGTGGCAGCCCGTCGCGTGGCCCGCATACAGCGCGGAATTTCAGGCGCTGGGAAAAATCGAGGCGCGCACGGACGAACTGCTGAAACTGCTGCGCACCCGCCTCTTCGACGCCGCGTCCTACACCGACCCCGCGATCCGCGGCCCGCTGGAGCGATACGCAGTCGCTGGCAAAAACACCGGCCTGATCAAAACCGACCCGCTCGCCGCCGCGAAAGATCTCGCGAACAGCCTGCACAACGCGTGCGACACCGACATCGCGCAGGCGCTCGTGGCGATTCGATACGATCATTTCCGCCACCGCCTCGGCGAACAGCAGAAGCTCCGCGCGGAATCATACAAGGCGTTGGAGCAGTGGATGAAGACGCTCGGGAAGTAGGCGATGTCTGCAACTTCGCGCGGTGCGACGGCGGCTTCCCGGAAATCGCATCACTGAATCCGGCGGAAGGCCCTCGCGCTTCGCACAAACATCCCGAGCACGAGCACTGTGCCCGCGAGGATTGCGAGGCGCACGAGCCATGATGCCGGCGTGACGGCTTTCGCCTTCAGCCCGATCTGCAAGTCCTCCCATTTGTCCACCGCAACGGCGCGGCTGAAGGTGAGCATCCGGCCCTGCTCCGGGATGCTCGCCTGGATCACTGCCGGGCTGCTCACCGCAGCGTCCTGCTGCTGGATGAGCCGCTCCGCGAGACGCGTGAACGCCGCGTTTTCGTCGGCGGAATTCCGATCGAGGATCTGTTTCGCATCCTGCTGCGTGTAGTTCGCGTCCTTCCCGCCGCGGCCTGCGCGCAGCTTTCCAGTGAGGGTGTCGGCCTCTCCGCCTGCGCTCGACTGGCGCACGTTCAGGCCGATGAGCGCCTGCTGGAGCTTCACGTTGTGGAGCTGCACGCGTGCGTCCTCGTTGAACGCATTGTCATGCTGGCTCAGCCCGTATGCGGACTCGAATGCACGCCGCGCCTCCTGCGGATTGCCCTGCTGCAATGCGCTGTTGCCGAGCGCGAGCATCTGCTCCGCGGCCCGCGTCTTGTCGCGCTGCTGGCTCGCCTCGTTTTGCAGGTAGCCCTGGAGGTCCACGGCGGTCGCGCGGGAGACGAGTTCATCCTGCTGGAGCTGCAGCGAGCCGGTCCATTTCGTGAGCCGCCATTTTTCATTCAGGAAAATGCGCCAAGTGATGTTCTCCAGCGGCAGATCGAATTTCGCCGCAAGCAATTGCAGATTGAGCGAATGCGATCCCGGTTCACCGCTCTTGCTGATGTCGCTGCTGTAAAAAATCTCCACCGGCACGGTCCGTCCTCCGCGCGACTGCTGTTCGAGGGGAATCAGAATCTCGTCCTTCTCGCGCCACGGCCAAACGCCTTTCTGGTTCACGAACGCAAACCAGAAGCGCGCATCCTTCGGCAGCGTGAAGTGCAGCAGCCGCTTGTCGCCCGGCAGGATTTCAAGCCGCACCTGCGTGAGCATCGCGCCGCTGTCGGCAATCACCGAAGTGAATGTGATGTTGTTCACCCGTGCAGCCAGGAGCTTCGTCGCCTCGTGCCGTTCGAGTTTCATCGGCAGCGAGAATGCAGGCTCGACGAGCCGGTATGCAAAATTCGCGGACGATGCGGCGATGTCCTGCTGAAGCGCGCGCGGGATGCCCTGCCATTCCGTCGGCTGGAGCGCGGCAGGCGCATTCTCCACGCGAAGCTGGAGACGGCCCGCCGAGCGGACGGTTACGAAGCCGCGTTGCAAATTCACATCCGCGACCTGCACCCCGCGCAGCGCGATTTCCGGCGCCTGCGCGGGCACCGGCGTCTGGTAGCCCGCCTGCAAAAGATACTGCCCGATCACGCGGCGGTGCAGCTTCACCTCCCACGTCTGCATCCCGTCGTTCAACGCCTTGGGCACCGCGAGAAAATCTGCGACCTGATCGCCGGTGAATCGCACGTTCTCCGCGTCCGCAGGCAGCGCGACGTGGAAAATTTTCAGCCCCGTGTTTTCGATCTGGTATTGCAGGTTTGCCGCGACCTTCACCTGCGCCTCGCCGACCGTCGCGTGCTGCAGGCTCGTCACCTGCACCCACGGATCCACCTGCTCGACATCAAGCGCAAGACTCCACGGCGTCTGCAAAATGCGGAACGCCAGGACGCCCTTTTGCTTGATGCCCGACTTCTGCGGGTCGAGCTGCGTGATGCCTTCGCGCGTCGTCACCTGCAATCGCATCCCCTGCTCCGGCACCACGACGAACGTCCCGCGCTGCTTGCCCGCCTCGCGGAAAATCAGCTTCGGCGCGGCCCAAGCCTTTGCCGCCTTCATGCCTACGCCCGTGAGCGAGATTGCAAATTCCTGCCGCCCCTCGGTGCGCCCGCGCAGATGCAGCGTGATGATGCGCTCCTTGTCCGTCTTCAGTTCCGTCCAGTGGCTCAGCGCCTTGCCCGTGATGGTTTCGACATCCATCCCCGTCGGCAGCGCGAAGCTAAGGCGAAAAATTCCGGCGCGCGTGATGTCCACCGTGGCGTTCACCGCGAGCACCGCGCGGTCTTCGCCGAGTGAAAGTGTGTCCTGCGATTCGACGCGCACATCCGGCTCGACGGCGGAAGCCTTCAGCACCGCAGTTGCCTTCACATCCGCATAGCGAAATGCGCGGCGCGTCGTGAGGCCGGGAATCTGGCCTTGAAGGAATCCCGCGATGTTGCCGGGGAAATCTTCGAGATTGATCGGCGTGAGCGCCGCCGCATCCAGCGTGTCGAGCTGCACTTCATTGCCCGTCGCGATGCCGAGCAGCCCGACCTGTCCCGCCGCGCCCTCGACGGAAATCAGCCCGGTCTTCTGCTCCACCGGAAGCGGCCCCGTTGCGATCTGCGAGCGGAGGATCAGCGCGAACGGACGCGACTGCGGCGGTGCAAGATTTACGCGCAGCTTTCCCGTATCAGGATCGAAACGCCACTGCGAGACCACGGACGGCGGCACCTTCTCCTTCGCCCCGGCAATCGTCGCGGGATCGATCACGTCGGTGATCGTCGCGCCCTTCGGCACATCGAACGAAAGCTCCGCAAGCTCGCCCTGCGCCGGACGGATCGCAGCGTGATGCAGCCCCTCGACGACTCCAGCAGTCGGCGCGTAGAGCTGCGTCAACTCCGCGTAGAAGACCGCCTTTTCCCGCGCGACATCCCGGCTGCGCGGCTTCCACGCGATCCAGATTTCGTTCACGGGCGCTAGCGCGAGCGCGGCGGTCGTGTCCTTGCCCGCGCTCTTCCGATCAATGGAGACGGCCTGAGGCGAGACGACATCCACGTCGAGATTCGCAAGCGTGAGCGCGAGACGGTTCACGAGTCCAAATTGCGAAGGCAGCACAAATCCGCTCTCCGCGTCCTTCCTCACGACGGGCACCTGGTATTGAAGCTCGACGTCGAACGCACCCGTCTCAAGCGCGAGCAGTTGCTGCGAGCGCGGAGTCCCAGTCTGTACGAGCTTCAGCGATGCCTCGGGAAATTTCGTCTGCGTGAGCACCGCTGGCTCAAACAACAGCGGCAGCCGCTGCCCCTTCACCGCCTGCCAGCGGATCTTCGCCGTCGCGAGCGCGAACTTCTCCTCGACGCGGATCGTCTGCGTGACGCTCTCCGCGACCGGCGCTTCCTTCGGAGGCAACTGCACCGCATCCGGTGCCTGCGCGGATGCGACGCCATTCCACGCGACGAGTCCGGCGATCAGCAGCGATGCAGTCGCAGCAGCACTGCCACCGCCTGCATTCGGCGTGCTTGCTTTCGGCTTCCTCGGCGCACACCACAGTTTTTTCAGTGCAGGCACCGCAACATTCCAGACGAAGAACGCCGCGATGATGGCGAGGAACGCACACGCGCCGTTCGGCCAGCGCAGCGCGGCCCACGCGAGCAGCGTCCAGCCGATGATCGTCCACTTTGATTTCCCCGAGAGCCACGCGCATGCCCACGCGAGGAGCGCGAGGAGCGGCATCCACGAATAGCCGAGCCAGTCGAGCGCCGAAGTTGCGTCCTCGACGTTGCCCACCTCGACTGCGAGCGCATTGCCCGCCTGCTGCACCGGCGCGAGAAACGTGATCCCGCGCGGAATTTCGGGAGTATGCTCCCGTGCGTCCTCTGCGAGCCCGACGAATGCAATTCCCGCCATGACGAACGCCGCACACCCGAGCAGCAGCCCCGACGTGTGGCGCACGCTGAACTTGAACACGCCGTCCTTCGCCGCGCTCCGCCAAACCGCGGCGGCGAGCGCGAGCAATGCGAGCGCCGCAAGCAACTGCACTGTGACGCGCCCCGCATCGTGCCCTCCGAACATGCGCGCGAGTCCCGCAAATCCCGACACATCCGCCACGCCGCCGACGGGCGTGAGCGAGCCTTCGCGATAGACGAGCTTCTGCGCGGTGTCCGGGATCAGCTTCCATTCCGCGAGCATCACGGGCGCGCCGACGACGGGCGTCGCGAGCTTCACGCGCTCCGGTGCCTTCGAGTGGCTGGCGAGCTTCAGATCAATCCTGAGCACCACGTTCGGATCCGCCTGCTGCGGAAGCGGGATGAGATTCACGCTGCCGTCCTGCACCGGAACGACCGGCGCGTCGTTCACCGTCGCGGACCAAAGCTGCGTGCCCTCCGCGAGCGATATCCGGAAATTTGCCTTGCCGCGATTTTTCACAAAATAGCGCGCGTCCGTGAGCACCTGCCCGGCCTTCGAGATGCGCGTGACGAGCGACGCGCGGTCCACGACTTGGCTCAGCGAATCGCCCTGCGCGAGCGGGCTGAGCGAGAGCTTCAGATTGAACGGCCTCGCGGCGTAGCGATACGCGGCGAGAATCGGCGCGTCGAAAAAGAGACGGTATTCTGGCGGCACCTCGCCAGTCTCCAGCGGCAGCAGTCCGACAGACACATCCACCGGCTTCACCTGAAACTGATACGCACTGCTCACAAGCGTGTGCCCCTGCTCGGACTGCGCGTCCAGCGGCCGCGCACCGGTGAATGCAAGCGCGTCGCCCTGCGGCTTGAAGGGCCGCTCATACGTCGCAAGCAGCGTATATGCGCCCGACACCGGCGTGTGCAATTGCACCACATAGCCGCCCTCCGCCTTCTGCCAGTTGCGAATGTCCTTCCCGGTGAACTCGACATTAAAATATTCGTCCGACAACTCGATCTTGAACGCTGAAACGGGCGCGCCGGAGATCACGTAATTCATCACGCTGCTGCCATACGCGACGCCTTCGCCGATCGAGAAAAGATGGAACGCGTCCGCCTGGATGGACTGTGGCAGCCGCTCGACACGCATCGTCGCATGCCACGCGGGTTCGCTGAGCCGGAAAGCCGCCTGGATGCCCGCGACCTTGCGCGGAAAAAATGCGGTCGCGATTTCCGTGAGCGCCTGCGTACGCTCGGCGGTGAGCCGGATACCCGCATCCGCCGACACCGCGACATGGCCGCGCACGGACTTCGCCTTCGTCACTTCGACATGCGGCAGCACCCAACCCGCCGCACCGAGCGCCTGATTGCGTTCGAGCCGCACCTGCACGACCTGCCGGCCCACGACCGGCTGCGCAAAGACGAGTCGCAGCTCGGCATCATCATCCGCATCGCGGAGAAAATAATCGGCAAGTCCAGCGACGTTCAGCTTCGCGACTGCGTAGCCTTTCGGCACACGCAGCAGCAGTTCGCGCAGCGGCGCCTCGCGCACATCCACCTCGATCTCCGCATCAATGCTCTGCTCATTTTCACCGAGGTGAAACGCAAGCACCTGCGAGACGGTCAACTCGGGGAGAATCTGATCGGCCTGGATGCGCAGTGCAAAATCCGCGCCGGAAAATCGGTAGGCAAAACGCTGCCCGCCGCCCGCGCGAAAGACCGCCTTCGTCATGTCGGTTTCGGGAAACTGTTCCGGCGACACCTGCGAGAGCCCCTTTGCCTGCGCGACTTCGAGCCGCACCGCGCCTTCGTTCACGATGCGGACGTAGCCCGCAAAGCGCGTCGCGCCCTCAGGCCGCAGTTGCATCGCGTCCACCGTCTGCGGAAACGCGCCGATGGGCGTCTGCGTCTGCACGAGGATGGTGAAAAGATTTTTCTGCGGCTGGTTGAATTTCACGATGAGTTTCCGCTCGCCCGCCTTCGCGCCCGGCTCGACCGCCCACGAGAGCACCTGCTCGCCCTGCACGCGCGTGACCTCGCCGTCGCCGCGCAGCAGCAGCGTCACGCGATCGAGTTCGCCCTGCATCACCTTGCAGTCGAGCAGCGCGACCTGCCGCATGAGCCCCGGCCCGACGCTGAGCTGCGAGAGCATTTCCGCCGCGTAGAACAGTTTCCCCTCCGCCTCCGGCGC
>Ga0315901_10004992_pt1 | contig 16301 bp, 19 predicted proteins | sample LakEriMetagenome_10_FD_203761 | JGI IMG/M metagenome (GOLD analysis project Ga0315901, IMG submission 203761) | Freshwater fungal communities from buoy surface, Lake Erie, Ohio, United States - Buoy 2 MA116 | ecosystem: Environmental > Aquatic > Freshwater > Lake | place: USA: Lake Erie, Ohio...
GGCATCCAGTTGACTGTTGGAGACCCAGCAGCATTATATGTGAATTGATAATCACCAGCAGAAAGTCCAGTAAAAGTTACACCTTGCCAAGCATATGATGTTTGTATGTTGGTATCATAGGGAACTAGTTGTGTTCCATCAGAGGTAAAATAGTTTGTGCCAGGAATCAATCCGTCTGGTGTTGTATTGGAAAGTAAAGACCAGTTTACAGTTGTCGCAGAAAAACCAGTTCCGTTGATACCTTGTAAGGTTAAAGTTCCTTCATTAAAGTTAGTTCCTGGATGCCAGTTACCATACCAGAATGTAACTGACCCGTTGCCCCCACCAACATATCCTATAGAGTTGGTGTGTGATAATGCTGCTGTTGGCACTCCAAGAAGAAGCGCAGACGCTGCAGCCATCGCCTTTTGCGTTAAGGTGGACATAAAAATACAGTGAGTTGGTGGTTTGAGATTCTCTAGAACCTACAAATCACAACTCACTGTGGTGATGGAGTTGTTTCAACTCAACGGTTGAAACTATTTAGTCATCCCTTCTTCCAAGATTCACCTTCTGCCTTTCTTCTACGTGCTAAACCTGCTTCTACATTTGAACCAGGATTACGGTACATATAAAGAGCATCAGGAACTTGGTCCCACTCTTTATTCTTCAGGCGTTTAGTAATAGTATTAAAGTTATCGCCACCGTAAAAACCGGCACCAAGATTATAAGCAAAGCTGAGCAAAGCTCCTCTTTTTCCATCTGACATTTCACTCCAATGTGGGATTTTTCTGAGGGCAGGTAAAAACTCTTTTTTACATTGCTCAATTAAAAGTTCATCTGCCTCTTGTTGAGTTAAAGTATCACCAAGTTTGAATGAAGATCCATCCTTCTTACGAGTTGAACCCCAACCAATAGTGATTGGAAGACCTCCCGTGAGAGGATCGGGGTATGCCTTAAGATGACATCCTTCAAACTCTTTGATAAGTTTGATGCCCATTTGTGGGACATCATCACCACCAACTACAGGAGCTGCAGCAGCAGGGGTTGCTGGTGCAGCACTAGTCTTTTTTCCTCTAAAAATCTCTGCCCAGTCTACATTATCTTCCAAATACTTAACCGGTAGATTATCTTCTAACCATTGAACTGCTTTGACGTGGTTTGGATTTCTTTCATCATAGAACTGAAAGAAATTATGTAGATCGATTTTTGCCATTGTTGTCTCCGAAATAACGTTGATAAAGTTCGTTTGCTTCTAAATGCTTCCCATGATTAGTAAGATCCTTAATCACCTTAAGCATCTTTCTCTTAAAATTAATCGAAGATTCTGCCCCATCCATCATTTCCTCCTGGACACCAACGGTGCTTAAGAACTGCCTTTGTATAAATGGTCTTCTTACCATTTGTCACAGGTCCAGTGTAATTATCATTGAGAGAACCATAAGGGTCATTTACAAAATATCCTTTACCATCTGGAGTCTTACCAATGACTACACACATGTGTCCACCAGTAGGAGCAGATAGAGAACCCCTGTGAAGGATACCAATAACAACAGGTTTCCCAGCATCGAGACTTTTATCAACGTCAGCAAAAGAAAGATTGTAACTAAAGTGTGACTTAACTCCATAACCTGCAAGTACCTTCGTTTGTACCGCATGGTCCGTAGTATCACCAATCGCAAATACTTTCTTAACATATTCATCATCACCTTTAATGCTTCCTGGTTTGAGGAAAGCAAGACACATAGCACATGACGAACTATTACAAGTTCTGTGTGCATCTCTGTAGTTGTCTACTTGGTTAAAATAAGGAACTGCTAGAACCTCTGGTGTAGGTGGTTTAGTTCTGAAAATTCCGATCCAATCGGTTTCCGAGTCATCCAGAAACTGAGCAGGTAGGTTATCTTCTAACCATTGAACTGCTGCTACGTGATTTGAATTCTTTTCGTCGTAAAATTTAAAAAAATTGTGAAGGTCTAGTGTCATCTCCCTCTCCTATGAACTCTAATGAGAAAATATCATGATCAGGAATATCTGGATTCAACCATTCACTAAATTCGGATTGAATCGCCTGGGCATCTTCAAAGTTTGTTTCACAGAGAGTATGAATACGATCAACTGCCCAATCATGTGTTTGTCTTAGGGTGGTTTCAAGAGTAACCATAGTATTTAGAGTTTTAAGTCCTTTATCATAGCACCACATAAAAATATTTTCAAGCATAAATAAAAATTATAAGGTAGAAAATATTTTTATGGAATGGAAATATAACGAAGAAGATTTTATTGAAGTTCCGAAAGATATGGAGGGTTTTGTATATCTAATTACAAACTTAGCAAATGAAAAAAAGTATGTGGGTAAAAAACACTTTTGGACTCGGCAAAAGGATAGAAAAACTGGAAGAAGAAAAAAGAAAGAAAGTGATTGGAGAAACTATTATGGGTCTTGCGACGAACTAAAAGAAGATATCAAATTATTAGGAAAAGAAAATTTTTTAAGAGAAATACTTTATCTTTGTCCTCATAAAAAATCTATGTCTTATTATGAAACTTATGAGCAATTTAAAAGAGATGTGTTAATGACTGACGAATATTATAATACAAATATTGAAGGTAGATTTTTTGTTAGTGAGAGATCTGGAATATATGAAGTCGTTTTAAGAAACGATAAGTATAGAGAAGATAAAAGAAAATTTATGACTGGCGATAACAATCCAGCAAAAAGACCAGAAGTTAGACAAAAATTAAGTGAAATGCTTTCTGGTGAGGGAAATCCTATGTATGGAACAACTCTCACCAAAGAACATAAAGAAAAACTTTTAAATTCCAGAAGACGTGAAGTTACTGATGGATTTAAAAGTTGGTTAAGTGTAAATGAATGGATGAAAGATAATAAAGCAGGATATCAAAAATACAAACAACAATTAAAAGACGGTTTGATTTGGATAAAAAATTAGACAGCATTTGTAGTAAAATGTATAAGATATACAAACCCAAAATAATCTTGAATATCACTTGAATCAAATACTTGGTCATTATAGATCCAAGGGTTTTCATAACTCATACTAAGAATCTTTATGAGCTATTATTTATCTTCAACGGAGACAAACCTAGTCTAGCAATAAAAAAGCACCCCTGTCAAGAGGTGCTTAAAGTTATGTTAGGATTTACTAACGACCCATTTGTTTAGCGTACCACTTTTCAAAATCTTCTCTACGTTTGTTACCTCTTGGTGGCATGGGAGTTTTTTCTCCACGAACAGGAGCATATTTCTTTTCTTGCTCTCTCTCATACTTTTCTGGATTCTCACGGGCATGTTGTGCCTCAATAATATCTCTGATAACTTCTTGATCCAACTGAGACATAATGGCAATTGCCTCTTCATTAGTGTCAGCATGTCCTTCTGAGACAAGAAACTCAAGAACTACATCCCAGGTATCAATTTCTTCATCAACAGGAATGTTTGAACCTGTTCTTTTATTTCTACTTGCTACTAACTTTTCAGTTCTCCTAAGTTGATGGAACTCTCTGTTAGGAGCACCAGAATCTACAGATCTATTAAATTTACGTTCTCTTGCTTTCAATGTTTTTTGAACTTTTTTATCAGATAGTTCATCGAGCTGTTGAGTCTCTTCACCAAGTCTTGATGCGGCACCTGCTGCCTTCTGAGCAACCTTTCCAACTGCTCCTGCTGCCTTGCGGAGACCTCTTCCGATCATGCTCTTAACACCAGTCTTGACCTCTGCCTTCTTCTTCTGGACGGTGCTAGAGACGGCATGTGCTGCCTTTCTGCCTGCTCTTCTTGCCTCATCCTTGGCAATAGAAGCAGCAATGCCAGCACCAGCAACGGCACCCTTGACCTTTGACTTAACTCTTTCCTTAGCAGCAGCCACTGCCGTCTTACGTGCTTCTCCACGTTTTGTAGCAGTCGTTGACTTTTGATATGCTTTTGCTTCTTTTGAACCAGCTGGTGCATATGGGTTGAGTTCCATTAGATATTGAAGTGCTGCCTCTTCTACCACATCAGCAGCCTCATCGATATTGTGACCAAACTCTAGGCACTCTTCGATGAGTTCTTCCACGATTTCTTCAATCATTTCACAGGAGATCCCATCTCCCTCTTCATAAATGTTTTGATAAGATTCGTATACTGTTCTTAAATCAGACGATAACATTTTTATACTTATTGGAATTCCTGTGAATATTTATAAAAAAAGAGGGTCATTAACCCTCTACCCATTCTTTACGGTAATCATAGTCTCCAAATAGAAACTCATCACACTCTGCTGCTTCTTTATAAGCATTCAATAGTTCTTGTTCACACCATTCATCATAATTGGAATCATCTTTGAGTATTTTAGGGTTCATTAGATTATATTACAACCTGGTTCTAACAATTTATACTCTTTTCCATTATAAGCAACTCCGGAGTAATATTCTGTAGCATTAATAACAGAAAACATATTATATTCTCTTCCATCATCAAATGGTGTTATATCTATCAGATCCCCATAGGTATTCTTCCAGATACTATGATATATTGCACATCCGTAAGTTTCATTATCAACATCTGTAATTAGATAATATCCACTTATTTTTTCTCCACCATAAGTTCTCACATAATGATTTACATTATTGTGGCAGTTTGCCCCAGCACATAATGGTTTAGATACTACAGGAACTTTTAACAAAGTGCTTGAGAACTTACAATACTCTTGAAGTTTAACTACACACTCATCTTCTGGTAATGATATTCTAAACTTTCTCTTCAATACTCCATCCATTTCTTCTTGGTCCTTTTCTGTCATACTTAATTGCGGCACTCATAGTTGCATATGAAATATTTTGAGACTTACAAAATTCCTTTAATGCTCCAGTAATAATATACTCTTTATTTTCTGGAGAAACAATCCTCCAAGTTTTAGAGTTTGGATTATCCTTACCAAATTTTGGTGTTCTATTTTGACTTATTTTATTTCTTATCTCTTGTGATAATTTAACACCATATCTTGGATTGTTCTTACCAGCAACCTTTTCACTTATTCTTTTCTTTGCTTCTTCACTATGTTTTCTTCCACTAAAACCCTTTGTCTTTTGCCCTCCAGGTTTTCCTTCTCCACCAAGATTTTGATTTAATAAAACTCCACCATCACATTCTCTTTTCCAGAGTGCTATATGCTTGATTTCAAGTTCTATTGCTTCTTCTTTAGTTAATCCAGATTTTACAATCCACCTTCTTTGTCTTGGTGGTAATAGGTTTGCTCCATTACTTCTCAAATGCTTTGCGTTTATTCTTCTTGGTTTTCCATAACCAACATAGAAGGGAGAACCGAAGTCCTCCCTTAAGTAATAATAAAGAATATAGTTATTCATTTTAAGACTGAACTTACCTATTACTATTTATATAATACACTATTTCAGTCTTAAAGTCAATTAAAGTTGAAATCCAGAAAAAGTGTCTTTAGTAACATCTTGTTTGATACCACCCACAATATAAGACTGAACTTGTGTTTGTTGGGGTGCAACTTGAAGACCTTTTGAAGAAATCCAATGCTCAGTCCAAGGAAGTGGATTGTTCTTTGCAGGAATATCATAAAGTGGTTTCAGTCCAATTGCTTTCATTCTACGGTTTGCGATCCATTCGACATACTGCTGTAACAGTTTGTCATTCAGACCAATCATTGAACCATCTTTGAACAGATACTCTGCCCAAAGTTTTTCTTGATTCACAGCATTTTCAAAGGTCTTGTAGAACCACTGTTCCTCTTCTTTGGAGATCTGTGCCATTTCTGGATCATCACCCTCCTTCCACTTGTTCAGAATGTTTTGAGTGATAACCAGATGCTGGTTCTCATCACGAGCAATCAGTGAGATGATCTTTGCACTTCCCTCCATAAGCTTGAGTTCGCCAAACGCAAAACTACAAGCGAAGCTGACGTAAAAGCGAATACCTTCAAGAATATTAACGTTTGCAACTGCTCTGAATAGTTTTCTCTTGAGTTCATACCTTGCTTCTCGGGCGTAGGGTACTTGTTCCAAAGCGTGGACCCACTCACTTGAGTTGTCATACTGATGAGCACTATTGATGAAATCATTGTATGCCTGAGTCACACTCACGGCACGTTCCATAATGCGGTCTTCTTTGAGAATCGTATCAAAAACTTCAGATGGGTCTGAATAAACATTCTTGATGATATAAGTGTATGAACGGGAATGGATCATCTCCATAAACTCCCATACCTTCATACACGCTTCCAGTTCAGGAAGGGAACAGTATGGAGCAAATGCCATACCAGGACCACGACCCTGAACTGAATCCAGCATCACCTGATATTTCAGGTTGCTGGTGAAAATGTGCTTTTGCTCTGGGCGTAGCATATGATAATCGCTACGGTCTTTTTGAAGAGATACTTCTTCGGGTCTCCAGAAATAACCCAATTGCTGTGTTGTTAGTTTATCGAAGATTGGATACTTGTAAGAATCGTATCTCTGTATTCCTAGTGGTTGACCAAAAAACATTGGTTGCTTTTTGGTGTCTACTTCATTGGAGTTGAAAACGGTCATTGACTCGACCACTGGTTTACCCTCCAAACCTGTTTTAAATCTTACAAGACTCACAATCTTCCTCCTCTGATTCTAGAATTTCGGACATTAAACTTTCTAACGATTGACGAGTTTCTTCAACTTCATCATTCTTCATATCGTGTGTATTCTGATAATAGCTGGTTTTCCAGCCGTACTTATATGTAGTCAAAAGGTCTTGTGCCATCACTGAAGTAGGAACTTCATTATCTGGGTAATGCTCTGGATTATAGGACCAGTTTCCAGAAATCGCTTGATCAAAGAACTTTTGCATAACAGCAACAATATGAATATACCCACGATTGCTAGGCATATCCCACAGCAGCGTATAGTTGTTCTTAAGTGTTTGATACTGGGGAACAATCTGCTTGAGTGGGCCCTTCTTTGATTTCTTAATGGACAAGTATCCCCGAGGTGGTTCGATTCCATTGGTGGCATTTGACACAACGGAACTGCTCTCCGATGGCATCTGTGCGGACAGTGTGCTGTTCCGAACTCCGTATTGCTTAACCTGTGCTCTAAGACCTTCCCAATCATACTTCAGTTCGTTTGGAACAATTTCATCCACATCCTTCTTGTATGTATCGATCGGCAGAATGCCTTGACCATACTTGGTGCGGTGAGAATATTCACAAGCACCTTTTTCTTTTGCAAGGTCAACAGTTGCCTGAATAAGATAATACTGAAATGCTTCAGTCAGATCATGTACCAGTTTCCAAGCACCAGGATCATCGTAATGCTCCCCGTGCTTGGCAAGATAGTGTGCTAAACCGATAAACCCTACCCCAAGTGACCGACGTGCTCTGGTGGCGATTTCTGCTGCTTTGACGGGGTATCCTTGAAAATCAATGAGTTCATCAAGAGACCTAACAGCAAGATCGCAAAGAACTTGAAGATCTTCAAGATCCCTGATTTTGCCAACATTGATAGCAGAAAGAATGCAAAGAGCAATTTCACCATCGGTATCATCAATATGCTGAAGAGGTTTAGTAGGTAGAGTAATCTCTTGACACAGATTACTCATCTCAACTTTATCGACAAAAGAAGAGTGAGAGTTGCAATGGTCAATGTTCATAATATAAACACGACCAGTCTCTGCGCGTTCTTTCAGGAGTGAAAGAAAGAGTTCTTGAGCAGAGATAGTTTTTCTTGCAACAGATTCATCTCGTTCATAACGTACATATAACTCGTCAAATCCATCAGTGCCAAAAGCATCATACAAACCAGGAACGGAGTGGGGAGAGAAGAGTGAGATGTTTTCGTTGCGGATGAATCGTTCATAGAAGAGTTTAGAGATTTGGATACTATAGTCTAACTTACGAACACGATTATCTTCAGTTCCTTTGTTATTTTTTAATACTAAGATATCTTCTATTTCTTGGTGCCAGATTGGGAAGTGTACTGTTGCACTGCCGCCTCTGATGCCATTTTGAGTACAGCATCGGACAGTTGACTCAAACTTTTTGAGGAACGGTACAACGCCAGTGTGCTGGACTTCACCACCTCTGATCTTGCTGTTGATACCACGGATGCGACCTGCGTTGATACCGATACCCGCCCTTTGTGCAACATATCTGCCAATAGCCATATCGCTAGTAAAGATACTATCGAGGGTGTCATCAACATCAACAAGGACACAGCTAGCGTATTGTCTAAGTGGCGTTCGTACTCCCGCCATGATGGGAGTTGGAATGTTGATTCTGTGCTTTGAGATTGCATCATAGTACTTCCTAACGTAGTCTAAACGTGTTTCTCTAGGATACTTGGAGAAGATGGTTGCCGCAATCAAGAGGTACATAAACTGTGGCGTTTCGTAAAGTGCCCCAGTGCTTCTGTCCTGCACGAGATACTTATCAACGACCTGACGTAAACCTGCATAAGTGAACAGATAGTCACGACTATGATCAACAAACGACTCAAGTTTATCAAACTCTTCATCGGTATATAGTGAAAGAATTTCTGGATCATATACTCCACGACCTACACAACGTTCTACATGCTGCTTAACGGTCGGGCAATCATAGATGCGACCAAACAACTGCTTACGGACAGCAAACAGCAGCAGACGGGCAGCAACAAACTGGTAGTTCGGATGGTCTAGGTCAATCAGATCAGAGGCAGAACGAATCAGAATCTCCTGAATCTCTGCTGTGGTGATGCCGTCATAAAATTGGATACCAGACTGCATCTCAACTTGTGATGCAGACACATTTGCGAGGTCTTTACATGCCTCTTCCACCATGATGTGGAGTTTATTTAAATCAAGGGGTTCAGTTTTACCGTTCCTTTTGACGACTTTCGTTCCGTTGCTCATATTTTCTTCCAGTTGTTAAACTTAATTTTTGCTTCTAAACCTGAGTATGTATTTGATTTTAACACATCCATAACGTTAAGTCCAGTGAGCACCATATCATTGATATCTTTTTGCTCAATGGATGTTGGCCAAATAATTACCTTGTCTCCTCTGTCGATGGTTTTTGATATTCGGTTGACAATTTCTCGATTACGTGGTTCGTTATCAAAAACGTAAATATAATTGCCCCAACCAAACGACCCAATATCAACGTCGGACCCACACATAGCAACAGCATTTTGTACAAACGTGGAGTCGAAGGGTCCTTCAACAATATAAATGGGTTTCGAAGAATCCACTTGGTCAAGACCATAAATCTTCGGGGCATCATCAGAAAGCATCACGGTAATATATTTAACAGGGTTAGGACCGAGTGCTCTTCCTTGAAAACCAATCAAGTTACTTTCAGTATCATACATTGGTATAATAATGCGACTCTCATCCCTACCGATAGTGTCGAACGTAACTTTTTGAGTGTTTGTCCACTCTTTAAAATTATTAGCAAAATAAAACTTTTCGGGATCAAGTCGTCTTTTTTCTAAGTAGTTTTTTGCTACTTGATTTTCAGATGCTTTAGGTAGATCCAGTTTCTTCTTAAAGACTGGTTTAGCAAACTCAAACTTGGGTTCTTCGACAACGAAGTTCTTTCCAGTGTGTCCTTCCTTAAACTTCTCCATTGTGTATTGCTTATACAATACTGTATCGATTTCTTTGAGGAAATTATTAAAGGACATACTCGCACCACAATTGTGGCACTTAAAGTTGGTATTGTTCTTTACAGGATACAAGTATCCCCTCGTTTTGTTCTTGTTCTTCTGAGAGTCTCCACAAATAGGGCATCGAAAGTTGTAGAGATCCGACTTAACCCTCTTAAATTTTTGCAGACGTGATGAAACTAAGCCAATATACTTGGCATCAACAAAATCCATTACAAAGAGATACTACTTCGTTCTTTCTATTGTAGCAGGTTGATGTGATGGGGTCAAGAGAAGATTACCAAAAAATTGTGCTGATCCGATTATTAAAACTGCTGCTGAACCAATCCCTGTGGCAATCCATCTAAAAGTTGCAAGATCATTCACTCTATTTTCAATGTTTTCTATTCTCTTGATTAAAGTATCAGATTGCTTTTCCACATCTTGTTTAACATCACCGAGCATATTAACAATAAGTTGATCGTTCTTATCACTTTCATCTAAACGTGCTTCATGTCTTTCCAAAATAATTGCTACTCTATTACTACTTTCACTAATAGACGCAACTGCCCTCTCCAGCTTATCAAGCATCTCTTTTGATAGGTCTTCATAAATACCGAGTTTTGATTCAAGAACTGCTAGTTTTTCGAGACCGAAGGCCATTTTACTTTCTTTGCCAGAGTTTCCTATATCCTTTTTGTGGTGGGTAAATATACTTTTTCTTCTTATCTACTGGAGGAGTTTCAGTTTCTGGATTATAACCTAAAGAAGATGATCCAGCAATATTTGTAATTGCAGTCTCTTCTTTTAGAGATCTAACTATTTGGATTACTTTGTTAATATCCATTATATTTTTTGTAGTTCTACAGTACAATTACAATCTTCCATTACATCATTTATTTCACTTCTTGGATATTCTGGTATTCTATTTAAGAAGACCAGAAAACTCTTAATGTAGGGCCAAAGATCTTTTTCTAAGTTATAAAAAAGAAGTGGTACAGCTGCATCATTAAAAACATTAAACAGCACCGTAAGATGATTTAATATAAGATGAGTTTTCAATTCACCGGTGTTTTTATATCTTTTTAACAATCTTTTAATGTACTTAATTCGTTTTAAATCGTCCTCAAAATCATCCCTAGTTACTGCCTGAGGATTATCGTAGAATTTTATAGCAAAGAGTAAGTAATTACTCTCGTTCAACTCATCGAATTTCATACCATATTATCAGCTATCTGGGAATCTTGCGTCGTCAGCAGCATCTCCTGCACCTGTGGTAATTCCACTGAATGCAACTAAGGTTTCACTCTTAACTCTTAATTTACCATGGCAATCAGAATAAGTGGTAACACCTACCCAACCTGCATGAGAAACAGCATAAGCAGCATTTTTACCACCAACTGTTCTACCAGCAGCAACTCTAGTTTCATTTGGATCTACACCAAAGACTGCAGAGAATCTATTTGATTTTACATCTGGAGCAACATATTGCGTACCGTAAAGAGTATCTTTTGGTTTCTGAGTTACGGTATAAGCAGCACCAACGGTTGCACCAAAACCTACGGTTCCAATTCCAGTAATAAATTGTGTTGATACAAGTGTAAGTTGTGTAGCAGAAGTTACACCAGCAATTATTGCTTGCCCGCAGGTTGCCCCAACTCCAACGACTAGAATATCGCCAGTGCTAATACCTGCTGTCACAAAAGTTGTGCCACTTCCAGTAACAATTTTTGTGGTTGTATTAATTGTAATAGTTCCAGTGAGCCCTGAACTAAAAGAATCTTTCTTGCCCCAAAGAGCCATGTTTCCTACCTATAAATTCTTTGTATACAGATATTTATAAAAAAAAGAGACCTTGAATAGGTCTCTTACATTATTTGATTTTATGGAGTTAAATCTTTTGCACCTTTATTCTTCAGTTGTGCTTGTGCTTGAAGAAGAATAAGTGAAAGAATACCGTTTGACTTGACCTTTGGGTTTGCTCCCAGTGCTTCTGAAACTGCAAACAAAACTGTTGCAATTAAAGCTTGATTAGCAAGACACCATGCGATTAATGCGGACATAATGACCTCCGTGTGAAGAGTATCCTGAGGTATTTAGATCAGTCGAACCTTGAACTCATGTTATCTTGCGATCTTTGTGCAGATGCTTTTGCTATTGCTGCTTTTCTTTTCTTTGCTTCAAGTCTATCAGCAGTTGTTTCTCCTTTAGGGGTAGGTGCTCCTGGTTCTTTTTTTACACCTCTTTCTGCTTCGTGTTTAGCAACGGTTTTACCACTACGGGTCATAAGACCTTTCTTAACTTCTGGCATCTTTCTAATCATTTCTGTAGCACGATTTCTCGCAGGTCTTGGTTGACCTTTACGCTCTCTCGTTCTTTCATCAATTACCTCACCCTCTGCTTCAAAAGAGTTATACAGAGCAGGATTTCTCTTCTGCCCATCAGCATGTCTAACCAGTCTTGCTAGTTTTTTAAGATCTCTCTGTCTGTTCTTGTTATCTTTGAAAGCATATGCAGCTTTCTTATCATCCTTAGGAGTAGGTTCTGCGGCAACCTTTCCATATTCTGCTCTATCAACTGCTTCACCAAGTTCATCGGCAGTCTTCATGTTTCTTGGAGCAGGAGTGATACCAGCAACTTTAATGCCCTTTGCTCTCATCTTATTTTTAAGGAGATCCATTTTTGTTGGGATTGATCGTAGATCTTCTGATTCATCTTTAGTATCAGTTTTTTCTTCTTTAACTTCTTTATTATGTTGCTTCCATGCAGTAGCATAAGCAATGCTCTTTTCTTTCTTAGTCAATTCACCATCTTTAGAATATGCCTTTTTAATATGCTTAACCATTCTTTCTGCTTTTGCACTTGGGGGAGCAACTTCCTGAATATCTTCACCATCAGGCTCAAAAGAACTATTGATACCACCAAGTTTATCAATTGCTTTACCAAGCTTATTCTTTAATTTATCTTTAATTGATGGTTTTGCTGCAGGTTTTGTAACAGAAGATCCACCCTGCTGTCTCTTATTCCAGTCTGTATAAGATTCACCAGGACGTAACTTCTTAGGATCTTCTTTTGGTTTTGACTTTTCTTCAGCATCTTCACGAGATCTTAATTTAGCGCCACGATCTGAGAGTTTTTTATCTTGTTCTGGATCTGGATGCCAATAATCACCCTCATTTACAACTTCACCTTCTGGTTCAAAAGAACTTGTTTGGACAGATCCTACTGGAATTCTTCCAGACTTTTGAGCTGCTAATTTTTGTTGGTTTAGTTGTCTTTCTTTATTTTGAAACTGTTGGAGATTTGAAATTTGTCTCTTTTCGTTTGGATCAATAACTGGTTTTTTTTGTTGTGGTTTTGCAACAACTTCCTTATCATCAAGTTGTTCACCTAAAGAAGGAAATACCTTAACAACAGAATCTTTACCAGAATAGTTGTTAACCTTTTCTCCTGTAATTTTCTTGTTCTCAGTTTCTGTTTTTTCCTTTACTTCACCAAGAAATTCTTCTGCAACCTTTTTCTTTGCAATAGCAGCACCACGAACCTTTCTACGATTCAAAAGATACTTATCAGATTTGTCATGATCACCATCATTATCAATATCCTTATCTTCACGTCCAACTGGATCTAATCCTTTACCTGCCTTTACCTTTGCGGTTTTCTTCCCTTGCTTATCATCATCTTTATCTGGATGATAGGCAGTAATTTCTACTCTTGAAATATTAGGATTTGAACGAAGTTCTGCAATTTTTGCACGAGTTGCCTGACGACGGTAAGTATTGCCAGTCTTTTTATCAGTTACTACAATCCATTCTTTCTTTTCACCCACCTCTTCAGTGAATACATGAACAAGAGCATTGACCAAAGACTTTTCAACTAATTCTTTAATATCTTCGGTATACTCTTCTCCTACAATTTTTTTCTTAGCAAGTGCTTTAACTGCAGGGGGTGCAGGAGACTTTGCAAGTTGAGCAAGATATGCTTTAGAGACTTGGGCAGGGTTGAGTTTTGTCGCCCCACTCATTCTTTGCTTCACTTTATATTTTACATCTGAAGCAAGTTGAGATGCTTGTTTTTCGGCATCTGTTTTGCCAGCAGCATGACCACGATGTGGACCGCCTTGTTCTTCAAAAATATGCTTACTCATTGGAAGATTTGAATTACTTACTTTTTCCTATACTTATTTATGAATTGTCTTCCCCAACTACTTCCTGGAGACATTTTCTCGACATATTTTCTATATCCATCAGTTCCAACAAGAGTATTTGGTTTTCCTGGTTCTCTTTCAATGCTACTCATATGAACTTCGGAATACTTCTTTGTCTCCATAACATCTTTGATCCAAGACTTAAACATAATATGATCTTCTGTGACGCAAATAAGATAATTAGTGCCACGACGAATGATACGACCAACTAAACCAGTATTTAAATTTTCTACCAATTGACCAACTTGATATATTTTTTCTTGAATATAATTCTCACGAAGATTAATCCAATCAAACTTGGGTGCAATCTCCCAAAGATCCCAACCTTCTTTGATTTGCATTGCAGCACGAAGAGTATTATAAAGTTCTCTTGCCTGCTTATCATTCATCGAAGCAGGAACACCTTTACGGAAAGTTTTAAAATCTCCTTCTGCTGCTGCCTTTCTTTGCTTTGATGCTGACATTCCCGTTAGATCATCTTCAGCATCAGGATCTCTTTCACCAGCAGAACGAACTTCTAAGTTATCAAACTGATAAAGTTTTCCATTATAAGAACTAGAAAGTTTTTCAAATTCTTTGACTCTATCTCCACCACCAATAATTCTTACACCAGCATATCCATCCATGTGTGCTTTTTTAAGAACATCAAAGATAGTACGATTTGCTGGATCATTAACAATTCTTTCACTGTGCCCTGGGAACATCTGCCTCATAATAGAGACTTTAGTATCGGCATCCAGTGGATTCTTTTTCTTATCCTGACTTCTGGATGGAACAATAATATAGTCACCATCATCAGAAGATTTGGCAACCGTATCTAAAAGTTTTTCGTGCCCAGTAGTTGGTGGATTAAAACGACCAAAAGCAACGGTCAAAGTTCCTTTTGTTTTTTCAACTTCTGGTGGTACCATCTCAACTGGTTTTTCTGCAGCAGGTTGTTCTGGTGCAGGTTCTTGCTGTTGAGTTGATGGTTCTTGTGGTTCTGCAGGTTCTTGTGAAGAATATGAGAGATTCTTTTCTTTATCAGTCTGTGCTGGATCTTTTGCACCAACTCTTTGACGTTTATTAAAAAATTTTAATTGACCTTTTTCAGTTTTAGCAACAAACTCACCTTTCTTATCATACCATCCACCATGCCCATCACTTTGCAAACCCATTCTGGTTGCTTGTTGGACTGCAGTAGACTCTTTTAAGAATTGGAAAAAACTTTTCATTACTTACAGATTTCAGTGGTTATTGCTCGTTCGTTCGCAACAATGTAACTGAGGACACTATTCCTCATTTTCTTATATTTATTCATTTCCCTATCTGTCTTACAGAGAGAAATGTTCTTGTCAAAAACGAGATAAACGTGAGCAAGGAAATCATTGTATCTACGACTTCTAGATTTAGAAGAAGATTCAAACGAAGAAATAATATCCTTTATTGTAAGATTCATACTTTACGCTGCCGAAGCATATCTACCAATTAAATTTCCAAGAAAACTACCTTTTTCAACATAGTTTCTATAATAGGGACCGCCATCTTTTGTTTCTCTTTTAACACGAAGAATAATTAATTCATCACTGACAGTTCCTCTCTTATGAATAACAATTTTTGGCAATAACTCTCCTGATTGAGATCTTCCTTTAGTATAATTAACATCCCAATCATGTTGCCCCAAAACATTAGCAAAATTAGCAAAATTATAAATCTTTGCCTCTCCTCTATTTAATTGTACAAGTTCAACATATTCTTCATTTAAAGTAGCAAACCATTCGATTGCTCTGCCAAAAGTTTGTAAGATACTTTCTTTTTCAGTTTGTGAATTTAATTTTTGCTGAACAAGATCCGCGACTTTATCATATACCAAATTAATAGCTCCAGAAACGTCATGTTCGATTTCAGATTTTTGCCTATAAGAGGACTCTAAATTTGAAATATCAATACCAAAAAGTCTATTAAAATACTCTTTATATCCATCTTGTCTTTTTCCAGTTTGTTCTTTTAAAAAGTTAGTGCCACCCTTTTGTCCAAATTGTTTTACATCACCCGCTTTAAGAGAAACTTTAATATCCACTGGTTGTAATACATTATTATCATCAGTAATTTTTACTTCTACATCAACCTTTGTAGTTGTCTGACCTGATAATCCATCTGATGTTACTTCTATCTTATCATATCTTCTATTTTCATAGACCAGTTTTGCCCATTTTTTAACTTTATCATCATTAGCATATTTTACAGCAGCATCAATATAAGTTTGTAATGATGGAGTTGAATTGCTATTCAACAGAAAATTCATGTTATTTTCTGCTAAAGCTATCGTAAGAATAACATCATCTTTTAAATCTATTCCCTCATTTTCCGCTTTATAAGTTTTGACAATTACTTTTCCTTTTCCTCTAGAAACTGGAGATCCCAAACCACCAAGTAAGTTAATTACATCTTGACTCGTTACCGTACTATTTCTATTAGTAAATCTAACAGCGATAGCGCAAGCAAAAAT
>Ga0315901_10004994_pt1 | contig 16297 bp, 16 predicted proteins | sample LakEriMetagenome_10_FD_203761 | JGI IMG/M metagenome (GOLD analysis project Ga0315901, IMG submission 203761) | Freshwater fungal communities from buoy surface, Lake Erie, Ohio, United States - Buoy 2 MA116 | ecosystem: Environmental > Aquatic > Freshwater > Lake | place: USA: Lake Erie, Ohio...
GGTTAGTTCAAATCTCGCCATTTATCTAGCGCCAGACGCTAAACCGCTTAAACCGTTGCGCTGCAAGGGATCTCAGCACAGCTACGGCAGGCGGTTTAGCGAGGGTTTAGCATTGGTTTAGTGATTAAACTACCTGTGCTTGTCAGCTTTGCTGAGTTTGCGATCTTGAAGGGCTGCACGAAAGGTGCGGTTACCCACGCAAGCAAAAGCCGCATTGCTGCTGCCATCGTTGACAAGGACGGTCAACGATGGCTGGACCGCGACCTGGCGCTGGAGCTGTGGAACAAGAACACGAGAGCCACGGCCAATAGCAAGGTGTCACCACCTGCGGATCCAACACCGCGCGAGCTGAAGCGCCGGGTGGAGGCGCTGCCGGATGATGAGATCCCGGATCTAAATGAAAGCCGCGCAAGGCGTGAGCATTACCAGGCCGAGCTGGCCAAGCTGCAGGTGAGCCAGCAACGCCGCGAGCTGATCAGCGCCGATGAGGTGAAGAAAGAGGCGTTTGCGCTGGGGCGCAGCATCCGCGAAGCACTGGCCAACTTGGCGGACCGACTGAGCCATCAACTGGCGGGCGAGACGGATCCGGTGGTGATCCATGAACTGCTTAGCCAGGAGCACCGCGCGGCACTGTCGGAGCTGAGCGAATGAACGCATACCGCGGCGGTTTCCTCGATGGGCTGCGACCTGATGCGCAGCTGACGGTCAGCGAGTGGGCCGACCAGTACCGAATGCTGAGCAGCAAGGCGAGCGCCGAACCTGGCCCATGGCGCACCAGCAGGACGCCATACCTGCGCGAGCCGATGGACTGCCTAAGCACAGGGAGCACCGTGCAGCGTGTGGTGATGATGTTCGCGGCGCAGACCGGCAAGACCGAAGCCGGCAGCAACTGGCTCGGCTATGTCATCCACCATGCACCGGGCCCACTGCTGGCGGTGCAGCCCACGGTTGAGATGGCCAAGCGCCTGAGTAAGCAGCGCCTTGAGAGCATGATCACCGATACGCCGGTGCTGGCGGAACGGATCGCGCCAAGCCGCAGCAGGGACAGCGGGAACACAATGTTCAGCAAGGAGTTTCCAGGCGGAATGCTCCTGCTCACCGGCAGTAACTCAGCCACGGGGCTGCGATCGACGCCGTGCCGCTACATCTTCCTCGATGAGGTGGACGCCTTCCCTCTGGACGTTGACGGCGAGGGCGATCCGGTCAGCCTGGCCGAGAAACGAGCGACGACGTTCGCGCGGCGGAAGATCCTGCTGACCAGTACGCCGACCATCAAGGACTTCAGCCGTATCGAGGCGGAGTATGAGCGCAGTGATCAGCGCCGTTACTTTGTGCCATGCCCAAGTTGCGGCGCGATGCAATGGTTGAAGTGGTCGCAGCTCAAGTGGGAGAAGGATGATCCGAGCAGCGCGGCGTATGAATGCGAGGCGTGCAAGGAACGATTCGGAGAGCTGCATAAGCCTGCCCTGCTGCGTGGTGGTGAATGGCGCGCCACTGCACCTGGCGATGGCGGCAAGACTGCTGGCTTTCAGCTCTCGGGCCTTTACAGCCCGCTTGGCTGGCTGAGCTGGGGCGACATGGTTGACGAGTTCATGCGCAGCAAGGCTGATGCGCCGATGCTCAAGAGCTTCGTCAATACGCGACTGGCTGAGACGTTCGCAGAGGACTACGCCAGCAAGGTGAGCGCCACTGGATTGATGGAGCGCTGCGAGCATTACAAGCCCGGCACTGCGCCAGATGGCGCGTCGGCCATCACGGTCGGCGTTGACGTGCAGGACAACCGACTGGCGATCAGCGTCTGGGCATGGGGCCGCGATGAGGAGGGCTGGCTGCTGGACCATCAAGAGATCCACGGCGACCCAAGCCGCGCAGACCTATGGAAGCAGTTGGATCAGCTGGTACTACGCGAATGGCCGCACGCGCAGGGGCATGGCATCCGGCCGCATGTGGTGGCGATCGACAGCGGCGGCCATTTCACAGCTGAGGTTTACCAGTACGCACGCGAGCGCGGCCGGCAGGGCGTGATTGCGATCAAGGGCGCCAGCCAGCGCGGCAAGCCACCGATCGGCAAGGGCAGCAAGGTGGATCTCAACGCCAAGGGGCAGACCATGAAGCGCGGCGCGGTGGTGCATCCGGTCGGTAGCGACACGATCAAGACCACGCTGTTTGGTCGGATCAGGCATAGCGAGCCGGGGCCCGGGTACCTGCACTTCCACATGGATGCAACGGTGGACTACTTCGAGCAGCTGACCGCCGAGAAGCAGGTCCTGCGATACAACCGTTCAGGGTTCCCGGTGCGCGAATGGGTCAAGAAGCCATCAGCGCGAAACGAGGCGCTGGATTGCCTTGTCTATGCCTATGCCGCGCTGTGCCATCTCTACACCCGCTACGACCGAAAGACGATATGGAATCAACTCGACAAGCCAATAGAAGCACGCGCTAAGCCATCGCTAAGATCAGCTAAGGCTGGTTCGGCCTTCCTCAGCAACTGGTAACGGTGAACATCCCTGCGACAATTCGAGCCGGTGACACGGTGAAATGGCGGGATGATGCCAGCGTGGATGCGTTTGGCGCTGCCGTTACTAGCAGCACTTGGACGCTGACGTATTACCTGCGCACCAATACTGCAAGCGAAGGCGCAACGATCACCGGCACCGCTTATGGCCAAGGGTGGGAGCTGACCATTGCCGCGGCCACTAGCGTCGGGTTCGATGCAGGGCAGTGGTACTGGCAGGCGATTGCAACTGCCGGCAGCGAGAAGCTGACACTCGGCGCTGGCCAGCTTGAGGTGCTGGCGGCGTTGAACTATGCCGGCACGCCTGGTGCATTTGATGGCCGCAGCCAGGCGCAGCAAGATCTGGATGCGGTGCAGGCTGCAATCCGCGCGATGGTATCGGGCGGCGCTGTCGCTGAATACACGATCGGCAGCAGGCGGCTTAAGAAGTTGCCGCTCACGGAACTGCTGCAGCTAGAGGCCAAGCTCAAGTCAGACGTGAAGCGTGAGCAGGCTGCCGACCTGGCGGCCAACGGTCTTGGCAATCCACACAACCTATTCGTGAGGTTCAGCTGATGGCCAAGAAGCGCAGGCAACAAGCGGCACCATCGGCACCGCGGCGGCGGATGTACCAAGGTGCGCAGTTCAGCAGGCTGACTGCGGACTGGGTGACAGGCAACACCAGCGCCGACAGTGAGATCTACGGCAGTGCGCAGAAGCTGCGCGATCGTGCGCGGCAGCTGTGCCGGGATAACGACTACGCGCGACAGGCATTGCGCGCGATTGAAGGCAACGTGATCGGGCAGGGCATCCCGTTCCAGTCGCAGGTGCGGATGCAGCGCGGCGGCAGGCTTGATACGCAGGTCAACGATGCGATCGAGGCGGCATGGCGGCAGTGGACAACTGCGCGGCATTGCCACACCGGCGGCAAGCTGAGCTTTGCCGACATTGAAAGGCTAGTGATCCGCGCCTGCGCCGAGAGCGGCGAGGTGTTCATCAGGCTTGTGCGGCAGAGCTTTGGTGGCAGCACTGTGCCGCTGGCGATGGAGGTGATCGAGGCGGATCAGCTGGATGATGGCCTGAATGGCCGCAGCCAGCAGGGCAACGAGATCCGCATGGGCGTGGAGGTTGACGGCTGGGGCAGGCCGATCGCGTACCACTTCTTGGCGTATCACCCGGGCGACTACCAGTTCAGCAATCAGCAGATCAGCACGCAGCGCCACAAGCGCATCCCGGCCGAGGAGATCATTCACCTCTACCGCGCCGAGCGTCCCGGCCAGACGAGGGGGGTCACATGGTTTGCCAGCGCAATCCAGCGACTGCACCACCTGGCGGGTTACGAGCAGGCCGAGGTGGTGCGCGCTCGAGCCAGCAGCGCGCTGATGGGTTTCATCACCAGCCCTGAGGGCGAGCTGATTGGCGATGACGTGATGGATGGTGAGCGCGTCAGCAACTTCGAGCCCGGGGTCTTCAAGTATCTGAATCCCGGCGAGTCGGTCACGGTGCCGAGCCTGGATAGTCCCGATGGTCAGTTCGAGCCGTTCCTGCGCGCGATGCTGCGCGCCATGGCTGCAGGTATCGGATGCAGCTACGAGACGATCTCACGTGACTTCAGTCAGACCAACTATTCAAGCAGCAGGCTGAGCCTGATTGAAGACCGCGACCACTGGCGGATTCTGCAATCGTGGATGATCGAGAACTTCCATCGCCGCGTGTTTCACGAGTGGATTGAGCTGGCAGTGCTGAGCAATGCGTTATCGCTACCCGGCTACGAGCTGGCGCCCGAGCGCTTCAAGGCTGCGCGCTGGATGCCACGCGGCTGGGCATGGGTTGATCCTGCCAAGGAAGTGGCTGCATACAAAGAAGCTGTGCGATGCGGCTTCAAGACGCTGGGCGAGGTGGTCGCAGAACAGGGCGGGGATCTTGAGGAGATCTTCGTGCAGCTTGAATCCGAGCGCTTGCTGGCGGAGAAGCACGGCCTTGTACTTGACATTGATCCTGGCAAGGTGAGCGGTGCTGGCCTTACGCAAGCGCGGCCACCGGGCTCAATCATTCCGCAAGACCCATACGCACCAGAAGCGAACGCAGCGCCGGAGCAGGGCATCTAATGGCCAACGTAAACGGCACCGAGGTCAACCTGATGCCAACCGCTGGAATGCGCGAAGAGGCTGAGCGCTACCGCGCATGGAAGGCCGATGGCGAGCAAGGCGGCACTGATGTGGCAGCCACTAGGGCATCGCAGATCCTGAGTGGCGATGAGCTGTCGCCCGACACCGTGATCACAATGGCCGCTTGGTTTGCGCGGCATGAAGTGGACAAGCAAGGGCAGGGCTTCAGCCAAGGTGAAGACGGCTATCCGTCGCCCGGCCGTGTGGCATGGGCGGCATGGGGCGGCGATGCTGGCCAAAGCTGGGCTACATCCAAAGCCGATAGGATTAAGGCACTGCAAGATCGCACGATGGAACGACCGTATCCCAATGAGCACGCGGCGCGATTGACCGACCCTGATCAATACGATGAGATCCGGCGCGTGAATGATGAAGGCGGTCCCGGTGTTGACTTCATCTATGGGATCAAGGATGGCAATACCGAGCTGCAGGCCATTCGCTTTGATGCAGCGCGGTTCAGCGCTGACGAGGCCCGGCAATGGTTGAGCGACAATGACATGCAAGAGATCTTGTTTGAAGTGGCAACCGGTGAGCGTATGCAGCGCTCGGAACCGGTGTCATTCACGCGTTCAGCGCAGATCGCAGAAGATGACCGCACGCTTGAGTTCCCATTTTCAAGTGAGTATCCCGTTGCGCGTTACTTCGGCAATGAGATCCTGGCCCACACCCGCGAGGCTGTTGATCTTGCTCGGCTGAATGATGGCGCGCCGCTGCTGTTCAATCATGACCCGGACAAGCTGATCGGCGTGGTTGAACGCGCATGGGTGGATGAGGACCAGAAGCGCGGCTACGCGCGCGTGCGCATGAGCCGCAACCCATTTGCGCAGGAAGTGATGAATGACGTTCGTGATGGCGTGCTGCGCAATGTGAGCTTTGGCTATGCGATCAACGATATGGAGCAGCGCGGTGAAGACTTCATCGTTACGCGATGGAGTGCGCACGAGTTGTCGCTAGTGTCAATTCCTGCCGACCCTACAATTGGCGTAGGGCGTTCAATGGATGCTCCGGTCGCGGCCACAGCCGCATCATTTGTCCCAACTTCTACCGACATGGAAGACACCACCACCGATCTGATGGCGGTGCGGGCTGAAGCGGCTTCAGAGGCTGCCAAGGCTGAGCGCACCCGCATCTCTGGCATCACTGCTATCACCGAAAAGCACGGCATGGCCGACCTTGGCCGCCAGCTGATCGAATCCGGCCGGAGCCTTGACGAGGCCCGCGCTGCTGTGCTCGATCAGCTTGGCAGCAAGGCTCAGCCCGTTTCTGAATCCGCTGGCGACATTGGCCTCAGCGCCAAGGAAACCCGTGAGTTCAGCTTCCAGCGCGCGATCAACGCACTGGCCAACCCTGGCGACCGCAAGCTGCAGGAGGCCGCGGCCTTCGAGCGCGAGTGTTCCGAGGCTGCCGCTGCACGCGCAGGCAAAGCTGCCCAGGGCATCATGGTGCCGAGCGAGGTGCTGCGCCGTGATCTGACTGTTGGCACCGCATCTGGCGCTGGCGATCTGGTCGGCACTGACTTCCGCCCCGGCAGCTTCATCGAGCTGCTGCGCAACCGCTCGGCACTGGCCGGCCTGGGTGTTACCAGCTTGACCGGACTGACCGGCAACGTGGCAATCCCGCGCCAGACGGCTGCGGCTACTGCGTATTGGGTGGCTGAATCTGGTTCGCCCACCGAGAGCCAGCAGACCGTCGATCAGGTGAACCTTTCGCCCAAGACGGTTGGCGCTTTCACCGACTACAGCCGCCGCCTGATGCTGCAGGCCAGCATCGACGTGGAACAGATGATCCGCCAGGATCTCGCCACTGTGCTGGCACTTGAGATCGACCGCGTGGGCCTCTATGGCCTAGGCAACACCAGCCAGCCGCTTGGCATCAAGCTGACCACCGGCATCAACACCGAGGACTTCGCTGCCAACACCCCGACCTACGCCGAGGTGGTGAGCATGGAATCCAAGATCGCCGCAGACAACGCCGACATCGGCGCCATGGCATACCTGATGAACGCCACCATGCGCGGCGCTCTGAAGACCAAGGACAAGGGCACCGACACCGGCGCCTATGTGTTCGAGCCTGGCGGCACTGTCAACGGCTACAACGCCGTCGTCAGCAATCAGGTTGAGACCAACGACATCTTCTTTGCGGTCTGGTCGCAGCTGATCATGGCGATGTGGAGCGGCCTGGATCTCACCGTGGATCCCTACACCCACAGCACCAGCGGCACCGTGCGCGTGGTGGCCCTGCAGGATGTGGACTTTGCGGTCCGTCATCCCGAGGGCTTCTGCCGCGGCAACAACACCCTCTGATGTTGATTCAAATCCTTAAGGACACGTCCATCAGGGGCGTGGCTGTCAAGGCAGGGCAGGTGGTTGATACCGAGCAATCGGACGCCATCGCCCTGATCAACATGGGCAAAGCTCAGCCGGCTCCGATTGTGGAGCCGGCCCCGGCAGTTTGCCCGCAGCCTTTCCGCAAACCATCCCGCAAGAGGACCAATGGCAATCTTCCAACAGACACTTGAGAAGCTGCAGCATTTCACGCTGCTGGCTACTACCACCATCACCGCCACCGGCAACCAGACCGGCGTCGATCTCCTTGAGTACGACGGCGACATTCAGATCATCCTGGCCGGCACCGCTGCTGGCGCCGCCGCTGATCTGACGTTCCGCATCGAGGAATCTTCCGACAACAGCACCTTCACTGCTGTGACCGGCGGCACCTTCACTGCGATCGGCAACGCTGCCTACAAGGAAGTGAAGACGCTTAGCCACGACGACCTGAAGCGTTACATCCGCCTGAGCTGCACGGCTGAGACGGGCACCGCTTCCAGCGCTGTTACCTGCTTCGGCTTCGGCCTGAAGAAGTACGGCTGATGGCGCTAACAGAGGACTTATCTCTGTTCCTGGCCGATTTCGGCGTCACTGTTACCAGTGGCGCCGTTACCGGCCTTGGCATCCTTGACATGCCTGGTCAAGTGGTTGCTGGTGAAATGATCATCACCACTGACTACAGGCTGACAGCAAAAACTTCTGAATTTGGCGGATTGATCTATGGCGCAGCCGTGACCGTAGATGGTATCAACTATCAGGTGCGTGATGCCATGAAGATTGACGATGGCGAATTCACCGAATTAATGTTGATGCGAGTTGCGCCGGAAAGCTCGGCAGCCGGCCAGGATCCACGACAGTTCGGGCTTGGCGACCTTGCCGATGTTGACGTGGCTGGCGCACAGGCTGGCGATGTGCTGGTGAATGATGGCGCAAACTGGGTGGATGGGCAGGATGATAATGGAACAGCGGTAGCGGTGGCACTGAGCTGATGGCCAAGACTCTCCTGTCCACTTACACCTTCACACCAGGCGCCGCCAATGCCGGCACCGTGGTGGTGCCTGGCACTTACACGCTGGAGCAGTTCCTGCTGATCACGAACGTGACCAGCGGCACGATCCTGTATCAGTTCAACGTGCCATCGAAGGGTGCGGTGCTGACCACCGGCGGTGGCAACACGACGCTCACGCTTGAGTTCAGCACGCAGTCAATGAGCGCTGCGGATCGGCTGCAGGTGTTTGTTGACGATCCCGCTGCCGGCGGCGGTGGCGGCCTGACGAATGCAGAGCTGCGCGCATCACCCGTTCCGGTGAGCGTGAGCGGTGTTGCCACAGCCGCGAATCAGACGACCGGCAACAGCAGCCTGAGCAGCATCGATGGCAAGCTGCCGGTCCTGGTGAGCGGCCGCCTGCCGGTGGATGGCAGTGGCGTCACGCAACCGGTGAGCGGTACGTTCTGGCAGGCGACGCAGCCGGTGTCAGGACCGCTGACTGATGTCCAGCTGCGCGCCACGGCGGTGCCGGTGAGCGGTACGTTCTGGCAGGCGACTCAGCCGATCAGCGGCAGCGTGTCAATCACAGGCACTGCTGCAGTCTCTGGCCCACTGACTGACACCGAGCTGCGAGCCACAGCGGTGCCGGTGTCTGGCACCTTCTGGCAGGCCACGCAGCCGGTGAGCGCTAGCGCCCTACCGCTCCCGACTGGCGCCGCAACAGAGACGACGCTGGCAGCAGTGAACGGGAAGCTTCCAGCGCTGGACAGCGGCCGGCTGCCGGTGGTGTTGCCGGCTGGCGGTGGCGGACTGACAGACACCGAGTTGCGGGCCACGCCTGTAGAGGTGATCAACACCAGCCCAGCATTCATGCGTGTGGGCTTTGCTGAAGTCGGCAGCGGGATCGTCGGCAAAGCGGCTGAGGATTTCACCCTGCTGCAGACGGGCAGCGGCATGACGGTGAACCAGTCGAGCGGGAACCTTGTCATCACGACCGGCACCACCGCCAACAGCGAAACGGTGATCCGCTCGATTGATACGTTCTCGGGCTCGTTGCTGGCACGCCTGAAGGTGATCCTGTCTCAGAGGATCGCCAACCAGACATTCAGGTTTGAGCTGGCCGATCTCATTGGCGAGGCGCTGTCCTACACAATCAACAGCGCCACCAGCGTCACGGTCACTTTCCCCACCACCAACCCGTTCACAGCGGCCAATGTCGGCCAGAGCGTGCGACTGTCGCGAATCACTGGCGCCGCCGGCATCCCAGGCCGCTATGCCATTGCCAGCGTCTCAGGGCTCACGGTTAACTTCACCGTTGCAGCGTGGCCGGCATCCGGTAGTGGCACCCTGACCCTGTACGGCTGGAACTACATCCAGTTGGAGTACAGCGGCACCACTGCGACCAATGCCAGCTTCGACTCACAGCGCCGTGGCTGGAACAGCGGCAACACCACCGCCACAATCAACACCACTGCATCGCCTGGCCATGTCGGGCAGATCAACTTCGACGTACTCACGGCCGGATTCTCTGATGCAGTGGTGGCCAGTAACACCGGCTATCAGTGGACAAACCGAGCCAGCAGGATCGAGAACGTTCCTGATCCTGAGACGGTGCTGTACCTGTTCATCGTGGTGCAGAACGGCAGCACTGCTCCGGCCAGCACCACCACACTGACAACCGGATTCATTCAGCTTGAGGATCAGGGACGGCAGAAGATCCGAGTAGCGAGTAGCGATCCTGTTGGTAGCCATGCGCTGCCTGTGCAGGTGCTGGGCGGTGCGTTGGGCACCCAGCCGGTGAGCGGCACCGTCACCAGCAACATCGGCACCGGCACCGTTGCAGCCGTCACCTCTGCCAACCTGGCGCTGCCGGGCATCATCGCGGATGTGACCTCAGCCGCGTTGACAACAACCACGACCACAGCGGCATTCACACCGACGTTTGGCACCAGCTACAGCGTCAGCATTCCGGTTACCGCCGTCACCGGCACCACGCCAACGCTGGATGTGGCGATTGAAGAATCTGACGATTCGGGCACAAACTGGTTCAAGGTCTACGACTTCCCGAGGATTACGGGCACGGGAATCTACCGCTCACCGCTGATCCGCATGGTCGGCAACCGCGTCCGTTATGTGCAGACCGTCGCTGGCACCACGCCATCGTTCACCAGGGCAATCAACCGTCTGCAGAACAGCAACAGCTCCGAGGCCGTGCGCCAGCTGATTGACCGCTCGATCGTGCTCACCACGCTCAACAGCACAACGCCAAGCCTCGATACCAGGGACGCCGGCAACCGCGCCCAGCTAGTGGTCAACGTCGGCGCAATCACGACCACGGCACCAGCGCTCCAGATGGAGGGCAGCGACGACAACGGCGCCAGCTGGTACGCAATCGGCACCCCGCTCACCGCTGTGGCCAGCTCCACGGTGCAGCTGACGGTGGTGGACATCAACGCAGCGCTGATGCGCGTGCGTGTCTCGACCGCCGGTTCAGGCGTCACCGCTGGTTACGTGATGATCAAGGCACACGACTGATGAGCGCACCGATTCGCACCAATACTCGTGCGGCATGGACGGCAGGGAATCCAGTCTTGCTAGATGGCGAGTTTGGCCGCGAATCGGATACAGGAAATATCAAGATCGGCAATGGCGCGCAGCGATGGAATCAGCTGGCGTATCACGGCTGTCCGGGATATTGGGGCAGCTTCTGGGATTCGACATCGCAGTATGTGGCGACGATCAACACGCCAACTGCGATCTTTCTGCGGTCCGGTGATCTTGCCAATTATGGCATTGCGATTGCATCAAACAATCGCATCACGGTGCTGTATCCCGGCATCTATAGCATTACATTCTCCATCCAATTCAGCAATGAGGATGCGCAGATCCATGATGCCAATGTATGGCTGCGCAAGAATGACAGCGGCACACCTGGTGATGTAGCCAACTCGGATAGTCGCTTCAGCATCATCGCAAGCCATGGCGGCGTACATGGCAACGTGATTGGCACCGTCAACTTCGTGATGGAGCTAGCCGCTAATGACTACATCGAGCTGATGTGGGCTGCGACTAACTTGAACGTCTACATTCATGCTGAGGATGCCGGTGCATCGAATCCTTCCATCCCTGGCATCATCTGCACAGTCACCCAAGTTGCCAGCGCCTAAGCCATGACAACACGCCGCGAGAGCATCCTAGCCACCATTGCCTCATCACTGGCTGGTACGACTGGCGTCAGCACGCGCATCTACCGCAGCAGGGTGGAGCCGATCACACGTGGCGAGTCGCCGGCCATTGTGGTTGAGCCGATCTCGGACCAGGCCAACACAGACGTCAGCTTCTGCAAAACCGACTGGAGCCTGACGGTACGTATCGCCGTGATCGTGCGCGGCGCGATCCCAGACCAGCAGGCTGATGCAACCATTGAAAGCTTGCACGCCAAGGTCATGGCCGACCAGACAGTTGGTGGCTACGCGATGAGCATTGAGCCGCGTGGCGTGCAGTTCGACATGGTGGAGGCTGATCAACCGGCTGGCGTGATCGCATGTGATTACCTGATCAGGTATCGCACAGCAGTCGCTAATCTGGCAACAGGTTGATTATCGCTAGCATGTTGGATGAGCACCACGGCCAAGGCGGCTCCTACGTCTTGGATCCCGAAACCGGCGTTAGGCGTCCGGTGATTCCAAGCCAAATCGAGCCTATTACCGATGGCACTGCTGACACGCAAGCAACTCCTCCTCGTAAAAGCCGAGGCAACGTACGCGACTGATTCCAGCCCGGCTGGGACGGATGCGCTGCTGGTCCGCTCGATTGATGTCACACCGCTTGAGTCGGATGTCGTCAGCCGCGAGTTGATTCGGCCATGGCTGGGCAACAATGATCAGCTGCTGGCCAACCAGCGCGTGCTGATCAACTTCCAGATTGAGCTAACCGGCTCCGGCACTGCTGCTACTGCGCCGCGATTTGGTGCGTTGCTAAAGGCGTGCGGCATGGCCGAGACCACAACCAGCTCTGCAGTCACCGGCACCGCTACGGCAGGCTCTGCTGGCAGCATCACCCTGGCAGCAGGCGCCAGCGCTACGGATGACGCCTACGTTGGCATGATCATCAGCATCACCAGCGGCACCGGATCAGGCAGCAGCGGCGTAATCACTGACTACGTGGGCAGCACGAAGGTGGCAACGGTGCAGGCCACTACCGCCAGCTTCACGCCTGGCGCCAGCAGCAACTACAGCATCGCCGCTAACGTCGGCTACAAGCCAGTCAGCAGCAGCTTTGACAGCGCCACCATCTACTACAACAATGATGGCGTGCTGCATAAGGCCACCGGCTGCCGCGGCACATTCTCGCTGAGCGCTGAAGTGGGAGCAATCCCGACGATCGATTTCGAGTTCACCGGGATCTACAACGCACCGACTGACACGGCGGCGCCGGCCAGCACCTATACCGCACAGGCTGACCCGTTGATCTTCAAGCCGGGCAACAGCAGCACGTTCAGCTTTCTGAGCTATGCCGGCTGCCTGCAGTCGCTCAGCCTTGATATGGCTAACGAACTGGTCTACCGCGAACTGGTTGGCTGCACCAAGGAGATCATGATCACCAACCGGGCGCCATCCGGCGAGTGCATGATTGAAGCTGTGCCGATCGCCACGAAGGACTATTTCGCCATTGCCAACAACGACACCACCGGCGTGCTGACGCTGCTACATGGCACAAGCGCCGGCAACAGGGTCTCGCTGGTGGCGCCCAAGGTGGACATCAGCAACCCGACCTATGCTGATCAGGACGGCGTGCAAATGCTGAACCTGCCCTACGTGGCAATCCCGACCGGCGCCGGCAACGATGAAGTCTCGATCACCTTCTCCTGATCCTGCATGGCATTTGTCCTGAAGAAGTCGGCCACCTATGAGTGGCCGGTGGTGCTGCGCCTGCCGATTGATGGCGGACGCTACGAGAAGCAGACCTTTGATGCGCGGTTCAACCGACTGGCGCAGACGCGGATCAATGAGATCCAAGACCTATTCAGGGCAAAGCAGCGCGGTGATGATGGCATCGAGCTGACCGACCAATCGGTAGCTGATGAGGTACTGGCCGGCTGGAGCAATGTGCAGGATGAGGACGGCGAGGATGTGCCATTCACTGCCGCCAGCAAGGCTGAGCTGCTGAACATTCCAGCAGTCGCGAGCGCCATTGTCGTGGCGTACTTCGAAAGCGTCACCGGTAACAAAGCAAAAAACTGAAGGACGCCGCTCAGCATTGGGTCAAGGGCGGCGTGATCGACAAAACCGCAGATGATGCCGCGGTGCTTGGCGTGGTTGGATTCGAGCCCGGCCAGCCTGAGCACTTCGAGGTTGAGCCTGATGCGTGGCCTGCGCTGATGGTGTTCCTTGACTGCCAGACGCAATGGCGCACCGGCCCTGGCGGCCTGATCGGGTTGGACTATGGCGCGGTGGCGTGGCTGTTTAGACTGCGGTCAGTGGCGGATGAATCTGCGATGTTGAGCGATCTGCAGATCATCGAGGCTGAAATCCTGCGACTGGCTAGCCGTGAAGCTTGACGCGATCCTTAAGGTCAAGGCAAACGTTCAAGGCCAGGGCGAGATCGACGGCCTTAGCCGCAGCCTTGGCAATCTGAACAAGCAAGCCGGAGCAGTCGGCGGCGGCCTCGGCCGCATGGGGCAAGCTGCCAAAGGCGTCGGCGGATTGATGGGTGCGCTGCTGCCGGTTGGGGCTGTTGCTGGACTGACCGCAATCGCCAAGGGCTCGATTGATGCGGCAGACAATTTGAATGATATGAGCCAGCGCACTGGCGTGGCCGTGGAATCGCTCAGCAGGTTTGGGCAGGCAGCGCAGGATAGCGGCAGCAGCATTGAAGGTGTCGCCAAGGGCATGGGGCAACTTGCCAAGCGCATCACCGATCCAAGCTCTGCCGCCAGCAAGGCACTTTCCGGTATCGGTGTTGCAACCAGAGATGCGCAGGGCAAGGTTCGCAGCCTTGATGCTGTAATGCTTGAGATCTCCGATCGTTTCGCCAAGATGCCAGACGGCGCTGAGAAGTCTGCGTTGGCGATGCAGCTATTTGGCAAGTCTGGCGTTGAGCTGATTCCAATGTTGAATCAAGGTCGCGCCGCGCTTGAGCAATATCAAGCCACGATCTCTGGCGACATGGCGAAGTCAGCTGATGAGTTCAATGATTCATTGAATGCAATCGGCCGCAGCCTGAGCGGACCATTCAACGAAGCGGTCACAGCACTGCTGCCTGCCATTACAAGCATCGCGCAAGGCATTGTCGGCATCATCAAAGCATTCACGGCACTGCCGCAGCCGGTGCAGGCCACGCTGCTGGTGATCGGCGGATTGCTCACAGCGCTGATTGCATTGGCACCTGCGATCTCTGCCATCATCTCAATCGGCAGCGCGATTGCTGGTCTGTTCGCAGCAGGTGGCGCACTGGCCAGCGCAGGCAGCATCATCGCTGGCATTGCCACCGCGTTTATCGTACTGATCACTGGCCCAGTTGGTATCGTTGCACTGCTGGTTGCAGCTGGCGTTGCGATCTACGCATTCCGCGATCAGATCGGTGCGGCGTTCAATGCTGTGGTGAACTTTATCGGCGGAGCCTTTAATACGATCGGCGATCTATTAAAGGCTGGTGCGCAGGCTTACATGGACTACTACGTAAGGCCCATCCTTGGATTCTTCAAGGGTCTCTACGATGGCGCAGTAGCGATCTTTGGCAGGATTGGCAGCGCGATTGGCGGCGCATTTCAAACGGTGGTTGCCACAATCAAGAATGTCTTTCGTAGCGTGCTGCAGTACCTAGCCGATCGAGTGAACTTTGCGGCAGGACTGATCAATGTGCTGATCCGTGCGTTCAACCGACTGCCGGCGCCCGATATCCCGTTGATTCCACAACTCGCAGTGCCAGCCTTTGCGCAGGGCGGCGTGGTGGACCGGCCAACACTGGCGATGGTGGGCGAAGGCGGCGAGCGCGAATACGTGGTGCCTGAATCCAAGATGGCCACGGCCAGTAGCAACTTCCTAGCAGGCGCCCGTGGTGGCGCAGTGCTGGCTGGCGCGGCATCAGGCGGCGGAGCGCCGACAATCAACATCACCACCGGCCCGGTGATGGAGTTCGACGGCCAGCGCTACGTCACAGTGGCCGACATGGAGCGGGCCATGCGGCTGACCGCTGAAGGCGTGATCGGCCGGCTGCGTACACCGTCTGCACGCATCGCGCTAGGTATTGCCTGATGAGAGCACAAAGCCAATACCTCCGCATCTATGACGCCGGTGGTACCACCTACCAGCGCTGGCAGAGCTACTACGCCAACACCAGCGTCACATGGTCCGGCGCCAGCTGGAACTATGTGCCGTTCATTGCTGATGGCATCACTGCCGGGAGCAGTGGTACTGAAGATTCGGTCTCTGTTACTGCTGCAGCAACTGGCCTGGTGTTAGATGCGTTTCTTGCTGCCATCAGCGATGGCCGCCTGGTGGATCTCAGCATCTACCAGTTCGATTCCACCATCAACAACGACACACCGCAAGCCGGGCAGGAGCTGGTGGCTGCATACACCGGCCAAGTGGTTGGCGGCAATGGCGGATTGACTAGCCTGACCATACAACTCGGCTCGGCATTGTCTCCCGTTGGAGCGCAAGTGCCGCCGCGCCGGTTGACATTGGCGATCATGGGGCAGGGCATCAGGCAGTGAGCTTCCTTTCCTCCAGCGATCCACTGGCACTGCTGGCCATCCAGGCAGGTCAGATCAACGCACCAGCTGATGCAACCGCCGCGCAGGGCACCACAGAGCTAGATAGCCCGCAGCGGTTCGCGCAGATTGGTGAGCCGGTGCCGATCGTGTTCGCCCGGTTCCGCAACAGCAAAGGCGGCATCCTGATCAGCCCCGGCGCCACCGAAGCACGCTTCGAGAATGACGCCAGCAACAACGTCACCGCCTACTACATGCTGGTGCTGAGCGAGGGCCAGCTCGACAGCATCCCGGTGAAGGATGTCTTTCAGCGTGCCTGCCGCGTTGGCGCTCATACGCAGACCTACAACCGCAGGGCTGGCACCTGGGCGCCCGGCAACTTCCTGGTGCAGCGTGCCGGTAAGGATTTGCCCGAGGCGCCGTTCTTCTGCGGCACCGTCGGCAGCTATCCCGGCATCAGCACGCTCAGCTTCAACGTCACCATCCCGGACGGCTTCGATCAGTACAACCGCCAGGTGCATCTGTTCATCCGTGGTGGCATGGCCGTCACCCGGATCTACGACAGCGTGACTGGCCCCAGCGACAACTTCGCGGACCTGGTGAAGT